>Ga0247844_1000454_pt1 | contig 87935 bp, 84 predicted proteins | sample LaCtaG_FD_192421 | JGI IMG/M metagenome (GOLD analysis project Ga0247844, IMG submission 192421) | Freshwater microbial communities from meromictic Lake La Cruz, Castile-La Mancha, Spain - LaCruzMarch201714.5m_1 | ecosystem: Environmental > Aquatic > Freshwater > Lake | place: Spain: Castile-La... | reverse complement strand
GGCGCAAAATCTGCTGTTCCCACTTCGCGATTTCGCCACGAATAACGGTTCTCGCAAAAATTTTCGCCAGCCGGCGTTGTCAGAAGTGGTCCGATGATGGCGAGGCGCATTCCCTCGGCATCCGCCTTGACAAATCGTGCCATTAGTTCTGCGGGAAGCTCTGGAGTTGGCGTGCTGTCTTGATCGAAGAATTGAAGGTGGCTGAACCCCTCGGCAACTGCTGTCGCAGCCAAAATGTTAAGTCCTGTTCCGAGGCCCACGTTCTCAGGATTGTAAATCACGTTGGCGTTAGAAAGTCGGGAAATTTGCGTTTTCACCTCAGGCTCGACGCCGCCGTTCAGGTACAGGAATATCCGCCGCCCGTTCGTATCGAGTGCCACCAGGAGGCGACGTAAGATGTCGGCTTCTGGCTTAAACAAAACGATCGCGGCTGGCACGTCGAGACGAAGGGGCACGCAAGCATTCTTTCCGTTCAATTGACATCAAGGTCTCGCTTCTTGCCCAAACGGTGGCCAAGTCAACCTTTCGCCAAAGTCGTTTCGACTTCTTTTTCAACGCGGCGCACGTAGAATGCGTATTCAGACTTGCCGAGTTTGGCTAGCCACTCTCCCATTTGTCCTGGCGCAACGTATCCAAGTCGGAGCGCAATCTCTTCGGGACATGAAATCTTGAGACCCTGGCGACGCTCTAGGGTTGCCACGAATTCGCCTGCTTCCAGAAGGCTGTCGAATGTACCTGTGTCAAGCCAAGCGAAGCCTCGTCCCAGGCGCTCGACACTGAGTTCGCCACGCTCGAGATAGACCTTATTGAGGTCGGTAATTTCTAGCTCGCCACGTGCCGACGGCTTAATCGAAGAAGCGTATTCGACGACGCTGGCATCGTAAAAATAAAGTCCCGTCACGGCTGAATTCGATTTGGGGTGCTGGGGCTTTTCCTCAAGGCTGGTTGCCCGCCCGTCCCTATCGAAAGCAACTACGCCATAGCGTTCAGGATCGCGCACATCGTAGGCAAAGATGGTCGCGCCTTTGCGTATCGAGCGGGCACGGGCAAGCGCTTCAGGAAGGCCATGGCCATAAAAAATATTGTCGCCCAGCACCAAGGCGCAAGTGTCGCCTGCGATAAAGTCTGCACCGATTATGAACGCCTGGGCAAGACCGTCTGGCTTTGGCTGGATGGCATAGGTCAGTTTGATGCCAAACTGCTGGCCGTCGCCCAGGAGGGACTTGAACAGCGGCTGGTCGTGCGGTGTCGTTATAATCAAAATTTCGCGGATGCCAGCCAGCATCAGAACCGACAGTGGATAGTAGATCATCGGCTTGTCATAGACGGGCAACAATTGCTTGGAGATCGCAAAGGTCACAGGGAAAAGGCGCGTGCCGCTGCCGCCAGCCAAAATAATGCCCTTCATGTCATACTCCTAAAATTTCAAGGATGGTGCAGGCGGGGGCTGACCAACTGGTCCAGGCACACTTTCAAACTTTCATGCCAATCAGGTGCGCTCAGTCCATAGATCTCAGCTATTTTGTCCGTGCTGAGCTTGGAGTAGGCGGGCCTGCGAACCTTGGTTGGAAATTCACGGGTCGCAATCGCGGTCACGGGCACGTGCGGACCACCACGAAGTGCTGACTGCTCCATAATCGAACGGGCAAACCGGCACCACGTGGTTTCACCGGCCGACGCATAATGGAAAACGCCGTAATCGCTTGGACGGACTTCGCTTGACGTCAGCTTCGTTGCGATAACTGCAATTGCAGCCGCAATATCGGCGGCGAACGTCGGCGCGCCGTACTGATCGTCAACTACCCGCAATTCTGGACGCTCCGCCGCCAAACGGAGCATTGTTTTTGCGAAATTGGCGCCATGGGGACTGCAAACCCATGCCGTGCGCAAGATGACGTGTTGCGGGTTGGCGGCGGCAACGGCAATTTCACCGGCTAGTTTGGACGCGCCATAGACCCCTAGCGGGGCTGTTGCATCGGTTTCCAGATATGGGGATTGTTTCGAGCCGTCAAAAACATAGTCCGTCGAAACGTGGATGACGGGCACACCGGCAGCGGCGGCCGCAAGCGCTACGGCACCGGCTGCTTTTTCATTGATCATGTAAGCGAGTTCGCTTTCGTCTTCCGCCCGGTCGACGGCGGTGTAGGCCGCCGGGTTGATAACGATGGACGGGTTAGCCCGGGCAATCGCATCAACGGCCGATTGCGGGTTGATCAAATCGCATTCCGGCCTGCCAATGCTCGTGCAGTCAAAACCGGCCTTGGGCAAAGCGTCCGCCAATGCGGTCGCGACTTGGCCGTGTTTGCCGACAATCAGGGCGCGCGGTTTCATGGAGCTGCCCCATTCTTGGCAACAAGCCCCAGCCGTTGGCCGCCGTATACACCTTTGCGCAGCGGTGCCCACCACGACTGGTTATCCAAGTACCATTGGACGGTCTTATAGATCCCGGTCTCAAAGGTTTCTTGCGCGCGCCAACCCAATTCGGTTTCGATCTTTATTGGATCAATCGCATAGCGCCGGTCATGACCTGGGCGGTCCGCGACGAACGTGATCAGCCGCCGTCGCGAGGGACCATCTGGCCGCAATTCGTCGAGGACGTCGCACAGCCGCTCGACGACCGCGAGGTTCGTTTGCGGTGCGCGCCCGCCCACGTTGTAAGTTTCACCGATCCGACCCCGTTCGACGGCCAGCGTGAGAGCACGCGCGTGATCGTCGACGTAAAGCCAGTCCCGCTCCTGCAGACCGTCGCCGTAGACGGGGAGCGGCTTGCCATCGAGCGCATTCAGCAGCACCAACGGAATCAGCTTCTCTGGAAAATGGTAGGGCCCGTAGTTATTCGAGCAATTGGTGATCATCACCGGCAGCCCGTATGTCTCCGCCCAAGCGCTGACCAAATGATCAGACGCCGCCTTGCTCGCCGAATAGGGGGAGCGTGGGTCGTAGGGTGTTGTTTCATAGAAAAACTCACCCGGTTCAAGACTGCCATAGACTTCGTCGGTCGAGACATGGAGGAAACGGAAGTCAACGCGGGCCTCCCCGGTAAGGGTGTCCCAGTACTGCCGTGCCGCTTCGAGCAGCGTATGCGTACCAACGATATTCGTCTTGATGAATTCGGCCGACCCAGTGATCGAACGATCGACGTGACTTTCAGCGGCCAAGTGCATTACGGCGGCAGGCTTCGTTTCGGCCAGCACGCGATCCATTGCGGCGCGGTCACAAATGTCGGCCTGCACAAACCGATATCGGGGATCGTTTGAAATGGACGCCAACGAATTCAGGTTGGCGGCGTAAGTCAGCTTGTCCACATTCGTGACAGCCCAGCCCTTCGTCTCGATCAGATGACGGGTCAGCGCAGAGCCAATGAAACCGGCCCCGCCGGTCACGACGACAGTTTTATTGGTGTTCACGGAAGATACTCAAATGGCGAATCGAAAGATGAAAGTCCGGGCAGTTTGGCGTCCTTGTCTGATAACTTGACGCCGGTCGTGATGGCTGGCCATGCGATGCCGATACTCGCATCGTTCCAGGCCAAACCTGCGTCAGAACTTGCCGAGTAATAGTCGGTAACTTTGTATAAAACTTCTGTATCTGGCTCCAGCGTCATAAGCCCATGTGCGAACCCGATTGGGATCAGGATCTGCGTCCAGTTCCGCGCTGAAATTTCAGCCGAAACGTATTGACCATACGTCGGGGACCCTTTTCGAATATCGACAGCCACATCTAAGATACTGCCGCGGGTAACGCGAACGAGCTTGGCCTGGGCGTGCGGCGGAGTTTGAAAGTGGAGCCCGCGCACCGTTCCAGCAGCTTCAGACAGAGAGTGGTTGTCTTGAACGAAATTCAATTCAAGTCCAGCGTCGCGCAGGACATTCAGCTTGTAGGTTTCGGAAAAAAAGCCTCTCGCGTCACCTATCCGCTTGGGCTGGATAAGCTTCACTTCAGGTATGGCCAACGACGTAATCTGCACGATCGTCCTCGTGTTCTAAATGTGGAGAGCTTCGTCCCCAGAGGCGGTGGTTTAACCCCGTTACTCTGCTCACGCTCACAAACGATTTGCAAGATTTTGGATTGTAAGACTTGGATGGATGAGACTGGGCGTGCTTTATGCCGCAGGCGGACTATTGGATAGCGCTGCACTGGGCTGCCAGTGGCGGTTGGCGCGCGGCGCGTAAGCGCCAGCCCCGCCAATCAGGAACCTTTGAGAACGCGCCTCCAGACGCGCTGTTTTTGATGCCGGCAGGCCCGATATCGTACAACGAGCCCGGCATTTTTCGACATCATCGGCCATGGCGAGTAAGGCGGCTGTCACTTCAAACGGTCGGCCTTCGAAATCCATGTCAAGCCCAGAGCAGATCACAGTGTGCCCGTGTTGCAGCCATTCGCGTACTAGTTCGGGGAAGTTTCCCTCAAAATGTGGTGGCATCAAGAACTGAACCTCATCAATGAGGATCGTTGAAGCGTCCCCGGTCGCGTTTCGTGCGTGCGCAACCGAAGCGATCGGGATCGCTGGAATTCTGATGTTGTCGTGGGATACGATTTCAAACACTGCGTGTCGATCGTCGAACGCTGATTTCAGAACTGCTACACGCGCGCTAAGTGATGCTGCGGCTTGGATTAAACGTGTCGTCTTTCCAGAAAACATGGGACCACAAATCGTCCGTAGGCTTCCATAGCTCTGCTCTAGGGTGTCGGTCACGATGTTCACTGTCCTCATTCCTAGGCGCTCGCAACCCGCCGCCGACCAAATCGGAATGCGGTTTGGGTGACCTGAGTTATCCCCGTCGATTGGCGACCGCTACATACTGGCGCAGCATTCGAATTTGGAGAGCCCGCTTGACCGACATCACACCGAACCTCTCGCTACCATACCTGATGCCTGCGCAGGCGCAAAAACATGTCACGGTGAACGAGAGCATTCGCATGCTCGATGCACTCATTCAGATGAATATTCTCGACCGCGATCTGACAAGCCCGCCAGGCAACCCAGCCGACGGTGACCGCTATATCGTTGCTGCGTCTGCAACAGGTAGTTGGGCTGCAAAAGCCAATCAAATTGCTGCATACCAAGATGGCGCGTGGATGTTCTACGCCCCACGCGAGGGATTCACCGTTTGGGTCGCCGACGAGGACAAACTGGTTGCGTTCAACGGAACGGCCTGGGTCGTGGCGGGTGGAGGCTCGATCAACTCCACACCGCTGATCGGCGTGAATGCAACGGCGGATACGACCAATCGGTTGTCAGTGGCATCGGCGGCGACGCTGTTGAACCACGAGGGCGCTGGGCACCAAGTCAAAATCAACAAGGCCAACGCGGCTGATACAGCAAGCCTTCTGTTTCAAACAGGCTTTTCTGGACGGGCGGAAATCGGCACAACCGGAAACGACAGACTATCGTTTAAGCTCAGCGCTGATGGTGTGACGTGGCGCACAGCAATGATCATGGACGCGACAGGATCAGTCCTCGTCAGCGCAAACTCATCCAGCGTTCCCGCGCCGCCGACCCAGACTGTGCTCCATGTTGCCGGAGCAGACGGGTTGCAGCCACGTTTTGTGTTCGATTGCTTTCACAACAGCGGAAACGCGCCAGGCAACATTATTTTTCGCAGCGCGAACGGAACGGCTGCGTCTCCATCCGCACATCAGGCGGGTGTGCGCATCGGCCAGTTCTCAGCTTTTTCCTACGGCACGACTGGCTATTCGGCAGCAGCAACCGCACATGTCGCATTCGAGTCGACGGAAACTCACACCGACCTCGCGAAGGGGACGCAGATTCTGTTTTCGACAGCGGCGAATGGCACTGGTGGCGCAACCCCCCGGATGCGCATTGCGAACTCCGGAAACACTGAGCCGTTCACCGACAATGCGTTTTCCTTGGGGAGTTCATCGTTTCGATGGTCGTCCATTTGGGCTGCGAACGGCACGATCCAGACTTCAGATGCGCGCGATAAAATAGAAGCGGGTCAACTCACGCCCGCCGCCGCAATTGCAATTGTTGACGCTGTTCAGCCGCGTCTGTTCAAATGGCGTGTCGGCGGCAGGGAGGTCAATGTGATTGGCGTTGACGATCTTGGCGAGGCGATAACGCAGATCGTTGAAAAACCCGGACAGCGCATCCACGCCGGGTTCTTCGCGCAAGATGTTGGCTGCGCCATGCACGCTGTCGGCCTTGATTGCGGGGCATGGGGTCTTGACGACCAAACCGATCCCGATAGCCGCCAATGGCTGCGTCCCGACCAACTCATCGCCGTGCTCTGGGCCGCTGTACGGCAGACGAGGGCGGAGATGGCGGAGTTGCGAAGGTCGAACCAAGCGGAATTTTAGAAACCGTTCCTCCTGAACGGGAGACAAACCAACTCAGGTCGTTCCTGCCCATTTTCGTTCAGTTGCCGCGCCAAATATTAGGCCGACCTCGCCCAGGCGACTTCCTCGCCATAACGATCTACAGGGATAATACGCAATGAATGATCAAGGTCAAAAAAACCGGTCGTTAAAGTTGCTTCGTGGTCTACAACTCGGAATGCGATTGCATCCAAAATTCGGTGAAGATATCTGCGCTCTCCGCCAACCATTCCCATGACGCCCGCATTTGCGAAATAGCTCGCTGGCATTAGTCTGCACTCGAAGTCGAATTCGATCCGAAGTGTATCGCCGACCGCGGCGGTCGATATGAGTCGCTTGTTGAGGACTTCGTCGCTTGCACCGGCCAGATCCAGTCCCGCGACTGATCGAAACAACATACCGAATGACAACATGGTCGCCGGACTTTTGAAGTCGACCTCGTATTGATAAAGGTACCGCTTCCCGCGGACGAGTACGTTTACCTGCTGTCGATCGTGCGTGAGCAACCGGACGTCGCGAATCGTAGCGTGATTGCCTTCATAAAAAACAGTCGTTTGCGAAGCGAGCGACGCGTCGAGCCACCCTTGGGAGACCGCTGGTTTGCAGCCATCGGCAGGTATATCCGGCATGCCAAGTTGATTTGTTGGCCGGATTGCGTCCGGATTTCTTGTGTGACCCTCTTGGGAATCTTCCAAGCCTAAGATATCGGCTCTTCCGTTCAGGTTTCGGATTTCTTCCCGAACTGGCGGTGCTTCCTCTTTGGTTAGATTGATAAGTCGCTGATACTGGCTCACGACTGGCTTTGGTGCGCCGTCTAACAGCTTTTCGCCGCCGTCCATGAGGATGGCGCGGTCGCAGAGTTGGACGATGGTTTGGGCACCGTGGCTGACAAACAGGATTGTCGCGCCGCGATCCTTGATCTGTTCGATGCGGGCAAAGCATTTGCGTTGGAAGGCTTCATCGCCGACCGAGAGCGCTTCATCGACAACCAAGATATCGGGATCGACGTTGATGGCGACCGCGAACGCGAGCCGCACGAACATGCCGCTTGAGTAGGTTTTAACCGGGTGCTCAAGGAAGTCGCCGATGTCGGCGAATTTGGTGATCGCCTCGAACCGGCTATCGGTTTCTTCCCGGCTCAGGCCGAGGATGGCCGCGTTCATGTAGACGTTTTCGCGGCCGGAGAACTCCGGATTAAAGCCCGCGCCTAACTCCAGCAGGGCTGCTATCCGGCCCCGCACTTCGACGGTGCCGGATGTCGGCGTGAGCGTGCCGCAAATCACCTGCAGCAGTGTGGATTTGCCCGAGCCGTTTCGCCCGATGATGCCAACGGTTTCGCCGCGTCCCACTTCAAAGGACACTCCGTGGAGGGCGTCGAAATCCTTGTAGAACTTGGTCGGGGGACGACCGATGAGCCGTTCCAGTCGCGGCACGACAGACTGCTTCAAGCGGTCTTCCGGACGCGCGTACATCATGTAGCGCTTGGTCACGTCCGTCACACGAATAGCGAAAGCTTCAGAGGACATCGGCAAATCCCTTCCGTGTCTTCTGGAACCATTGGTAGCCAAGGACGGCGATGCTGATGGACACCAGTGTGTAGATCACCAACGGTTCGAAATCTGGCCGGTGTCCCCAGAACAAGACGTTACGCGCCTGTTCGATTGGGAGCGCAATCGGACTTAGAAATGCCCATGCTTTGATGAAGGGCGGCAGCGCGGATGTTGGAAAGAAAATGGGGGACAAGAACATCAGCCCGTTCATCAAGGATGGCAGCAATTGCGCGACATCTCGGACGAAAACGCCGAAGGAGGCCAAAAACCAACCAATTCCGAGCGTCAGCAGCAACAGTGGCGCGATGATCAGAGGCAGCCACAGCGCTGTCAAAGGAATTGATCCCATTTGGAACAGCATAAAGCCAAATAGAACGAAGACGCTGAGGCCCGCGTGAAACAGTGCCGAGCCGAGTGCGACCGGCACTAACGTTTCCAGCGGAAAAACGATCTTTTTCACGTAACTGACGTTACTGAGGATCAAAGACGGAGCGCGGGTAACAACTTCTGAGAACAGATTAAAAACGATCAATCCGATAAATAAAATGATCGCGAATTCACCCGTGCCTGTCGAGGCCGCCTGGGCTCCGTCGGCTGCCGCAGGTGGCGTCCACCGCGCCTTGAAAACGGCACTGAAGATGAACGTGAAAATCGCCAGCATCAGCAGTGGGGTGAGCAGCGACCAGACGACACCCAACGCTGCCCCTCGATAGCGCCCCAAGACCTCGCGGCGGACGAGCTGAGCGATCAGCGACCTGTGTTTGACCAAATCTAGCAAGACTGTGAGCACCCGAATGAACAGACAAAGAGAGGCGTGCGCGATTCTCAGTCACGCCTCACGACCGCTCAAAAGTGGCATCTGAGCGATGGCATAATGTTACCCATTCTCCATATACTACACAGACCATTCATTATGATGGCGACACGACGCCACAGAACTCCGCCCACACTCAAATCGGAGAGGCCGCGATGGCGGTCACATCAGGCCGACTTGCCTGACGAGCCGCGGCTTCGAGCTTGTGCCAACCACCGATTACACGAACCTGAAGTCGTTTGTTGTCAATTGATCTGCTCGACCGGTGACGGTGATGACGTCGCTACCGGGCCCCGTTTGGCCGGCGATGTAGATGACAGCGTCGGCACCCGATTTTTGGATCAAAAGGTTCGCTATGGTGATGTTGAAGCTGCGCATATCAATCTTGTCGATGCCCAGTTCGAAGTCGGTGATGGTATCTTGTCCCCAACCGGCGGCGAACGAGAAGGTGTCTATGCCGACATTGCCAGACAGAGTGTCATTGCCAGCACCACCGAGCAGCGTATCGTTTCCGAAGCCACCGTAGAGGATATCGTTACCAATTCCCCCGTCGAGCAAGTCGTTGCCTTGGTTGCCATAGATCGTGTCGTTGCCGTCGTTGCCGTAGAGCTTGTCGTCCCCGTCGTCTGTTGCAGTCCCCACGACGGGTGCCCCCCCTCCGGTCGACGTGTTGCCGTAAATCATATCGTCGCCGAAGCCGCCGTTGATGGTGTCGACGCCAAGGCCGCCTTCGCAGGTGTCGTTGCCTTGGTTGCCATAGATCGTGTCGTTGCCGTCGTTGCCGTACAGGAAGTCGGCCCCGTCGTCCGTGGCAGTGCCCACGACGGGTGCCCCCCCTCCGGTCGACGTGTTGCCGTAAATCGTGTTGTTGCCGAAGCCGCCGTTGATGGTGTCGACGCCGAGGCCGCCTTCGCAGGTGTCGTTGCCTTGGTTGCCATAGATCGTGTCGTCGCCGTCGTTGCCGTACAGCATGTCGGCCCCGTCGTCTGTTGCAGTGCCCACGACGGGTGCCCCCCCTCCGGTCGACGTGTTGCCGTAAATCGTATCGTTGCCGAAGCCGCCGTTGATGGTGTCGACGCCGAGGCCGCCTTCGCAGGTGTCGTTGCCTTGGTTGCCAAAGATCGTGTCGTTGCCGCCGTTGCCGTACAGCATGTCGGCCCCGTCGTCCGTTGCAGTGCCCACGACGGGTGCCCCACCTCCGGTCGACGTGTTGCCATAAATCGTATCGTCTCCGGAGCCGCCGTTGACGGTGTCGGCCCCAAGGCCGCCGGTCAGCAAGTCGTGGCCCCAGTAACCATCAATCGTATTGTTGGCGTTGTTGCCCGTGAGAGTGTCAGCACCTATTGATTGATTGGAGCTGAAAGCCCCTGCGTCGCTGCCCGCAATAGATTCAATACCGCTGTAGGTGATTGTCGTTTGGCCATTGATGACCACGTTATTAGCGAAACCGTTCGCGCCCAAGGTGAACACGACGCCAGCAGCTAAATCATAGAACGACAATTGGTCATCGTTGCCTTCGCCGCCATAAACGGTGTTGTTGCCAGTGCCGGCTTGCAGGTAGTCATTGCCACCATTGCCATGCAAAATGTCGTTGCCTTCAAAGCTGCGCAAATCGTCCCTGATGGCCCCGCCACTCAGAGTATTATCACTCGCATTGCCAGCCAAGGTGCTGCCAAAGTTACTGCCTGTGATGCTCTGAATATTGTAATACGTGTCGGTTCCGAGCCCCCCCGACGTGACATCAGCAACGCCGTTCCCCGATTCGGTCAAGGTGACATTAATCGCGCCAGTGGCGTCGGCGAAGCTGATGGTGTCGCTGCCCTGTGCTACCCCACCTGAATTGCCGCCATAGATAAGGTCGTTGCCGGTCCCGCCCTGAAGGAAATCGTTCCCGCCGCCGCCAATCAGGGTATCAAGCCCGCCGTTGCCGAACAGGCGGTCATTCGCCGTTCCGCCAAGAACGAAACTTGCGTCATCGGTTGCAAATACGGTCCATTCGGCGTTGTTCGTATAGACGTTTTCGAAGTTCGCGACGGACCCGATAAAGGTTCCAAAAAAACTGGTGTCGGTTATGACACCGGTCGTCATATTGAACACGACGGTGTTTCCTGGAACCCCTAGGAACCCGTTGGCGAAGTTAACGGTGTCGCCCGTGCCCGCGCCACCATCGGCGGACGCGAAACCCTGGCTAACATCGACATAGTCGTTACCAGCACCGCTCAAAAACACGTCGTCACCGCCACGACCATAAAGTGAATCGTTGCCACCGAAGCTTTCAATACGGTTTGCGCTCGCGTTGCCGTTTGCGGTCGCATCGCCAAACAAGAACGTGAACGACACGTTTTCGACGTTGGCGTAATTAGCGTTGCGTAGGTCGATTGATCCCAAGCTGGTGAGGATGCTGTCGTTGCCTTCGCTGGCATTTTCAAACAGCAAGTCCCCTACATCGTCGACGACAAATGTATCATCGCCTTGTCCACCGTACATCCCATCGAAGCTGGTTCCGCCGTCCAGGTAATCGTTGCCACCGTTGCCGAACAAAGTATCGTTGCCAAACTGGCCAAACAGTAAATCGCCACTGGCTCCGCCCCTGATGACATTGCTCAACGCGTTGCCCGTGCCCTGGAACGTTCCGGCACCAATAAAGGTCAATTCCTCGACATTCGCCCCGAGAGTGTAATTGGTCAGACTCGAGTTGACCGTATCAATGCCCTCGTTTGCGGCTTCGTTTACAATGTCGCCCACGTTATCGACGTAGTAGGCATCGTTGCCACCCAATCCGGTCATCGTGTCAGCACCAGTGCCGCCATTGAGCACGTTCCAACCGTTGTTGCCATCCAACCCGTCGTTGCCGCCATCGCCGAACAGCTGATCATCGGTTGTGTTTGAACCAGGACCCGCAACCAAAATATCGTTACCCTCGCCGCCATTGATGATGTCCGTGCCGGTACTGCCATTCAACAACTCGCCAAACACGTTGCCGTTGATGGTATCGTTGCCAGCGAGAGCTAGGTTGAAGGTGTTGAAGCTGCCATTGAATAAGGCCGACGACAGAAATACGTTTGGATCAAGCGTGAGCCCTGTGATGCTCTCTACCACCACGCCACCCGCATTTCTGCGCTCCATGGTGCTGAGCACAAGGGGGCCAAGAAAAATGTCAAAATTACCGATCAGACGCGTGGTTGTCCCATCAGTATTGGTCATGATTTGAAGGGTGGGGTTGCTTAATACCGCAGTGGTTGGGAGAACTGAGTTCCATCTAAAGTTAGGATCAGCGGGCGCAAGATCGGTCCGGGTATAAATCGGCATAGTCGTTCTCCCAAAATGCAAAGATGACGGGCTCAATTTGCGTGTTGTTGACTGGCGAGTCGTCGACTAGGAACAGCGCTAGCGTCGTGGATCCCGGCTACTGTGACCCATAATCATAGAAGCGCGCCGCGCGTTGCCCGCCGCGTTGAAATCCCTGAAGCGAAGATCTTCCGGGCTTGAGCCATTCCCACTATTGGGGCTGTCTTCCCAAACCACGGCAAAACCACCCTGATCGTCGGCGGCGACGTCTGGCAGGGCTTGGTCCGGGTTGAAAACAACATCTATAGGGATCGCTGCGCCGTTGGCAGTGGTGCCGATGTAGGGCGTTCCGTCAGTGTTGAATGCACGAGCTATAATCTGGTCATCGGCATTTTTCGAACCGACCATTTCGCGATTGTCGGCGAGCACGGTCATTTTGGGTTGGATGTCATCGGTGCCGGTGACTCCATCCCGAGCGACGAACTCACTGCGCCAAAAATTACTGCTCCAGATTGGAAGGGTCATCGCTATTCTCCATGAGCCAGCGCAGACCTTCGCAATCGCAAAAGCCCCGGTGCGACTTAAAGCGTCAAATTCGGACGGAGATTTCCATAATTTTGAGCAGGGCGCCTCCACCATATGATGGGTATCGTGACAATTTTGCTCAAATGGTCAATTCGCTCGATCCCTAAGCGAACGAGGTCCTGCGCCTCAAGCAAGGACAACCGGGGGGATCGACGCCAGAGCCTTCTGCACCAATTCGGCCTGACGGCTGGTGCCTGTTTTTGCAAATAGACTATTGAGATGTGAGCGTACCGTCGTCACAGCGACGCCCATGCTCGCGGCAGCTTCTTCTGGCCCCGCACCTTGCAAAAGCAACATCAGCACGCAGACCTCTCTCGGCGTCAGTCCATACAAGCGCGCCAGATGCTTGCCGATTTGTGGCATCTCCTCTTCTTGCCGGTTTATCAAAACGGCAAATGTACCTGTCTTGGCGTCGATCAGCAGTACGGCCACGAGATGACGATGCCCATCCCGTCCGGTGGCTGCAATCGTTTGCGGTGCGATTGAGGTTAGCGATAGTGCTTGCCCCAGTGCCCGATTGGCTTCATGGTCGGAAAACGAGACGCTGCGGTTGACTGACGAGACGACGTTGGCACAAGCCAATTCCCGTTCGCCCGCTGGATTGGATCGGACTAACTGGCCGCGTTTATCGACCAGCAAAACCGCAACTGCGAGTTGATCGATCAAGCCCGAAAGCGATTGCCGCTCAATGACCTGCTGACCCAAGAGGCCCGACAGAGTCACAGCGCGCCTGACGTGGGGCGTGACGAGGCCTACGAATTCGCGATCATCCACACTGAATTTGCCTGCCTCCAGGCTTCGCGTTGCTGAAATCGAGCCGACTTCGCTGGGGCGTTTGGAAATCAATCCGCCAATCATGTCATGGTAGCCTTGGGGCTTACACCATTCCTTGTAGAAGCGGCTTTCGACAAATTCGTTTTCATCGATGAAGTCGAATGCTCCAACCGGCTGGTCGAGGTCGGCAAGCAAAACGGCTGCACCGATGGGACTCATGTTGGCATATTGCGACAGCAGCAGCGCCGTCCAGGCGGGGTCTGTTCCAAACTCCACGAACAGCGAGAACTTTCCTTCAACGGGATTTACAAGATGGATCGATGCCGCCTTCGCCTTGAGCGCACCGCTGAAGCGCTGCAGGACATGATCCCAGCCTCCCGGGTCGAAGGCCGCATCATAGATCGTACCGACAAACTCAGAGAATGCCTGGGTTTTCATGATCTATCCTGAGCGACCAGAGAATTAGCGCATAATCGGCACCACAAACGAGACGACACTATACCGTGTTCGGATTTTCTAATCTAGGCCATCAGTTCACATCGTGCTGGGCCATTGCTGCAAAGCGATACGCTGTAAGCGAGGCGAGGTCGTAGTCGATACGTTTCTCGCACGGGGACAATGGCTCGGGTGTGACTGCTGAACGGCAAAGGGGTGGGCTCGCAAATGAGACCGCGTACAAGCTCGATAGGATGTCATAATGGCTGATGGGCGCTGCCTGAAGGCACAGCCAAGCGGCCATGCTCGCTCTGGTCATAGAGTGTAGATGGTGCCGTTGGGTCGGTTTTGGCAGTGGCGATGGTATTGACCGAGAAGGCGCTGTTAGTTGTATTTGTGCGCCGCGTTTTTCTCAAGTTGTGCTCGATATAATCAGAACAAGTTTATTAGGGAAGGCTGATTGATGCAAAGGATCGTCATTGGTAACGGGCATTTGCAGGCCTGCTTCGCGCTCAAAGGCGCGGAACTGATCTCGTTGAATGACGGTCGCGGCAAAGCGCTGCTCTGGCATGGCGACGCGGCCTTCTGGACGGGGCGATCCCCGCTTTTGTTTCCGATCGTGGGTCGCTTACCCCATGACATTGCGGTCATTAATGGCAAGTCGTACCCGATGTCTTCGCACGGGTTTGCTCGAACGTCTGAATTTGTGCTCGTTTCTTATGACGACACGTCGTGTCATTTCGAACTCAAATCGAGCGCGGCGACATTAGAGCGCTACCCATTTGCGTTTCGCCTTGGCGTTATTTACCGCATTCGGGGATGCACGCTCGACGTCATTGCAACGGTGACGAATGACTCCGATCAGGGGATGCCGATGTCTTTCGGCTATCATCCAGCCTTCTTGTGGCCGCTCGATGTGAACATCCCGCGAGATGCGCACATCATTGAGTTTGAGACGCCCGAACCGGCCAAGATACGGCGGATTGCAGATGGTTTGCTGACCGACGCTGGACATGCCTCGCCATTGGAAGGAACGACCCTTAGGTTGCGCGATGACTTGTTCGCCGATGGCGCCATTATTTTCGAGACCTTGGCGAGCCGTCAGGTCACCTACTCTGCGCCGGGAGGTACGGCGATCCGCGTGAGCGCTCCAGACTTGCCGCACCTGGGGATCTGGACCAAGCCCGGCGCGCCTTTCGTTTGCATCGAGCCCTGGCAGGGCCATGCCGCACCGGCCGATTTTACAGGCGAACTCAAGGATAAGCCGGGGATGGTTTCGCTCGATTCGGGCGCGTCGCGTGTGTTTGCGATGACGGTCGAGGTGATGACTAGTTGATCGCGGTCTCTCGATTGCCAAGATAAACCCGTTGGTGCCGATTCATTGGAGCGATCTGCTATCGTCGCTGGGGGAGGGGCGCGGCGATTTGCGCTGTTCCGAACGGGTGGGCTGCAACGGGCCCGGCTGTCAGTGAGATACAAGTGCCCGGGGTCTGCGATGGGGGTTGGCGGTAGTTTTGGGGGCGGGGGCGCTGGGGGGGGGGATTGTTTCCAGGCGCGTGAGGGTCCATTGAGATCGTAGGCGCTGGATTGGGCTGGGCGTAACTCAGGGGTGTTGGATGCTGGTTGTCACGACGAACGATTTGCCGGGCTATCGTATCGTGCGACATGTGGGGCTGGTGCGCGGCCTGACGGTTCGGTCGCGCAGCGTTGTCGGCAATATCGGCGCGGCCATCCAGACCTTCTTTGGCGGGAATATTTCGATTTATCAGAAGCTTTGCGAGCAGACGCGGCAGGAAGCCTATGACCTGCTGGTGGCAGAAGCGCACCGCGCTGGCGCAAATGCCGTGATCGGAATGCGCTATGACGCCAACGAGATCGCGGCGGCTGTGACCGAGGTGCTGGCCTACGGCACGGCGGTGGTCGTCGAGGAGATTCGCTGACGGAATTGTCAGCGGCGGCCAGTTTTGCCCCAGCGTTTTGGCGCGTTGCAGCAATTGTTTGTTTTGGTGCGTGACAAGTGTGCCAAACTAAGATAACGAACCTGACTCTGGTTGGTTGATTCGTGTGCGTGCGCTTGTGGGCTTGTGAAAGCTTTTTTATGCGTGCGGATGCGGATTTGCCGGGCAACGGGTTTGCTTTAGGGGTTTAGCTCAGCTGGTAGAGCGTCGGTCTCCAAAACCGAAGGTCGTGGGTTCGATCCCCCCAGCCCCTGCCATTGCCGCCGGTGGCGGTTATATGCCGTCTTTGACGGTGCTGTTGGATATGGGCGCGCTGTGCAGCGATGCATGGCAGGCGCCCCTTACGCGTTAAGGAGCGCGTCGGCGGTCCGGTGGCGCTGGATTGTTTGAGATTTACGCGCGGTAACGCGTTCTACCCGGCGCGACGAATGCGCCGTTTGATGTGAAGCGCGGCAGCAATGCCGTCCGTTCAAGCTTTGAGAAGGACTGACTGATGGCGCGTTACAATCCGATCGAGTTCATCAACGAAGTCCGCCACGAAGTCAGCAAAGTCACTTGGCCAACGAACCGCGAAGTCTGGATCACTACCGTTCTGGTCGGGATCATGGTGACGGTGGCGTCGTTGTTCTTCCTGCTCGCCGATCAGGTGATCGGATTTTTTGTGAAAACATTGCTGAGCTTGGGGAAATAGCCCCGGATCGCGTTATCCGGGCAGCTTGCCCGGTTGCAGTCGACACGATTGATCAGGCAGCGCTGCACCTGGGTGCGCGACACGAAAGATACTTTGATGGCAAAGCGTTGGTATATTGTTCACGCATATACGAATTTCGAACGCAAGGTCGCCGACAGCATTCGCGAGCGGGCGAAAGCTGGCGGGATGGATCACCTGTTCGATGAAATCGTGGTGCCGACCGAGCACGTCATTGAGATCAAGCGCGGCCGCAAAGTCGAGGCTGAGCAGAAGTTGCTGCCGGGTTACGTGCTCGTCAAGATGGAGATGACAGATCCGGCGTTCGTTCTGATCAAGAACACGCCGAAGGTGACTGGGTTCCTGGGTGCCGACAACAAGCCGATGGCGATCCCCGAGGCGCAGGCGCTGGCGATGATCAATCAGGCCAAGGACGGTGTCGAGCGGCCTAAGCCAACGATTACGTTCGAAGTCGGCGAGCAGGTTAAAGTGGCCGATGGGCCGTTTGCGTCGTTCTCGGGGCACGTTGAAGAAGTCGACGAAGAGCGGGCCCGCCTCAAGGTTGCGGTGTCGATCTTCGGGCGTCCAACGCCGGTCGAATTGGAATTTACGCAGGTCGAGAAAATGGCCGGTGCGAGCTGAGACTAGGTTTACCGGCGTGATGAGCGTCGGTTTTGGGGCCTCGAGATCATCTCGAGGTTCTTGCTTGCGGGAGGAAGGCTCAAACGTCGAGCCGACCGTTGACCGCTAACCCTGGGAATGTCCGCACGTCGAAGCGGGTTTTTCCATCATCCTCACGGGGAGACTATGGCGAAGAAAATTGAAGGTTACATCAACCTCCAGGTGAAGGCGGGGCAGGCTAACCCCTCGCCGCCAATCGGACCGGCGCTGGGCCAGCGCGGACTGAACATCATGGAATTCTGCAAGTCGTTCAATGCCAAGACCAAGGACATGGAGCCGGGCACGCCGATTCCAGTCAAGATCACGGCATTCTCGGATCGCTCGTTCACCTTTATCATGAAGACGCCGCCCGCGTCTTTCTTCCTGAAGCGGATGGCGAAGCTGACCGAAGGGTCGAAGACTCCGGGCCGGACGGTCGCTGGTGAAGTGACGATGGCGCAGGTGCGCGAGATTGCCAAGACAAAGATGGCCGATCTTAACACCGACGATATTGATCAGGCAGCCAAGACCATTGCGGGCTCCGCCCGTTCAATGGGCATCAAGGTGGTGGACTAATCATGACCAAGATGACCCCTGAGCAGATCAAAGCCGTCCGGCTCGCCGGTGGCAAACGTATGGCTTCCGTTGGCGAAGGTATCGACCCCAACAAGGCCTATGCCATCGACGAAGCCGTCAAGTTAATCAAAGCCCGCGCCAAGTCGAAATTCGACGAGACCGTGGAAGTCGCGATGAACCTCGGCGTCGACCCAAAGCATGCCGACCAGATGGTTCGCGGTGTATGCAACCTGCCGAACGGTTCGGGCCGTACGGCACGCGTGGCCGTGTTCGCGCGCGGAGCTAAGGCTGAAGAAGCCAAGGCTGCCGGTGCCGACCTTGTTGGTGCCGAAGACCTCGTTGAAATCGTGTCGAAGGGCACGGTTGCATTCGAGCGCTGCATCGCAACGCCGGACATGATGGGTCTCGTTGGACGTCTGGGTAAGGTGCTCGGTCCCCGCGGCCTGATGCCGAACCCGCGCGTTGGTACGGTGACCATGGACGTCGCAGGGGCCGTTCGCGGCGCCAAGGGTGGTGCGGTCGAGTTCCGCGTCGAGAAGGCGGGCATCGTGCACGCCGGTATCGGCAAGGCGAGCTTTACCGAGAAAGCGCTGGTTGAGAACATCCGCGCGTTCGTCGACGCCGTTGTGAAGCAGAAGCCGGCTGGCGCCAAGGGCAACTACGTGAAGAAGGTGTCCATCAGCTCGACCATGGGTCCGGGCGTGAAGGTGGACAGCTCGACCGTTGTTGTCGCTCAGCCGACGCAGGGCTGATTTTGAATTCCGCGAGGCGTTCCCCATATGCGGGGGTCGCCTTGCGGTGACTGCTGAACGGGAGGGCTCTGGCTCGACCATTCAGGACTGTCCGAGATTGCAGGCTTTGAGTGCGTTGTTCGCAAGGCGCTCGATGAAATCCCAAACGTTGTGGGGGCCCGCAGGAGACAGGAGACGACAACTGCAAATTTCGGGGCGGTTTTCCGTTTCGGCACTGCGGTTTGAACCTTCTGGGTCAGCACCGTGCCGCTTCTTTGGAGAGGCGCGCGGCAGGACAGACAACCCGTCGCTTTCATGGCTTGCCTTCGGGTGGGCGGTGAAGCGGCAAGGTGCAACCCGCCTGGTCCATCCGGATCAGGCACTATAGGAGACGCAAGCGTGGATAGAGCGGCTAAACAAGCGCTCGTGACGACGATGCACGAGGTGTTCAAAGACACCGGTGTGGTCGTTGTCGCCCACAATAACGGCATGGTGGCGGCTCAGTCGGCCGAATTCCGCAAAAAGGTCAAAGAGGCCGGCGGTAAGGTCAAAGTCGTCAAAAACAACCTCGCCAAGCTTGCATTGAAGGATACCGAATTCGCTGGGATCATTGGACTTTTCAAGGGGCCAACCGTGTTGGCCTACTCGAAAGATCCGATCGCTGCTGCGAAGGCGGCCAACGCATACGCCAAGACCAACGACAAGCTGGTCATCATTGGCGGTGCGATGGGTTCGACCATCCTCGATGCGAAGGGCGTGAAAGCGCTCGCCGATCTGCCCTCACTCGATGAACTGCGAGCCAAGCTCGCCGGACTTCTCAACGCGCCCGCGACGAAACTCGCGCGCACGATCAAGGAACCCGGTGCTGCTCTTGCCCGCGTCATTCATGCGAAGGCATCTGCGGAGGCTCCGGCTCCGGCCGAAGGTTGAGACATGCCGTGGGCGGCACCCTCAGGGGTGCCACGCACAAAATCCAATGGGTAACCGGCAACGGGCCCAACGAAACGCAAACGGTTCAAATCGCAAAGGAAGTCAACTATGTCTGATCTCGCAAAGATCGTCGATGAGCTGTCCAAGCTGACGGTTCTTGAAGCTGCCGACCTCGTCAAGATGCTCGAAGAAAAGTGGGGCGTTTCTGCCGCTGCTGCCGTTGCCGCTGCAGGCCCTGCTGCTGCTGCTGCTCCTGCCGCTGAAGCCCAGACCGAATTCACGGTGTTCTTGAAGTCGGGCGGCGAAAAGAAGATCAACGTGATTAAGGAAGTTCGCGCTCTGACAGGCCTCGGCCTCAAGGAAGCCAAGGACCTCGTTGAAGCCGGTGGCAAGGCCGTCAAGGAAAACGTTTCCAAGGACGAAGCCGCCAAGATCAAGAAGCAGCTCGAAGACCAAGGTGCGGTCGTCGAAGTCAAATAATTGGGTGGGAGTGGGGAGTCGGGAGATTGGGAGTTGGTCTAAAATCAACTCCCTACTCCCAATTCCCTACTCCCAACTGCACTATCGACGGTTTTCCAGAAAACCACCTGCCCGGATCGGCACATAGGGTTTTCCGGCAAGCCGTTTTAAGCGGTGAGAATTAGCAAGACGCGGGTTTGGCGGCCCGCGACGCAACATCAACGGCGGGCTCGTCACCCGCCGGTCACAGGAGCGGACATGGCTGACACAATTTACGGCCGTAAGCGGATCCGGAAGACCTTCGGGTCGGCCCAAGAGGTCGCAAAAATGCCGAACCTCATCGAGGTTCAGAAGAGCTCGTACGATGACTTTTTGATGGTGAAGGAACCACCGGGCGGCCGCAAGGACGACCATGGTCTGCAGTCCGTGTTCAAGAGCGTGTTCCCGATTTCGGACTTCTCGGGACGGGCAACCCTTGAGTTCGTGCGCTACGAGTTCGAGCCGCCCAAGTATGACGTCGAAGAGTGCATGCAGCGCGATATGACCTACGCGGCGCCGCTCAAAGTGAAGCTGCGGCTGATCGTGTTCGACGTCAACGAAGAAACCGGCTCGAAGTCCATCAAGGACGTCAAGGAGCAGGACGTCTACATGGGCGACATGCCGCTCATGACGCTCAACGGTACGTTCGTGATCAACGGTACCGAGCGCGTGATCGTTTCGCAGATGCACCGTTCACCGGGCGTGTTCTTCGACCACGATCGCGGCAAAACGCATTCGTCGGGCAAGTTGCTGTTTGCGGCCCGCATCATCCCCTATCGCGGTTCGTGGCTCGACTTCGAGTTCGATGCCAAGGATGTTGTGTATGTGCGGATCGACCGCCGCCGGAAGTTGCCGGTCACGACGCTGCTTTATGCGCTCGGCCTCAACGACGAAGAAATCCTGTCGACGTTCTACGGTATGGTGCCGGTCAAGGACAGCAAGCACGGCTGGAAACTGCCGTACGTTGCCGAAAAGATGCGCGGCGTCACGCCTGTGTTTGAACTCAAGGACGCTAAGACGGGCGAAGTGATCGCCAAGGCTGGCGAGAAAGTCACGGCGCGCAAGGCGCGCGAGCTGGCCGAAGGCGGGCTGAAGGAAGTCCTGATCTCGTCGGAAGATCTGGCGGGCAAGTATCTCGCCGAAGACATCATCAACTACGAGACCGGGCAGATCTACGCCGAAGCCGGTGAAGAACTCGACGACAAGTTGCTGGCCGAAATCAAGGATCAGAAGATCAAGGAATTCAACATCCTTGATATCGACCACGTCAACATCGGCGCATTCATCCGCAACACGCTTAACGTGGACAAGAATTCCAACAGCGAAGAAGCGCTGATGGACGTGTACCGAGTGATGCGCCCGGGCGAGCCGCCCACTTTGGAAACGGCGACCACGCTGTTCCACGGGCTGTTCTTCGATTCCGAGCGCTACGATCTTTCGGCGGTCGGCCGCGTGAAGATGAACATGCGACTGGAGACGACTGCGGAAGACACCGTGCGCGTGTTGCGCCAGGAAGATATTCTTGCGGTCATCAAGACGCTGGTTGACTTGCGCGACGGGCGCGGGGCGATCGACGACATCGACAACCTCGGCAACCGGCGTGTTCGCTCGGTCGGCGAGTTGATGGAAAACCAGTACCGGGTCGGTCTGCTGCGGATGGAGCGCGCCATCAAGGAGCGCATGAGTTCGGTCGATATCGACTTGGTCATGCCGCAGGACCTGATCAACGCCAAGCCGGCGGCGGCTGCCGTGCGCGAGTTCTTCGGCTCGTCGCAGCTGTCTCAGTTCATGGATCAGACCAACCCGCTGTCGGAAATCACCCACAAGCGCCGCCTCTCGGCGCTTGGCCCCGGTGGTCTGACGCGCGAGCGCGCGGGCTTTGAAGTCCGCGACGTCCATCCCACGCACTATGGCCGTATCTGCCCGATTGAAACGCCGGAAGGCCCCAACATCGGTCTGATCAACTCGCTGGCGACATTTGCCCGCGTCAACAAGTATGGGTTCATCGAAAGCCCCTACCGCAAGGTTGTCGACGGCAAGCTGACGAACGAGGTCGCTTATCTGTCGGCGGCGGAAGAAGAGCGCCATTATGTGGCGCAGGCCAACGCCGAAGTCGACGGCAAGGGCAAGCTCGTTGGCGAGAATACGATTTGCCGGTATCGCGGGGACGTGTTGCCCGCGCCGATCGACAAGGTCGATTACATCGACGTGTCGCCAAAGCAGCTCGTGTCGGTCGCCGCAGCCCTCATTCCGTTCCTGGAAAACGACGACGCCAACCGCGCGTTGATGGGCTCCAACATGCAGCGTCAGGCTGTGCCGTTGATCCGCGCCGAGGCCCCGCTTGTGGGCACCGGCATGGAAGAGATCGTGGCGCGCGATTCGGGCGCTGCGATTGCGGCTCGTCGGACGGGGATTGTCGACCAGCTCGACGCTCAGCGTATCGTTATCCGCGCGACGGAAGAGCAAGATCCGTCCAAGCCGGGCGTTGACATCTACCGCCTGCGTAAGTTCCAGCGCTCGAACCAGAACACCTGCATTAACCAGCGACCGCTGGTGAACGTGGGTGACAGCGTACGGGCTGGCGACATCATTGCGGACGGTCCTTCGACGGACCTCGGCGATCTGGCGCTCGGCAAGAACGTGCTCGTCGCGTTCATGCCCTGGCAGGGTTACAACTTCGAAGATTCGATCCTGATGTCGGAACGGATCGTGTCGGATGACATCTTTACCTCGATTCACATCGAGGAATTCGAAGTGATGGCGCGCGACACCAAGCTTGGGCCCGAAGAAATCACACGGGACATTCCCAACGTTTCGGAAGAAGCGCTGAAAAACCTCGACGAAGCCGGTATCGTCTACATCGGGGCCGAAGTGCATCCGGGCGACATTCTGGTGGGCAAGATCACGCCTAAGGGCGAAAGCCCGATGACGCCGGAAGAAAAGCTGCTGCGGGCGATCTTCGGCGAAAAGGCCTCCGACGTGCGCGATACGTCGCTGCGTCTGCCGCCGGGCGTGTCGGGCACGATCGTTGAAGTGCGCGTGTTCAACCGTCACGGCGTCGAAAAAGACGAACGCGCCATGGCCATCGAGCGCGAAGAAATCGAACGGCTCGCCAAGGACCGCGACGACGAACTCCAGATCCTCGACCGCAACGTTTTCGCGCGGTTGAAGGAAGCCCTCATGGGGCAGGAAGTCGCCAAGGGACCTAAGGGCGCTCGCAAGGGGACCAACATCGACGAGGCGATCCTGGCCGATATCCCACGCTCGCAGTGGTGGGAAATCGGCCTGGCCGACGAAAAGTCGATGGGTGCGGTCGAGGCGATCGGCAAGCAGTACGAAGACGCCAAGAAGAGCCTGGAACGCCGCTTCGTCGACAAGGTCGATAAGTTGCAGCGTGGCGACGAACTGCCTCCCGGCGTGATGAAGATGGTCAAGGTCTTCGTCGCCGTGAAGCGCAAAATCCAGCCAGGCGACAAGATGGCTGGCCGTCACGGCAACAAAGGCGTCGTGTCGCGCATTGTGCCGTGTGAAGACATGCCGTTCCTTGAAGACGGTACCCACGTCGACGTGGTGCTGAACCCGCTGGGCGTGCCGTCGCGCATGAACGTCGGGCAGATCCTCGAGACGCATTTGGGCTGGGCCTGCCGCGGTCTGGGTCGGATCATCGACGAGGCGCTGGCGAAGTTCCACGAAAGCCACGACTCGAAGAACCTGCGCGAGACGCTCGCCAAGATCTACGTCAACGGCGAGATCGACGCGAAGTTGCCTGAGAGCGATCTGGTGCTTGTTGCGGAGAACCTGAAGAAGGGCGTTCCGGTGGCAACGCCGGTGTTTGACGGCGCGCGCGAGCCTGACATCAACGAGATGCTCGAAGCGGCAGGCTTCGACACTTCGGGTCAGTCCTGGTTGCACGATGGCCGGACCGGCGAGCCGTTCGATCGTAAGGTGACGGTCGGCTACAAGTACGTGCTGAAGCTGCACCATCTTGTGGACGACAAAATCCACGCGCGTTCGATCGGGCCTTACTCGCTCGTGACCCAGCAGCCGCTGGGCGGCAAGGCGCAGTTCGGTGGTCAGCGGTTCGGGGAAATGGAGGTCTGGGCGCTCGAAGCGTATGGTGCCGCCTACACCTTGCAGGAAATGCTGACGGTGAAGTCCGATGACGTGGCTGGCCGTACCAAGGTGTATGAGTCGATCGTGCGCGGCGACGATGCGTTTGAAGCGGGCGTGCCCGAAAGCTTCAACGTGCTCGTCAAGGAAATGCGTGCGCTTGGTCTCAACGTCGAGCTTACGAACTCGGAAGTGCTGCCGGTGGCTCCCCCCGAAGAGCCAGCAGAGCGTCCGTTGCTGCCGCCAGCCGCGGCTGAGTGATCACGACGACGAGGGGCGGAAGGCGCGCATTGCGCTTGCCGCCGCCCCTCACCTGAAACCCTCCATCCGTAAAGTACGGGGAGAGGGACACGATTTTGGCCCCCATACGGAGAGCGCCCGATGAACGAAATTAGCAATATCTTCAAGCAACAGGCCCCGTTGCCGACGTTCGATCAGATCAAGATCTCGATCGCATCGCCCGACGACATTCTGTCATGGTCGTTCGGCGAGATCAAAAAGCCGGAGACGATCAACTACCGCACGTTCAAGCCGGAGCGCGACGGATTGTTCTGCGCGCGGATCTTTGGTCCTATCAAGGACTACGAGTGCCTGTGCGGTAAGTACAAGCGCATGAAGTACAAGGGCCTGATCTGCGAAAAGTGCGGCGTTGAAGTTACGCTCGCCAAGGTGCGCCGCGAGCGGATGGGGCACATCGATCTTGCCGCCCCGGTTGCGCACATCTGGTTCCTCAAGTCGCTTCCCTCGCGCATCGGCCAGCTGCTCGACATGGGTCTGAAAGACCTCGAGCGGGTGCTCTACTTTGAAAATTACATCGTCATCGAGCCAGGCGTTACCCCGTTCAAGGAACGCCAGTTGCTGACGGAAGAGCAGTACAATGCAGCCGTCGAAGAGCACGGCCAGGACTTTACGGCTGGCATCGGCGCTGAAGCCATCCGCGAAATTCTGGCGGGGATGGACCTGCCGAAGATCAAAGATCAACTGCGGCAGGAAATTTCTGAAGCGACGACCGAGCTGAAGCCCAAGAAGCTCGGCAAGCGGCTGAAGGTCGTGGAAGCGTTCATCGAGTCGGGCAACCGGCCTGAATGGATGATTTTGACCCAGGTGCCGGTCATTCCGCCGGAACTGCGTCCGCTGGTGCCGCTGGATGGCGGGCGCTTTGCGACGTCGGATTTGAACGACCTCTACCGTCGCGTCATCAACCGTAACAACCGCCTCAAGCGGCTGATGGAATTGCGTGCGCCAGACATCATTATCCGCAACGAAAAGCGGATGCTGCAGGAAGCGGTCGACGCCCTGTTCGATAACGGTCGCCGTGGCCGCGTCATCACGGGTGCCAACAAGCGTCCGCTGAAATCGCTTGCAGACATGCTCAAGGGTAAGCAGGGCCGGTTCCGTCAGAACCTGCTCGGCAAGCGCGTCGACTATTCGGGCCGTTCGGTGATCGTGGTCGGCCCCGAACTCAAGCTGCATCAGTGCGGGTTGCCTAAGAAGATGGCGCTCGAATTGTTCAAGCCGTTCATCTATGCGCGACTGCAGACGCTTGGTCAGGCGGCCACCGTCAAACAGGCCAAGAAGCTGGTCGAAAAGGAAAAGCCGGAAGTCTGGGACGTTCTCGACGAGGTGATCCGCGAGCATCCCATCCTGCTCAACCGCGCGCCGACGCTTCACCGATTGGGCATTCAGGCGTTCGAGCCGATGCTGATCGAAGGCAAGGCCATCCAGCTGCATCCGCTCGTGTGTTCGGCGTTCAACGCTGACTTCGACGGCGACCAGATGGCAGTCCACGTGCCGTTGTCGCTGGAAGCGCAGCTTGAAGCGCGCGTCCTGATGATGTCGACGAACAACATTCTGCATCCTGCCAGCGGCGCGCCGATCATCGTGCCGTCGCAGGATATCGTGCTTGGCCTCTATTACCTGTCGCTGGTGCGCGACAAGGAACCGGGCGAAGGCATGATGTTTGGGTCGGTCGGGGAAATGCGTCATGCGCTCGATGCCGGCATCGTGACGCTGCACGCCAAAATCAAAGGCCGCTTCCGGGCCGTTACGCCCGAAGGCGAAGAAGACATTCAGCTGCACGACACGACGCCGGGCCGCATGATTTTGGGCGAACAGCTGCCCAAGCAGCCAGGCGTCAAGTTCAGCCTTGTGAACCAGTTGCTGACCAAGAAGAACATTTCCGGCATGATCGATGCCGTCTACCGCAACTGCGGTCAGAAAGAGACGGTGATCTTCTGCGACCGCATCATGGCGGCGGGCTTCCACCATGCGTTCAAGGCCGGGATCTCGTTCGGCAAGGACGATATGCAGATCCCCGAAACGAAGGCAAAGCGCGTCGCTGCCGCGGCCGAACTCGTGCGCGAGTTCGAGCAGCAGTACAACGACGGCTTGATCACGCGACTCGAGAAGTACAACAAGGTCGTGGACGCATGGTCGAAGTGCACGGACCAGATCTCGAAGGAGATGATGGAACGCATTTCGTCGGTGCACATCGATCCTGTGACTGGCCGCGAAAAGCCGATCAACTCGGTTTACATGATGTCGCATTCCGGCGCGCGTGGTTCGCCCACCCAGATGCGTCAGCTGGCGGCTATGCGCGGCCTGATGACCAAACCGTCGGGCGAGATCATCGAAACGCCGATCATTTCGAACTTCAAGGAAGGCCTCACCGTTCTCGAGTACTTCAACTCGACACACGGTGCCCGTAAGGGACTGGCCGACACGGCGCTCAAGACGGCAAACTCGGGCTACCTAACGCGCCGTCTGGTCGACGTGGCGCAGGATGCGATCATTTCGGAAGAAGATTGCGGTACGGACGCCGGGATCAAGGTCCAGGCCGTGGTGGACGCTGGTAACGTCGTCGTGGCGTTGTCGGGCCGTGTGCTTGGCCGTACGGCTGCCGAAGACGTGATCGATCCGGCGACTGGTGCTGTTCTGATCGAGAACGGCAAGCTGATCGAAGAAAAGCATGCCGAGGCGATGGATAAGGCGCAGGTGCAGGAAGTTCGCATCCGCTCGGTGCTGACGTGCGAGACGATCACGGGCGTCTGCGGCAAGTGCTATGGTCGTGACCTTGCGCGCGGGACGCCGGTCAACATCGGGGAGGCTGTCGGCGTCATCGCCGCGCAGTCTATCGGTGAGCCGGGCACGCAGCTTACGATGCGTACGTTCCACATCGGCGGCGCTGCCTCGGTGACAGACGCGTCGGTTATCGAAAGCAACTTCAATGGTCTGGTGAAGATCAAGAACCGCATGATGGTGAAGGACGGCAAAGGCCAACTGATCGCCATGGGCCGGTCGATGAGCATCACGATTGCTGACCAAGCCGGCAAGGACCTTGCCACGCACAAGATCGCTTACGGCGCGAAGGTGATGGTCGACGAAGGCGATACCGTGAAGCGCGGCCAGCGCATCGCGCAATGGGACCCCTACACCCGTCCGATTCTCACCGAAGTTGATGGTGCGGTCGGGTTCGAGGATCTGACGGACGGCATTTCGGTGCGAGAGCTGACCGATGAAATGAAGGGCACGACCAACCGCGTGATCGTGGACTGGCGCTCCACTCCGCGCGGATCGGAACTGAAGCCTGCGATCGTCGTCAAGGACGATAAGGGCAAGCCGATCAAGGTGCAGCGCGGCGGGGATGCCCGCTACCTGCTCGCGGTCGACTCGATCCTTTCGGTGGAGCCGGGTGCCAAGGTCAAGGCTGGCGACGTGCTCGCACGTATCCCGCTTGCTTCGGCCAAGTCTGGCGACATCACGGGCGGTCTGCCGCGCGTTGCCGAATTGTTTGAAGCCCGTCGTCCCAAGGATCACGCGATCATTGCGGAGCGTTCGGGTACGGTCGAGTTCGGTAAGGACTACAAGAACAAGCAGCGGATCTCCATCAAGCCCGATGATGAGACGCTGGAGCCGGTGGAATATCTCATCCCGCGTGGCAAGAGCCTTGCGGTCCAGCATGGCGACCACATCGAGCGGGGCGACTTCGTATATGACGGTCACCCTGCGCCGCACGACATTCTTGCCATCAAGGGTGTCGAGGAACTTGCCAACTATCTCATCAACGAAATCCAGGACGTGTATCGTCTGCAGGGCGTGACGATCAACGATAAGCACATCGAAGTTATCGTTCGTCAGATGCTGCAGAAGGTCGAGGTCACGGATTCGGGTGAGACGGATATGATCAAGGGCGAGCAGCTCGATCGCGTCGAATACGATGAAAAGAACCTCGAGTACGAGAAGGCCGGCAAGCGGCCAGCTCAGTGCGTGCCGGTTCTGCTTGGGATCACCAAGGCGTCGTTGCAGACGCGTTCGTTTATCTCAGCGGCCTCGTTCCAGGAAACCACGCGCGTGTTGACCGAAGCTGCCGTCAACGGCAAGGCCGATACGCTCGAAGGGCTCAAGGAAAACGTCATCGTCGGGCGTCTGATCCCCGCTGGAACGGGCGGAATGCTACGCCGCATCCGCAAGATTGCAGCCAAGCGCGATGAACTGATTGCTAAAGAAAATGCCAAGGGTGCCGAGCGTTCACTTTCGGCACCAGGAGACGGTGCACGCCGTCGCCGCCGTCCGACAGAGGAAGCGGCTGAATAGGCAGCCGATGTTTTGAGTGCATTGGAAGCCGTCGCGGGGACACTCGCGGCGGCTTTTTTGTTTCCGTGACGCGCGGCTCTTGATGGTATTGAGCGATAAATACCGGTCGTAATCGGCGCACGCGCTCAGTTCTAGTGATGGCGCTTAAATCGAGTTGGCGTCGCACTTGGCGTCGACTCGGGCTTTGGCCGCAGAATATGGCGGCATCGGCGACTGTCCGAGTGAGTTTTGAGCTGACATTTCTTACGAAGTGCTGTTCAGTTTCAATGCGTTCCAAAAAAAAATGCTGCAAGCGCGATGTGCGCGTTGACCGTGACTGAAGCGTATGCAATAACGCGACTTCTTCAAGGTAGGCTGTAGTGTGGCGCCGCTGTTCGACTGTTCTGCGGGCACCTAAACGCTATCGTACCAACGAAGACATTTCGGGCCAAGATCTACAGACCGTGAAAACGGAACGTGTGATCCTCTGGTATTTTCTTGTTGGCTTGCTCACCCGAGCGGTCAACAGGGTCGTATTGGTGCTTGCGCTATATCCACGCTAACGCGTGTCAATAGTGTGACGCTCACAGGATGGACGAGGCGTATGCCGACAATTCAACAGCTGATCCGCAAGCCAAGGCAGCCAAAAGTGTATCGCGAGAAGTCGCGTCACATGGAATCGTGCCCGCAAAAGCGCGGCGTATGCACCCGTGTTTACACCACGACGCCGAAGAAGCCTAACTCTGCTCTTCGTAAGGTTGCCAAGATCCGGCTGACCAATGGCTTCGAAGTCATCGGCTACATCCCGGGTGAAGGCCATAACCTCCAGGAGCACTCTGTTGTGCTCATTCGCGGCGGCCGTGTAAAGGATTTGCCCGGCGTTCGCTACCACATCATCCGCGGTGTGCTCGATACGCAGGGCGTTGCAGCCCGTCGTCAGCGCCGTTCCAAATATGGGGCCAAGCGTCCGAAGTAATCGCTGGTTGCACAACATTCGTGCAGCACCCCGTCCGCTACAGCCGAATAAGCTACGAAGTTAAAAGGCAGATCGCCCATGTCCCGTCGTCATAGTGCCGAAAAACGCGTCGTGAACCCAGACCCGAAGTTCGGGGATTTGGTGTTGAGCAAGTTCATGAACGCGGTCATGGAACAGGGTAAGAAGTCGGTCGCGGAACGGATCGTCTATGGTGCGCTCGAAAAGGTCGAGCAGAAGGCCAAGGGCGACCCGATCAAGATGTTCCACACGGCTCTTGAGAATGTCATGCCAGCCGTGGAAGTGCGTTCGCGCCGCGTCGGTGGTGCGACGTATCAGGTGCCGGTCGAAGTTCGTAACGAGCGTCGGCAGGCTTTGGCCATTCGTTGGATTATCGCGGCCGCTCGCGCTCGCAACGAAAACACGATGGTCGACAAGTTGTCGGGCGAATTGCTCGACGCTTCCAACAATCGCGGTACGGCTGTCAAAAAACGCGAAGATACACACAAGATGGCGGAAGCCAACCGCGCCTTCTCGCATTACCGCTGGTAATCGGTGCGCTGCACTTTCGGCCGTTTTTAATAGACCTCTTCCGGAGCAGGATCATGGCTCGCGAATTCGAACTGCAGAATTACCGCAACTTCGGGATTATGGCGCATATCGACGCCGGTAAAACCACGACCACCGAGCGGATTTTGTACTACACGGGCGTGTCCTACAAAATCGGCGAAGTGCACGATGGCGCTGCCACGATGGACTTCATGGAGCAGGAAGCCGAGCGCGGGATCACGATCTCGTCGGCTGCCACGACGTGCTTCTGGAAGGGTTTGGACGGCACGCGCAATCGGTTGAACATCATCGACACGCCAGGCCACGTCGACTTTACGATTGAAGTGGAACGGTCGCTGCGCGTTCTAGACGGCGCTGTCTGCGTGCTCGACAGCAACCAGGGCGTCGAGCCTCAGACGGAAACCGTCTGGCGTCAGGGCGACAAATACAACGTGCCGCGCATCATCTTTGCAAATAAGATGGACAAGACCGGCGCCGACTTCTTCATGTGCTACGACGACATCAAGGAAAAGCTTGGTGCGAAGGCGATCCCGATCCAAATTCCGATTGGCGCCGAAAACGATTTCAAGGGTCACATCGATCTCATCGAGATGGAGTCGGTGATCTGGGACGGCGATGGCAAAGATGCCAAGATGATCAAGGGGCCAATCCCTGATGATCTCCTGGATAAGGCCAACGAGTTCCGCGCGTTGATGGTGGAAGCCGCCGTCGACATGGACGACGACGCGATGGCCGACTATCTCGACGGCAAAGAGCCAGACGCTCCGACCCTTCGGAAGCTGATCCGGAAGGCGACTGTGACGCGTGCGTTCTATCCGATGCTCGTGGGCTCAGCGTTTAAGAACAAGGGTGTGCAGACGTTGTTGGATGCGGTTGTCGCGTTCCTGCCGTCGCCACTCGATCGCGAGGCCTACAAGGGTATTGACGTCAAGACGGGCGATGCTGCCGAGCGTCGTCCATCCGACGACGAGCCGCTGTCGATGCTGGCGTTTAAAATCATGAGCTTCGAGCACGTTGGGTCGCTGACGTTCTGCCGAATCTACTCTGGCAAGCTCGAGCAGGGGATGGCCCTGGCCAACACCTCGCGGGACAAGAAAGAGCGTGCCGGCCGCATGTACTTGATGCATGCCGACGAGCGTAAGGAAATCAAGGAAGCCTTCGCTGGTGACATTGTCGCGCTGCAGGGCCTCAAGGATACCCGCACCGGGGAGACGCTTTCGGACCCCAACAAGGCCGTCATTCTTGAGAAGATGGAGTTCCCCAACCCCGTCATCGAAATGAAAGTCGAGCCTAAGACCAAGGCTGACCAGGAAAAGATGGCGACTGCGCTCTACACGCTCGCCTTGGAGGACCCGTCGTTCCGCGTGTCGGTCGATCCGGAGTCGGGTGAAACCATTCTCAAGGGGATGGGCGAACTTCACCTCGACATCAAGGTCGACATTCTGCGCCGGACTTACGGCGTCGATGCGAACGTCGGCGCACCGCAGGTGGCCTATCGCGAGGCGTTGGGTCGCGAAACGCAGATTGATTACACGCACAAGAAGCAGACCGGCGGTACCGGTCAGTTTGCCCGCGTGAAGCTGCGCCTTGAGCCGAACGAAACGGGCAAGGGCAATGAGTTCGTCGCCGACATCATCGGTGGGACAGTGCCCAAGGAATACATTCCTGGCGTCGAAAAGGGCGTTCAGCAGATCTGGGACCAGGGCGTTCTGATCGGCTTCCCGATGGTCGACATGAAGGTTACGCTGTTTGACGGCGCGTTCCACGAAGTCGACTCGTCGGCCATCGCGTTCGAAATCGCTACCCGCGCCGCCATGAAGGAAGCCTGCGAGAAGGGCGGCGTGAAGCTGCTTGAACCGATCATGGATGTTGAGGTCGTGACACCGGGTGACTTCGTTGGTGGCGTGATCGGCGACGTGAACTCCCGTCGTGGTCAGATTCGCGATCAGCAGATGCGTGGTAACGCCACGGTGGTGCGCGCATATGTTCCGCTCGCCAACATGTTCGGGTATGTCAGCCAGCTGCGCTCGATGAGCCAGGGCCGTGCAAGTTACACGATGCAGTTCGCCCATTATGCGGATGTTCCGCGTAACGTTGCGGATGAAGTCAAAGCAAAATACGCGTGAACCCGTCGACCCACGATACTTGCGTGCGATTGATCAGCAGCTTAAGGGCGGTTTGCCCGCTTTGTTCAGACGCATGGAGCCTGGTGGGCGGGTTAGACGGGACGGCGATACGAGACCGGGGCAACCCGACAATAACAACTAGAGTTTAAACACTACGCAAGCTGGAGAGCCACTATGGGCAAGGCGAAATTTGAGCGGAACAAGCCGCACTGCAACATCGGCACCATTGGTCACGTGGACCACGGTAAGACGTCGCTGACGGCCGCCATTACGAAGGTTTTGGCTGAGACGGGCGGCGCGACGTTTACGGCCTACGATCAAATCGATAAGGCTCCCGAAGAGCGCGAGCGCGGGATCACGATTTCGACGGCCCACGTCGAGTATGAGACGACGGCCCGCCACTACGCACACGTCGACTGCCCAGGCCACGCCGACTACGTGAAGAACATGATCACGGGCGCTGCGCAGATGGACGGCGCGATCCTCGTCGTTTCGGCGGCCGACGGCCCGATGCCGCAGACCCGCGAACACATTTTGCTCGCCCGTCAGGTTGGCGTTCCCGCGCTCGTCGTGTTCATGAACAAGGTCGATCTCGTTGACGACCAGGACCTCATCGACCTCGTCGAAATGGAAGTCCGCGAGCTTCTGTCGTCTTACCAGTTCCCCGGCGACACGATCCCGATCACCAAGGGTTCGGCCAAGGCCGCTCTTGACGGCGTGAACCCGAAGATCGGCCACGACGCGATCCTTGAGTTGATGAAGACCGTCGACGAAAGCATCCCACAGCCGGATCGTCCGATCGATAAGCCGTTCCTGATGCCGATCGAAGACGTGTTCTCGATCTCGGGTCGTGGTACGGTTGTGACCGGCCGTGTCGAACGCGGCATCGTGAAGGTTGGCGAGGAAGTCGAGATCGTTGGTCTGCGCGACACCATCAAGTCGACGGTGACGGGCGTGGAAATGTTCCGTAAGTTGCTCGACGAAGGTCGTGCCGGTGACAACATCGGTGCCCTGCTGCGCGGTATCGAGCGCGAAGGCGTCGAGCGCGGTCAGATCCTGTGCAAGCCCGGCTCTGTGAAGCCGCACAAGAAGTTTATGGCTGAAGCCTACATCCTGACCAAGGAAGAGGGCGGTCGCCACACTCCGTTCTTCAACAACTATCGCCCTCAGTTCTACTTCCGCACGACGGACGTGACTGGCGTCGTGACGTTGCCTGAAGGTACGGAAATGGTGATGCCAGGCGACAACATCACGGTTGCCGTCGAGCTGATCACGCCAATCGCCATGGAAGAAAAGCTGCGCTTCGCAATCCGCGAAGGCGGTCGTACGGTCGGCGCCGGCGTCGTTGCTAAAATCACCGAGTAATTGGCCAAAGATCCAGGAGCGCACGGGAAAACCCGTGCGCTCTCATCATTCAAGGTATGAGAGCTATGAACGGCCAAAACATTCGCATCCGACTTAAGGCATTCGATCATCGAATACTCGATGCCTCGACGCGGGAAATCGTGAATACTGCAAAGCGGACTGGCGCTGAAGTTCGGGGTCCTATCCCGTTGCCGACGCGGATCGAGCGCTTTTGCGTCAACCGTTCGCCACACATCGACAAGAAGAGCCGTGAGCATTTCGAAATGCGCACGCATAAGCGGTTGCTGGATATCGTCGATCCTACTCCGCAAACCGTTGATGCTTTGATGAAACTCGACCTCGCCGCTGGCGTGGACGTTGAAATCAAACTTTAATTTCGTATTTGGCGGGTCCTCTGGCGTTGAGCTAAGACCCTAAAGAAGGGAAGGAATGCTAGGATGCGTTCCGGAGTTATTGCACTAAAGGTGGGCATGACCCGCATCTTCACCGACGCGGGCGAGCACGTCCCCGTCACGGTTTTGAAGCTCGACAAGGTTCAGGTCTTGTCGCAGCGGACGGTCGAGAAGCATGGCTACACTGCCGTGCAACTCGGGGCCGGTACGCGCAAGCCATCGCGGGTGTCGAAGGCTGAGCGGCAGAATTTTGTCATCGCTGAGTCTGATCCCAAGCGTCAGGTCGTCGAATTCCGGGTGAGCCCAGACAATCTTATCGAGGTTGGTGCTGAGATCACGGCCGATCATTTTGCCACTGGACAACTTGTTGATGTCAGCGGTGTGACGCAGGGTAAAGGTTTCCAGGGTGCAATGAAGCGCTGGAACTTTGCCGGGCTTCGGGCTTCGCACGGCGTGTCCGTGACCCACCGTGCTCACGGTTCGACCGGTCAGCGCCAGGACCCTGGTAAGGTGTTCAAGGGCAAGAAAATGGCCGGTCACATGGGTGACGAGAAGGTGACGACGCAAAATCTTGTCGTCGTGAAAACCGATGTCGCTCGCGGGTTGATCATGGTGCGGGGCGCAGTGCCCGGTTCCAAGGGTAACTGGGTCATGGTGCGCGATGCGGTGAAGAAGCCGTTGCACAAAGATGCGCCGAAACCGGCTGGGTTCAAGTCTAAGGCCGAGTTGGCTGCCGCGAAGGAGCAGGCGTAATGCAAACGCAAGTTACAACGCTCGACGCCGGTAGCGCCGGGACGATCGACCTCAATGATGCTATTTTCGGTCTCGAGCCACGGCAGGACCTTCTGCAGCGTATGGTGCGTTATCAGCTGCTGAAGCGGATGGCTGGCACGCATCACGCCCAGGACCGTTCGGAAGTGCGCGTCACCGGCAAGAAAATGTATAAGCAAAAGGGCACCGGCCAAGCTCGCCATGGCGACAAGTCGGTTCCACAGTGGCGCGGCGGTGGTAAGGCACACGGTCCAAAGCCGCGCTCACATGCGATTGATTTGCCCAAGAAAGTTCGCGCGCTGGCTCTACGTCATGCGCTGTCGGCCAAGGTCAAATCGGGCGAACTGATTATCCTGGATGCTGCCGTCAGCGAACAGGCCAAGACGGCTGCTCTCAAGAGCCAGTTCGCCAAACTGGCCTGGACGAACGCCCTGATCATTGATGGCGCCGAGCTTCATGATGGGTTTGCTCGTGCGGCTCGTAACATTCCCAACATCGACGTGCTGCCGGTTCAAGGCATCAACGTCTATGACATCCTCCGCCGCAAGAAACTCGTTTTGACGAAGGCGGCGATTACGGCGCTGGAGGCGCGGTTCAAATGAAAATCTCCGCGTATGACGTCATTTTATCGCCGGTGATCACGGAAAAGGCGACCATGTTGTCTGAGCACAACAAGGTGATCTTCAACGTGGCCCCAAAGGCTACGAAGACTGAGATCAAGTCTGCGGTCGAGCAACTGTTCAAAGTCAAGGTCGACGCCGTGAACACGATCGTCCGCAAGGGCAAGATCAAAGTGTTCAAGGGCCGTAAGGCACTGCTGTCGGATACCAAGCGGGCGATCGTGACGCTTGCCGAGGGACATTCGATCGACGTGACGACTGGGCTGTAAGGACTGGCTGCAAGTTTTCTAGGCCGCAGGGCCAGTAGCAGGACGTAAGAACAATGGCACTTAAAACATATCGCCCGACCAGCCCAGGTATCCGCCACCTTGTTAAGGTGGACCGGAGCATGCTGTTCAAAGGCGCGCCGGTTAAAATGCTCGTCGAGGGCAAGCGCAAGACGGGTGGCCGCAACGCACTCGGTCGGATCACGACGCGCCACATCGGCGGTGGTCACAAGCAGTCTTACCGGATGGTGGATTTCCGCCGGAACAAGTTCGACATGGCGGCGACCGTCGAGCGGTTGGAGTACGATCCTAACCGCACGGCCTTTATCGCGTTGATCAAGTATGAGGACGGTACGCTGTCCTACATTCTGGCTCCACAGCGTCTTGCCGTCGGCGACAGCGTCGTGTCTGGCCAAAAGGTCGACGTCAAGCCGGGCAACGCGATGCCGCTCGGTTCGATGCCGGTCGGGACGATTGTTCACAACGTCGAGCTGAAGCCGGGCCGTGGCGGTCAGATGGCACGTTCTGCTGGTGCGTTTGTACAACTTGTCGGCCGCGACAGCGGTTGGGCGGTGGTCAAACTGATGTCGGGTGAGACACGCAAGGTCCAGGCGACCTGCATGGCAAGCATTGGCGCTGTTTCGAACCCCGATCACTCCAACCAGGTCATCGGTAAGGCCGGCCGCAACCGTTGGAAGGGCAATCGTCCGACGGTTCGCTCGATCGCAATGAACCCGGTCGACCATCCAAACGGTGGCCGTACCAAGGGTGGTAAGCACTGGGCGACACCCTGGGGCAAGCCGACCAAGGGCTACAAGACACGCAAGAACAAGTCGACGGACAAGTACATCATTCGCAGCCGCTCGAAGTAATCCGGAGCCCCCGAACGTTTCGGGGCGCGGATATTCAAGAGCACAGGGTATGACGGCGATCTCGCCGGTCATATGCCAGCTACAGGCTTTTAGGAGACGACACGTGGCACGTTCGGTATGGAAAGGTCCGTTCATTGACGGATACATCCTGAAGAAGGCGGAAAAAGTCCGCACTTCAGGCCGCAATGAAGTGATCAAGATCTGGAGCCGCCGCTCCACGATTCTGCCCCAGTTCGTGGGGCTGACTTTCGGCGTGCACAACGGTCACAAGCATGTTCCCGTCAACGTCTCTGAAGACATGATCGGCCATAAATTCGGTGAATTCGCTCCGACGCGCTCCTTCCCGGGCCACGGTGGCGACAAGAAAGCGGTGAAGCGGTAATGGGCAAGCCAAAGCATCCTCGCGTCCTGGCAACCAACGAAGCCAAGGCCATCGCGACCAACATCCGCATCTCGCCGCAGAAGCTGAACCTCGTCGCTGAGATGATCCGCGGTAAGAAGGCTCAGGCCGCCATCGCGGATCTGGAATTCTCGCGTAAGCGGGTTGCCGAACACGTTCGCAAATGCCTCATCTCGGCCGTTGCAAACGCTGAAAACAATCACGGTCTGGATGTCGACGATCTCGTCGTCGCTGAAGCCTACGTCGGCAAGAACATGGTGCTGAAGCGCTTCCATGCTCGCGGTCGCGGTAAGGCCTCGTCGGTCATGCGTCCATTCGCCCAGATCACCGTCGTTGTCCGTCAGGTCGAAGACGTTGCCGTTCCCAAGAAGAAGCCGGGCAAGCGCGCCGTCGCACTCGCTGCTTCCAAGGAAGCCGCTGCCGCCAAGGAGGCCGTGTAACATGGGTCATAAGGTCAATCCGGTCGGTCTCCGACTTGGCATCAACCGCACCTGGAACTCGCGCTGGTTCGCTGGCCGTCAGGAATACGGTCGGCTGCTCCACGAAGATATGGCGATCCGCGCACATATCATGAAGCAGGCCCGTCCTGCCGCGATTTCAAAGGTCGTCATCGAGCGCCCACACAAAAAGTGCCGCGTGACCGTGTATACGGGTCGTCCCGGTATCTTGATCGGGAAGAAGGGCACAGACATCGAAAAGCTTCGCGGCGAACTCGCGCGGCTTACGTCGTCAGAAGTGCACTTGAACATCCTCGAAATCCGCAAGCCGGAAATAGATGCGACTCTGGTCGCTGACAGCATTGCGCAGCAGCTCGAGCGTCGCATCGCGTTCCGCCGTGCTATGAAGCGCTCGGTGCAGTCGGCACTCCGGTTGGGCGCTGTCGGTATCCGTATCAACGTTGCTGGCCGGTTGGGCGGTGCTGAAATCGCCCGTACCGAATGGTATCGCGAAGGCCGCGTGCCGTTGCACACTCTGCGCGCCGACATCGACTTCGGCTACGGCAAAGCGACGACTGCCTACGGCATCATCGGTATCAAGGTCTGGATCTTCAAGGGCGAGATCATGGAACATGATCCGATGGCCTCCGAAAAGAAGGCTGCCGATATGCAGGAAGGTGGCGGCGGTGGCCGTCCACGCCGTGAGGATGGTGGCGAACGCCGCGACCGTGGAGGCCGCAACGATCGCGGTGGACGCGGGAACGCCGGTGGCGGCGCTCCGGCTGGCGACAAGACCTAAGGCATTTTAGCAGATATTGGGCCGATAGGCTCAGGACCACAGGACCAGTGTTATGCTGCAACCTAAAAAGACGAAGTTTCGCAAGGCCTTCAAGGGCCGGATTCATGGCGCTGCCAAAGGTGGCACGACGTTGAATTTCGGTTCTCACGGCCTCAAGGCGATGGCGCCGGAGCGGGTGACCGCCCGGCAGATCGAGGCGGCTCGCCGCGCGATCACCCGTCACATGAAGCGTGCGGGCCGGGTTTGGATCCGCATCTTCCCTGACCTGCCGGTCACGAAAAAGCCCGCCGAAGTCCGAATGGGCTCTGGAAAAGGCGGGATCGAACTGTGGTGCGCTCGGGTGAAGCCCGGTCGCATCATGTTCGAACTCAACGGGGTTCCCGATCAGGTTGCCCGCGAAGCGCTGACGCTCGGTTCGGCCAAGCTCGGCATCAAGACACGGATTGTTACCCGGGTCGGCTGAGCATTGGGCTCACGCACGATACAGGTTTACGGATTGGAATAAGGACGGACACGATGGCCATTGGTGATTTTCGAGATTTGAGCCTTGATCAGCTCGACGACCAGCTGGCGAAGCTGAAGAAAGAGCAATTCAACCTGCGCTTTCAATCGGCGTCCGGCCAAAATGAGAACACATCGCGGGTGCGCCAAGTCCGGCGCGATATCGCCCGCGTGATGACGGTGGCCCGCCAGAAGCGGGCCGGTAGCAGCTCGAAGAGCGCTTGAGGAGAAATAGACTATGCCGAAGCGCATTTTGCAGGGCACTGTTGTATCGGACAAGAACGCCAAGACTATTGTGGTCGAGGTCGAACGCCGCTACACGCATCCTTTGCTGAAAAAAACGGTCCGCCGCTCGAAGAAGTACCACGCCCACGACGAAGCAAATGTCTTCAAGGTTGGCGATCAGGTGCAGATCGAAGAGTGCGCACCGATTTCACGGAATAAGCGTTGGGTCGTTCTGCCCAAGGCGGCGGCCTAACCTAACAACAGCGCGGTCGACCAGTGTTGGTTATCTGCGGGTTGCATTTGAGCGTCTGGAAAGCTCGGGGGTTATCCTCGAAAGCTCCAGGCAAACGGAAGGTCCGGCGGATCGCATGATCCCAACCGGAATGAAGAGGACGACACGCGATGATCCAGATGGAGACGAACCTCGACGTCGCCGATAATTCGGGCGCTCGAAGCGTTCAGTGCATCAAGGTACTCGGCGGTTCGAAGCGCAAGTATGCAACTATCGGCGACATTATTGTGGTGGCCGTTCAGGAGGCGATTCCGAAGGGTCGCGTCAAAAAAGGCCAGGTCATGAAGGCCGTTGTCGTGCGGGTCGCCAAGGGCGTCCGCCGTCCAGACGGTTCGCTGATCCGGTTTGACCGAAACGCTGCCGTGCTGATCAACGCTCAAGGCGAGCCGGTCGGCACTCGTATTTTCGGGCCCGTGACGCGCGAGTTGCGCGCCAAGAACCACATGAAGATCGTGTCGCTCGCGCCGGAGGTGCTGTAATGGCCTCGCTCAAGATTAAGAAGGGCGATCACGTTATCGTCCTGACCGGCCGCGATAAGGGCAAACACGGCGAAGTGGTCGAAATGTTTCCGAAGGAAAATCGGGCGATTGTGCGCGGCGTTAATGTCGTGCGCCGCCACGTGAAGCCGACGGGCACCAAGCAGGGTGGGATCGTTTCCAAGGAAGCGCCCATCCAGCTGTCCAACATTGCGCTTGAAGATCCCAAGGATGGCAAGCCGACCCGCGTCGGTTTCAAGATCCAGGCTGATGGCACGAAAGTGCGTTTTGCCAAGCGCTCGGGCGATTTGATTCCGGAGACGAAGTAAGCCATGGCTGATAACAACGCAAAAGGCGGGGCCAAGGGCGGCGCTGCTGTCAAGAAGGTCAAGGCGGCGAAGGTTGCCAAGCCCGATCCGAACGCTGCTCCGCGCTCGTTTGAGCGCCCGGAGGGCTACGTTCCGCGGGCTAAGGCGCATTACCTCAAGGTCGTGCGCGAAGAACTCATGAAGAAGTTCGGTTATGCGAACGTCATGCAGATCCCAAAGATCGAAAAGATCGTCCTGAACATGGGCGTCGGTGAGGCTGTCAATGATCGCAAGATCGTCGATAACGCTGCAGGCGACCTCGCTTTGATTTCCGGTCAGAAGCCGGTGATCACGAAGGCCCGCAAGTCGGTCGCCGTGTTCAAGGTCCGTGAGGGCATGTCGATTGGCGCCAAGGTTACGTTGCGCGGCACGCACATGTACGAATTTCTCGACCGGTTCGTGACGATCGCACTACCGCGCGTGAAGGACTTCCGTGGGCTCAACCCGAAGAGCTTTGATGGCCGTGGCAACTATGCGTGCGGGATCAAGGAGCACATCGTGTTTCCGGAAATCGACTACGACAAGGCTGCCGAAACCGGTATGCTCGGGATGGACATTATTGTCTGTACCAGCGCCAAGACTGACGACGAGGCCCGCGAGTTGCTGCGTGGTTTCAATTTTCCCTTCCGCACATAAGGACCTCGGGCATTTCTGGCTTGAACATCAAGGCGGATAACCCCGAAAGGCCTTTTGGAGAACGATATGGCTAAGACCAGTTCTGTTGAAAAGAATAAGCGCCGTCGCAAGCTCACAGCGCAGTACGCCGACAAGCGTGCCAAGCTGAAGGCCACCGCGAGCGACCTGAAGAAGCCCGCCGAAGAGCGTTTTGCAGCTCGCGTCAAGCTCGCTCAGTTGCCGCGTAACGGTTCCAAGACACGGATTCGCAATCGCTGTGAAGTGACGGGACGCGCGCGTGGTTTTTACCGCAAGTTGAGAATGTGCCGTAACCAGTTGCGTGAATTGGCAAGCCAGGGGCTCATCCCCGGCATGGTCAAGGCGAGCTGGTAAGGAGGGCGAAATATGATTGTCAACGATCCCATCGGCGATATGCTCACGCGCATTCGCAACGCCCAGGAACGCCGCCGCCCGAAAGTGGTGACGCCGGCTTCTAACCTGCGCGCTCACGTTCTCGACGTTCTGACTGAAGAGGGCTACATCCGTGGATATACACGGGTCGAACCCAAGGGCGGTCATCCTCAGCTCGAGATCGAGCTGAAGTATTACAACGGACAGCCAGCGATCAAAGATATCCAAAGGGTGTCGAAGCCAGGACGGCGGGTTTATTCGCCAGTCAAGGAATTGTCGCCCGTTGCAAACGGCCTCGGTGTGTCGATCGTTTCGACGCCAAAGGGTGTGATGTCGGACAGCCGTGCACGTGAAGAAAACGTGGGTGGTGAAGTCCTCTGCAACGTCTTCTAAAGAATTTACCGGCCTTTGGGCTGGAAACGCGAAGGTAGAACGCAATGTCGCGCATTGGCAAAAAACCGGTTACCGTTCCTGCTGGCGTCACCGCCGCAGTTACGGGTCAGCAGGTGAAGGTAAAAGGGCCCAAAGGGGAGCTTTCCTTCACGGTGCCGGATAACTTGAAGATCGAACATACGGCGGAGGGCATCGATGTCGATCCGCGCGATGACAGCAAGCAGGCGCGTGCCATGTGGGGCATGTCGCGCACGATGGTTGCTAACCTCGTCAAGGGTGTCACGGACGGTTACTCGCAGGTCCTCGAAATTCAGGGCGTGGGTTTCCGCGCCAACATGAAGGCCAAGGACCAACTGCAGTTGCAGATCGGGTTCAGCCACGAGGTCGTTCATCCGATCCCAGCCGGCATCGTTGTCGCTGTTTCGGGTGCCAAGCAGGAAATCATTACGGTTTCTGGCATCGATAAGCAGATGGTCGGGCAGGTAGCGTCCGATATCCGCAGCTATCGTCCCCCTGAGCCCTATCAGGGCAAGGGCATCCGCTACCGTGGTGAATTTATCTTCCGCAAGGAAGGCAAGAAGAAATAAGGACGGCCGTCATGCCTACGCACTTGTCGACATTCGAACGGCGCAAACTGCGCGTTCGCCGCACGCTGAAGGCCAACGCCACGGATCGTCCGCGGTTGTCGGTATTCCGTTCGTCACAGCATATCTACGCGCAGATCATCGACGACGCTTCCGGCAAGACGCTGGTCGCCGCATCGTCGCTGGAGAAAGACCTGCGTACATCGTTGAAGACTGGCGCCGACAAGGCAGCTGCTGCTGCAATCGGCAAGCTTGTTGCGGAGCGGGCGGTCAAGGCCGGTGTCAGCAAGGTCGTGTTCGATCGCGGCGGGTACTTGTTTCATGGGCGCGTGAAAGCGCTTGCCGATGCAGCACGCGAAGCCGGCCTGAGCTTTTAAGAGACTTACAGGGATCTCCTTGCCAACAGTGCAGGCCGATCTTGAGATTTGAAAGGACGACACTGTGGCACGTACTCCTGGTGGATCTGGTGGTGGTCGCGATCGCGGCAATCGCGGTGAGCGCGAGAAGGTCGATAGCGAGTTTTCGGACAAGCTGGTCGGCATCAACCGCGTCGCGAAAGTGGTGAAGGGCGGTAAGCGCTTCGGCTTTGCCGCGCTGGTCGTCGTTGGCGATCTGAAAGGCCGCGTCGGGTTCGGTCACGGCAAGGCGCGCGAAGTGCCGGAAGCGATCCGCAAGGCCACGGAAGAGGCCAAGCGTTCGCTGGTGAAGGTTCCGCTTCGCGATGGTCGTACTCTCCATCACGACAGCGTGGGTCGCCACGGCGCTGGCCGCGTCGTCGTGCGCTCGGCTCCTGCGGGTACGGGTATCATCGCGGGTGGTGCGATGCGCGCCGTGTTCGAGATGGTTGGTATTCACGATATCGTCGCCAAGTCGCTGGGTTCCACTAATCCTTACAACGTCGTACGTGCTACGTTCGACGCATTGAAGGGTCAGGAAAATCCGCGTGGCGTGGCTGCTCGTCGCAGCAAGAAAGTCAGCGACATCGTTGCGCGTCGTCGCGACGGATCTGCTGCGGTTGAGACTGGCAGCGACGTCTGATTACGGTGAACTTCTAGACAGCGGAGCCGCTTACGGCCCGCTGGACTGACTTAGAGCTTAGGTGAATGACATGGCTGCCAAAAAGACCCTCATCGTCGAGCAGTATGCAAGTGCCAACCGGCGTCCGGCCATTCAAACCGCGACGCTCATCGGCCTTGGGCTCAACAAAATCCGCCGCCAGCGGGAGCTTGAAGATACGCCGTCCGTGCGCGGCATGATCAGTCGCATTCCGCACCTGGTGCGGATCGTTTCGCCGAAATAATTGAATTTAGTTAGGAGCGCTGCGCCATGCGGCTCAATGAGATCAACGACAATCCCGGTTCGCGTAAGTTCCGCGTCCGCATCGGCCGTGGTATCGGCTCGGGCATGGGCAAGATGGGCGGCCGCGGTGGCAAGGGCCAGACTGCACGTTCGGGCGTCGCCATCGGCGGGTTCGAAGGCGGCCAGATGCCGTTGCATCGCCGGTTGCCTAAGCGCGGCTTCAACAAGTGGCGTCCCAAGGACTACAACGAGATCAATGTCGGCACGTTGCAGAACGCCATTGACGCCAAGATCCTCGATGGCGGTAAACCGGTCGATGTCGCTGCATTGGTGGCCGCTGGTATTCTGCGTCGCGGGAAAGACGGCTTGCGGGTTCTTGGCACGGGCGAGTTGAAGGCCAAGATTTCAGTCGTCGCCAATCACGCGACAGCCTCGGCTAAGGCTGCTATCGAGCAGGCTGGCGGTTCGGTCAAATTGATCGTGCCCAAGGTGCTTGAAGCAGACGTGGCCAAGCGTGCTAAGACAGCGGCCAAGAAGGCTAAGATTGCTGCCAAGGGCGGCAAGTCGTAATAGACATTACGTCCCCGCAGTCGGATGAACGATAACGTTCTCCGCTGCGGGTTTGCTTTGATCAGGACTTAGGTGTATGCCGACCCGGTATTCGCCAACGGTCTTGAGACCGGGAGAGACGAATGGTTTCCGCTGCCGAGCAGCTTGCCAGCCAGATGAACCTCAGTGTGTTCGCTAAGGCTGAAGACTTGAAGAAGCGCATCTGGTTCACGCTGGGCGCGCTTCTCATTTACCGGCTCGGCACGTTCATTCCAATTCCGGGAATCAATCCGGAGGCGTTCGCGGCGAACTTCAAGGTCAGCGCGAGCGGCATTCTGGGGATGTTCAATACGTTCTCGGGTGGTGCTGTCGAGCGGATGGCCATCTTCGCTCTGAACATCATGCCTTATATCTCTGCCTCGATCATCATGCAGTTGATGACTTCGGTGGTGCCGTCGCTCGAAACCCTCAAGAAAGAGGGTGAGTCGGGCCGCAAGCAGATCAACCAGTATACGCGTTATCTGACAGTTATTCTCGCGACCGCGCAGGCGTTCGGGATTGCCTATAGTCTTGAGGGGCAGACGAGCCAAGTCGGACCTGTTGTCATGCAGCCGGGACCGTTCTTCATCGCTTCGACCGTTGTGACGCTTGTCGGCGGTACGATGTTCCTGATGTGGCTGGGTGAGCAGATCACTCAGCGCGGGATCGGCAACGGCACGTCGTTGATCATTTTTGCAGGCATCGTCGCAGGTTTGCCGGTGACCATCGCCAATCTGTTCGAGGCTGCCCGTACAGGTGCATTGCAGACGCCGCTTCTGTTGGCATTGCTCGCTCTGATGGTGTTTGTTGTTGCCGCCATCGTCTATATCGAGCGTGCTCAGCGCCGGTTGCGCATTGAATACCCCAAACGCCAGACAGGGCAGTTGCTGGCGAAGGGTGAAAGCTCGCATCTGCCGTTGAAGCTGAACTCTGCTGGCGTTATTCCCCCGATTTTTGCCTCGTCGTTGCTGCTGCTTCCTGCCACGATTGCCCAGTTTGCGAGCGGGTCTCAAGGCGATAGCTGGGTCACCACTTATCTGCCGCCTGCCGTCGCGACTTGGGTGCCAGACTGGAGCACCATAGCAGCGGCGCTCGGTCCCGGTCAGCTTTGGCATATGCTGATCTACGTGGGTTTGATCTTGTTCTTTGCCTTCTTCTATACGGCCGTTGTTTTCAATCCAGTGGAAACGGCTGACAACCTGCGCAAATACAACGGGTTCTTGCCGGGAATTCGGCCCGGTGCAAAAACCGCCGAGTATATCGACTATGTGTTGACGCGCATTACGGTTGTGGGTGCTCTATACTTGGCTGCGGTCTGCGTATTGCCGGAAATTCTGATCTCTCAGGCAGCCGTGCCGTTCTATTTCGGCGGCACATCACTGCTCATCGCGGTGAGTGTCACGATGGATACGGTTTCGCAGGTACAGAGTCATCTCTTGGCGCATCAATACCAGGGGCTGATCAAGAAATCGAAGTTGCGCGGCTCGAGTGCTCGTGGGGGGCGTCGGTGAATTTAATACTTCTTGGTCCGCCGGGAGCGGGTAAGGGAACGCAGGCTGAGGCGCTGGTCGAGCGTCATAAGTTGGTTCAGTTGTCTACGGGCAGCATGCTTCGTGAGGCCGTAAAGGCTGGAACGGACGTTGGCCGACAGGCTAAAGCTGTTATGGAATCGGGCGGGCTTGTGTCCGACGACATCGTCATCCGCATCATAGCGGATCGCGTTGCACAACCTGATTGCGAGCGCGGTTTCATACTCGATGGATTTCCGCGCACGCTGGCGCAGGCTGCGGCGCTCGATGGTCTCCTGGCCACGCGGCATCTGAAGCTTGATGCCGTCGTTGAGCTGAAAGTCAACGATGAAGCTCTGGTGGACCGGATTTCGGGTCGGTTCTCTTGTGCCAAGTGCGGCGTGGGCTACCACGATACGAACAAGCCGACGAAAGTTTCCGGGGTGTGCGACTCGTGCGGCTCGACGGAGTTTACGCGCCGCTCGGACGATAACGCCGTTACCGTGCAAAAGCGTCTGATGGCGTATTATCGCGAAACGGCGCCGCTGATTGGTTACTACTTTGCCAAGGGTAACTTACGGACTGTTGATGGGATGGCACCCATCGGAGATATCACGCATTCGATCGACACTGTTTTAGGGTTGGCGGAGAAAGCGTGACGACGAGTTGTCGTGACGATTGACGGGAATGGGATACGTCTGTATCACACTTACGAAAATCGACATGAGGCGCTGACGGCTGGTTTGGTCCCGGATGGACCGTTCTAGCTCGTTGGCATATCTGTTTTTACTTCGCTGTCTTGATGCCGGGAATACGCACAGCTGGTGCATTTGCGGCTAACAGAGTTCTAGGAGACTGACGTGGCACGTATCGCTGGTGTGAACATTCCGACGGCTAAGCGCGTAGTTATCGCGCTTCAATACATTCATGGCATTGGCGAGAAGTTTGCTGGTGAGATCTGCCAGAAGGTCGGTATTCCTGCTGAGCGCCGCGTCAATGACCTGACCGACGCAGAAATTCTCCAGATTCGCGAAACGATCGATCGCGACTATCTCGTTGAAGGCGATCTGCGCCGCGAAGTCACAATGAACATCAAGCGCCTCATGGATTTGGGCTGCTATCGCGGTCTTCGTCATCGTAAGGGCCTGCCGGTTCGCGGTCAGCGCACGCACACGAATGCCCGTACGCGCAAGGGTCCGGCCAAGGCGATTGCCGGGAAGAAGAAGGCTTCGTAAGACGCCGTCCTTCCGGCAACTGGTTCTGGGTGGCGCTGTTGCCCCCTTTTGGTTTTCATATGGTCTGCCCTTAGCAATGCGGGGCTTGGGAGTCGTTTATGGCAAAAGAAGCTCAGGGCAGGAATAAAGTCCGCCGCCGCGAGAAAAAGAACATCACGTCGGGTGTTGCCCACGTGAACGCATCGTTCAACAACACGATGATCACCATCACGGATGCCCAAGGCAATACGATCGCTTGGTCTTCGTCGGGCACCAAGGGCTTCAAGGGCTCGCGCAAGTCGACGCCTTACGCTGCACAGGTGGCTGCCGAAGACGCCGGTAAAAAGGCCCAAGAGCACGGCATGAAAGTGCTTGAAGTCGAAGTCACGGGGCCGGGTTCGGGTCGTGAGTCGGCGCTTCGGGCACTTCAGGCGGTTGGATTCCAGATCACTTCTATCCGCGATGTGACGCCGATCCCGCACAACGGCTGCCGGCCGCGTAAGCGCCGTCGCGTTTAACCTTCTATTTTCGGCAGCGTTGTCTCGATGGCTTGTGGCCTCGAGGCAGCGCTGTTTTTTGATTCCATAAGAGCGTGACGAGTGCGCTGGCTTTGCGGTCTTTCCCCATCCCCCCGAGGACAGACCCGACAGTTGAGGCCGGTTGGCTCATTAGAGAAAGAGGCGAGGCACCATGGTGAACGTCCTGCAGAAGAATTGGCAAGATCTGATCAAGCCCGGCAAACTTCAGGTGACCCCGGGCCGCGATCGAAAGCGCGTCGCGACGCTGGTCGCTGAACCGCTCGAGCGCGGGTTTGGGATGACGCTGGGCAACGCGTTGCGCCGCGTGCTGCTGTCGTCGCTTCAAGGCGGCGCGATTAAGACCGTGCAGATCACGGGCGTGTTGCACGAATTCTCGTCGATCCCCGGCGTTCGGGAAGACGTGACCAATATTATCTTGAACGTTAAAGAAATCGCGTTGCGCCTTCACTCCGAAGGGGTGAAGCGGATGGTCCTCAAGAAGGACGGTCCAGGCCCCGTTCGTGCAGGCGATATTGAAACGGGTTCGGAAGTGGACGTACTCAACCCTGAGCACATCATCTGTAATCTGGACCAGGGCGCTTCAATCCGGATGGAGTTCACTGCCGATATGGGCAAGGGTTACGTTGCGGCCGATCGCAACCGGCCCGACGACGCGCCGATCGGGTTGATCCCCATCGACAGCTTGTATTCGCCCGTAAAAAAGGTTTCCTACAAGGTTGAGAACACGCGCGAAGGCCAGATCCTCGACTACGATAAGCTGACGATGACGGTTGAGACGGATGGTTCGGTGTCGGCTGAAGACGCCGTGGCGCTTGCCGCCCGTATCCTCCAGGACCAACTCGCGGTCTTCATCAACTTCGAGGAGCCCAAGAAGGCTGTCGAAGAAACGCGTCACCCCGAGCTGGCGTTCAACGCTGCGCTGCTCAAGAAGGTGGACGAACTGGAGCTGTCGGTTCGCTCGGCAAACTGCTTGAAGAACGACAACATCGTCTACATCGGCGACCTGATCCAGAAGACGGAAGCCGAGATGCTGCGGACGCCGAACTTTGGCCGCAAGTCGCTCAACGAAATCAAGGAAGTGCTGGCCACGATGGGTCTGCATCTCGGGATGGAAGTCACCAACTGGCCGCCGGACAACATCGAAGAGTTGGCCAAGCGGTTTGAAGATCAGTACTAAATTACTTGCGGCGGCGGGTTTTTGCTCGCGGCCGCCCCTCACCCCCCGCCTGCGCGGGGGCAAGCTCTAACCCTCTCCGCATGCAAGTGAAGCGCATGGGGAGAGGGGATACCCAAGGCGAGGCCGTAGAACCTCCCAAAAACAATACAGAATTTGAACCAATAGAAAGAGAACTCCATGCGCCACAAGAAGTTAGGTCGCCGGTTTAACCGCGACAGTTCGCATCGCCAGGCGATGTTTTCAAACCTCGCGACCTCGCTGATCGAGCACGAGCAGATCGTAACGACTCTGCCGAAAGCCAAAGATCTCAAGCGGGTCATCGATAAGTTTATCACGCTCGCCAAGCGTGGCGACCTCAACTCGCGCCGCCTATGCGCCGCCCGTCTGGGCAGCGAAGATATGACGAAGAAGCTGTTCGATGTGCTGGCACCGCGCTATGCGACCCGCAACGGTGGCTATTCGCGCGTGGTCAAGGCCGGGTTCCGGTATGGCGATAGCTCGCCGCGTGCCGTCATCGAACTGGTGGAACGCGATGTTTCGGCGAAGGGCCGCGATGATAAGGCTCGTCACGCCGAAGAGATGAAGAACGCGCCGCAGTCCTGAGTTTAGACGGCGGAATTGAATCTCGAAAAGCCCTGGCGAAAGCTGGGGCTTTTTGGCGTTTTGAGATTGGCTTGAGATTTGCGAGGTTTGGCTTGGTTGGGCGGATTTCGCTCGGAGGCCTCGTAAATGTCTAGTCGATTGGTCTTTTCTGGCGGGGATTTAGGCAATTGGCGGGTCGTGTCCGCTCGTTGCGAACGCGGCGATGGGCTGGCTGGTGCCGGGTTTGTCAATGTTTCCACTGATCCCACGGCTGGAGCCACGTGGTCGCTGACGGGTGTCAAAAGCAACGTGCGGTATGCGGTGCGCGATGAAGTGTCAGCGCTTGCCGTGCGCCAAGAGCCGCTTGGTCGACGGAGGGCAACGCGGGCTGCGCTGATTGCGATCAGAAAGTCGGCTGAGTGGTGGGCTTTGGCCCAGGACGAAAGGCGAGCGATCTTTGAAGATCAGTCGCATCATACTGCCATCGGCATGGATTATTTGCCGACCATTGCACGGCAACTGTTTCACGCGCGCGATCTTGGCGAGCCATTCGATTTTTTGACGTGGTTTGAGTATGCGCCGGGTCATGCCGATTGCTTTGAAGATTTGGTCGTACGGCTTCGGGCGACGGCGGAGTGGCGGTTTGTCGACCGCGAGGGTTGATCTGCGGTTGGAGCGCGTGGACGATCCAGACGGGGATCGTTGATGTTCGAGGCAAGGTGCTCAGGCCTGCGAGTCTGGTTTGCTGGCGGGTGGTTTTGAGGCGCGGCAGCGGTCGGAGCAATATTTGACCTTGTCCCAGACGCGCGCCCATTTCTTGCGCCAAGAAAAAGGTCGACCGCAGGTTGCGCAGGTCTTGCTCGGCAATGTGGCCTTGGTAAAGCGCTTTGGCTTGTCACTCACAGGTCGAACTTTAACTGGCTGGTCGGGGCGGGCGATGAAGGTTTGCGCTTCTGATGATTGCGCTTGGCAGAGTTTGCGCCGCGCATCGGGATGCCGCTCTTGCGACTGCCGTGCTTGCTTTGGATGGCGTCTGCTGCGCGGTGAAATCCGCCATCGCGCCGCGCGCTGAAGATTTTATCTTTGGCCTCGGACGTCGATGATTTGAGATCGACGATCCGCTCGGGATAGAGCTGACCAATGATGGTTCGGGCGCCGTCGTAGGCCCAGGGCTCCTGTAGGTGGTGGTCGGAAATCGCTGCCAATTCGGGTATCCAACGGCGGACGAAGACGCCGGCGGGGTCCTGATCGTGGCCCTGCTTGACGACGGAATAGATTCGGATGGTGTTGATGCCGGTGGTGCCGGACTGCATCTGGACCTGGGGCCAATGGATGCCGGGTTCATAGTCGGTGAACTGCCGAGCCAAGTGCAGGCCGGTTTCGCGCCAGGGAAGCCAAAGGTTATAGCTAGCAAACGACATGACCATCGCGCGCATGCGGAAGTTCAACCAACCGGTGGCGTTCAGACTGCGCATACAGGCGTCGAGGAACGGATAGCCGGTTTGGCCGTTCGCCCAGGCGTTGAACATGATGGGATCGGCGGTTTGGGGCCGCAGACCGCGCATGGCGGGGTGGAACTCGCGGAACTCGATGGCCGGTTCGCTCTCCAGCTTTTGCATGAAATGGCAGTGCCAATGGAGCCGACCGGAGAATGAAACGAGCGACGCGCGCAGGGCTTTGGCGTCGGGCGATGGATCGGACTTGAGTTGCTGGAGGCGTTGCCATGAGGCTTGAGCCACCTCGCGCATGGAGAGGGTGCCCCATGCCAGGTGCGGCGACAGGCGCGAGCATCCCGTCGCGCCGCTCAGCGGTTTGGACATTTCCCGGCGGTAGTTTTGGCCGCGTCCGTTGAGGAAACTTGCCAAGAGATCGAGACCAGCGCTGCGGCCACCGGCTTGGCGTTGCGTGCAGCCATCAGGGTTGAGACCCAGATCGGACGGCGCGGGCAGGGGTTGCGTTGGGATTGCGGCGATGGGTTGGAGAGTGAGCGGGGGCGGCGTGAGGGGTTCGGCCATCTGGCGGTCCCAGGCGGCGGCCCAGCCGTTGCGGCTGCCAAGTCGGCGGATGACGCCGTGCTGGGGGATTTCGTGCCATGGGATGGCGTTTTCACGCGTCCAGGCCGAAACCGCTTTGTCGCGGGCGAAGGTCCAGGCATTGCCGGTTTCTTCGTGTGACCAAAGCGCTGCGATGCCGTGGCTTTGGTGAATGGCGTCGAGTGTGTCGAGGATATCGCCGATGCGGATGATCAGAGGATGGCCGCGTTTGGTCAGATCGGCGTTCAGGTCGTGAAGGCAATCTTCAATCATGTGGAAGTGGCGTGCTGACGCGTCCGGTTGACGCCATAGGTCTGGCTCGACGACGTAGAGCGGGACGACGGTGCCGCGTTTAGTGGCTTCCCACAACGGACGATGGTCGTGGATGCGCAGGTCGCGCTTGAACCAGACGAGCTGGACCGGCGATTTTTGAGACCGTTGGTTCAGCGCTGGCAATGCGGGGGCCTTTTTCTGTGATGCCACCGGTTGAGAACGGGTTGGTTGGATTGCTGGATCTTGGTGCGGGCGGAAAATGGGTCCTGCGGCGCGTCATGCGCTAGTTCCCGGATCGACGTGCGCAAGGGGGCGCTTGCGGAGGGATGGGTCCTCGCGACGAGCGCGAGGTTGACAATGGAGGGGGGTTAGTTGACGGGGGAGACGTCGACGGCGACGGAGACGGTGTGGGCGCCGCCGCCTAAGAGGATGCCGCTGATGGGGCTGACGTCGTTGTAGTCGCGGCCGTGGGCCAAGGTGACGTGCTCGTCGGAGACGGCGATGCCATTGGTGGGGTCGAAGTCGACCCAGCCTGCTTGCGGGGACCAGACGGAAATCCAGGCGTGGGACGCGTCGGTGCCTTGCAGCTTTACTTGGCCGGGGGCGGGTTTGGTCAGGATGTAGCCGCTGACGTAGCGGGCGGGGATGTTGTGAACCCGCAGGCAGGCGAGCGCTAGATGGGCGAAGTCCTGGCAGACGCCGCGGCGTTGTTTGACCACCTGGATGATGGGGGTCGAGATGTCCGTCGCGGTGCCGTCGAAGGTGTAGTCGTCATAGATGCGGTTGGTCAGGTCCATGGCGGCGTCAAGGACCGGGCGGCCGGGGGTGAACGAGGGGGCCGCGTAGGCTGCGATTTCGGGCGAGGGCGGGGTGAAGCGTGAGGCGCAGCGGTATTGGATCGTGTCAAGATCGAGGTCGTTATTGGCGAGCACGAGGCGGCCGTCGATCTGGTCCCAGGGGGTCGTTTTGGTCCAGTCGATGGCAGGCGGAGCGGTGACTTCGATGGTGCTGCGGGCGTGAAGCACGAGTTCTTTGTGGGGCAGTTCGATGTCGAGGATGACCATGACGTTGCCGAAGCTGTCGACGCCTTCAAAACGGGTGACGGGGGCTGGTTCGACGATCAGGCTGTGGAGGCGGACGGATTGGCGGGCGAGTGCGCGCGGCGACATGTGGACGACGTGCTGGGACTGCACGACGGGGGCCGTATAGCGGTAGAGCGTCTTGTGGCTGACGTCGAAGATCATGGGCCGATCAATTCCGGGGCTGACTGCGCGTCTGCACGCGATGCGGCGTGTCGTCGATCAGGTTGAAGTAATGACGGGCGACGGCGTTCGAGAGGTCGGGCAGGAGCTGCAACTGTTCTTCCATCAGGGCTGCGAGCGTCGCGCCGTTGGCCTCGCCTGCCATGCCTTCGACGTTCGCCAATCGGATCGAGGTGAGGAGGGCGAGGATGATGCGGCGGTCTTCGGCGAGGCCGCGCCCCTCTGAGGCGTGGGGCAGGCCTTCCATGTGGCGCGAGAGGGCGGCAATCTGGAAGGCGAGGCTGCGCGGATTGGTTTCGTCCAACAGCAGAAGGTCGAGGACCAGCGGCAGCATGGGGTCGAGGCGATAGCGCGAGCGGTAGGTGATGTAGCTGTCGGCGATTTCCAGCAGCAACATGAGGCTGCTCGTTTCCTCGTCCTCCGTCGGGCGCGGAATGAAAAGGCCGAGGATTGCTTCGCTCAGGTTGGTGGCGCGTTCCAGGCGGCGGCCCATGTCGAGGAAGGCCCAGCCGTAGTTACGGGTCATGTTTTCGTGCATGAGGCCGTTGAAGGCTGCCAGCGAGGCCAATCCCTCGTCGATCCCGTCAAGGATGGCCTCGGGCTTGGCGGTGGCCAATGATTTGGCCCACGGGTCGCCGGGGCGAAGTTTGCTCAGGGTGTGCCAAGCCTCAAGCGAGAGGCGGTCGCGGGCAAGGTTTGCAACGCGGTAGAGGCCGTTGCAGGAGCGCTCCAGCGTGCGAGCGGCCTTGCTTGCGCCGATCAGTTGTCGGCACAGGGTTTCGATTTCGACATCGGCATCGGCGATGGCCGGCGCGGTTTTGGGATTGATGCCGAGCAGGAGTTCCAGGCACTTGCGCGCGCCGCGGCGACCGCTGGCGGGGCCGCTGTCTTCGGTGACGCGGCGGAGCGCTGACCGCATGACGCGCATGGTCCAATCGGCACGTTCGGCGTAGCGGCCAAGCCAGAACAGATCGTCGGCGACGCGGCTTTGGATGACGCGCTGCGAGCGCTCGACGCGGGCGCTCTCGACGGTTGGCTTCCACAGGCTGACGTGGGGGGCCTGCTCGGCGTCAGACAGAACCCAGACATCGCGGGTGTGGCCGTCGGGCGCACTCAAGGCCACTGCGCGGTCGGGGTCGATGGTCATGGCGAGGCCGCCGGGCATGGCGCGGTAGCCGCTGGCGGTGCGTGCAACAAACAGGCGGACGGCGAACGGGCGGGGGACGAGCGTCGTGCCTTCGAGGACGGGGGCGGCGCTGAAACCGATTTTTTCCTCGGCGACGAGCCGGTGGCCGTGGAGGGCGATTTCGGCTTCCAGCAACTGGCGTTCGGCAGCGCTCAAGGCGCGCGGGTCCTGGCCCAAGGCTGCCTGTCCGGGGCGTCCGGTGCCTTCCTGGGCCTTGCGGATCACGAACTGGTTGAGGTTTGCCAGAACGTGGCGGCGTTTGACGGGGTCGCCCAACCACCAGCGCGGGGCGTCGGGCAGAAGCAGGTTTTCGCCCAGGAGCTGACTGGCGAGGCTCGTCAGATTTGCACCGAAGCCACGATTTTGGACAAGGCCGGACCCTGGGGCATTGACCACGAGGCGCGGGTGGTCGCGGCAGACGCGGATCAGGCCTGCGGGGCCTTCGAAGCCGCCGGGGTCGAGTTCGAGCGGGTCGACCGAGCGGCCATCGACGCACCGCACCAACAGGTCGATATTCTTGAGGCCTTCCAAGGTCTTCAAGTAGATCTGGTTGCCCTTGGTGACAAGGTCGCTGCCTTCAACGAGGAGGTAGCCCATGTAGCGGGCGAGATAGGCGTGAGAGAAGTAGTCGGCGTGGTGGGGGCCGGGTGTCAACAGAGCGGTGCGGGCGTTCTTGCGGCCGGCGTGGGAGGTCAGCGCACTCTGGACGGCCTGGAAGTGATTGGCGAGGCGGACGGCGTTGCAATGCTTGAAGATATCGCCCGCGATGTGGCTGTGGACCACGCGGTTGGCGAGGGCAAAGCCGAGGCCTGCAATGGTCTCAGTGTGGTTGTCGATGACGCGCCACTGGCCGTCTGTGCCGCGCGCCAAGTCGGCGGCGTAGAACTGGAGGGGGCCTGCTGCTGGCAGGATGTTCTGGCAGGGGCGGAGGAAGGTATTGTCGGAGAATACCAGTTCAGGGGGAACCTGGGCCGAACGCAGCAGGCGCTGGGGGCCATAAATGTCGTTGAGGATCGCGTCGAACAGGCGGGCGCGCTGGATCAGGGCCTGTTCGAGCCACCGCCATTCGGTGTTCGAAAAGATGATCGGCGTCAGATCGAGGTGCCAGCGCTGCGAGGGTTTGCTGGGGTCGGCGTAGATGTCGTAGGCGATGCCGGTTTCGCGGACGCGGCGGTCGAGGCGTTCAGCGCGCGAGGCACGATCGGCTGGCGACATGTTGCCAAGGGTCGACAACCACGCGCTCCAATGGGGCCGCGGTGTGCCGTCCTGGCCGAGGAATTCGTCGTAGAACTGATTTTGAGTTGACCGGTAGGTCGCCAACAACGCCGCGCCGTGATCGCCGGTTCTGACCGTTGTGGCAGCTTGAGCCGTCACCGTGTTCGGCACCCCTTGATTAAGACCCACGATGCTCATGTTAGCCGGGTCGTCCTTGTAACCGGCCTGCCATCGTTGATCGGCGCGGCAGGCTGAAGCGCGGACCGTAACTATTGCGGCTGATTTGTGACTGCGCAAGCCGTCAAACGACGGGTGCATACTTTTTGGGCAAGGTGATGCTTTTTTGTTGACTGATTAAGGCTGCGGAAGCTCGATGGGTGGCCCGGGAGACAACAGCAACCACGGGGCAGTTGGGTTGGTTCCCGGGCAAGGTTGGACGATGGGGGAACGGCTTCGCCGCGTTTGGCAATGCCCCTCTTCCGATTGTCGGTAGAAGAGGGGCTTTGCATGGCTGGACGCCTTGATCAGGCGGGACGGCGGAGATCGAGGGTTAAGGGGTAGTCTGGGTTGATCACCGGGCGGGCGACCGACATGCGGCCCGGTGTGTGACCCATCGTTTCGAAGCGCGACAGGCGGCGGCCCTCGGCTTCGTAGGAGTTGATTGGGAAGGTATCGTGATGGCGGCCACCGGGGTGGGCGACGTGATAGCGGCAGCCCGCGACCGAGTGGTTCGACCAGGTATCTATCAAGTCGATCGTCAAGGGGACGTGCGGGGCGATGAAGGGGTGGAGCGCGGACGGTGGTTGCCATGCGCGGTACCGGACGCCGCCAACGGCTTCACCGTTGGTGCCGGTGGCAGTCATGGGGACTGGGCGACCGTTGGCTGCCACGATGTAGCGCTCGCCGGTCATGCCGGTGACGCGCACCTGAACGCGCTCTACGGAACTGTCGACGTAGCGCGCCGTGCCGCCGACTGCGCCTTCTTCGCCGAGCACGTGCCACGGCTCCAGGGCTTGGCGGACTTCGAGGTGGACGTCGCCTGAGTCGACGCTGCCAAAGCGCGGGAAGCGGAAGTCGAGGTGGGGGATGAACCAGTCGCTCTCGACGGGCAGGCCGGTCGCCTTCAAGTCGGCAATGACCTGTCGGAAATCGGACCAGACGTAGTGGGGCAGCATGAAGCGGTCGTGGAGCGCTGTGCCCCAGCGGACGAGTTTCTGGCGATAGGGGCGCTCCCAGAACATGACGATGAGGGCGCGCAACAGGTGCTGCTGGGCGAGGCTCATGCGGGCATGAGGGGGCATTTCGAAGGAGCGGAACTCGACGAGGCCGAGACGGCCGGTGGGGCCATCGGGGGAGTACAGCTTATCGATGCAGATTTCGGCGCGATGGGTGTTGCCGGTTACGTCGATCAAGAGGTGACGGAAAATGCGGTCCACGAGCCACGGCGGGATAGAGCCGGCGCCCGGATCGGGAATTTGGGCGAGCGCGATTTCGAGTTCGTAGAGGGCTTCGTGGCGGCCTTCATCGACGCGCGGGGCCTGACTGGTGGGGCCGATGAACAGGCCGGAGAATAGGAACGAGAGCGAGGGGTGGTTTTGCCAATAGGTGATGATGGATCCGAGAAGGTCGGGGCGGCGCAGGAACGGACTATCGGCAGGCGTCAGGCCGCCGAGCACGATATGATTGCCGCCGCCGGTGCCGGTGTGGCGGCCGTCGACCATGAACTTTTCGGTGCTGAGGCGGGCCAGATGGGCCTCCTCGTACAGTGCCGTCGTAACGGCGACCGCGTGCGGCCAGTCGGTCGTCGGTTGAATATTGACCTCAATGACACCTGGGTCTGGCGTGACTTTGACGACCTGGAAGCGAGGGTCGAAGGGCGGCTCATAGCCTTCGATGTGGATGGCAGCCCCGGTCACTTTCGCGGTTTCTTCAATGGCCGCGATGAGTGCTGAATAGTCTTCGGCATCGGGAAGCGGCGGCATGAAGACGCAAAGCTGGTCGCCGCGCGGTTCGATGGCCATGGCCGTGCGGACCGAGCCGACGATTTCGCTGGGACCGAATTCGGCGGGCAAAGGGGCCGCCAGCGTTTCGGTGCGGCGACGCTGCATCAGAATGGAGCGGGACGGCAGCGGAGGGGCGTCGGCGAACGGGTCGCGCGGCGTGACGTGGGGGAAGTCGATGGGGGTGACGGTCGCCATCGAGTTCATGGGCAAGCGGAAGCCGGCCGGGCTGTCGCCGGGCACCAGGAACAGCCGATTGCGGCGCAACGCCCACCGCTCGGTGATCCAGCGGCGGCCGCGATCTTGCGTGTGCCAGACCTGAATCGGCAGAACATAGCTTACGGCATTCGTCACGCCGCGGTCGAAGACGCGCACGAGACGTTCGCGCTCGGCGGGGTCTTCGAGCTTGTTGGTCTCAGGCGTGGTTCCGATGGGGAGTTTTTGTTCAACGAGGATGAAGTGTGCGGCGTCCTCATAGGCGGGGATGGAGCTATCTTCCGGCAGCCCGAGCTGTTTGCACAGGGCCTTGGTGAAGGCTTCGGCCTCGACGATGGTGGCCTTGGTGTGGGCCTTTTCGCGGGCGATCAGGTCAAGGTTTTCCCACAGTGGCTGGCCGTCGGTGCGCCAATAGATCGAGAACGCCCAGCGTGGCAGTTGTTCGCCGGGATACCATTTGCCTTGGCCGTAATGGAGCATGGCGCCGGGGGCGAAGCGCTTCTGGAGGCGGCGAAGCAGGTCTTCGGCATAGGCGCGCTTCGTTGGGCCGACGGCTGCGGTGTTCCATTCGGCGCCTTCCATGTCGCTTGCGGCGACGAAGGTCGGCTCGCCGCCCATGCTCAAGCGGACGTCGCCCGACTTCAGGCGTTCGTCAACGTGCGCGCCTGCCTCAAGGATGGTCTGCCAGGTTTCGTCCGCATAAGGGAGCGTGACGCGTGGCGTTTCGCGGATGCGGGTCAGCTTCATGTCGAATTCGAAGGTGACTTCGGCTTTGGCGTGCGCGCCGGTGATGGGTGCTGCACTGACCGGGTGGGGGGTCGCTGCCAGCGGGATGTGGCCTTCGCCAGCGAGAAGGCCCGATGTCGGGTCGAGGCCGACCCAACCGGCGCCTGGGAGGTAGACCTCGGTCCAGGCGTGAAGGTCGGTGAAGTCCGTCGCTGCGCCCACGGGGCCGTCGAGGGCTTTCACGTCGGGTGTCAGCTGGATGAGGTAGCCGGAGACAAACCGCGCGGCGAGGCCGAGATTGCGCAGGATTTGGACTAGGAGCCACGCGCTGTCGCGGCAGGAGCCGGACTTTTTGGTGAGCGATTCCTCGATGGTCTGGATGCCGGGCTCCATGCGGATCAGATATTTGATCTCGTGCTGGAGATTGCGGTTCAGGTCGCAGATAAAATCAATCGTGTTGGTGGGCTTGCGGTCGATGGTCTTGAGGTAGGCGGCCAGTTTGGGGCCGAGCTTTTCGGGCTCAAGATAGGGGGCCAGTTCCTTGGCGAGCATCTCGTCGTAAACGAAGGGGCATTCCTTCGCCTCGTCGGCCACGAAGAAGTCGAACGGGTTGATCACGGCCATGTCGGCCACGAGGTCGACGGTTACGGAGAACACGTCGGTCTCGTCGGGAATTACAACACGTCCCAGAAAGTTTCCGAACGGATCTTGCTGCCAGTTGATAAAATGCGTCTTTGGCTCAAGGGTGAGCGAGTAGCTCAGGATGGGGGTACGGCAGTGGGGGGCGGGCCTCAGGCGGATGATTTGCGGACCCATGCCAATGCGGCGATCATAGCGGTATGTGGTCGTGTGGGTCAGAGCGGCATGGAGGACCATGGTGTGCAACACATCCTTGAAGGCTTTTGCCGGAGCGCAGCGTGAGGCTTGCGGCATCGGCTCGAGCAGTAACGGGAACTGGATGACCGTAGGACGGGTTTTCGATTCTGAACAAGCAGAGCCACGGCGAAATCCAAGATTTGCGACGGATTTGGTCAGGGATTGGGCAATTTGGCGCTTTTATCGCCAATAAATTGTGAGAATTTAATCAAATGCGGTCAGGGCGTTTGCCGGTTTGGTTCAGCGAGACTGGGCCGACCGGGGTTGCCAAAACATCACGGGAACCGTTGAGCGGCAGCAAGGCCGTCGCACCACGGAAGGCACGCATGAAGAATTTCGTCTGTACGCATTGCGCGAACAAGGTCTACTTCGAGAACACGAAATGCATGGCGTGCGGGGTGGCGCTCGGATTCGACACCGGCGCGCTGCGGGTGGTGTCGATTGATCCAGACGAGGGCGCACCGGGGCTGTATCGGCGCTTTGGCGGACGCCAGAACGAGCGGGTGCGGTATTGCGCGAATGCTGTCTATGGCGTGTGCAATTGGCTGACCGACGAGGGCGATCCCAATACGCTATGCCGGGCGTGCGATCTCAATCGGACGATCCCGAATCTGGCCGAAGCGGGCGGACTTGAGGCCTGGCGGGACCTGGAGCGGGCGAAGAAGCGGTTGATCTACTCGCTGATGCGCTTTGGATTGCCGTTCGACGCTTCGGCGTCGGCGAAAGGGCCGTTGACGTTCGATTTTCTGCGCGATGCGCTGACCGGGCATATCGACGGGGTTGTGACCATCGACATCATGGAAGCGGATGCGGTCGAACGGGAGCGGCAGCGCCAGCAGTTCCAAGAGCCCTACCGGTCGCTGCTGGGGCATCTGCGACACGAAAGCGGGCATTTCTACTGGATGGTGCTGGTCGAGGCGGCGGGAAAGCTGGACGAATTCCGGGCGCTGTTTGGTGACGAGCGAGCCGACTACAGCACTGCGCTGGCGCGCCATCATCGCAGCGGACCGCCTGCCGATTGGCAGGAGCGGCATGTGTCGGCGTATGCGAGTTGTCATCCTTGGGAGGACTGGGCGGAGACGTGGGCGCATTATCTCCACATGGTGGACGCGATCGACACGGCTGAGGCCGAGGGGATGGAACCAAGAGCTGCCGGGTTCACGTTCGGGTCGTTTTGGCCGTTCAAGTCCTATGACGTGTATCGCCGCAACAGCTTTCAATCGCTGATTGGGCGCTGGGTGCCGTTGACGATTGCGCTCAACAGTTTGAGCCGGAGCATGGGGCACTACGACTTTTACCCATTCGTGATCGCGGCACCGGTCTATGACAAGCTGGCGTTCGTGCACACGCTGATCCGCGGATATAAACCGGGGCGGCGCTTACAGCGTTGACTGTGGTGAGACTTCGCGCGCGTCCGAGTGCTGATCAACTTTTGGTGATCGGGGCGGCCAGCAACTTTCAACGCGTTCCTGCGTAATCACTCCGAAGCATTTCGAGGCGTCTGCGATTTTGGTTCTGGGAGTTCAGAACCGGTGTTGGGCAGATTGCTCTCGATTAGGTTCGGGCCCTCACCGTTTTCCCCGGTGAAGCTTGGAACCGGGACCGGGATTGCAGCAGCCCCCTGCCAAAACCCGGTCCCGGAGTTTCTTCGCGTCAAGGGCCGGTCAGTATCGCGCGGGTGGCGTCTTGGACGCCGAGCAGCGCAATCTGGACGCCGACGCAGAGCAAAATGAAGGCTGCAAGCCGGGTGACGACGCGCGACCGGACGGGGCCGAGAAAATCGACGATCCGGTCGGCGGAGGCGTAGCTCAGCCCGACGACAATCGCGACGCCGATGGCGGCGAGCGACGCGCCGATCACAAACGTTACCCATGCACTGCCCTGTGCGGGGCCATTGGCGCTTAAGGCGATTGCGACCGCGATGGTGCCGGGGCCGGTTGTGAAGGGGAGCGTCAGCGGGAAAAACGCGACGTCCTCTTTGGCGGTGGCGGGAAGGGCCTGCTGGTTTTTGCGGTCTTCTTGTTGTTCGGGTTCCGATAAAAGTTCCCAGGCGCGGGCGCAGACCACGAGGCCGCCGGCAATCCGCAGGGCTGCCAATGTGACGCCAAAAAAGCTCAGGATCGGTGCGCCCCCCCACAGGGCCGTCAGCATGACGATGCCGGAATAGGTCGCGATCTGCCAGGCCAGCGAAACGCGTTCGTCGTGGGTGCGGTCGGCGGTGATCCGACTGTAGATGAGCGCGCCGCCCAGCGGATTGACGATCGAGAACAGGGTTGAAAAAGCGAGCAGGAAACTGGCCGCCACGCTTGCGCCAAAGCCGGGAGCCATCAGGTCGGACCAGGTCATGGGATGCCTTTTGTTTAGTGCAGTGGGGAGTGGGGAGTGGGGAGTGGGGAGTGGGGAGTGGGGAGTGGGGAGTGGGGAGTGGGCCGACGGCGCTGGGTGCCGACGTTCGCCGAACCCCAACTATGTCATCCTCGGGCTTGTCCCGAGTACCTATTTCTCGATTGGCTCTGGTCTTCGCATGTCGGGTAAACCAAGTCGACGGACGAGCCTGTGGGCACAACGGCGCCTTTCCACTTGGGTCGGAGTTTGCTGTTCGATGGGTCCTCGGGACCCTCGCAACGCGTGCGAGGGCAGGCGACCCGAGGATGACAATTTAGCATGTGCCCCGGGAACGTGGGGATTGGGACGACAGTGCTGGGGTGATGGGCGCTGCTTCAATCGCGTTCGGGTCGTTGTGGCGGCAACCAGCGGCTACGGCTTGGGGCCAAATGCAAACTCTTTCGGTACTTATTTAACACCGGCTTCGGTTGAATAGCATGATCCCGTCTGTGCCCAAGCGCGGTTGCCATCGAGATTGCCAAAGTCGGTAGACTAGTGCGTAAACAGCATCTCGCTTTGGGTCAAACATTGCAGCGGTTACCCAATCACGAAGCTCATAGTAGTTTCCGGCTGAAGCATAGAGTGGTTCCGTTAGGAAGAGATGCGCAGCCGTGGCTGACATGCTTTCGACTGAAGCCGGTTCGAAAAGGCTGGTCTCAAACAGCGTTGGAATCGAATCCGTATTATAAATTTCTTCTGGCAAGCGATCTTGTTCTTCGAAAATCGCAGCGATTTCCAATTTTGCTTCTGCGGTTGGACCCGCTGCCTTGATGAGTGCTGGTAGGCACTCGAGGAGTTGACTGGCCTCGGTTGCGGCTAGTGCTGGGGCAGGTTCCGAAAGATAGCTTTCAAACCGACGGTGCATTTCAGCGCCGTTTGGAAAATGTGCGAAACACTTTTCGCGCGTTACAGTTGCTGCCTGCGCAAAGTTAAAAATCAAGTCGAAATCGCTACAGATGTCTTTGGGTGGATATGTAGGGCGCTCGTATTCGACAAGAGTTAAGTCAGCTTGAAAATAGTCGTGCCAAGTGCTCTGCCACTCGACGAATTTGCGTTTCATCCATGCGTTCTGCTGTTCGTGGACTAATAGTTGTGGGTCGAGTCGTGACATGCTTTCAGCTCCATGACGGAGAAACACTGGTTCAGTTGCTTTTTCGGCGTAACGTTGCATTGATTTTGGCACGGTATTTACGATTGATCGGCATCGCTCGGCAACTCGCTATGAGTCGGGTCAACTCACCGTTAGTCCGCAAGGCTGTACAGACGAACCACTTCCGAAAGCCGACACGCCTCGGCAACGCCGGCATCGGGACGACATGCCCGGCTTGAGGGGGCGGAAGGGGGTCGTGCGCTTGCGGCCAACCCTCTGAAAGGGGACAAGAAAGTTATCCCCGGGGTGGTTGGCGTCTCTTAGGGTGGGGTGTCTTGTTGCAACGAGGGGTGCCGATCCGGAGGCGTCTTGGTTGGTGGCAACGGATGCAAGTCGGGGGTGCCGTTACGCGACGGACGATCCTGAGGCTCGCCGCACCCGCCGGAGTGAAATTCTCCGGTCCGTGATGCGTTAAACGCTGCGGGTACGCCTAAAATCTTGCCGGAGCAGTGCCGCAAGGGCTTCTCTGCATTACGGATTACCTGCGGCACTTGCCGCACTGCTCCTACCCCTCGCAACTTCCGGCGCTGATTGGCGGCCGGACGTTGGGCTTGTGATCTTTGAGCTTGGTTGGCGGAGTTGCTGTGCAATGCGATCGGTACCGCGTCGCGTGTCGAACGCTCCATCATGACGTGCTTGCAGCGAGGTGCTTGGGCGCCCGCCTTCGCGGGCGTGACGGGGAGGGGGAGGCATCGGCGAGACGGAAAGCGGGGAGACGTTGTCAGGGCGGGCGATGTGGGGTAGAAGGGCTGTGGACTTGTTGAAGGACTGAGACCTTTGGCCCGATTTTATGGGATCATGGCTGGCTTTGAGACTGCTCGCGCGTCAAGCGCTTCGAGCGGTGCCGTCCTTTGCAAGCTGCTTCTCCTTACCAACCCCTGAGAACCTTACGGGGCGGGCAACCGCGCTGGGCACTCAGGGGATGCTGGTTTTAGCTGTCTTCATAGAATTTGGCCCTCGCGACTTGTGATGAGTACCCCTCATCTGCCCTTTGGGCATCTTCTCCCCAGGGGGAGAAGAAAGAGACGACGGGCCCTGAATTGGGATCATCTAAAATGACTGAGACTGCTGCGAACGCCCCGGCCAAGAGCGAAAAAGACCGGGTCATTATTTTCGACACCACGCTGCGCGATGGCGAGCAGTGTCCGGGTGCTACGATGACGTTTGAGGAGAAACTGCAGGTTGCGGAAATTCTCGACGAGATGGGCGTCGATATCATCGAGGCTGGTTTTCCGATCGCGTCGGAAGGCGATTTTCAAGCGGTCAGCGAAATCGCGCGGCTGTGTAAGACGAGCGTCGTGTGCGGTTTGGCGCGGGCGAGTTTTGGGGATATCGACAGGGCGGGGGAAGCCATCCGTCATGCAAAGCGCGGACGCATCCATACATTTATCGGTACATCGCCGCTGCATCGGCAGTTCCAGCTGAATCTCAACGAAGAGCAGGTCTACGAGCGGGTTGTGGCGTCCGTCACGCGGGCGCGGAATTTGACCGACGATGTCGAGTGGTCGGCGATGGATGCCACGCGGACCGAGCATGACTATCTGTGCCGGGTGGTGGAAGCCGCGATCAAGTCGGGGGCGACGACGATCAACGTGCCCGATACGGTCGGGTATGCGACGCCGGAGGAATACTACGAGCTGATCCGTATGTTGCTCAACCGTGTGCCGGGGATGGACACGGTTGTCATCTCGACCCACTGCCATGACGACCTGGGGCTGGCGGTTGCCAACTCGCTGGCTGGCGTTCGGGCTGGCGCGCGGCAGATCGAGTGCACGATCAATGGGTTGGGCGAGCGCGCTGGGAATGCCGCACTGGAAGAAGTGGTGATGGCGATTAAGACACGCGGCGACATCATGCCGTTCCATACAGGCATCCGCTCGCCGATGCTGATGCAGGCGTCCAAGCTCGTTTCGGCGGTGACGAATTTTCCAGTGCAGTACAACAAAGCCATCGTCGGGCGGAATGCGTTCGCGCATGAAAGCGGCATCCATCAGGATGGCGTGATGAAAAACACCGAAACCTACGAGATCATGACGCCGGAATCGGTGGGCGTTGCGAAGAACTCGCTGGTGATGGGTAAGCATTCGGGGCGGGCAGCGTTTCGCGCCAAGCTCAAGGACATGGGTTATGAGCCGGGCGAAAATGCCTTCGAAGATGCCTTCAATCGTTTCAAGGCGTTGGCAGACCGGAAAAAGCACGTCTATGACGAGGACATTGAGGCGCTTGTCGACGACGGTCTGGCGCATACCGGCGAGCGGATGAAGGTGACCGGATTGCAGGTGATTGCCGGCACGGTCGGGCCACAGTCGGCGACGCTGACGATGGAGATCGAGGGCGTCGCGTCGACGGTGCAGGCGACGGGCAACGGTCCGGTGGACGCCACGTTCAACGCCATCCGTATGCTGGTGCCGCACGACGCCACGCTGGAACTGTATCAGGTTCATGCCGTCACGCAGGGGACGGATGCGCAGGCCGAAGTTTCGGTGCGGTTGTCGGAAAATGGACGCGTGGTGACCGGGCGCGGGGCGGATACCGATACGCTGGTATCGTCGGCACGTGCGTATGTGGCGGCGCTCAACAAGCTCATGGTCAAGCGGGAAAAACTGGCGCGGGCACAGGGCGGGGTTTGAGGCGCGCGGCTCGGTATAGCGTCCGTTTCCCTCGACAGGCCTCCGTCTTGCGACTTAGGGTTGGTGATTTTTGCCCCAAATCGAGACGGAAACGCTAATTTGCTTTTTTCCGATGGGGACGAGCAAATCGGCTTGGGCGCGTCGGCAGTTAGCTGATATGGTCGGGCGGTAGGTCGGGCTGGATTATTGCTTTATTTCCGGGGGCTAGCTGTCGTGGCCGTTGGGCACGCGGGTTGCTTCTGGTCAGACGGCTGTGCTCCAGTCTGCGCTGTTGCGCGCTCATGTCACGAGCGGGAGAAAGTTTCACATCAATGGTGTTTGGCGGGTCTGGCGTCTTTTCCGATGATATCGCGATTGATCTGGGGACCGCGAACACGCTGGTTCACGTGGTCGGGCGCGGGGTGATCATTAACGAGCCGTCGGTTGTGGCGCTCGTCAACAAGCGCGGCGTGCGCGAGATGCTCGCGGTTGGGGCTAAGGCCAAGCAGATGCTGGGGCGGACGCCCGAAGGGATCGAGACGATCCGGCCCTTACGCGAAGGTGTCATTGCGGATTTTCTGGCGACCGAGGAGATGTTGCGGCAGTTCATCCGGCGGGCCAAGTCGTCGACGGGGTTCCGGCGGCCGCGCATTCTGGTCAGCGTGCCAGCCGGGGCGACACCGGTCGAACGGCGGGCGGTTTATGAGACAGCGCTGTCGGCTGGTGCGCGGGCTGTGTTCTTGATCGAAGAGCCGGTGGCAGCAGCGATCGGGGCCGGGTTGCCGGTCGATGACGCGACGGGCTCGATGGTGCTCGATATCGGCGGGGGAACTGCCGACATCGCGGTGCTGTCGCTCGGCGGCGTCGTGCAGTCGCGGTCGCTCAAGGTTGCTGGCAACGCGATGGACGAGGCAATTATCCGCTACGTGCGCAAAGAGCATCAGTTGCTGATCGGGGAAGCCAACGCCGAGCGCATTAAAATCGAGGCCGGGACCGCCAGTACCGCCGTCAACGGGCGAGCGGCGGAAGTTCATATCATGGGACGCGATCTCAAATTGGGACGGCCCAAGACGATCATTCTCTCGCCGCAGGATATCGCCAAAGCGTTGATCGAACCGATCGAGCGGATTGCCGAGTTTGTGCAGCGGACGCTTGAGGAATTGCCGCCAGAGCTTGCCAACGATATCTGCGAGCGCGGGATCGTGATTACGGGGGGCGGCGCGCTGCTCGACAAAATCGAGATTGAATTTGAACGGCGCGTTGGCGTTCGTTTCGTTATTCCTGATACGCCGATGCATTGTGTGGTGCGCGGATCGGCGCGGGTATTGCAAGAGTTGTCGAGCCGCGAGCATCTGCTGATCAAGGCCTGACCGCGGCGACCGATAGGGTTGCGGGATGGCCTGGCAAGCGTGCTGCACGGCGGTGTAGACGAGGTTTGAGTACTCTATCATGGCCTTGTTTGAGCGAAATCAGACCTTCCTGGCGCGCGGTGGCGCTAAGCCCCGCGACAGCGCAATGGGCTTTTTGGCTTGGGTTCTGGTCGGTGTCGCCGTGGCGCTGTTGGGCGCAGGCTGGATTAACCCGGTCGTGTTTGAAACCTGGCGGGCGCAGATGGCGGCAGTGATTGCGCCCGTTACAGCGGCGGTTTCTGTCGTGCTGGAGCCCGTCAATCAGGTTTGGGTGCGGACGGCTGAGACGGCGAGTGCATATCGAGAGGCGGCCGGGTTGCGGGCGGACAATGCGCGGTTGTTGGCGGCGGCGGCCCGCGTGGACGAGCTTGAGCGGGAAAACGCCGACTTGCGCGGGTTGACCCGATTTGCCGGTGCGCCGGGCGTACCACGGGTGGCAGCGCGCGTCATCGCGCGGTCGCCGGGCGGGCTGTCGCGGACGTTGCTCATTGGGGCGGGCCGCAATCATGGCATCCAAGATGGCTATCCGGTTATTGGCGGCGATGGATTGGCGGGGCGCGTTGTGCAGACGCATGACGACAGCGCCAGCGTACTGCTGTTGGGCGACCGGCTGAGCCGGGTGCCAGTGTATATCGGTCGCCAGCAGGCGCGAGGTGTGTTGGCTGGTACCGGAGCGGATAAGCCGTACCTGGAATTTCTGGGCGGTGGCGCGGCGATCGCTGAGGGCGAAATGGTGACGACGTCGGGTCTGGGCGGGGTGTTTCCGCGCGGCTTGCTGATCGGAGTTGTGGTGCGGGAAGGCGAGGGGTGGCGGGTGCGTCTGGCTGCCGAAGAGGTGCCGTTCACGGTGGGCGTGCTGCAGGTCGCCGTCCCAGCGTTGGATGTTGGTGACGTGCGCCCCAAAGTACCGGAGCGTGAAACGGCTGGCGCGCGGTTGAAGGCGGTCGTCAAATGAGAAGCAGGCCGGCGCGTGATGACGAGGGGAGCTTGATCGGTCGGGTCCTGCTGGCCGTGTGGCCTTCAGTCTCGCTCATCATCGCGGTGACGATGGCTGCCTCGCCGGGATTGTTTTCGGGCACGGGGGCTGGCGCGTTGCTACCGGTCGCGGTGATCTTTTTCTGGAGCATACGGCGCGGAGCGTCTTTGCCAGCCATTGTGGTGTTTGCCTGCGGGCTGCTGCTCGATCTGATTTCGCATGGGCCTGCTGGCTATTGGGAGCTGGTGTATCTGGTCACGATGTTGATGGCTGCAACGGTGGGTGAATTTGCCAACGGCGGCCGCTTTGCAGGGGCTGCGATGCTGGCTGCGTGCCTTGCGCTGGCGTTCGGCGTGCAGTCCGCTGTGTTGTCCGCGTTTGGCGCTGAGCTGCCGGGTTTCACCGAGATGGCAACTGCGGGCTCGATGATCATGATCGCCTATCCCCTGATTGCCTGGGTGCTTGCGCTGGGCGCAGAGCGGTCGGGACTAGGTGGCGGATTTCGGTTTTCGCTGCGGGGGCTGCCATGAGTTACCCGTCGAAGGCGATCCGCGACCCGGAGCGGGAGGCGCGAGAGGCTGCTGCCGTGTTCTCGCGGCGCGGGTTGCTGATTGGGCTTGCACATGCGGCAGCGTTCGGCGCGCTGGGGTCGCGGCTTTATCAAGTGCAGGTTTTGGAGTCGGATGAAATTGCCGCGCAAGCTCTCGACAACCGGACGCGGCTGATAGCGGTTGCCCCTCAACGGGGGCGTATTGTCGATGCGGCCGGCCGCGTGCTGGCGTTCAACCGCGAGGTTTTCCGAATTGTCGTGACGCCGGAGCGGGGCGGCGATCTGGGCGATTTGCGCGGGCTGTTGGAGCGGCTTGCGCCGCTGGTCGGGTTGACTGTCGAAGAGCGGGAAAGCCTGCTTGCCAAGGCGCGGAGCCGGGCGCGGCATCTGCCGCTCATTGTAGCGGGTGACGTGACGTTCGAGCAGGTCGCTGCCTTGCAGTTGCGGGCACCGGACTTGCCGGGTGTGCGGGCCGAGACGGTTTGGGTGCGGTCCTATGGGGCAGGCGGGCCGAACGAAATGCTGGGGATGGCGCACATTGTGGGCTACGTCGGGGCGGTGGATCGCCTTGCGCTCGACGACGCGCCGATGTTGCGGCTCGCTGAAGCGCGGGTTGGGAAGGCTGGCGTTGAAGCGGGGATGGAGGGTGAGCTGCGCGGTGTCGGCGGGCAGGTGGAGATCGAAGTCGATGCGCGCTCGCGGTTCGTGCGGCGGGTGTCGGAAACCGCGCCACTTGCTGGCCGCGATGTGGCGCTGACGGTCGAAACCGGGTTGCAGCGCCGCGCACTGGAGCGGCTGGCGCGTGGCGGTCGACCGGGGGCTTGTGTGGTGCTCGATTGCGCCACGGGCGAGGTGCGCGTCATGGCGTCGTCGCCGTCGTTCGATGCGGCGGGGTTGGCGGGGGCTGGATCGCGGGCTGCCTGGCAGGCGCTTTCGGCAAACGCCGACCGGCCGCTGGTCAATCGCGCTATCGCGGGGCAATATCCGCCGGGGTCGACGTTCAAAATGGTGACGGCGCTGGCGGGCCTTGAAGCGGGGCTTGTGACCGTAAAAGAGAAAATCGAGTGCTGGGGCGACGTGACCTATGCGGGACACACGCTCCGATGCTGGAACCGCAGGGGGCATATTGCGAGCGACCTGCACAAGGCCCTGCGGGAGAGTTGCGACTGCTATTTCTATGAGGTGGCGCGCCGAACCGGCATGGAGCGGATTGCTGCCACGGCACGGGCGTTCGGGCTTGGGCAGACGTATGAGGCGGGCATCGCCCAGCAGAAGGCGGGGCTCATTCCAACGCCGGGTTGGAAGCGCAATCAAAGCAAAGGCGGGCGCAATAAAACCGGATGGCTACTCGGCGAGACGGTGATGGCCGGGATCGGGCAGGGGTATGTGCTGGCGACGCCGCTGCAACTGGCCGTGATGACGGCTCGGATTGCGACGGGCCGGGCGGTAATACCGACGCTGGTGGCGCGAACTGACGGCACGCCGGCTCCCGTGTTCGACGCGCTGCTCGTTGCGCCTGCGTCGCTGGAGGCGGTGCGCAAGGGCATGGTTGCTGTCGTCAACGAAGCGGGCGGGACGGGGGGGGCTGCCGACATCGACGACGGCAAGACCGTGGTCGCGGGCAAGACGGGGACGTCGCAGGTGAGCCGTGCCTCGGCCGACCGGGACCGGACTAAAGCGCTCGAGGTTCGCGAGCGCGATCATGCGCTGATGGTGGCCTATTGGCCAGCCGCCAAGCCGCGCTATGCGGCGGCGGTGGTGCTGGAACACGCGGGTGGAGGCGGGGCCATGGCTGCGCCGCTGCTGCGCGATTTGATCCAGCTGATTGGCGACGACGATGCGCGGATCGCCGCCGGCGGCGTTGCTGCCGTGTCCGAGCCTGAGACGGCTGAACGGCTGGAGGCGCGGTAGGCGATGTTTGAAACGCATCGGGCGTTGACGATTGGGCAGAAGCTGACGCGGGTCTCGTGGAGCGCCATCGCGCTGGTGATCGCGCTCGCCGCCGTTGGGGTGGTGACCCTCTTTTCCGTGGCGGGGGGATCGTTTGAGCCCTGGGCACAGCGTCACGCGGCGCGGTGTGCTGCGGGGGTGATGGTTTTGATTGGCTGCGCAATGGTGCCGGTGAAAGTCTGGATGCAGGCGGCTGTTCCGATCTATCTGGCAGCGCTCGCGCTGCTGGCGGCGGTTCCCGTGATCGGTAACGAGGCCATGGGCGCCAAGCGGTGGCTGACGTTTGGCGGGCTCTCGCTTCAGCCGTCGGAGTTCATGAAGGTCGCGCTGGTGCTGGTGCTGGCGCGGTTTTATGCAGCGCTCCCAGCCAAGCAGGTGTCGCGCCCGTTGTGGATCGCGGTTGCGTTGACCCTCATGGCGCTGCCCGTTGTGCTGACGCTCAAGCAGCCCGATCTTGGAACGGCACTGCTGCTGGCGGGCATCGGATTGGGGACCATGTTTTTAGCGGGCGTCTCGCTTTGGTATTTCGCGAGCGCGCTTGTAGCTGTGGTGGCCGTGCTGCCTCAGGTGACGCTGCACCTGCACGACTATCAGCGGCGGCGAATCGAGATTTTTCTGGACCCCTCGTCGGACCCGTTGGGGGCAGGGTACCATATCACGCAGGCCAAGATCGCGCTGGGGGCGGGGGGGCTTTATGGTCAGGGCTACCTCAAGGGGACGCAGAATCAGCTCGATTTCGTCCCCGAGAAAATGACCGATTTCATTTTTGCGATGATCGGCGAAGAGTGGGGATTTGCCGGGGCTTGTGTGGTGCTCGCCCTGTTTGGTTCGTTGATTTCCGTGCTGTTCGTGCTGGCGTATGCCAACACGCAGACGTTCGGGCGGCTGGTCATTTCGGGGGCGGCGCTGTCGCTGTCGATCTATGTGGTGATCAACGTGGGGATGGTGACCGGGTTGGTGCCGGTGGTCGGCGTGCCGCTGCCGTTGATCTCATATGGTGGGACAGCGATGCTGGGATTGATGGTGGCGCTGGGGCTTGCCATGTCTGCGCATGTGCATGATGGGACGGGCCAGGTCGTGGGCGCTCGGTTTTAAAAGCGATGGGCGGCGAGGGCGCTGGGGTGGGCGCACCGGTTTTGCAGTATCGGGGTGCAACGTGGGACGGGGCATGCTTGTCAGGACTGTCGCCAGCGGGTAGGCCAAGGATGTGGACGCGACGATCGAGCGAGTGGGACAGGTCATGGATCCGAAAAAGCCTTGGGAATGCGCCGACATGGGCCAGGTGCGTGCGGAAATCGACCGCATCGATGCGTTGCTCGTGGACTTGATCGCTGACCGGTTCGGCTATGTGGATCGCGCGTGGCAGATCAAGCAGGCGGCCGGCAACGAAGGCGCCGTAGTGCCTTGGCGGATTCAACAGGTCATCGACAAGGTCAAGGCGCAGGCAAAAGCGCGCGATTTACCGCCGGAGATGGTCGAGTTGGTTGGTGCGCAGTGGCGCAACATGATCGGCTGGTTCGTGCAATACGAAGAAGAAAAGCTGCGCGCTGCAACTGAGGGCGAGACTGCTGCCGACACTCAAGGCAAGGGCTGACGCATGGCGATGCAACCCGTATTCCAGCCTAACGTCGACCTCGTGACGGTGGCGACGATTGCGCTGCTCAATCCGGTGGTGATCGGGCTGGGGCTTTGGCTTGGACGGCAATGCGATCAGCCGGGCAAGATCTTGATCGCGGGTTTCGGTGCGGGGCTGGCCGGGATGGTGCTGATCTGGCTCGCTGCCTGGCTGCGGATGCCGTTCATTTTTGAACCGGGCCGAGCAGCGGCTGGCATATTCGTGGCCCAAGGTGTGTTTGGGATGATGTGGGCCTGGATCGGGTTCCGGTTTTTGCGGGCGTGACCGCGGGGCCGCCAGTGGGCTGAAGCCACGCCCGCTGCAAGGTGAGGCCTTGCCGACGGAGTGCGTTTTAGAACAGCGGGGCTAGCGTTGCGGCGCTGATTGCTAAGAAAAGCGGCCAGCCGACATGGCGACCCCGGCTGATGATAAAGCTGATCATGCCCGAGATCATGAAGGTTGCGGCGATGGCCATCAAAATGAAGCGATCATTGCCGCCCAATGGGCCGGTTGCGAGGATGGCGAGGATGGCGGCAATGCCGAGCCACGCAAGCGTTGTGATGTGCCAGGCGAAGCGCACGAGTTTGCGGGCGAAATCGCTTTTTTCCAGCATCGGTGCGCGGTTGGGACCATCGACGAGCGGGGTGATGAGCCGGATTTCGCCGAGCCAGGAGTGGACGACGCCGACCAGCACGGTCAACACGGCGGCGGCAGCGAGCGGAAGACTGATCATGTGATTTTTCCATACTGTTGCGTATAGTGTGAGGCATAGCCGTGCCGCGTGATCGAGTCAATACGGTCGCGTATGGAGGCGCGATGCGGGCGGAAAAGGAGACCGGGATGAGCAAGAGGTTGGGGCCGGAGGCTTGGGTTGTGGCGGGGCTCAAGGCGCTTGCGGAGGAGGGCGTGGAGGCGGTGCGCGTCGAGCGATTGGCGGTGGCGCTGGGCGTGACAAAGGGCAGTTTTTACTGGCATTTCGCGGATCGAAAGGCGTTGCTGGATGCCATCCTTGCGGCGTGGCAAGCGCGGGCGACAGAGGACGTCATCGCGCAGGTGGAAGCCACGGCTGGGAATGCGCGGGCGCGGATGCACGAACTCATGACCATCGTGTTTTCATCGGATGGACGGATCGACCGGCAGGTTCGGGCGTGGGCTGCCAATGACGATGCCGTGCAGGCGGCGGTGGACATCATTGATAAGAAGCGGACCGGGTATCTGGAGCGGTTGTTGATCGCCGATGGGTTTGGCAAGCCAGAGGCACGGGCGCGGGCGCGGTTTGCTTATCACGCGCTGATCGGGCAATTCGCGATGGCGCGTGGAAAAGGCCGTCGCGCCAAAGACGAGTTGGAACTGGTGTTTGCAATGCTGGTCGCGAAGGTGTGAGGGGGGCTCAGCCTGTCGTGATGACGCCGACGATGGCGGCGGTGAGGAGGGTTGCGAGGATGCCAGCGAAGAGGGCGCGGGTGCCGATGGCTGCGATTTCGGCGCGGCGCTCGGGGACCATGGCGGACAGGCCGCCGACGAGGATGCCAAGGCTGCCGAGGTTTGCAAAACCGCATAAGGCGTAGGTCAGGATGGTGCGCGAGCGGGGGCTTAAGGCATCGGGGGGGAGCTTGGCCATTTCAAGGTAGGCGAACAGTTCGTTGAGTACGACCTTGAGGCCGATGAGGGAGCCTGCGGTGCCAGCTTCGGCCCACGGGATGCCGATCAGCAGGGCAAAGGGTGTAGCGAGGAACCCCAGGATTTTCTGGAACGTGAGGTCGTATCCGAGCGGCTTGACGATGGCTGAGAGGCCCGCGTTGGCAAGGGTGACAAGGGCGATCATGACGACGAGCATGGCCGTGACGTAGGCCAGCAGGCGCAGGCCGTCGGCGGTGCCGATGGCGATGGCCTCCATGGTGCTGGTGGCGTTGCTGGCAAGGATCGGGGCTGGCGAATCAGTGTTGGCGTAGCCGTCCGGGCTCATGAGGCGGGCGAGCGTGAGGGCTCCGGCAACGTTCATCAGCGAGGCCGTGAGGACGTGGCCTGCGGCACCGGGCACGATGGGCTCCAGGATGGCTGCGTAGAGCGCAAACACGGTGCCGGCGACCGTTGCCATGCCGACCGTCATGAGGGCGAACAGTTCGCCGCGCCCGAGGCCCGCGAGGTAGGGCTGGATGAGGAGCGGGGCTTCGACCATGCCGAGGAAGACCTTGGCGGACGCTGCAAAGCCTAAGGGGCCGGACACGCCGAGCGTGCGGCGCAGGACCGCTGCGATGGCGCGTACGATCAGGGGGAGGATGCCCCAGTGGTAGAGCAGGCGCGACAGAACGCTCATGACCAGGATCAGGGGGAGCGCCTGGAAGGCGAGGACGAAGCCGTTCTGGGGCTGTGTGATGTCGAAGGGAGCGGGGCCGCCCGCAAGGTAGCCAAACACGAATTTCATGCCGGTGAGGGTTGCCGATTGGATTGCGCCGACGGCAGCGGCGAGGCCTTCGAAGATCAGGCGCGATTGCGGGATACCGAGCAGGATGACGGCGAGAGTTGCCTGAGCGGCGATGCCGATGATGGCGATGCGCAGGGCTGCGCGGACGGAGAGTGCTGCGCGGTTGTCGCACAGGAGCCAGGCAATCAGCGGGATTGCGATGACGCCGGTCAGGCTTTGTGCCGATAGCAGCATGATATGTGTGTTCCCCAAGGTTCCCTGGGGTTGGGTAGCAGATCGGGTGTGGGGCTGGAATGCGGCGTGGGGTGGCTGATGACCGCTGTGCGGTCAGTGGGCGGTTTAAGCTGGTCGCGCTCAGCAGCGCTCCGGCCCCGCGCCCCACTGGGAATTGCTGCTTCCCAGACCTATTAGTTTTTTGGACTTTTAGTTGAGGTTGATGCCTTTGAAGGTCACGGAGGAACCGCGACTGCGTTGATTGCTGAAATAGATTTTGAGCGCTGCAATCTGGGTGGCGTCCGGCGATATGCCTTCGGCGGTGAATTCATAAAGGACGGGAATATCTGCGACGAAATCGTTTCGGACCGAACCGGTTCGGGTCATTTCGAAGTCTTTTCCGTTCACGCGCAAGGTCGATAGTTTAGATTGCTTACCGACGTTGTCGGCGAAAAAAGTTTCGTTTTGAATGGTGATGTTTGAATCGGCCCCAATGGGGTTGATTTGAATCCTACAAGTGACAGCGCTGCTGCGCTTGGTGCAACCGGCGAGTGCAAAGCGGACACGGTCGGCTTCGAGGGTTTGTTCGCTGGGGGCAAAGGCTGCGGGCCGGTTCGCGGCGGACGGCGGCGCGGCAGAGGGTGCGGCGCTGCGCTGTTCGAGTGTTTGGATGCGCTGTTGGAGGCAGGCGAGGGCCTGTGACAGTTCACGGTAGCTATCCGTCGGATTGAGATCCGTCCGGCATTCGGCGGCAAATGCGGGGGAGATGAGGAGGGTCGAGAGGGCGAGGGTGCATGCAAAGCGAACGATAGTGTGTCCGCTGGACACCGTGGTTTTCTTCGTGATCGCAATCAATTTCAACATCATCTGTTCCATAGGCATGAAATGGGTGGATTGGGGCTATTGCAGGCGGCGTTGGTGCTGGCCGGGCGGGCGGGTTCGACGGTGGGGGCTTTCGTCGATTGGGCGGGGGTGAAGATAAACTCTGTGGTGAGTTTTGAGAGGCGTTCGGGGGCTTGGGTGCCGCCCGTGGCTGAGCGGACATCGCGGGCGACGCGCTTCATCATCTGTTCGATTTCGACGCCGGGTTCGGCGATGTTTTGGACGAGGGCTGCGGTGAACGGGCTGTTTGCGCCCGCACCGTCCGAGGCGGTTTTGCCGGGGGCAGCGGCAAACACCAGCAAGGTATCGGGATTGCGAATTTCCATTGGGGCAAGCCCGCGCGAGACGGCTGCGGACCGGGCGGTGCCCTTCAAGCTGCGCTGGAGTTCTTCGGCGAGGGGATTGTCGCGGCAGGCGTCGAGGAACACCAGCGTGATCCCGGCGCGCTTTTCGATTTCGGAGATAATGTCCTGGAGTGCGACGGTTTCCTGCTTCAGGCGGCTGATGCTGCGCAGTTCGGCCGATTTGGGGACCAGATAGTTGACGCCGTCGAATTGAATGCCATGGCCTGCGAAGAAGAACACGGCGGTCTCGGCGGCGGAGGCCTTGGCGTAGAAGCGGTCGAGCGTGTCGTAGATTTCCGATTGATCCTGATCGAGGGACTGGACAACATCAAAGCCGGAGGCCTGTAGCGCTTGAGTCATGCTTGCGGCGTCGTTGCGGGCGTTGGGAAGTTTGCGGCTGTGGGTGTAGTCGGTGATGCCGACGACCAGTGCCACGCGTTTGGCGTGTGCGGTGGCGGCAAAAACCACCATCGACAGAACCGCGCACACCAGTATCCCGCTCCTGCGTCCACCTGCAATCACGCAAACCCCCGGCGCTGCCTCGAAAGTTCCAAGTTGGCCAGATATACACTGCCGCTTGTCGGGATCATGTCAGTACGCTTACCGGTCAGCAAGAGGTGTGTTGGCGGTCAGGGCACTGAGGGGAACTGTTTGGCAGGGGACGGCGTAGTGTGGGGGTGGAGGACAACGTATGCGCAGAATTTTAGGTTGGGTTTCAGTGCTGGTCGTGGTGGCGTTGGGCATGTGGACGGTTGGGAGCTTGTTTGTCGTGTCAGGTATCGAGCAGGCGAAATACGAGGTTGTCACTGTTAAGACGGGGTATGAAATCCGTCGATATGCGCCGCAGATCGTGGCGCAGACCAGCATGCCGACGATGGGGGATTCGGGGCCTGCGTTCCGGGCCATTGCCGGGTACATTTTCGGCGGCAACGATGCCAGCTCCAAGATTGCGATGACGACGCCGGTGTTGATGGATGCGCCGCCGACGTCAGAGAAGATTGCTATGACGGCGCCGGTGGTCATGGGCGACGGGACGATGTCGTTCGTCATGCCCGGCAAATACGCGTCGATTGCCGATTTGCCAAAACCCAAAGACCCGCGCGTGGTGTTGGTCGAGCGGCCAGCGCGGATGGTCGCTGCGTTGCGGTTCAGCTGGTATGCGACGCCGGACCGGTTTGCGGCGAAAGCGGCCGAGTTGGCCGCGTTGCTGGCGAGCGATGGCGTGCGGGCCACGGGCAAACCCGTCCTGGCTGGGTATAACCCCCCGTTCAGCGTGCCGTTTTTGAAGCGGAATGAAGTTCTGATCGAGGTCGACGGCAAGTAGGGAAATGGCTGGGTGCGGTGCACCAGGGTCACGTCAAGGCAATCGCATGTGCGTTAAGGTTTGATTATCTTGACTGACCGGGCATCCCCACGCTTCTGTCTGGCTATGTGGATGGGTATCAGAACTGTGTCGTGTGTGAACATGCGGTGGGCTGGCGTAACGGCTGCCGTGTTGGCGGCGGTCGCGCTGTCGGCCTGCGCCACGATCATGCCACGGGTGGCGCTGCCGTTGATGGTCAGTCAGGTTCCCGTGGTTGAGGGGTATGACGACATCCGCGCGCGGGGCGATGTGGTGACGCCACGGGTCGCGGCGATTATCGACCGGCAATACGCGCAAATTCTTGCCGCACCGGCGGGCACGGGCGCACGGGCGCGCACGCATTCGGCGGATTTTCTTGCGATTTCAGGCGGCGGCTCGGATGGGGCGTTTGCGGCAGGTTACCTCAACGGTTGGACGGCGGCCGGGACGCGGCCAGCGTTCGAGATCGTAACGGGGGTGAGTACGGGTGCGCTGGCGGCACCGTTTGCCTTCTTAGGCAAAGACTACGACCGGGCGCTGCGGCGGATTTTTACGCAGGTGACGGACAAGGATCTGTACACGAGCAATGGGCCGTTGGGGGTGATCGGCGAAAGCCTGCTCGACCCGACGCCGATGCGGGCGTTCATTGCGGCTGAATTGACCGACGAGATGCTCGACCGGTTGGCGGCTGAACACGAGTTGGGGCGGCGGTTGCTGATCCAGACCACGGATATTGAGCGGCAGATCCCGTATATCTGGAATATCACCCGGATCGCGACCCACAAAACCGCCGACCGCCGACGGTTGATTACCGATATTTTGATGGCGTCGGCGGCTGTGCCGGGCGTGTTTCCGCCGGTTCGGATCAACGTGACGGTCGATGGGCAGCATATCGAAGAATTGCACGTGGACGGGGGGCTCGCCGCGCAGGTGTTCTTTGCACCGCCGGGGCTTGATTTGGCAACATTCGAAAAGCGGCACTTCGGGAAGCATCGCGATCACCGTATGATCTTGATCCGGAACGGTAAAATGAATCCGGAGACGAATGCGACCAACCCGCAGACGCTTCCACTTGCTGCGCGAGCGATTTCGACGTTGATCAAGTATCAGTCCATGGCGGACATCGACCGGATCAAGCGCGTGTTTGCGCGTCCGGGCTCGCATTTCCAGGCAGTCGGTATCCCCGAAACGTTCAATGCCAAGGCTGAAAGTCTGTTCGATAAGGACTACATGACTGCGCTGTATAAGGAAGGCTACCGGCTTGGGTTGGAGCATGGGCGGGCGGCGCGATAAGGGCTGGATATTTGTGTCCCCCCAGCGTCCGTTCAATAGTGTGGGGGCGGGGGCTCGTCATAGGGGTTTTGACCCATCGAGGTTTGGGCGTCCTGTAAACGGGCTTCCAGCCGTCTGATCTGGTTCTGCATCTGATCCAGCTTCGCCCACTGGGCGACGATGACCGTGTTGAGGTCCTCAATCATCGTGTCTTGATAGGTGAGCCGCATCTCTAACGTGTCGATCCGGGCTGCCAATGACGGCTGGGCGTCACTGTGGTTTGCCATCAAAGTCCCCCTGTTTGGATCGTCGTCGCATCATCCGCGACCGGGGTCGTACTTGTGGGTCTGTCGCCATTCGGAGAAAAAGTAGGACAGGCTGTCGTCTATTGTCGGCGGCATGACGATGCGGATTGATGCAAGACCGTCACCGGTGATGCCGTTGCTGGCGTTGCGGACGCCTTTGCCCTTCAGGCGGAAGACCTGGCCGGTGTTGGTGCCTTTGGGCAGCGTGAGTTGGACGCGGCCTTGAACGGTTGCAACTTCGATTTTGCGGCCAAGCACTGCTTCGTCGATGGTGACAGGGACGTCGAAGGTGACATCGTCGCCCACGCGCTTGAAATTCGGGTGGGCGCGGACCTTGATCTCGACCAGGGCGTCGCCGCGCTCGACGGTGCCCACGCCACCTTTGCCTTTGAGGCGTAGGACTTGGCCGTCCTGGACGCCTTCGGGGACGGTCAGATCGAGGACGCCGCCTTCCGGCAGGGTGACACGCTTTTTGGCACCGCTGATGGCTTCGAGGAAGTCCACGTCAAGGCTGTAGCGGACGTCCTGGCCACGACCGTTGTTGCGGCCACCGCCGAACATGTCGGTGAAGACATCGGCAAATGCGAAATCGTCCATGCCGCCACGCGGACCGCCGCCGCCTGCGGGACTGGTGCGGCCCGGGCGGCGGGTGTTCATGCTGTAGGCGGGTTCGCCATTGGCGTCGATTTCGCCACGGTCGTATTGGCGGCGGCGGACGGGGTCGGAGAGGATGTCGTTAGCGGCGCCGATGCGCTTGAAGGTTTCCTCGGCCTGTTTGCCGGGGTTCAAGTCGGGGTGGTATTCCTTGGCAAGCTTGCGATAGGCCTTGCGGATGTCGTCGTCGGACGCGGTCCGTGCGATCCCTAAGGTGCTGTAGAGGTCATCGGCCATTGAACTCTCGCAACCTTCGAACGTACTTGGGAAACTCGGACTTAGTCATGATTTTGGTCATGCTTCCAGTCATGATGCGTGTGTTTAGCGTCATCAGCGAGGCGGCGTCACTTTGACAGCCGGATGTCGCCGGTGCGGTCCAACAGCTGTGCCAGCGTGTCTACGCGCCGCCGCAATCGTTCACCGTCGAGACCGGCATAGGATGGCGGCAACGTGAGGACGAGTTTGCCGTCCTCAAAGCTGAGCGGCGTTTCGTCGATGACGCCCGCCACGCCTACCGATAGCATATGTGCGGCACGGATGGCAGCACCCACAATGCGGGCGCGCTTCAAGGTGCGCTTGGAGACGACGGCTTTCAGTCGGTCGGACAGGGTATCGGCGTCTTCGGTCGGGCCGGTGTGGCGGTAATACACCGACAGCGCGAGGAAGATGCGGCCCGCGTGGTCGATGCCGCCAAGGGAAGCGTGGGCCAAAACGTTCAGGCTCTGCTCGCCGCGATAGTCGGGGTGGGCGCGCCAGCCGATGTCGGACATCAGGCAGGCCGCATGGCGCAGGCGGCGTTCTTCTGGCGTTTCGGCCTGGGTCTCATCGGCAAAGATCACGTCGGTCCAGGAACAGAGTTCGCGGGCGTGTTCGAGGGACCGGGAGCGCTGACGGGCATAGTCTTCGGCAAAGCAGAGCACAGGGTTTTTTGCGCGCTCATGCTCGCCAAGCTGGGCAAACAACAGGCCTTCGCGGATACCGAAGACAGAAAAGATCACCTGGGAGGATTCCAGTTTGCGCAGGATGCGATCCAGGACCATAACGCCGTAGGGCAGGACTTCACGGCGGGCGCGGGCGACTTCGGCAAAGCCGGGGATTTGCGCTGGCCTCTTTGCGCGGCGGAACTGTTCGCAAAAATCAAGCGCGACGCGGGCCGGGATCGTGTAGCCATGCATGACGCGGAGCGGATAGTTCGACTGCTCCATATGGACTTTGGCCACGGCGCGCCAAGTGCCGCCGACGGCATAAAAGGGCCGACCTTTGCCTTGGCCGAGCCAGGGTACTTTCGCAATCGCCTCGTCAATCAAAGGCAAAGCGCGTTCGATGCGGTCGCCGGTCAGGTCCATCAGGCGGAGGCCGCCGAGCGGCATAGTGGTTGCCGATTGCAGCGTTTCGCCGTTGATGTCGATGAGTTCGAGGCTGCCACCGCCGAGATCGCCGGCGATCCCGTCGCCGTGGACGAAGCCCATGATGATGCCCTGGGCTGCGTAATAGGCTTCCTGTTCACCGGTCAGGATCTCGATCTTTACACCGCATGCGGCTTGGCCAGCGGCAATGAATTCCGGGCCGTCCTTGGCGTCGCGGACAGCGGCGGTCGCGATGGCGCGGAGGTTTTTTACCTGCAGAATTCGGGTAATCGACCTGAAACGCACCAGTGCTGCCAGCGCGCGGCTGGTGGCCTCGTCCCCGAGCTTGCCGGTTGTGGCAACGGACCGGCCGAGGCCGCACAAGACCTTTTCATTGAAGACCGGCGTCGGCGACCGTATTGCGCCGTCGTACACGACGAGGCGGACGGAGTTCGAGCCGATGTCGATAACGCCGATTGGTTCCAATGACTGCTTGCCGGAGCCGCCGTCGCTGGCATCCTCGTCATTGTCGCGCGGCGACTTGCGACTGCCGAAGAGCTGCATCACGCCCACTATGCGCTCCCGTACTTTTGATTGCGTCGTGTCGCTTCGGCCCCGTTAGAAGCCAAAACACGTGCATTTGGCAAGTGGGAGTTTTGAAAGAGTTTTGTGGCCTCACGCACTGAGGCGCTCCGGCCGGGGCGCGCGATTGCCGCGGTGTTGCTTTGCTCCCGGCCCTTTGGGCAAGGATAGGTGTGGCATGTTAGTTCGTGAGGCGGACGAGGGCGGCGCCGAGGTCGGCTTTGAGATCGCGCACGTCTTCGAGGCCGATATGGAGGCGGAGGGCGGGGCCAGGCTCGGTCCAGCGGGTCGCCGTGCGGTACGCGGCGGGATCGAACGGAATGATGAGGCTTTCAAAGCCGCCCCATGAATAGCCCATGCCGAACAGCTTGAGGCCGTCGAGCATGGCGGCAAGTTGCGCCCGTTCGACCGGGTGGAGCACGATCGAAAACAGGCCCGAACTGCCGAGAAAGTCGCGCTGCCACAGGGCATGGCCTGGATGGCTTGGTAGTGCTGGATGGAGCACCTTGGCAACGGCTGGGTGGGTTTCCAGCCATTGGGCGATGTCGAGGCTGGATGTGTGATGGCGGGCCAAGCGGACGTCAAGGGTGCGAAGGCCGCGCAGTGCGAGCCAGGTTTCTTCTGAGCCGGGGCAGGTGCCGAGCGTTTCCTTGGCGGCATTGACGTGTTTTGCAGCGCGCGCGTTCGATGTGACCGCGCCGAGCAGGCAGTCGGAGTGGCCGACGACGTATTTGGTCAAGGCCTGGATCGAGACGTCGACGCCATGGCTGAACGGCTTGCAATAGAGGGGGCTCGCCCACGTGTTGTCCATCAGGAGCCAGAGGTCGTGGGCTTTGGCGATGGCAGCGATCGCTGGAATGTCCTGCATTTCGAAGGTCTGCGAGCCGGGGCTTTCGGTGAAGATCAGCCGTGTGTTGGGCTTGATCAGGGCGGCGATTCCAGCGCCAACGGTCGGGTCGTAGTAAGTTGTCGTGACGCCGAGCTTGGCGAGCATTTTGTCGCAGAAGGCGCGCGTGGGCTGGTAGACGCTGTCGGTCATCAAGATGTCGTCGCCCGATTGGACGAAGGCGAGCAGGGCGGTGGTGACGGCCTGGTAGCCCGACGAGGTCAGGATGGTCGACGCGCCGCCTTCAAGGTGGGCAATCGCTGCCTCAAGTTCGGAGGACGTTGGATTGCCGCGCCGACCGTAGGTGTAGGGCTGGTCGCGTGTCATAATTTTGTCAAGCGTGGGGAACAGGACCGTCGAGCCGCGATAGACTGGGCCGTTGACAAAACCGGCGCTGTTGCTTGGATCGCGGTATCCGTGGATGACCTGGGTGGCTGGATGCACGGGCGCCTCCGAGGCATTGGCGGCGTGGGCGGGGCCTGAAGGGTCCGGCTTGGTCATGGCAGGGGCGTCTCCGGCGGTGAGGGGTTTGCCTTCATGGGCTGGCAGGGTATGTGGGTCAAGGCGGCGTTGATTGGATGGCAGACGAAAGTGCGATTAAGCGGTGTTGAGGGAAACCTCCCCCGAAGGATGTGTGCGTGATAAATCAGCGTTGGTGGGATTTGTGGGTTCCTTCGCCGATGTGCGAGGGGTGGACGGGCGAGTTGGGCGGGCGGACGGGTTTAACCGATGATTGCAGACTTAGATGAGACGACGATTATCGCGCTGGTCGCGGTTTTGGCGGGTGCTGGCATTCTGGCGTTGCTGGCCGCGTGGATGTTGTGGCTGCGTGAGCGCGCGCCTGCGCCCCAGGTGCCAACGGGCGGCGTAGCCGAGGCTCGCGGGCTGGTCGCATCGGGCGAAGCTGCGGCGGCTGTGGCCGGGACTGCGCCCGATGTGGCTGCAACCTTGGCGCTTGAGCTCACGCCAACGTCCATGCCGTCGGCGCCTCTAATGCCAACGCCAACGCCCGAGCCGGTCGCAGTTGCGGAGACGGGGGTCGAAGGCGCCAAGGTGGCGGTGTCCGAGGGCGGATCGTCGCGGGTCGAACTTTTCAGCCGGTCTGCGGGTTGGGCTCATGACGAGGGCCATGCGGGGGTTCTCGACGCGGTGAACGGTCAGCCTGGGGCTGGGGGGCACCGCAAGGCCGCACCGGCCGAGATGCGGCGAACCGAGGCGGTTCGCGCGCCCGTTCAAAGCGAGATCGTTGTGATGGAAGGCTTCGTGCCGCCAGTGGACGCCTTGGAACCCAGCCCCGTGCTGGACGGTACTGCAGCGGCCCCTGCCGCGCGGCGGCGGCCCCGACCCGCCTGGGAGCTTGCCGAAGCCGGTCAAACACCGGATGAATTGCTCGCCCGGGCGCACGAGCTGCTGGCGGCAGGCGCCCACGAGGACGCGGCGGTTCAGCTGCGGGCCTGTGCCCGGCTCGCTTCGCGGATGAAGGCTTCTGGCATCGAAGCGGTGGCGCGATTGGAACTTGGCGACTTGTGCCAAGCCAGCGGTGACATGACGACGGCCTGCGAGCACTGGCAGATCGCACGCTCGCTCTATGGCGAGTTGAAGCGTGCAACCGAGGCGACGACAGTGATCAAACGGATGGAAAAGGCCGGGTGTCCGACGGATTGGGTGCTGACGAAGTTTTGAGATAGAAATGGTGCCTGCGGCGCACAAGCGCCGGTTCCCGGGTCTGCGCTGCGCTGAGGAAGCGCTGCTTGCCCGGGACGACAGTTGGATGCAGGCGCTTACTGCGCGACGACTTCGACCTGGACGACATCGCCGGGGCGCAGAAGGAAGTCGCGGCGATAGCTTTTGCCGGCTTTCTTGGCAAAGGCGGCGTAGGTGCCGGGTGCCAAAATGTGGGTGGGAAGTGCGCCGACGCTCTCCTTGACGATTTCGCCGGTGGGCGTTTGGATCGACCATTGCGTGTCGGGGACGGCGTCGCCGCCGGGCTCCGTCACCAGCTTGAAGGCGACTTTGCCGGCCGAATGCGACAATGCGGCTTCGGTGAGCTTGCCGGCTTCCACCGTAATGTCGGCGCGGACGATGGCATTGGCATCGCCATAGACCGAGGTGAGCTGATAGATGCCCGCATTCAGGCGGATGATCAGGCCTGGTTTTGCGCCGGTCATGATGGTGGCGCGGCTGCCGGTCTGGTCGCGCTCGTCGGACTGGATCGTATAGGTGATCGCGTTCGCTGGGGGTTCAGCGCCGCCGATGTCTGCCACGACGCGCAGACCACCGGCGTTCAAGATGAACGGCTCTATCGCACCGTCGCCGGGCTTGACCGTGATTTTGCGCGTTAGGTTTGCGCGGCCGAAAGCGACGTTCACCGTGTAGTCGCCGGGTGGGATCTTCAGGCTTGGTGTGGCCTCGCGATGGGTGGCGATCAGCTTGGGTTTGCCGTCGCGTTCGTTGCGGGCGCTGAAGACGCGCCAGACCAGCCCCTGGTCGATGCGCTGGCCGTCGGAGGTTAAGAGCGCCTCGAGGCGGACAGTGGCTAGGGGTGCTGCCGTTGTGCCTGGGGCGGGTTCGCTGCCGGATCGAGGTATGGTGATGGAACTCGGTGGGCTGGCAGGGGGTGCGGCAGTGCCCGACGGCCATTGCGCCATGCTCGGGTCCGCGCCAAGCAGACTGACGGCTGCAGCCACCAACAGGGCTCTTGCTTGATGCGTCATGATTTCCGCTCTGCTTGATTGACGACGCAAAAACTAATCGCGCCGCCGGGATATGTCACGGCTTGTGTGCGGAAGTTATGACGATCTTGCGCCGGCTCAGGGGAGTGTGAATTCGACGGTGCGCGGTTGGCCGTCGGCTGCGATGTCGATGGGCTTTTCCAGGCGGCGGTCGCGGATTTCGAGGCGCGCTGTGTAGCGACCAGGGGCGAGCAATACGCTGGGAGTGGGAAGCGCTGATCGAAGCATGACTTTGCCCTGGGCGTCGCGCAGTTCCCAGTTGAGATCGGTCACGGGGGCAGTTGTGGCGGACAGCTTCAATGTGACATTGGCAGCGTCGAGGCGCAGGGCCACGCGGCGTGTGCTGCCAGCTTCCAACTCGATGTCTTGAGCCGCCTTCAGATTGAGTGTCGGGACCGTCACCTCGATGCGATAGCGGCCGGCTGCGAGGCTCAATTCAGGGACTGCCGCGTTGGAGCGAGCAACTTCGCGCGGTTCGCCGTCGAGGCTGAGAACGCGCGTCAGCATGAGGGTTTTTGCGGGTGCGGACGCATCAGCGCGGGCGCCCTGGAAAGCGGGGGTCACGATGAGATTGGCGAGGCCGAAACTGATCTGCCGCTTGACCGTATCGCCAGCGCCGATGCCGACGCGCTGGCGGATTTCAGCCGGTCCGGTGCGGGCAGTGACGTAATAGGTGCCGGCTGGCAGGGTGAAACTCGGGCGGATAGCGGCGGACCGGGCGATTTCGCGGCGGCCGTCCGGCGTTTCTGGATCGTCCTTGGCAATCAGGAAAGTAACGCCATCAAGCGGCGGGCCGTCCGGCATGGCACTCGCGGTCAGGTCGAGGCGGCCGGTACCCATGACGATGTCCTTGCTCAGCACGCTACCCGATGTCAGCGCGATCTGCTCGGTGCGACCGGTGATGCCATCGTTGATGCGCAGGACATAGGTGCCTACGGGCAGAATGAAGTCGGCGTCCTGGGTCTGGCCGATCCACATCGGGCGGACGGTGCGCTGGGCGGCTCCGGCTTCCGTCATCAGCGTGACCACGGCAGACTGGGAGGCGGGGCCGTCGGCTAAGTCTCTGACGCTGATGCGTAATGCGGCAGCATCGAGGGTAATATCGAGGCGTGTGGGGCCGGTGCCGACGTCGACCGATTTGCGGACTGTGGCAAAACCTACGGAGGCCTCGACGGTGTATGAGCCAGGGGCGAGTTCCAAGCTGTAGACCGGGGCAACCGCCTGGCCTGCCAGTGTGTCGCTGCCGCTTTTGTAAATGCGCCATTTGACTGGGACGGCCAGCGGCTGCGAACCGGCTGCCAACCGAGCTGACACCGTCAGGCTGGGAACGCTGGGGGGAGGTGGAGCTACTGCGGTGGCCACGGTTGGTATGCGGGGCGGGGCAGGTGTTGCTGCGGGGTCGAGGAGGGCAAGCTTGACGGCACCGGTGATCGCGGCAGGCACGTCGCTGGCGGTTTTGGCAATAAAGACCTGTCCGCCGGTGGTTTTGGCGACGCACGATATGCGGTTTACCTCGTCATCGTCGATGCCGAGCGAGACGAGGTTTATCTTGAGCATGGGGTTGGAGGCGGCGATTTCGGTGGCCGCTTCGCAGGCATCCTGGCGGCAGTTATCGGCGTTATCGTGGATCAGGATGATGCTCGCGGGGGCACGCTTGCCGAGTGCTGCTGCGGCTTGGCGCAAGGCTTCGGCGACGGGACCTTTGCCGCGAGGGTTGAGCTTTTCCAGGGGCGTCATCAGGCGGGCTTGGTCGGCGAGTTCTGCTGCGGGGGAGATCACTTCGATGTCGTTGCAGTCGCCGCTGCGGCGATGGCCAAACGACATCAGGCCCGCTGTTGTGGATGGCTGGACCACGGTCAGCGCCGAACGCAACGCCTCGCGGGCCAGTTCGAACTTGGCGGATTTCTTGTCACCGTCGAGGCGGCCCCACATGGACCCCGAGCCGTCGAACACGATCATGGCCGCTGGAGCATCGTCAGCGGACACCTGGATCGGCATGAGTGCGGCCAATAGGACGGCGAGTGCCGCCAGTGCTCGCGTGCGCAGTATCGTCGCGTTCGCCATAGGGGTGCGTCTCGTCTAACCGGTGGGTGTGCCGCGCGCGTTGTACCAGAAGCGGAATTGGATTAGCGAGTATCTGTTTGCATTAGAAAGGCTGAGTGTGACCGCCATGACCAATCCAACTCTCGACTTGCTGGCTGCGCGCCGGTCGCTCAAGCCCGATAAACTGATCGCACCTGGACCGACGTCTGATCAGATCGATCAAATGTTGACGATTGCGGCGCGGGTGCCCGATCACAAGAAACTCGCGCCGTGGCGGTTTGTGGTGTTCGAAGGCGAGGCGCGGGCGAAAATGGGTGAGGTCTTTGCGGCGGCCTGTGCTGCCGAAGATAAAGAGCCGCCGTCACCGGTGCGGCTTGATGTCGAGCGCCGCCGGTTGATGCGTGCGCCGCTCGTGGTGGCCGTCGTGTCGCGGGTTGTGCCGCATCCGGCCGCCCCCGAGTGGGAGCAGGTGCTGTCAGCGGGTGCTGCCAGCTTCAATCTGTGTCTGGCCGCGAATGCGATGGGGTTTGGGACGTGCTGGGTCACGGAATGGGTGTCGTACAGCCCGATGGTCGGGGCGGCACTGGGGCTTGGGGCTGGAGAGCGGATCGCGGGATTTGTCTATGTCGGCACCCCAGCCGAGACGCCAGCGGATCGGGATCGTCCGGTGATGGCGGATATCGTGTCGAGGTGGGGGGCGTAGGGGCGAAGTGAAGGCGCTTCGCTCTGGACGTGAAGATTTGGACCAGGGGCTCGCCCCTGGACCCTGGACGAAGTGGGGGCGTGGGCTGCCGTTTTGGTGGGTGGGATTTGGGTCGGCTTTGGGCCGCTTGGCGACTTTGCGATCATGCGATAACACCCGACAGTTGGTGGATATGGAATACTCAGCAAGCATAATAGGTCGTGAACAACAGATCATCGATCTCTTCATCGCTTCCTTTGCTGAGTCCGATGGCACCGAGGAAGCCGCACTGATTGGTGAATTCGTGCGGCACATGCTTCACGACACGCCCGAACGGGACTTGTTTGTCTTCATTGCCGAGGACAGCGGGGAGATCATCGGCAGCGTCATGTTCTCCCGGCTCATCTACGATGAGGACGAGCGGGTCGTGTTTATCCTGTCCCCTTTGGCGGTGGCGACCGAGCATCAAGGGAAAGGCATCGGCCAGAGTTTAGTGACCTATGGTCTGAAAGCGCTTGAGGCTGCGCATGTTGACGCTGCCCTGACGTATGGGGATCCAGCGTATTACTCCAAGGTTGGCTTTTTGCAGATCAGCGAAGCATTCGCCGCTGCGCCCTTCGCGCTGACGCGTCCTGAAGGCTGGCTGGCACAGTCGCTGACCGACACGGAGTTGGCGCCACTGAAGGGTTCCCCGCATTGCGTCGAGGCGCTAAGCAACCCCATGCTATGGTAGGAGCCGCCGTTTGCTTCAGCGGCAGGGAGGGTGTTCTCGTCACACAACGTCCATAACGGGTTACCGAACGAACCCGCTCTCGCGGGAGGGCGCTGCGCGCAGGGCTGAGCGAGTGTCGAGGGCCGCGCTAACCAACTGAGGAACATACAGTAACGGGGCGGGCGTCCCGCCTTGAGGATCGAGAGGTTTCCA
>Ga0247844_1000452_pt1 | contig 88021 bp, 90 predicted proteins | sample LaCtaG_FD_192421 | JGI IMG/M metagenome (GOLD analysis project Ga0247844, IMG submission 192421) | Freshwater microbial communities from meromictic Lake La Cruz, Castile-La Mancha, Spain - LaCruzMarch201714.5m_1 | ecosystem: Environmental > Aquatic > Freshwater > Lake | place: Spain: Castile-La... | reverse complement strand
CCATCATTCAGTGTGAAGGAGGTAGCTACCGAAGAAAATCATCTATGCAAAAACAGTAGTAAAAATCTCAGCGTCAACTAGACAAGATAATTGTCGCTGAACTAGACAAGATAGTTGACGCGCTACATACCTTGAAGGAATCTACCGGCCTTAGCGACCTTAGTTATGATGAAGATGGATATATTGAGATACTATTTGGCAGTGCACAAACGTTTATTCGTTTAGTCAATGATGCAAATCATATTAGCTTTTTTTCTCTAATTCTTCTTGATGTTGAAGATGAAGCTGAGATATACAGGCATCTTAATGGCATCAATGCTGATGAAGAATTAATCCGTTTTTTTTATAAACATAAGGCTATATTCGGTATCCTAGACATTTTTGCAGCACCGTATGTAGGCGAGCATGTGGTACAAGCATTTGAACATTTCAGCACTACAGTTGACAGGATTGGCAATCAACTGCAAGCAGCATTGGGAGGGCAGACCTCTGTTACTGAAACACAACCAAACACACTAAAACATTGATAATTCTTAAGTACAATATTGATATATTAGATATTCTAACTAAATGATGAAAATGAGAAAAAATATATGAAGCAACACAAATGGAGCAAACTAGCTGAAGCATTTGATTATGCAGCAATGGAACACCAACACCAAGTGCGTAAAAGTACGGACATCCCCTACATTAGTCACCTGATGAGCGTTTCAGCACTGACCATGGAACATGGCGGTAATGAAGATCAGGTCATTGCCGGCCTACTCCACGATGTAATTGAGGATGCAGATGAAGCAGAACGTATTCCAGAGATTAGAAGTGAAATCACCAGGCGATTTGGACCAAAAGTGCTAGAACTTGTAGAAGGTTGTACTGATGGTGAACCTGATGCTAATGGGACTAAACCTGCTTGGGAAATGCGCAAAAAAGCTTATCTGGCGCATCTGGAAGTCTCTTCTGATGATCTACTATTAGTTTCATGCTGCGACAAGCTACACAACGCTAGAGCTATCCTGACTGACTTAGTGACACATGGTAACGCGATGTTTGATCGATTTACGGCTAAACAGAGTGAAACGCTTTGGTACTACAACAGTTTATCTGAATTATTTACAAGAAAGCTTAAAGGTCGCGCAGCGATTGCGGCAAGAGAACTGGCATTTACTGTAAGTGAAATTAAAAGACTAGCTGAACAATAGATTTGTTTGCAATGCAGGTTAACTAGTTTTAATAAAAACAGGCGCCCTTGCGCCATTTTTATGTGTTATTCAATGATTACGCTTCGCTTTCCGCCATTCCCATGGTGCAGTTGGATTTGGATCAGCCCATAAGCCACGCCTTGCCACCTTAGCATCTTCTTCAAAAGCGTAAAAATGGCCATAGCCTTTGGCATACTTGCGATACACCCAGGCTAACCCAGACTGAATCATCGCTTCATTCGCATTGGTACCATCGCAGACAACTTCACCTACAGTGCGTCCATAACGATCAGTATCCACTACAGTCACAGAAGCCTGCTTGCCATAGCAAATATCTGACAATTTCTCTTTACCACTCTGACCAAAGGCTTGGGCCTTTTCTGGGGCATCTATAGCGGCTAACCTTATTTTAAATTGCGTTTTACCAGCATCAAGCATAGTCAGCGTGTCACCATCGGAGACCCCTACTACTCGCCCATCTATTGTTTCAGCATGTGTAGCTAAGGAAAATGTTAAAGTTAAAGCTAGTAGTATTATTTGAATTTTATATTTAATCATTATTTTTACTTTTTGTAGCTAAACTTAGTTAATGATGTTGCTTTTCATCGAACCCCTGCACAATACCACCAAGCACGCTGACCATCGTTTCCATCCCTCTAGTCATCAAATCAATCTGCGCTTGGTTAGATTCTTCCGCATAAGCCATCTCTAATGTTTTTATAGCAAGACATCTTTAATCATGTCTTAACCGCAAGGAAAAATCATATAAATCCTCGCGCATATCAAAACTACATGCTTCCCAAAATTGCTGGGCAATTATATTGTCGCGCTTTACCAGGCAGTGAATGTTATTCACATCCTCACTTTTTATAGCGCTAACTGCAGCATTTACAAGTCGAGTTCCTATACCTCTTTCACGATAATCGGGCTTGACGGCCATATGGTAGAGATAGCCTCTCCATCCATCGTGTCCAGCCAGTATCGCGCCAATTAAGCGGGTTCCTGCATAGGCAGCATAACTGCAAGTTGGATTTCTATACAAAAACCTGGCTAATACTTCAGGTGTATCTGTTTGTCGCACCTCAATATTTCCAGCAACTTCCCAAAGTTTTATTAGCTTTGGATAGTCTGTTTCCCTTATTGAATCTAGAACAATGGGTTGTCTCATTTGATTGACCTAGTCATGCGCAGGCATGCGAGCCAACTGCTCAGGCGCGCCATACTGCTGAACATAATCTCGAATCATCTGCCTTATGACCTGCGAAGAGGTCAAATCACGTCTTGCACATATTTCCTCAAATATTTGCTTTTTTGTCGGGTCCACTAATATTGTGAGTCGCGCAGTCCTACTTTCCATATGCATTTTAACTTTATATTAAATGATAATCATATGTTAATATAATTAACACTTAATCACAAACTTAATTATTAAATTATGATTGCAATCCTTGAAGCAAAGAACGCTGGTCTGCTATCTAAAAAACACTGGGTCAATAACATCTTGGCGGGGGTCATTGTAGGAGTTGTCGCTCTCCCTTTAGCAATGGCGTTTGCCATTGCCTCAGGCGCTAAGCCAGAACAAGGACTATATACCGCAATTATTGCAGGGGGACTGACTTCGCTTTTAGGTGGCAGTCGGTTGCAAATCGCTGGGCCCACTGGGGCTTTTATCGTTATTCTGGCAGGCATCACTGCCAAGTACGGCATCGAAGGTTTGCAAGTTGCAACGCTAATGGCTGGCGTCATGCTAATGCTGATGGGGTTTACTAAATTAGGTAGTGTCATCAAATTTATCCCTAATCCAGTTATCGTAGGGTTTACCAGTGGAATCGGTGTGATAATTTTTGTTGGTCAGTGGAAAGACTTCTTTGGATTATCTCCAGCAACGGGTGCTGAACATTTTCATCAAAAATTCTGGCATCTGTTACAGTCATTTCCGAGCTTCCAACTTGAAACTTCATTACTTGGCACACTAACGCTAGTTGTTCTGCTTCTTTCTCCACGCGTTACAAAGCGCATACCATCACCTCTGGTCGCAATGGTAGTTGCAACTTTGGTGGCGTGGTATTTTAATTTTGAAAACGTGGCCACGATTGGCAGTGCATTTGGTGGTATTCCACAAAGATTACCCCATTTCCAAATGCCATCCATGTCGTTTTCTGAAGTCCTGCAACTGATTGGGCCAGCATTCACGATTGCGCTTTTGGGTGCTATAGAGTCATTATTATCGGCTGTTGTCGCTGATGGGATGACGGGTACAAAACACGATTCAAATCAGGAGCTGATTGGACAGGGGTTCGCTAACATTTTCTCACCATTGTTTGGCGGATTTGCTTCAACAGGCGCGATTGCACGTACAGCTACAAATATTCGTAATGGAGGAACCAGCCCTTTGGCAGGGTTGGTTCACGTCGTCACACTTGTCATCATCATTTTAGTCTTAGCACCTTTAGCTTCACATATTCCACTGTGTGCACTCTCTGCTATATTGTTCGTTGTGGCCTACAACATGAGTGAGTTGCATAGATTTTCACACATGATACGCACAGCACCAAGATCTGACATAGCGGTATTACTAATCACATTCTTACTAACGGTATTTGGTGATCTCGTGATTGCAGTTAATATTGGCGTATTGCTGGCTTGTTTGCTTTTTATGAAGCGGATGTCTGAAGCTGTTGTCGTTGGGCAGCAAGCACATGAAGAGTTAGCACTAGAAACAGGAAATATTGATTTCAAACTTCCTTACAAGACTGTCGTATTCGCTATTGAAGGTCCTTTTTTCTTCGGGGCCGCGCAGCACTTAGAAAACGCTCTTGAAAATGTTCACGGACATGCAGAAGTATTAGTTCTTCGCCTAGGGAAGGTACCTTTCATTGATGCAACGGCTATGCAATCGCTATGGGATTTACTTGATACTTGTAAACAACATAACACTCGATTAGTTTTATGCGAGGCAAGGCCCAATGTTCTAAAAAAACTAAAAAATGCAGGACTCATCGGACAGATAGGGAAAAGCAATATTTTGACAAATATAAACCAGATTGATTATTTTTTTAATACACGTAATTTGTAAACAACAGCTTGCGTCACACGCATTTTGCATTAGTATTTTCAGATAGCGTTAAATCAAGTCATCTGCATGTGATTGAAATGTATAGCTATCACCTAAATTACATTAAAAGTTCTCACGAAAATAGATAATAGGGGTCTTGTAAATGCCGAATGTCGCGCGTGATACAGGATTAATGCCAAACCAAGAAATATCTGCCGACGTTGCAGCGCTCGGACTCGCTGCATTACAGCTGTTACCACTAGCTGTATTAAGTAACGAGTCATACAGTAATTAAGTATTTCTAACTGCAACATCCCCTAAGCTGACGGTCAACGTTTGAGGTGAGAGGCGCGCGGTAGCGCATCCTGCTTGACCTATTGGTTAGGGTGCTGCTTGCCAAGAAATATCAATTTTTCTATGATGAGCAGCACAATCTCGTAAATATAAATTAATAAGACTTTGATAAGGCATGCCAGCCTCATCTGCCATTTGTTTAAAATAGCCAATGACATCCTCGCCTAGTCGCATCGTGACTGGCTTTTTGAGCTTAGTCGCATAAGGATTTTTACGAGATTTCATCGTTGATAAATCATATTCAGTTTTCATGGCTTAATTCCTTGATAATATTTTCCTTCGTTTTTTGTGGCTTTTCTAGCTGAGATTATTCGGATAGTGCTGCCTTGGCTACGCTCGCAATGGCAAACAATTAAAAGACGTGCTTCATCGCTAAAGCCAAGCATCAAAAACCTATCTTCTGGCTCAGAGCTATCTTCGTCAAAGAATTGCACGGCAAATTCATCGTAGAAAACGGATTGGGCTTCTTCAAACGAAACACCATGCTGCTTTAACTGTATCCCACTCAAATTTAATTATAAATACATTGTATGTACATTATGAAAATAGTCAAGAAGCCCTAACGAATTAAGGGGGCTGTTTTTAGTATCAACAAATGCTGGTTGAATACAAGGTTGTGAATGGCAGCTTTTTGGCAATCAGGTTTTAGCACTCCCAGTTGTAACGAGTCATACAGTAATTAAGTATGCCTGAGTTAGTGGGTGTGGATCTTGATTTGTATCGGGGTAAGATGCGAGAGGAAGTCAGAGTGACTGTGGCTGGGTAATGTTGAATTCAGCCAAGGCCATTAGGTCTTGGCTGTCTAAATTATAGTGATTCATGTTGACCGAAAAAGACTACATGGAGCCTACACGAGCATATAAACACAAGAAATGAAAAAAGCTCCCATCGCTGGAAGCCTTTTAGATATTGGTAGGGCGTGCGGGGATCGAACCCACGACAAACGGATTAAAAGTCCGCTGCTCTACCAGCTGAGCTAACGCCCCATTTTACTTTATGGGTAATATTTATGTACTGGTACTTAATAATTTTCGAGTTTGATTTACATCACTCACGAAAGGGCGCAATTATGCTAGAAACTCTAGGTTTGGTCAACTTATAACTCGCAAATAAGTTAAGTTTTTCTATTCTTAATTTTAACTGGTCTCCTAAGCGACTAATTAATCATTAGTACAAATATAAAAGCTCAAGTTAACGCATGCCGGGCATTTTACCGCCCATCATATTACCCATACTTCTCATCATTTTTGCCATGCCGCCTTTTGCAAACATTTTCATCATTTTCTGAGTTTCTTCAAACTGTTTTAATAGACGATTTACTTCTTGGACTTGCACACCAGATCCATCTGCGATTCGTTTTTTACGCGTCGCTTTGATAATCTCTGGTTTTCGGCGCTCTAGTGCGGTCATGCTGTTGATGATGCCCTCAATACGGCGAATGGCTTTATCCGCATCATCTGGGTTCATTTTTGCTGCCATGCCCGCCATTTGACTAGGCATTTTATCCATCAGCGCACCCATGCCTCCCATTTTTCGCATTTGTGACATTTGCATTTTAAAGTCATCTAAATCAAAGTTTTTTCCTGATTTAACTTTATCAGCTAGTTTTTGTGCCTCAGCCAAGTCTACGTTTTTATGAGCTTGCTCAATTAAACTCAGCACATCACCCATACCCAGTACACGTGAAGCCATACGTTCTGGGTGGAAAGGTTCTAAACCATCCACCTTTTCACTGACGCCGATAAACTTAATAGGTTTGCCTGTGATATGCCGCACGGATAATGCCGCACCACCTCGTGAATCACCGTCTAACTTAGTAAGTATCACTCCAGTGAGCGGCAATGTATCACCGAAAGCTTTTGCCGTATTCACGGCATCTTGACCCTGCATCGCATCAACTACGAACAAAGTTTCAATCGGATTAAGCAAAGTGTGTAGCGCTTTGATTTCCGCCATCATCGCTACATCAATACCTAAGCGACCTGCAGTATCGAAAATAATCACATCATAATAACCACGCTTAGCAAAATCTAATGCCGCATTGGCAATATCTATTGGCTTTTGCATAGCATTACTATCAAAGCAATCCACTTCTAATTGTTTTGCAAGTGTTTTAAGTTGATCAATCGCTGCTGGGCGATACACATCGGCGCTGGCAAGCAATACTTTCTTTTTTTGCTCTTTTAATAATTTTGCAAGCTTAGCTGATGTCGTAGTTTTACCCGAACCCTGCAAACCTGCCATTAAAATGATAGCTGGCGCTACAGCTGCTAAATTAAGGCCTACGTTACCGTGTCCCATCAATGCAGTGAGCTCATCGTGCACTACTTGAATAACTGCCTGACCAGGTGTTAAGCTTTGTAATACATCTTTACCCTGCGCACGCAGTTTAACTTGTGCAATAAAATCTTTGACGACTGGCAACGCAACATCAGCTTCTAAAAGTGCCATGCGTACTTCTCGCATCGCATCTGAAATATTTTCTTCTGTGAGCCTAGCTTGACCACGTAAGTTTTTGATAACGCCTTGTAGGCGGTCGGTTAGATTTTCTAGCATTTTTAACTCTTACAAGTAATTAGAACGCAATTTTACATCAAGCTATTATATTTAGAGCATATTTGCGCCATAATTACGTTATGGCTTATATAGTACAAAAATTTATACCTTATCTTGCGGTTGTTTTTATCTACCTGACCGTGGCGACTAATTTTTGGCGCGGCGATATATCCGCTTCTAGAGCGCCATATTTAAAATTTCACACGGTCGTGATTGCACTTGGCCTAACTATTCATGCTTGGCTGTTGTACCAAGTTATTTTTGCAAATGGTTTTAATTTAGGTTTTTTTAATGTGCTATCAGTAATCTCGTGGCTGACCGTTCTCATTTACGGCTTAACGAATTTAAAACATAATCTTGCTGGCCTACAAGCTTTTGTGCTTCCTCCAGCAGCTATTTTCGCTCTTTTACCTGCGTCTTATGTCGCAAATGACATGATCACTATAGCTGAGTCGCCTCTATTTTTAGCGCATATCGCTATTGCCTTATTAGCCTACAGCTTATTCACATTCGCAACTTTACATGCCCTAATAATGACTATCGCAGAACGCAGCCTGCACAAGAAGACTACATTTATCAAGCTGCCAAGCTTTCCACCGTTGATGGTGATGGAAAAATTACTATTCAGAATAATCGGCATGGGGTTTATTTTATTAACTGTCACTCTAATAAGCGGGATATTGTTTTCTGAAGAAATTTTTGGTAAACCGATGCAGCTAAATCATAAATCTGTGTTTTCTATTGCAAGTTGGTTAATTTATGGCGCGCTACTTTTCGGCAGGTATCAATATGGATGGCGTGGGTTCAAGGCTATCCGCTGGACAATAGCTGGGTTTGTTCTATTACTATTGGCTTACGTAGGTAGTAAGTTTATTTTGCAGGTGATTTTGGGTCGTTAGTGAATTGTTGGAATTAACGCAAACTGATCTGCGGCCAGTTTTTTTGATTTGCATATGCAGTTAAAGTCTCATCAGCATCTACCGCTACAGGATTCGTCACTAGCTTCATTAAGGGTAGATCGTTGTGAGAATCACTGTAAAAATAACTTATTTCAAAGTCAGATAATTTTTTCTCACGCTCAGCTAACCATTGATTGATACGTGTGACTTTCCCCTCCTGAAAGCTTGGTACACCACTTACACCACCCGTATATTTACCATTAACCATTTCAGGATCAGTGCCAATTAAATGCTCAATACCGAATGCACTAGCAATCGGTTTAGTCACAAAACTATTGGTAGCTGTAATAATCAAGCATAAATCACCTTGTGCCTTGTGCTGATTAACTAAAGCTTGTGCTTTTTGCGTCATCATCGGCCGAATGACTTGATTCATAAATTTTACATGTAATTCATCTAAAAACTTGATGGAATGCTGTGATAACGGCTTTAATTGAAACTCTAAAAACTTGTATATATCTAAGTTTCCATTTTTATAATCTAGGTAAAACTGCTCATTACGGTCATGGTGCGTTTTCGCATCCAGCAAACCTTGATTAATTAAAAATAGGCTCCAATTGTAATCACTATCTCCTGCGAGCAAGGTATTATCTAAATCAAATAGTGCAAGATTCTGTTTCATATTCAAGGTCTTAAATAAGTTATTTTAAATAATTTTATAAAGTTATATTTCTTTGCTACTGCTAGAAAGCACTAAAAAAACACCCACTAATATCACACCTAGCGCAATCAATTCAACGCTAGTTACCTGCTCGCTTGCAAACCAAATGCCCACTATAAAAGCCACGACTGGATTCACAAAGGTGTTACTAGTTGCGACTAGTGGGCGTACTGTTTTAAGTAAGTATTGGTAAGCGCTATAGGCAACTATAGAACCTAAGAACACCAAAAACAACATAGCACCCCAAGATTTATGCGACACATGGACAGGCCAAGCCTCTCTAGAGTAAGCACTTACCAACATAAGTACGCAACCTCCAACTAGCATCTGCGTGGCGGCGGCCATTAGCCCTTTTGGCAGGTCTAAATGCTTGCTCCATACCGAGCCAAAAGACCAACTCGCTGCAGCAAAAATCAGCAATAGCGCACTTGTTAAGTCACCATGCAAACTTCCCCCAACATTTAACAGAATAATACCGACTAAACCTATTGCAATGCCCAACCATTCTTTGAAACCTATTCGATGCCCCCAAATAGAAGAAAAAATCGCCATCCAAATGGGGACAGTGGCGATAGAAAGCGCCGCTACACTTGAAGATACTGTTTGTTGCACGTAACAAACGGTACCATTCCCAAAAGCTGGCAATAAAATACCCACTACGCTAGCGCTCATCCATTGCTGTCTTGTAGGCTTAGGTGAGCCTACATATCTCATTACAATATATAAAATGAATCCTGCAATACTAAAGCGTAACCCTGCCATCAAAAATGGCGGGAAGCTTTCTATAGCAAAACGAATGGCGAGATAAGTTGAACCCCAAATAAAATACGTGCAAAAAAGCGCTATGATCACCAACAATGTCTGCCGACGAAGCCCTAATGATATTAATACTGATTTAACTAAAATTTAACTAGCTTCCAAAACTGGTTTTCATCACCTAGCAATAGCTTGGAAAGTTCATCTAGAAAAACAGTATCTACTTGATCATAAGACACATCTAACGTTGCATCTCCAAGTTTAGCTACGTTTTTCAATACAAAATTTAGTTCTCTTGAATTAGGCTGTGATGTGACAGTCACTGAACCTCTTACTTCCCAAGGAATATTGAATGCAACTTCGACAATTCTCGCTTGTTCATTTTTAATATCTTCAGCGGTATGTACAAATCCGTAGCGCCACAAAACATCTTTAACAAGATCGGCATAACCTATTTCTTTAGTAAATTTGAATTGTTTAGGTGATTTATAAAAAAAATAAAGAGAGACATTGTCAATTTCATCAGTGAAGTTCTGGTTACCTAATAACGCATGACGATAATCAGAAAATGTATCAGATACCTTTAATCCATTCATTTCACCTATGCCTGGCAATGAAACTGGATGGTCAAAATTAGGTTGAATTACCTTAATCAATTCTGAGAATTCATGCCAATAATCAAAAATTTGTCTGAGTTTGGAATTGCGTTGAGCAAACTCTTCTGAGCTCAACTTCTCCTTACTACTTTTCAACTCAAGCGCTTTCTGAGCTTGAGTTTTCATTTGATCAAATAAACTCATAACCTACTTCTAAAAAAATGATCTTTTGACTGATTTTATCCATAAATTAAAGTTGTGGATGAGCACGCTCAGATTTTGACTGAATCTTATTTAATGCATTTAAATAGGCCTTAACCGAAGCCACGACGATATCAGTATCAGCACCTTGCCCATTGACAATTCGGCCACCCTTAGAAAGACGAACAGTCACTTCACCCTGCGCATCTGTGCCGCTAGTAATATTGTTAACAGAATAAAGTTGCAACTCAGCAGCGCTTTTTGCGATATTTTCTATCGCTTTAAAAGCAGCATCTACAGGACCGCCGCCATTAGATTCAGAACGACTTTCAATACCGTTTTCAGATAATGTAATAATGGCATGTGGAATTTCACCAGTAATCGATGCTACCTGTAAGTAAACAAGTTTGAAATGCTCTGTTGCTACCGACAAAAAATCATCACTGACCAATGCATGCAAATCTTCATCAAAAATCTCGGATTTTTTATCGGCTAAATCTTTGAAACGAGAAAATGCTGCGTTCAATAAATCTTCTGATTCAAGCTCAATGCCTAATTCTTTCAAACGGGTTCTAAAGGCGTTGCGTCCAGATAATTTACCTAGCGTCAACTTATTAGCCCCCCAACCAACGTCTTCTGCCCGCATTATTTCGTATGTTTCACGATGTTTCAATACGCCGTCTTGATGAATACCTGACTCATGTGCAAAGGCGTTTGCGCCAACTATGGCCTTATTTGGCTGAACCGGATAACCTGTAATTGTGGAGACTAATCTTGAAGTTGGTACAATTTGCGTTGCATCAATACTTGTTTCAAGATTAAAAACATCTTTACGCGTACGCAACGCCATGACGACTTCTTCTAAACTAGCATTTCCAGCCCTTTCGCCCAAGCCATTTATCGTGCATTCTACTTGACGCGCACCCCCCATGACGGCGGCCAATGAATTTGCAACGGCCATGCCTAAATCGTTATGACAATGGGTTGACCAGACAACTTTATCGCTGTTTGGTACACGTGCAATCAAGTCACGCATACGCTCTCCCCAAGGGGCAGGAATAGAATATCCAACGGTATCTGGTACATTGATTGTTGTAGCACCTGCTTGGATGACTGCGTCAAATACTCTTACTAAAAAGTCAATTTCAGAACGTACTGCATCTTCGGCGGAAAATTCAACATCATTAGTATATTCCAACGCCCATTTCACAGCTTGCACTGCACGTTCGACCACTTGGTCTTCCGTCATGCGAAGTTTGTTTTCCATATGAATTTTGCTAGTAGCTATAAATGTATGAATACGCCCGCTCGCTGCATGTTTAATTGCCTCACCTGCACGACGGACATCATTCTCACTGGCACGTGCTAATGAGCAAACGGTTGAGTTCTTAATGATTTTTGCAATTTCTGATATAGCATCGAAATCACCAGGACTCGCTGCCGCAAAACCCGCTTCAATGACATTAACACCCAACTTCTCTAATTGGCGAGCAATGCGGATTTTCTCTTCTTTAGTCATAGCAGCACCTGGGCTTTGTTCGCCATCACGCAAGGTGGTGTCAAATATAATGACTTGGTTTTGACTTAAAGTGTTTTGTTTCGTGGCTTGGCTCATTTTGTGTACCTTACTTTCTAATTTTTTGTCTATTTTAGCTTAATTTCAAGCACAATACGGCTCAACAAAGCTAATTCTCGCTGCACAAATATATGCAACGTCATCTAATACATAATGGGCGGGAAATTAAGTTTGCGCGCTAGCGCAGGTTGTTGAGGCGAGGCACAACAACACTAGAATTTGAATTGTAGTGTACAAAAATTTTGCGCATGAGTAATGCGCTAGCCAATAAGCTAACCGCATATAAAGAACTTGGAATAATTAAACTCATCATAGTGATAGAAATATAATATTATTTGTGGTGTTCTGCAAGATTAACTTATTGATAAAAAATAATAATTTAATCAATTTGTTGATTTTTTTTCAATTTATCACGTATCCATAGTGCATAACCTGAAAGTCCATACGCCACCATCACAAAAAATAGTACTTCAGGTGGGCTATAAGAAACCAATACGATGACCAACATAATGCCTAAAATTACAATAAAGGGAACACTGTGTTTTAAGTTAATATCCTTTCCACTGTAATAACGCAAATCCGTCACCATAGAGGCACCTGCAAACACGGTAAGACCCCAAGCCATCCATTTCCATTGCAATATACCAAAAAATACATCCCGTCCACTTACGCCATACTCATACGAAACCCAGACAAAACCGGCTAATAACGCAGCTGCGCCTGGGCTAGGTAAACCTTGAAAATATCGCTTATCTTGATGTTCATCATCTAATTTCGTATTAAATCTAGCTAAGCGCAAAGCTGCACAAGCGCAATACATAAAGGCTGCGAGCCACCCCAACTTACCCAGAGGCTTCAATGCCCATACATATAAAATCAGCGCAGGTGCAACACCAAACGACACCATATCTGACAAGCTATCGTATTCTGCCCCAAACGCACTTTGAGTATTAGTCATTCGCGCTACGCGACCATCCAATCCGTCCAATACCATCGCAATAAAAATCGCAATAGCGGCAAGCTCAAACTTGCCATTCATTGCCTGCACAATAGCAAAAAAACCCGAGAATAATGCTGCAGAGGTAAATAAGTTAGGTAATAAATAGATACCACGTGCGCGCAAACTTGGGTTATCTGCGACCCTGCGTTTAACTTTGTTTTCAGATTTTATCTGCTCATTAGATTCAGCCATGCTTTGGAACCAATTGTGAATAAGTTAAGTAAGTATAACAAAGCCTTGTGATAATATCGCGACCTATCATTAAAAGTTACGCTATAGAATTCATATCATGCAATTTACTCTACATAACCAAGATGGTCTAGCCCGTCGAGGTACATTAAACCTCACTCATGGTGAAGTACAAACGCCAGCCTTTATGCCAGTTGGCACCTATGGCACGGTAAAAGCCATGTCGCCACTTGAGCTTAAAGAAATTGATGCTCACATTGTGTTAGGCAATACCTTTCATTTATGGCTACGCCCAGGATTAGAAGTGATTGCGGCGCATGGAGGTTTGCATAAATTTATGGGATGGGATGGCCCGATATTGACTGATTCAGGCGGGTTTCAAGTGTTTAGCTTGGGCGCAATGCGAAAAATTTCTGAAGAAGGTGTGAAGTTTAAAAACCCGATCAATGGCGACACTTGTTTTTTAACACCTGAAGAATCCATGCACATTCAAAAAGTATTGAATAGTGACATCGTGATGATATTTGACGAATGTACACCCTTCCCCGCCACGCTTAAAGAAGCCAACGACTCTATGCAATTAAGTTTACGCTGGGCAAAACGTAGTAAAGATGCACACCAAGGTAACAGCAACGCATTATTTGGCATCATTCAAGGTGGTATGTTCGAAGAATTACGCGATGTTTCACTAGCAGGTTTAACAGAGATTGATTTTGATGGTTATGCAATAGGTGGCTTATCAGTTGGAGAACCAAAAGAAGACATGTTGCGCATACTGGCGCATACCGCACCTAAAATGCCGAAAAATAAACCACGCTACCTCATGGGCGTAGGTACACCTGAAGACTTGGTGGCCGCCGTTAGTCAAGGCATAGACATGTTCGACTGCGTAATGCCAACCCGTAACGCTAGAAACGGCTGGTTGTTTACCCAAAATGGTGATATAAAAATTAAAAACGCTGGCTACAAAACTGACATACGTCCATTAGATGCTGATTGCAGTTGCTATACCTGTCAGAATTTTAGCCGCGCATATTTGCACCATTTACATAAAGTGGGGGAGATTTTAGGTTCTCGCTTAAATACAATTCATAACCTGCATTACTACCAAGAATTGATGGCTGGCATGCGAAATGCAATTGAAGCCGGTACATTTGAGGAGTTTAAACAAGTATTTACTTTAAAGCGCGGGAGTTTATCCTAATACGACTAGTCTGCAATAACTGACAGTCTGTGTTAAAATCCGAAGCTAAATTTTTACAATACCTACTTCAATTTAAAGAGAGTTCATCGTGTTTATTTCAAATGCATACGCAGCAAGCGCAACGTCAGGTAATGATTTAATGAGTTTTTTACCACTCATCGTTATTTTTGTATTATTTTTCTTCATGATTATCCGCCCACAAATGAAAGCGGCTAAAGAGCAACGCGCCATGATTGCAGCCTTGCAAAAAGGCGACGAAGTCATTACCAGCGGCGGCATTGTAGGTAAAGTAGGTAAAGTAACTGATGCGTTTGTGACAATTGAAATTGCTGTAAACACTGAAATTACAGTACAAAAACAAGCGGTGCAGAGCGCACTGCCAAAAGGTACTATCAAGAGTCTATAGAACTTAAATTCTAGAATGTACAGTATTTAAAGCGATTTCTTAACCCAACCCGTTATTGACTAGAGCCAGACTATGAACCGCTATCCAATGTGGAAAAACATCCTTGTTGCAATCATGATTTTGATTGGGCTGATTTACACGATTCCAAATTTTTTCGGTGAATCGCCAGCGGTACAAATCACACCAGCTAAAAGTACAACAAAACTTGATTCAGCATTACTTGGTCAAGTAGAAACGATTTTTAAACAAGAAAAAATTGAATACGATGGCGTTTATCTTGATGCGCGCGGTGTTAAAGCCCGCTTTGCAAATACCGACACGCAAATAAAAGCTAAAGATATTTTGCAGGCAAATCTTGGCAAAGACTATACCGTTGCACTTAACTTACTTTCTCGCTCGCCTAACTGGCTACGTAATTTAGGCGCTAAGCCTATGTACCTTGGTTTAGATTTACGCGGCGGTGTGCATTTCTTAATGCAAGTAGATATGAAAGCTGCATTAAGTAAAGCGGCTGAGCGCTTTGTTGGTGACTTTAGAATCGCATTACGCAAAGAGCGTGTTTCATATGTTGGTGTGACTCGTGAGGGCGAAACAGTGCAGATTCGCTTCAATAATGGCGATGAGCTAAAAAAGGCCAAAGCAATTATTAGTAAAGAGTATCCTAATTTAACATTGACTGAATCTAGCAGTGGTGAAGAAAAGTTACTTAAAGCATCGCTTAATTTAGTAGAGCAAAAGCGCATTCAAGATTTTGCTATCAAACAAAATATTCAAACTCTACATAATCGCATTAACGAACTGGGCGTAGCCGAACCTATCATTCAACAACAAGGTGCCGACCGTGTTGTTGTACAACTACCTGGCGTCCAAGACACAGCTAAGGCTAAAGATATTTTAGGCCGCACAGCCACTTTAGAAATTCGTTTAGTAGATGAAGAAAAAAGCGATGCTGCTACTTTAGAAAAAGCCGAAAAAGGCCAAGCACCACTGGGCGATGAAGTATTTAAAGACCGCGATGGCCGAGTAATTTTAGTTAAAAAGAACGTAGCACTTACTGGCGATTACATTACAGACGCAGGCCCAGGTATCGACAGTCAATCTGGAAGAAATACGGTGAATGTCACACTAGATGCGCGCGGCGCACGTATTTTTCAGCAAGTAACGCGTGAAAATGTCGGTAAACGAATGGCGATATTACTCATTGAAAAAGGCAGTACAGAAGTTATTACTGCGCCAGTCATTAATGAAGAAATTGGGGGTGGCCGTGTGCAAATTTCCGGCATGGCTAATACACAGGAAGCGACTGACATTTCACTGTTATTGCGTGCTGGCGCACTTGCAGCACCAATGGACATTATTGAAGAGCGTACCGTTGGCCCAAGCATGGGTCAAGATAACATCAACCGCGGCATCCATTCAACGCTTTGGGGCTTTGCGGCGATTGCAGTCATGATGATGATTTATTACTTGGCGTTTGGAGTGGTCTCTGTGGTCGCGCTGGCTATAAACTTATTGCTCCTAGTGGCTATTTTATCCATGTTACAAGCCACACTCACTCTACCAGGCTTGGCCGCGATTGCATTGGCACTTGGTATGGCGATTGATGCCAACGTACTGATTAATGAACGGATACGTGAAGAACTTCGTAACGGCAACACCCCGCAAGCTAGCATTCATGCGGGTTATGAACGGGCATGGGATACCATATTAGATTCCAATGTGACCACTCTGATTGCTGGTTTAGCACTATTTATGTTTGGTACTGGTCCAATTAAAGGCTTTGCGGTAGTGCACGTATTAGGCATTTTGACTTCAATGTTTAGTGCTGTGTTGGTATCACGCGCTATTGTGAACATGATTTACGGTTATCGTCGCAAGGTCAGTAAATTATCCATTGGTCAAATTTACAAATCGTAAACTCAAACTATATTAAAAAATTAGAGTACACATTATGGAATTATTTAGAATTAAAAATGACTTTCCTTTTATGAGCTACGGTCGGCTAACGACCACAATCTCATTGGTGACATTCATCTTAGCAATTGCATTTTTAGCCACGCGCGGCTTAAATTTTGGTGTCGACTTTACTGGTGGCACCATTATGGAAGTCAATTATCCCAAAGCCGCTAATCTAGAAAGCGTACGTAAAGCAATCGATAGCATTGGTCTAAAAGAAGCAACTGTACAAAATTTTGGGTCAAGTCACGATGTGCTGATTCGCCTACCAGTAAAAACTGGCATGTCTGTTTCAAAGCTCTCTGAACAAGTAAAAGCTGTATTAGTTGCCGCAGACTCAACTGCTGAAATTCGTCGCGTCGAAGCGGTAGGAGCTCAGGTAGGAGATGAGCTTTATGAAAATGGCGCCTTGGCACTATTTTTTGTGAGCTTAGGCATTATGCTCTATCTATGGCTACGTTTTGAATGGCGTTTTGCGGTTGCCGCAATTATCGCCAACATGCATGATGTAATAATCATTTTAGGCTTTTTTGCCTTCTTTCAGTGGGAATTCAATCTTACTGTACTTGCAGCAATTTTGGCCGTGCTTGGCTATTCAGTGAATGAATCTGTTGTTGTCTTTGACCGAGTGCGTGAAAATTTCCGCAAGATGCGTAAAGCCAGCGTGGTGCAAGTAATTGATAACGCCATCACCCGCACAATGTCGCGCACGGTGATTACTCACTTAATGACACAAACCATGGTGGGCTCAATGTTGTTATTTGGTGGCGAAGTATTACATAACTTTGCCTTAGCACTCACTATTGGTATTTTATTTGGGATTTACTCCTCAGTATTAGTCGCCTGCCCTATTGCAATGTGGTTAGGCGTTAATCGCGCTAACTTAATTGGCGATATTGAGAAAAAAGAAGGTGACAAAAAACAAGGCGTTGCTGAACCAGATCCAGCAGACTTTGCTTCTTAAAACCAGACAATATCTATTGTCAGTTTGCATAATCAAGTACGTTCTTTAATATACGTACTTGATTATTTGCACCACACGCGGTTACACTTCAACTAACTTCAATTACTTAATTTCACCCTTTGGATAATATTCCTATTTCTTGGCAGCTAGGCATTCTCATGCTATTGCTGCTTATTTCAGGCTTTTTTTCAATTGCAGAAACTAGCTTGATGTCACTTAATCGCTATCGATTACGTCATTTAGTTAAAGAAGGCAATCGTGGCGCACGCTTGGCTACTGCGCTGCTAGCAAAAACAGATAAGTTATTAGGCGTCATCTTGCTGTGCAACAACTTTGCAAATGCAGCCTCTGCCACACTGGTCACCATCATCATCGTTGAACTTTTTGGTGAAGGTGAATGGATGCTGATGCTAGGTACATTGGCAGTGACCTTTGCTATTTTGGTATTTAGTGAAATCTCTCCCAAAGTCATCGCTGCTGCTTACCCGGAAAAATTGGGTATATTTTGTAGCTATGTACTCTACCCATTACTTAAAGTGTTGTATCCAGCCGTATGGTTCATCAACTTGTTCGTAGGCGCTTTACTACGCTTGCTTGGTGTGAGAGTTAACTTTGAAGAAACAACGCAAGCACTCACTATGGATGAATTACGCAGCATAGTGACGGATGCCGGGCATTTTATGCCAAAAAAACACCGTACGATTTTGCTTAATCTGTTTGAACTAGAAAAAATCACTGTCAATGATGTGATGACTGCACATACGTTTGTTGAAGCCATCGATTTTGATGCACCACTTGATCATATTTTGCAGCAAATTTCTAATAGTCAGCATACGCGGCTGCCCGTACGTGAAGGTGAGCATGAAGATATTATTGGTATTTTGCATTTAAGAAAAGTGATGTCGCAATTACGCGCGCACCATGAAAACAGTGATTTAACCAAAGAAATGCTTCGCGAAGTGATTACTGAACCATATTTTATTCCATCGGGTACGCCGCTATATACACAGATTCAGCAGTTCCAAGAAAACAAACAACGTGTTGCATTAATCGTAGATGAATATGGTGAATTTAAAGGCTTAGTGACTTTAGAAGATATTTTAGAAGAAATGATAGGCGATTTCACAACACAATCACCTTCTCGCTTAGGCAGTTATCGAAAAGAAGCTGACGGAAGCTGGCTAGTAGATGGCAGCAGCACATTGCGTGATCTCAACAAAAAATTAGATTTAACATTTCCACTTGATGGCCCTCGAACGCTAAACGGCTTAATCATTGAACATTTTGAAGACATTCCAGAATCAAACACCAGTTTCAAAGTGGGTGTCCATGTATTAGAAATTGTGCAAACTCAAGATCGCATTGTCAAAAGCGTCAAAATATTTCCTTAATCTGCAATCCTTTCGCCTGTTTATTCCACGTAATGAAAATTTAATTAATCATTTACGATACTCCTATTCAAATTGGGCTTGAATTTTCTATAATTAGGCTCAAAATAGACTCATATGGCGAACACACCAAACGATAGCGGTACGATACTTAAACCTGAATTAGCAAAAACAAAATTGCCACCCATGTTTAAAGTGTTATTGTTAAATGATGATTACACGCCTATGGAGTTTGTTGTTGAATGTATTGAACGATTTTTTAACAAAAGTCGTGAACAAGCAACAAAAATTATGCTCCAAGTACATACTGAGGGTGTGGGTGTATGCGGAATATACCCACATGACATTGCTGAAACTAAAATGAATCAGGTCTTAGACTTCGCAAAAGAATTGCAACATCCTTTGCAATGCGAAATAGAGCTGGCTTAACGCTGGTGTAAAGAATTTGCTTGCCGGCTTAACACAGGCATAAAAATAGTTTGGGTAGGTAAGACCAAGCTTAGAAATAATTTGAACGTGAGGACCTAAAATGATTGCTCAAGAATTAGAAGTTAGCCTGCACATGGCATTTATGGATGCTAGACAAAAGCGTCATGAGCTTATTACGGTCGAACATTTGCTACTCGCAATGATTGATAACCCGACTGCCGCTGAAGTCATGCGAGCGTGTGGAGCGAAATTAGAAACATTACGCACTGAGCTCAATCAATATATTGAAGAACATACACCTACTGTCCATGGTCAAGATGACGTAGATACGCAGCCCACACTTGGTTTTCAACGTGTCATTCAGCGTGCAATGTTACATGTGCAGTCTTCTGGGAAGAAAGAGGTGACGGGAGCAAACGTACTTGTCGCAATTTTTGGCGAGAAAGACTCTCACGCAGTATTTTTCTTACATCAGCAGGGCATTACACGTCTAGATGTTGTTAACTTCATCTCTCATGGTGTGTCAAAAATTGGTGAAACAGCAAAATCAGAAGGCACAGACCAGGAGGTTGACGCAGAAGTAGCTCCAAATGGCGCGCTTGAGAACTACACATCGAATTTAAATGCACAAGTGGTAGCAGGTAAAATAGATCCTCTCATTGGCCGTGGACCAGAGCTAGAGCGTGTAGTGCAAACACTTTGCCGCCGCAGAAAAAACAATCCATTGCTCGTGGGCGAAGCAGGCGTAGGTAAAACAGCGATTGCTGAAGGCTTAGCGCGCCGTATTGTAGAAAAAGATATCCCCGATGTATTGGCGAATGCGATTGTATATTCACTTGATATGGGTGCATTGCTAGCAGGGACTAAATATCGTGGTGACTTTGAGCAACGCCTAAAAGCAGTGATGAAACAACTTGCTGAAAATCCGGATGCGATTCTTTTTATAGATGAAATTCATACACTCATTGGCGCAGGTTCAGCTAGTGGTGGCACTTTAGATGCAAGTAACTTGCTTAAACCAGCATTATCAAACGGCACCCTCAAATGCATAGGTGCAACAACATATCAAGAATATCGAGGTGTGTTTGAAAAAGATCATGCACTCGCACGTCGTTTCCAAAAGATTGATGTTGCTGAACCAAGCGTGGCAGAAACCATAGAAATTCTAAAAGGGCTGAAATCGCGCTTCGAGGCACATCATAACGTAAAATATGCCGCTAGCGCGTTAACAACAGCGGCTGAATTATCTGCTAAATATATCAACGACCGCCATTTGCCTGACAAAGCCATTGATGTGATCGATGAGGCGGGTGCTGCCCAACGCATATTACCAAAATCTAAGCAAAAGAAAGTCATTGGCAACAAAGAGATTGAAGACATCATTGCTAAAATAGCTCGCATTCCCCCCAAAAATATCTCTAGCGATGACAGAAGCGCACTTAAAACATTAGAGCGTGATTTAAAGGCAGTAGTTTTTGGTCAAGACAAAGCGATTGAAGTATTAACATCTGCTGTAAAAATGGCTCGAAGTGGTTTAGGTCAAGGCAATAAGCCAATTGGAAATTTCTTGTTTAGCGGGCCAACTGGCGTAGGTAAAACAGAAGTAGCTAAGCAATTAGCTTACATTATGGGCATTGAGTTGATTCGCTTCGACATGAGTGAATACATGGAACGCCATGCTGTGAGTCGTTTAATTGGCGCGCCGCCAGGCTATGTAGGCTTTGAGCAAGGTGGCTTGATGACCGAGGCTATTACCAAACACCCATATTGCGTATTATTGCTTGATGAAATCGAAAAGGCGCATCCTGATATTTTCAACATACTGTTGCAAGTAATGGATCATGGCACGCTGACAGACAATAATGGCCGCAAAGCGGACTTTAGAAATGTCACCATCATCATGACGACCAACGCAGGGGCAGAAGGCTTATCCAAATCTAGCATGGGCTTCACTACTGCCAAACAAGCTGGTGATGAACAAGCAGATATTAAACGCTTATTCTCACCTGAGTTCCGCAACCGTTTGGATGCAACAGTATCATTCGCAGCACTGTCACAAGACATCATCATTCGCGTAGTTGATAAATTCTTAATTCAATTAGAAGACCAATTGCATGACAAGAAAGTAGAAGTCACATTTAGTGATGCACTTAAAGCTTACTTAGGTAAAAAAGGCTTCGACCCATTAATGGGTGCACGACCAATGGCAAGATTGATTCAAGATACGATTCGCAAGGCGCTTGCCGATGAATTGTTGTTTGGCAAACTTGCCAACGGTGGTAGCGTGCATGTGGATATTGATGATAGAGATGAAGTGAAATTGGTTTTTTCTGACGATAAAGCACCTTCAGAAAGTGCTTTAGCAGAGATGTAGCTCGCAATTGTAGGAGTGATTTTTAAATCGCACCTACATTGCTTGATACGTTGGGTATTTTTCCATAATGCTGGCAAATAAGGCCGAATCAGCCATTGTGTTTAACCAAACTCGAAGTTTAGGATAGTCCACTCCATCAAACCAAACCGCATCTACTGCAGTAAATTGGCGTACAAAAGGAAAAATTGCAATGTCGGCAAAACTAGGCATAGTGCTAAATAAATAGTTATTTTCTAGCAGCAAGTTTTCTAGTTTCTTCAAAAAAACTTCGCCATCGGCCCTATGTTGTATTTGCGTTTTACTTGGGTAGCGTTCGGGATACTTATAAGCGTCTAAAGCGCGTTTAAACACATTGTCGTTCTCAGTAACAATCCCTAAAACAGATGTCCCAGCAACCTCATGGATATTGTTCTGCAGGGCATGCTCATTTAATGCCCATTGCATTATTTCTAAGCTTTGCTCTATCACTTGACCATCTGCCAGCACCAATACAGGCACAGTGCCTTTAGGTGAAACTTGTAACATATGCGTTGGTTTTTCGCGCAAAGAAATTTCGCGTATTTCTACTTCTATGCAAGCTAATTTGAGCGCCATACGCGCACGCATGGCGTAAGGGCAACGACGATATGAATAGAGAATTGGTAATGCTGACAATGTCAACTAGCCTAGTGACTTACAGACATCGTGCACTAGCGCAGGCCCTTTATAAATAAGTCCACTGTATAGCTGGACAAGGTCAGCACCTGCTGCGATTTTTTCAACTGCATCTGCACCACACAATATTCCGCCTACGCCAATAATTGGCACAGCGCCTTGCAAACGTTGCGATAGTTGCTGAATAACTAATGTTGATTTTTCACGCACTGGCGCTCCGGATAATCCACCCGCTTCTTCAGCATGCTCCATGCCTTGAACCATGTGACGCGCCAAAGTTGTATTAGTCGCAATTACACCGTCAATTTTATGTTGCATTAACAAATCAGCAATTTCATTGACTTGCTCTTGCTCCAAGTCTGGCGCTATTTTTAAGGCAACTGGTACATATTTTCCATGCTGATTTGCAAGCTTGGTCTGCTCTAATTTTAGAGTAGCCAACAAATTTGATAGAGCCTCTTTTTCTTGCAAAGCACGTAAATTTTTAGTGTTTGGCGATGAAATATTCACAGCAATATAAGTCGCATATGCATACACTTTTTTCATGCACATCAAATAATCATCCACCGCATTTTCAATTGGCGTATCAAAGTTTTTGCCAATGTTAATGCCTAGTACACCCTTAAATTTAGCCGCTTTAACATTTTCAATCAAATTATCCACGCCCAAATTGTTAAATCCAAAGCGATTCACAATACCCTGCGCCTCGCGGATACGGAATAAGCGCGGCTTAGGGTTTCCAGATTGTGGACGAGGAGTTACAGTACCGACCTCAATAAAGCCAAAGCCCATAGCTGCCATACCATTAATCACCGCGCCATTTTTATCTAAACCCGCAGCCAAACCGACAGGATTTGGAAATGTAATCCCCATCACCTGCCGAGGACGACATGCAGGCGGCGCAGGATACAACTTTAAAGCGCCGAGCCGCTCGGCGGTTTTTAAGCATTTTATAGTAATGTCATGAGCCACTTCAGGGTCGACCTGAAAGAGGAACGGTTTTGCAAGCGAGTAAATATTCATGGCTATATTTTACTTTAAAAACTTAATGGCCGCAGATGAACTCGTAATCAACTTTATCTTCATATCCGTGTAAGCTAGATTCGCGCCTACGTTGAAATGTGGGACGCACTAACGTGCGCCCCACTGTGTCGTACGTTAATCCAACACCACTTCCACTAAATTATCACTAAACGTAGTCGAATGCCCCATATCCCCAAACTCCGCTGAGCTAATGCAATTCACAGTGCCATTATTCAACTGCCGCCAATAACCAAGCGTTGCTACAACAATCCCTGCATTCACATCATCAGAAATCTTCGCTACACCTGAAAACGCACCTCTACCATTAAACACCTTCACCACGTCATCTGCTTTAATATTACGGGCTTTGGCATCAAACGCGTTTATCAACACAAACTGCTCGCCCTGCCCTTTGATTTTTTCTTCCACATTGGCATAGCATGAGTTTAAAAAGCCATGACTCTTAGGCGAGATAATATTGAGCGGATATTTTGCTGCCAATTCAGGGTTGGTATCGGCTGTTTCGCGCGATTCCACATAATCTGGCAAGGGGTCTAAATCTTCACCCGGTTGAAAGCCTTCATACATTTGGCGGAAAGGTCCTGCCACAAAGTTTTTAGCGCCTTCTGCCATGAGTTGGCATTTGCCACTTGGGGTTGGGAACTCTCCTTTAGCATGACGCGCGCGCGTGTCTTTATCACCAAATGCTTTTAGACGCGCAAAGCCGTGTTTGCGTAGATAGTCTAAATCAATGCCTTCACAGGTTGGCGAAGTCCAATCCACGTAGTTTTCTAAGCATTCGGTATCGTTCCACTTAAAATTGTCTTCTTCATAGCCCATCAATTTGGCTAAACGTCTAAAGATTTCATTATTGGGAATCGCTTCACCGGGGGGCTCTATGCATTTTTCATTGTAGGTGAGGTATAAATGACCCCATGACAGAACCATATCTTCCATCTCAGCACCCATGGCGGCTGGTAGAACAATATCTGCATAGGCAGCAGTGTCAGACATAAAATGTTCAGCCACCACCAAGAATAAATCTTCATTCGCCAAGCCCCTGGCAATTTTGTCGGTTTCAGGCGCTTGGGTAAGCGGATTGGTATTCCATACCATCACTGATTTAATGGGTGTTTTCAAATCAAGCTCACCAACAAGCGCTCTGCCAAACTGCAAATTGTTGACTACTGGCGTGCCTTCAGGAATTAAATCTGGGCGTGAAATCACATCAAATTTATACGGGTGTTCCCATACGGGGAATTGCAGCGCCCCGCCACCAACATAACGCCATGCTCCAATGAGTGCCGGCAAACAGCTTACAGCACGAATTGCTTGGCTACCCCCGTAATTGCGCTCTAGCGCTACACCCAAGCGAATCGCGGCTGGCGGTGTAGTGGCATACTCACGTGCAAATTGACGAATATCCTCAGCTGGAATACCTGTAATGTCTGCAGCCCATTCAGGCGTTCTTGTTTTAGCGCGTTCGGCCAACTCTTTGTAACCTAAGGTGTAATTATCCACATAGTCTTGGTCAACTAAACCTTCGTTAATAATCACGTTCATCATCGCCATCGCCAAAGCGCCATCAGTACCTGGTTTTGGTGCGAGGTGCCAATCAGCTTCTTTTGCGGTTTTTGAAGCGTAAGAATCCACTACCACAACTTTAGCACCACGTTTTTGCGCCTCGTGAATGATGTGCCAGTGATGTAAATTTGTGCTCACTGAGTTGCAAGCCCAAATCACAATATATTTAGAATGTGAGAAGCTTTCAGGGTCTACCCCTGCGGTTGGCCCAACTGTTAGTAACCATGCGGTACAAGAACCTTCACCACAAAAAGTGCGCTCACACACAGTTGCTCCCATGCGGTTAAAGAAAGCATCTCCACCATTTAAACCATGCACCAATCCTTGGTTACCCAAATAGCTATTAGGCATAATGGCATGTGGACCGTCAGTGGCAATGATTTTTTTCCACTTTGTGGAGATTTCGGTGAGTGCTTCATCCCAAGTTATACGTTTAAATTGCTTGCTGCCTTTAGCACCAGTGCGTTTAAGAGGGTAAAGAAGCCTATCTGGGTGATAATGACGTTTTTCATAATCTTTGAGCTTGACACACAAACCGCCACGCGTCATAGGGTGCTCAGTATTGCCTGTGACTTTTAGCAATTTGCCATTTTGCACGTGATATTGCATGCTGCATGTGTCGGGACAATCGTGCGGGCAACCGCCGTGAAAGGTTTTTATAGAATTTTCTGTTGGTGCATTCATAGCTTTCTCCACTGTAAGATTATGTTAGGCAACTTTTGAATTATTATTTATTTTCTGTTTTCGCCTAATATATACCAATCAGTATAGCTCTGCAATGGCATAATTATTAACTGAAATAATCACCTTTAGACTTCATGATATGACATCAAAAAATATACCTTTGCTATTGCTTAACGGCCTAACTCCAGCTCAATTTCTTGCTGATTATTGGCAGAAAAAACCATTGTTGATAAAAAATGCGATTCCAAATTTTAAAGGTTTAATAAGCCCAGACGAACTGGCTGGCTTGGCTTGTGAAGATGAGGTGCAATCGCGCCTTGTGGAGTACAAAAAAGGTAAATGGCATGCCAGTCATGGTCCATTTAATGAAGATTACTTTGCAAATTTAACTGAAAATCCAACACCTGATAACAATTGGACTTTGCTCGTGCAAAGTATGAACCATCATTTACCAGAAGGTGCTGCTTTATTACAGCAGTTTGACTTCATCCCACACGCAAGACTTGATGATTTAATGGTGAGTTACGCGCCTAATGGCGGCGGCGTTGGACCACATTTTGATAGCTATGATGTGTTTCTATTACAAGGTCAAGGCAAGCGTGTATGGCGCATCAGTGAGCAAACAGATTTGAGTTTGGTAGAAGGCGCTCCATTGCGCATTTTACAGAACTTTGACACATCACAAGAGTGGTTAGTTGAGCCTGGTGATTTGCTCTATTTGCCACCACATCTTGCGCATTGGGGAATAGCGGTCACCGATAAAGGTGTTGATTGTATGACTTATTCTATAGGCTTTCGAGCACCAAAAAACCAAGAACTTGCCACTGAATTTCTAGGGTTCATGCAGGACAGGTTAAATCAGGATGCATTGATTTTGGATGGTATTTATCAAGATGCTGATTTAACCTTTCAAGACCACGCAGCTGAAATTGGCAAAGAGATGATTACCAAAGTTAGTGCAAACTTACACAAAATTAAATGGTCAGACGCTCTAGTTGCTGAATTCTTAGGCACTTACCTTTCTGAACCCAAAGTAGATGTTATTTTTGGTAAGAATAAAAAGATAACATTGCCTACTTTTAGTAAAAAATTAGAAAAAAAAGGAATCTCACTCGACCTGAAAAGCCAAATGTTATTTTCAGATAATCATTTCTTTTTAAATGGTGAAATGACAAAATTTACTGAAGAATCAGCTGTAATACTAAAGGTACTTGCAGATAATAGACGCCTCAATATATTTGATTTAGAAAAATATACTCCTCTAGATTCAACTCTTCTTCTACAGATGTATGATTGGTATGTAGCAGGATACTTATATTTTGAGACATGAATTTTAATGACTGAGTTTTAAAATTAACTCAGATGTTTTTTGGTAAAGGAAAAAAATGATGAATATCGACACAACGCTCATACCAGACCAAATTATTGTTGGTGAGCAACTGTATGCAGATGCAATTCATATCATTTTAGCTAGCGCTCAGCATGAACTCCTGATTTTCGACCAAGATTTAAGTCATGGTGATTTTTCTAGCAAGCTAACTTATGATCTTTTTCAACAGTTTTTAATCAAAAGTCCTGCTAGTCATTTAACAATCATTTTGCAGGATACTCGATTCTTTACAGGGAAATGTCCTCGTCTATTAAATTTACTGACAACATTTAGACATAAAATGACGGTGTATGAAACAAATCAGTCGGCAAAAACTGCCAAAGACTGTTTTATATTGGCCGATGTCCAAAATTACATCAAGCGGATTCATATTGACCAAGCACGCTTTAAGTATGGTTTGAATGATCTTGAAAATGCAAGCTTGCTCAATACAAGATTTAAAGAGTTATTGGAGGCCACACATGATGTGGTTACCATTTCCAGATTAGGTCTCTGACATTCAATTCGCTATGATATTCATTAAATATCTTCAAGCACTTACAGTATCCTTGAGCAAAGTAACTTCAGCATGCTTTTTATTACTGGTGATTTTATTACCTCTTAGCGGGATTGCAGCCACAGAATTCAAAATTATCGATTTACAGTATCGCTTTGCAGAAGATATTTTGCCTATCATTCAACCATTGGCTGGAAGCGATGGGGCAGTGACTGGCATGCAAAACCACCTAATAGTTCGTGCAAGTCCTGAAAAAATGCGAGAAATCGAGCAAGTCATAGCAACATTGGATGTGATTCGTCAGAATTTTAAAATTACAGTTAACCGCCAAAATAATCTTCAAACAACGCAAGATAGTGTAGATATAAATGGCCGAAAACAGATTGGCAATGTAAAAATTGGAACTAGCAAATATCCTAGGGATTATAGAGACGGGATTCAGCTAGACATTGAAAGTAGAATGAACAATACGAAAAACAGCAGCAATCAATTTATCAATGTATTAGATGGTGGATCAGCATTTATTCGTGTTGGGCAATCGGTGCCTTTTACTCAAGAATGGTTACTTCTAACACGTCGTTATATTAGAGTGCAGCAAACCATAAAATTTATTGATATATCAACAGGCTTTGTTGTGCGACCACGCAGTATAAGCAACCAAATAGAGTTGGAAATTATCCCCAGAATTGCTCAACTCAATCAGAATGGTATTATCGACTTTGAAGAACTTAGCACTGTTGTGCGTGCTAATAAAGGTGAATGGATTAATTTGGGTGGCATCATGCAACAAAAAGATGAGATAAGTCGCACGATTTTAAACCCTCACAGCTTTGGACAATCACAGAATAATGAACTTTCAATTAAAGTTGAATAATAAAATTTGTTAATGTGTTGTAAAAATCAGACTTTTTTTTAATTTTTGTCGTTTAAGTGATGAAAACCACTAGTTTTTTTAAAAATTACTGGTAAAATTTGCGCCACTCGGTATAGCTAATTAGATAAAACTTTTCAGCCGTTATCGAAAACGCTTTTTTAACTAGTTATAAACCTTAAGGAATCAAAATGACACGTTCAATTTTACTTGCTGCATTGTTAGCTCTTGCTGTTACTGCTTGTGGCGAAAAAGCTGCTGAAGCTCCTGCTGAAGCTCCTGCTGCTGAAGCTCCTGCTGCTGAAGCTCCTGCTGCTGAAGCTCCTGCTGCTGAAGTTGCACCAGCTGCTGAAGTTGCACCAGCTGCTGAAGCTGCACCTGCTGCTGAAGCTGCACCTGCTGCTGAAGCTGCACCTGCTGCTGCTCACTAATTAGTTTTTAGTAAGCAATTTAAAGCCGACTTTTAGTCGGCTTTTTTTGGCTATCAATTAACATATGATTACCTACTGTTAGCTAATTACACGCCAATCAAACCCATGGGTTTGGTCTGCAATGCCAATCCAGTTATGTTCACAGCCTAAAACCTTAGCCAAAGCTATTCTAGCCAATGTTGGTGTGTTGTTTTTAGCGCTTAAATGAGCTGCCACAATATGCTGCAACTGACTATTGTCTAATTTTGATAATAGTTTGGCAGAATCTGAATTCTCTAAATGCCCTAAATCTCCACCTACGCGCTGCTTTAGCGCCCAGCTATATGGGCCTGATTGCAACATATTCGCATCATGGTTACATTCGAGCACCAGCGCTTTGCATCCACTTAATTTATCTTCAATATGCGGCGTGGTGCGTCCTACGTCAGTAAGCACACCCAATTGATGATTGCCATCAGAAAAAATACATTGAACGGGTTCTCTCGCATCATGTGGCACAGGGTAAGGTTGCACTTGCAGATCGTTTACCGCAAAATGACTATGGCTATCAATCACATTTAAGTTAATGTTGTGTTGATTTGGCAGGTAACGTGTCACCATTTTAAGTGTGCCGTAAGTAAGCCACACAGGGATATTGTACTTTGCAGCAAATTTAAACGCGCCACCCGCATGGTCATCATGCTCATGTGTAATTACTATACCAGTTAAATCGCTTGGCTCAACATTCAATCGTGCGAGCCTGAACACTGTTTCTTTAACACTAAAACCACAATCTAGCATTAGCATAGTACTGCTCTTAGCAACCACTAGCGCGTTGCCCGCACTACCGCTTCCAAGTGAGGCAAAACGCATTAGCAGAGCCTTTAAATTACCAATATATTATTATTTTAGCTGTTCGTACATGAGAGCTATAATACGATTTGCCGTTGTAGTTTTTACTCGCCCACCCTCTGCATCTACCACCGTTACTACGGCATTATCTTTGTCACCATCGGCCACTTTAATACGATATTGTTTTTCTGGATTAACTTTTTGTTTATCATCCGTACCCCAGAATTTAAGGCTATCAACGATACTTTTATCTTCTTTTTGTGGTTTAACTTCATTCTTATCATCATCACCCCAGAATTTTAAGGTTTCGAACAAACCTTTCTTTTTCTGTGGTGTGTCATCTATGTCTACGTCCGAATATCTTACAAAGAATAAACCTTTAGAACGATCTTTATCTTCTATGACAAAACCAATTCTATCTAGGGCCAATCCTACTCGGCGCCACGCACGGTCAAATGTATCATTTAAGATTAATCTAGCACTACCATCTGGCTCTTTTACTACTTCAGCACGCTTTAAAGTAACACCTTGCGCAATGATAGTTTTTGACTTCTGCTCTTCAACACCTAATTTCACCATTAATCGGCGCAATAATTCAGCATCTAACTCAGCATCTCTCGCATCTGCTGTAGGGGCAGTTTTTGCATCAGCTTTATAACCGGTATCAATTTCGCCTAATTGCGTTTGGATTCTAGTTTTACCATCATCAGGTGCGCCTGTCACAGAGCGGTGCGTCATATAAATTTCAGTCGTACCAGGCTCATTACCACGATCTAAACGCGTGCGAAATTTTTTCTTATCGGCAAATCCAGACAATTTGTCTAACCATTTGTCAAATTTATCTCCAAGATTTCCTGAATCATCTTTTTTAATTGCTTCAGAATCAATCCACTCGGTTTCCATCACACCTAACTGAGCATTTTCTGAACGTACTGCAAATCCTTGATCATTCCAAAATTCACGTATCACTGGCCATATTTTTTCTGCAGGAGCATTCACCACCAACCAGCGTTGTGCGCCAGCTTTCTCTAACCTAACACCTTCGGGCGTTGCCAACACTTTCTCTACAACCGCCTCTTGGCCTTCTTGTGCCTGACTATAGGTTGAATAATTAGTACTGCCAGGAATAGAATAAGCATCACTCACTGGACTCGCTGTTAAGTCAGGAGGAACTTCTAGTGGGCGAGAACGGCCTGCACCTTTGTAATCTGAGGTGTTATTTATGAACGGAATAGAATCACAGCCTACCAAGCTAGCAACAATGAGTAGATAAAATGCGCTATATTTCAAATTCAGGTGTTTAATATTTGTTTGTTTCATTCAAACCTCTTTATAAAATACTTTATAAATCGTTGTAACTAGATATTCAGCTAAGTACTAATAATGCAAGTACTATTAAACGATCACTACAAAAGCTTTGCAGGTTTGCAAGCGCCTCGCAAAACATCATGATATTGCGCTGACAATTGCAACAATGGCAACCGAATGCCTGTTTTAATTAAACCCATTTGCACTAACACCCATTTAACTGGGCTAGGATTCGCTTCAACAAACAATTTTTGATGTAGCTGAAATAACTTAGCATTAATTTCACGTGCTTTTATTGCATCGCCCGCAACTGCTGCGACACACATTTCATGCATCAATTTTGGCGCTACGTTGCCAGTAACAGTAATCACACCTTTACCACCAAGCAGCATTAAGGACATTGCGGTAGCATCATCACCACTTAAAACAGCGAAGTCTTTCGGAGCTCGTAAAATCAAATCTGTTCCACGCTCTATGCCGCCTGTAGCATCTTTAATGCCAATAATGTTTTTGTGATCTGCTAAACGCAGTGTAGTGTCATTACTAATGTCACAGCCGGTGCGACCAGGTACGTTATATAGAATTTGTGGAATATCTACCGCATTAGCAATTGCCATAAAATGCTGATACAAACCATCTTGCGTTGGTTTGTTGTAATAAGGCGCGACTAGCAAGCAAGCATCTACACCCAACTCTTTCGCTTTTTGCGTTAGCTCAATCGCTTCTTTAGTTGAATTTGCCCCAGTGCCCGCAATGACTGGCACACGTTTATTTACTTGGCTCACGGCCGTTTTTATCAACAAGCAATGCTCGTCAAAATCTACTGTCGGCGACTCACCTGTAGTACCCACAATAACAATACCATCACTACCTTGATCGATATGATAATCAATCAAAGCTTTCAATGATGGTATATCCAAACGCCCGTCTTCAAACATCGGCGTTACGATAGCAACTAGACTACCTTGAGCGACTAAACTACCTTGCAACATAGCAAACCCAAACTATTTGTAATTTGCCATTTTAACTTAAAACCTTAGTAAATAAACAGCTTCTATATGCAAACTTATAAGCCAGACTATTTACTTGCAGACATAGAGATATTCCATCTAGTTATACTTCTATAATTATTTATACTTTGTACATAATAAAACTTAGCGTTATATTACGCGTCCTAATACTCTCAGCGCTTTTCTGACAGGTACTTTCAAGGTTAAAACGCGGTATAATTTATATGATTTATTTAATCAGAATTTTATAGAAACTTATGGCTATAGATTTCCATCATTACATTATGATTCTAGTCGGCACAGTGCTTGTAAATAACATCGTGCTGGTCAAAATCCTAGGGCTTTGCCCATTTATGGGCGTTTCTAAAAAACTAGAAGCGTCGATTGGCATGGCTGGCGCCACGGCTTTCGTGCTAAGTATAGGCTCTATGACTAGTTGGGGCGTTAATCATTACCTGCTTGAACCGAACAACTTACAGTATTTACGTACGCTTTCGTTCATTGTGATTATTGCAAGTGTGGTGCAACTTACCGAAATGATTATGGAAAAGAATTTCCCGCCACTGTATCAAGGTTTGGGGATATTTTTACCGTTAATCACCACAAACTGCGCAGTTCTGGGCATTCCACTTTTGAACGCACAAGCCAGCAATAGTTTTTTAGAATCTTTATTATTTGGAATGGGCGGCGCGATAGGGTTTTCACTTGTTCTCATCTTGTTCGCATCCATGCGTGAACGACTAGAAGCTGCAGACGTGCCTGTTACTATTAAAGGCTCAGCAATCGCCATGGTAACTGCCGCGCTAATGAGTTTGGCCTTTATGGGCTTTGCTGGCCTAGATAAATATTAAAAAAAATATTAAGTATTAGTAAATACCGACATGCTAATTTCACTTTACATCATGCTTGGCCTAGCCTTGATATTAGGCGGGCTTCTGGGTATCGCAGCTTTATTATTTAAAGTTGAGGGGGATCCATTGGTGGCGCGTATTGATGCCATCTTGCCACAAACACAATGCGGTCAATGCGGCTACCCTGGCTGTAAGCCCTATGCTACCGCCATTGCATCAGGTGAGGCTGACATCAACCAATGTCCTCCAGGCGGTGATGCTGGTGCACATGCTTTGGCGGATTTAATGGGGGTAGAATACAAGCCCATCAATGCAGCCAATGGCGTAGAAAAACCCAAAGCACTGGCTTTTATTGATGAAGCCACATGTATTGGCTGTACCTTATGTATACAAGCTTGCCCAGTAGACGCTATTTTAGGTGCAGCTAAGCACATGCACACTATCATCAGTTCTGAATGTACAGGCTGTGAGCTATGCCTAGCACCTTGTCCAGTAGACTGCATTTCGATGATACCAATCGCAGAAAATCCAGATAACTGGAAATGGAAATACCCTGTTATACCAATTATGGCAGTGCCTTTTGAATCAAAAACGCCTGTTAAAACTGCAAATTAAATAATGAAAAATATAAATTAAACTTTAGCATGAATGTAATTCTCAACTTTGCGAGCAATCTAATTCGCGGCGTCTCTAGCAATATGGACGTCTTTAAATTCAATGGTGGCGTTCATCCGCATGATCACAAGGCGGAATCTACCGCATTGCCTATCGCCCAGCTTGCCATGCCTGAAAAACTTGTACTACCGTTACGCCAACACGTAGGCCATATTCCTAAAGTTTTGGTGCGCGTGGGCGACTCTGTACTAAAAGGTCAGATGCTTGCCGAACCAGAAGGCATGTTGTCTGCCGCGATTCATGCACCGACTTCTGGCAAGATTACTGCTATTAATGAGCAAGTCATTCCTCATCCGTCAGGCCTGCCAGATATGTGCATCACGCTAACACCCGATGGCAAAGATACATGGGCTCAATTACAACCGACTGACTGGCGTAATACCGATAAAAAAATATTGGTAGATAAGTTACGCGCTTCAGGCATTGTTGGATTAGGAGGCGCAACTTTTCCAACGCATATCAAATTACGTACAAGCGGTAAATCAAACGTTCATACTTTAGTGATTAACGCGGCTGAATGTGAACCCTATATCACTTGCGATGACATGTTGATGCGCGAACGAGCTGATGATGTTATTAAAGGCATTGAAATCGTTATGCATATACTTGGTGCTGAAATCTGCATTATAGGTATTGAAGATAACAAACCTCAGGCTGCCGGTGCAATGTCAAAAGCTTGTGTCAGTAATGATTTGCAAGTGAAGGTCGTTCCAACACTTTACCCAAGTGGCGATGCGCGGCGCTTAATTCATCTGCTTCTTGATGTTGAAATTCCCAATGACAAGCGTTCGATTGACGTTGGCATACAAGTATTTAACATTGCGACAGTTCTGGCAATTTATCGTTATTTTGAATTTGGTGAGCCTGCCATTAATCGCATAGTGACAATGACGGGCAATGTTGCTAACCCACAGAATTTTGAAGTGTTATTCGGAACACCTTTACAATCATTAGTAGAAGCTGCTGGCGGTGCCAAAGCAGATACAACCCATTACATCATGGGCGGTCCGATGATGGGATTTGATTTGCCCAATATAAAAGTACCTATAACTAAAGCGTCAAACTGCATTATTGCTGCAACACCTAATCTTTTCCCTGAAGCACCGCCTGCAATGCCCTGCATACGGTGCGCGCGATGCGCAGATGCCTGCCCTGTTAACTTGCAACCGCAAGAATTGTATTGGTTTGCAAAATCTGACAACTTTGAAAAGACTCGTGAGTATAATTTATTTGACTGTATAGAATGTGGTTGCTGTACTTATGTTTGCCCAAGCAACATTCCACTAGTTCAATACTATCGCTATGCAAAAAGTGAAATTATTGCGGCTGACAAAGCTAAAGAAGCCGCGGACTTAGCACGAGAACGCAATGACTTTAGGTTGGTACGAATTGAACGCGAAAAACTAGAACGCGCGCAAAAACATGCTGAACGTGCTCAAGCAAGCAAATCAGAAACTAATAAATCGGAAGCTGCAGAAGAAAAATCTTTAGAAAATCAAAAAACAGCACCTAAGGTTGAAATTGATGTCACTGCTCAAAATGACAAGCAAGTCGCCATTGCCGCAGCAATTGCTCGTGCGAAAGCACAGAAGTTAGCTGCGTCTAACACAGCGTCAACTAAGCCAGAAACATTTGCTTCTGAATCTGGCAACACAACAGAAGAAGCTGTTGCCTTAAAAGCTAAAAAAGATAAACAAGTGCTAATAGCCGCAGCCATTGAGCGTGCAAAAGCCCAAAAACTAGCGGCAGTGCAAGCAGGCGTTTCGCCTCAAAATGTTGAAAACGTAAGTGCGTCAGTTCAAGCGGAAATTGAAGCTACTAATTCAATACGTGAAAAAGTTAAGCTAGCTAACATAACTAAAGAGCATGAATAAATAGGATAATCATTTGAACCGTTCACCCTACATCACTGATGCACCAACCGTCAGCGTTATAATGCTTAAAGTGCTGTTGGCACTAGTGCCTGGCATCATCGCTTACACATGGATCTACGGTGGTGGCATTCTAGTTTCCATTGCAATTGCAACGGCTACAGCTTTAGCTGCAGAGGCTGCTATGCTTAAAATCCGCCAACGCCCAATCAAGCCTTATTTGATGGACATGAGTGCTGTCGTAACAGCTTGGTTACTCGCGTTGGCATTGCCGCCATTAGCACCTTGGTGGTTAGTGGTTGTAGGGACATTTTTTGCCATCGTCATCGCTAAACAACTCTACGGTGGCTTGGGTTACAACCCATTTAACCCAGCCATGGTGGGCTATGCAGTTCTGCTTATTTCTTTTCCACTGATTATGACAAAGTGGCCAGCACCTTTATTATTAGCGGAACACCCGCTTAGCTTTACAGAACAATTAAATTTTATTTTTAGCAACGTGTTGCCGAATGATATTAAAGTTGATGCCATTACGTCAGCCACGCCGCTTGATTACCTTAAGACGCAATTAATGCTGAAACATGAAGTAGCAAGGATTACTGAAGCGCCTATATTTGGGCAGTTTGGAGCAAAAGGCGGTGAGGTTGTAACAGGTGCTTATTTGCTTGGTGGCTTATATTTAATTCAACAACGCATCATTAGCTGGCACTTACCAACAGCATTTTTAGGTGCGTTAGCCGCTATTTCATTGGCTTTTTATACCATTAATCCTGAGAATTTTGCTAATCCTCTATTCCATTTAATGAGTGGCGCATCGATGTTGTGTGCGTTTTTTATTATTACTGATCCAGTGAGTGGCCCAACTACTCCACGTGGCAAACTTTACTTCGCATTCGGGGTTGGAGTGCTTACTTACGTCATTCGCATTTATGGTGGCTACCCTGATGGTATTGCATTTGCGGTGTTAATAATGAATATGTGCGTTCCACTGATTGATTCACTTACTCAACCGCGCGTCTTTGGTCATAAAAAATAGTCATGAACGACAACATAAAAGAAACCATTCTTAAACACGCGACTAAAACAGCTATTACATTGGTTGCTTTCGCCTTCGTAGGCACAGCAATGCTCGCATACGTGTTTGATATTACTCGTGCGCCTATCGAAGCCAGCGAAAAAGAGGCGCGTTTGGCACTATTTAAGCAAATACTGCCAGCAAACACTTACGACAACGATTTATTGAAAGAAAGCATAGAAATCGCGCCTAATGCGCTATTAGGCAATCGCCAACCTACTGTGGCCAATATTGCAAAACTGAATAACAAAACTGCTGGCGTGATACTAGAAGCAATTGCACAAGACGGCTACAGTGGCGACATAAAATTGTTGATTGCGATTCGTGCAGATGGCACTATTAGCGGCGTACGCGTGCTGGCGCATAAAGAAACGCCTGGACTAGGCGACTATATTGACATTGCACATGGTAATTGGATAAAACTATTCAACGATGAGTCAGTCAATAAAACACGTGCTGAACAATGGCAAGTTAAAAAAGATGGTGGTAAATTCGATTATATGGTCGGTGCGACCATTACACCTCGCGCCGTAGTTAAAGCCGTTTTAAAAGCATTGCAGTTTTATGAAATAAATAAACAAACGCTTTTTGCAGTTGAGAACAAATAGGTCAACGATTATGGGCATTTATAAAGAAATTACAATTAACGGCTTATGGAAGCAAAACCCAGGCGTAGTACAACTACTAGGTTTGTGTCCAACCTTAGCCGTCACCACCACAGCGGTAAATGGCTTAAGCTTAGGACTAGCTACTGCTTTGGTCATGGCCGCCGCCAATGGTTCCGTATCGCCTGTGCGTAGATTTGTGCCTAACGAAATTCGCGTACCTGTGTTTATATTGGTGATTGCAGCACTGGTAACAGTAATAGATTTATCTATCAACGCCTTCGCCCATCCACTACACAAAGTGCTTGGCATATTTATTCCGCTTATTGTTGTTAACTGTATCGTACTAGCTCGCGTGGAATCGTTTGCTGCTAAAAATGCACCCGCGCCATCAATGGTAGATGGCTTTATGATGGGCTTGGGCTTAGCTTTGGTGTTAGGCCTATTAGGCGCAATACGCGAATTGTTCGGCAAAGGTACTGTATTATCAGGCTTGGATTTAATATCTACTACTCTTCCTAAGCATCTTTACACCATCCCTGATTACCATGGATTTTTATTAGCGGTGTTGCCGCCTGGCGCATTTTTAAGCTTAGGCGCACTAATCGCAATACGAAATTGGATAGAGATTAGAAAAACCGCTAAAACTAGCACGCCTACGCCAAGTCTAAAGCCTGTGCCTAGTCATTAATTTTCACGGTCATTTAAAATTATGAATACGCAAAAACGCTTTGAAATATTTAAGCGCTTAAGTGTCGCTATTCCTAACCCGTCAACAGAGCTCAAACACAGCAGTACGTTTGAACTACTAATTGCAGTGATTTTATCTGCACAAGCCACGGATAAGGGCGTGAATCTTGCCACGGATAAGCTATTTGCTGTCGCCAATACGCCCGCCAGCATTCTAGCCTTGGATGTAGATGGTTTAGAGCATTACATTAAAACCATAGGCTTGTACCACGCCAAGGCAAAGAACGTACTTGCAACCTGCCAAATGCTGATTACGAAGCATGATTCGCAAGTCCCTAATACGCGCAAAGCCTTAGAAGCCTTACCAGGCGTTGGACGCAAAACAGCTAATGTTATTTTAAATACCGCTTTTGGTGAACCCACAATTGCAGTGGATACACATTTATTTAGATTAGGTAATCGCATTAAACTGGCGACCGGGAAAACTGTTCTTGAAGTTGAAATTAAATATTTAAAAACAATACCCAAAGAATTTATGCAAGATGCGCATCACTTACTAATCTTACATGGGCGTTATGTTTGCACGGCACGTAAACCAAAATGTAGTGAATGCTGTATTCAGGATTTGTGTGAATACGGAGCTAAAGAGTTTTAATTTAAGGTCTCTATTGAAAGTCGCAACCAGCATCGTATTAGGCAATAAAGCCACGCCAGCCTTAGTAGCTGAAGCTGTTTCTATTGCTATGCTAAAGGCAGACATCTCAATTGCAAGCAGCGTATTCCTTCTGCTAACCTCTGAGTTTGCCAATGACCCACAACCAGCTATTACAGCCGCAGCAAAAACTGCCAACTGCACACAAGTTTTTGGCTGTTCAGCTACAGGTATATTTACTGAAGAAGACTGGGTATTAGATACCCCAGCCGCAGCCGTGATGGTATTTGGTGGCGACGTCAGCATTCAAAGTGCAAAACATCAACAAACAAACCAAGCGCTATTAACTATCAGCGCGCCTAATGCCATTAATAGCACTTGGTTAAATGATGGCAATACTCGCTATGGTGGCGTTTCAGGGGATGCTGTTGGACAAGGTCCATTTTCAGTATGGAATAATGCCAAGGGTGGGAATACGGGTAAAGTAGATGCTTACTTTACAAGCGTGAAGTTAGCATCTAAAGCTTCACATGGCCTTAAAATTCTCACTAAACCAAAAAAAATTCAACGATTGAGTCATTTTGATATTGAGCGATTAGATAACAAAGCTCCTTTAGCAAGCTTACAAAAAGCATGGAAGTCACATAGCAAAAGCGATTCTCCAGCTCCGCTACACCTAATGATGGCGGCCTATGCTAACAATGCAGAAGCGATCAATCATGGCGAATTTAACCAGACCAATCTAATCAGTCATGATGAAGCATCTGGCAGCGTAACACTGGCTCAGCCGCTTGAGGTTGGGCAATACTTAAGCTGGTGTTTACGTGACCAAAAAGCAGCTGAAGAAGATTTATTAATAACTACCCAACAACTACTACAAGAGTTAGGCACCACTCCAGCGTTTGGCCTATTGTTCTCCTGTTTGGGTCGCGGACCTTTTTATGACGGCATAGACCATGACCTAAAAATAATCGCACAACAACTGCCAAACATGCCGCTATTAGGCTTCTATGGTAATGGTGAGATTGCCAATATTGCAGGAATAAACCAGTTGTTGCCATACTCTGCCGTGCTAAGTTTGTTTGCAGAAAATTCCACCACTTAATTTATATCATTTATTCACTATGAGTCTATATAACCCTAGCCGAGACCAAGCTCGTCAATTCCTGTTTGATGCTTGGGCTAAATTCAAACAGAGGTCAAACCTAACTGATTTAGAAAAAATTGCGGTAGAAGTGATCCAAATACATCCTGAATATCATCTAGTATTCGATGCGCCAGAACGCTTTATGCATCAACAATATTTTCCTGAAATGGGTGAAACCAACCCATTTTTACACATCACATTGCATTTATCTGTTGCTGAACAAATTACTATAAACCAGCCGGTAGGCATCACGCAGATTTATGATAAATTACTAAAACAACATAACGATACACATCTCGCTTATCATGACTTGATTGATTGTCTTGCGGAAACTATATGGCAATCACAACGTAACAATGAACCTTTAGACTCCGAAAACTATCTTAGGTTGCTAAGACTAAAAACTGGGGAATTTTGATGTCGCAAAACGTAAATGACTGGCTAAGCGAACATGGTAATTACCTGTATCGCTTTGCATTAGCAAGATTACGCGACCCCCACCAAGCTGAAGACGCCGTTCAAGAAACAATGTTAGCTGCTATTAAAAGTGATAGCTTTGAAGGCGACTCTTCAGCTAGAACTTGGCTGACAGGCATACTCAAGCATAAAATTATTGATTTACAGCGCAAGCAAATTCGAGAACAACCGCTTTCAGATTTAATAGATTTAGATGACTCTGACAGCAGTATGGATGACTTTTTCGACAAAACTGGCCATTGGCTTGATAAACCACAAACATTGGATATGCCAGAAAATGCGCTTGAACAAAAACAGTTTCTGGGCATTCTAAGTATCTGTCTAGATAAACTTCCAACTAAGTTAGCTACAATTTTCATGATGCGTGATGTACATGAAACAGACAATGAAAATATTTGTAAGGAACTTGGAATTACCTCGACCAATGCTTGGGTGATGTTATATAGAGCCCGAATGGGATTAAGAAAATGTCTAGAAATGAATTGGATTGCTGGGTAACACAATGAAATTAATGCTCAACTGTAAACAGGCTAGCCAAATTATCTCTCAATCATTAGACAACCCATTGTCATGGTCAGATCGCACAAAGTTAAAGTTTCATCTTTTTCTTTGCAGGGCATGTAATCGTTTTAGTCACCAATTACGTTTGCTTAGTGATGCAATTCAACGCATCAAGAACGATACTGAAAATGATAACTCTATAGAACTTAGCTTGGAAGCCAAAGCTAGAATAAGCCATAGAATCAACAGCACTATTGCATCAAATGGTCATTAATAGCATTATTTACACATCATTTTTTTAAAAAAGGATTTATTATGAACTCATCACAAAAAACTATCGCGCTAGCTATTGGTGGCGCATTTGCATTATCAATTGCAGCAACAACAGTAAATGCTGCTGAGAATCCATTCTCAGCAAAAACATTATCTTCTGGGTATCAAGTGGCAGATAATCATGAAGCTAAAATGAAAGATGGTAAATGTGGCACTGGCAAATGCGGGACAAGCAAAAAAGCTACTAAGGAAAAAGCTGCTGAAGGAAAATGCAGTGCTGAAAAAGCTGCTGAAGGAAAATGCAGTACTGAAAAGATGAAAGAAGGAGCTTGTAGTACTGAAAAGATGAAAGAAGGAGCTTGTAGTGCTGAAAAGATGAAAGAAGGAGCTTGTAGTGCTGAAATGAAAAATAAATCAAAATAACATCTGATTCATTAACTGATTAAATATTCCCTATTGAAGCATTAAGTTTTACATGATTAGTTTTAATCAGTATCAGCATAAAATTAACGGTGTGGGTTTGGGGTTGAAGCGTGAGCTTATTCCTCAAATCCAAATCGCATATGGCAATGAATCTATTTCCAACATCAACTTTGTAGAAATAGCGCCTGAAAACTGGATAGATGTTGGTGGCAAGGCCGCTAGTCAACTTGATTGGTTTGTGGAGCGCTATCCTATTGTTTGCCACGGTTTATGCCTTTCACTTGGCGGATTGGCGCCACTCAATACCGAGTTCTTAGGCCAAGTCAAAAAGTTTTTACAGCAATACCAAATCCCGCTTTATACCGAACACTTAAGTTATGCAACTGATGGCTATCGTGGAAAACAAGGTTATTTGTACGACTTATTACCGATTCCATTTACCGAAGAAGCCGTTCAACATGTTGCAGCACGCATACGTCAAACTCAGGATATTTTAGGTCAGCACATCGCAATAGAAAATGCATCTTTTTATGTGCAAGCGCCAATATCTACGATGGATGAACTCACCTTCATAAAAGCCGTGCTTACTGAAGCAGATTGCTTTCTGCATCTAGACATTAACAATATATACGTTAACAGTGTTAATTTCGGTTTTGATGCACATGAGTTTTTAAGAGGTATTCCAGGCGAGCGTATTGTGTATGCGCACATGGCTGGACATTACCAACAGGCGCCAGATTTATTGATTGATACGCATGGCACAGATGTTATTGACCCAGTTTGGTTATTGCTTGAGGAGGCCTATCAGCTATTTGGATCATTCCCCACTTGCTTAGAACGCGATAACAACATTCCGCCATTGCCCGTATTAATGCGTGAAATTAATAAAATTGCAGATTTACAAAAAACATCTACTTATCTTCACCTAGCATAAAAAATACCGCTAAGACCTCACATGACAATAGACATTCCTAGCTTTCAACAATATCAGCAAGAATTTACTGCCTATCTGCGTGACCCTGTTAATCAGCAGCGTCCAAAAGATGTAGTTCCCAAGCGCATGGATGTGTATAAAGAAATTGTATTCAACAATCTATTCGAATCTGTTTCAGCCTGCTTTCCAGTAACACAGAAAGTGATTGGCAAGCGCGAATGGCTTAAACTAGTGCGTGGATTCTTTTGCAATCACTCAGCTAATACACCAATTTTTCGAAAAATACCTGAGGAGTTTCTCTCATATTTAACTAGCATTAATTCTTCAGATGAATCTAATCTGCCCCCTTATTTAACAAGCCTTTGCCATTATGAGTGGGTTGAGTTGCTTGTTTCAACCATGGTAAATCTTGCTGATGAAGTCGCTATCCAAGATAGAACGATTAATTTAACTGGTGATTTATTGGAAAATCAACCGGCATTCACTCCGACCATGCAATTACTTAATTATGAGTATGCAGTGCAAAAAATATCGCCTCGCTACAAACCAACAGATAAAGTGAACACGCAGCTTTTGGTATATCGTGATGCTGATTATGCTGTTAATTTTATTGAGCTGAATCCTGTCACTTACAGACTAATAAAATTACTGCAAGAAAAAGGCACCTCAGGTAAGCGTGCTTTGCATATGATTGCGAATGAGCTAGGCCTGCTAGAAACAGAAAGCGTCATCCTATTTGGCTTAGACATTTTAGAAGTGCTGAGGAGCCAAGGTGTGATTCTTGGCGTATACAAAGCTAACTAGTCATCAAACCTTGCTTGTTGTATCTGCCGTTCTTCTAACTGCACAAGCAAGCTTTTTTTCTCAGCCTGACTCATATCAAACCAAGCTTTAATTTCATCGCTTGTGCGGTAACAGCCTCGACAAAAATCAGTCGACTCTTCTATAGCACATATGCCGATGCAAGGCGATTCAGTTCTTACTGGTATGTATCCTGCCATTACTATTAATCACTTAAGTATTATGGTGTTTTCTTAAAAGCATTATCACCGATAACTGCTCTCATAGAAGTTTTCTAAATTTCGCTTTTATATCCTAGCTCAAAATGCCGTGACATTGTTTGTACTTTTTGCCTGACCCACATGGGCAAGGGTCATTCCGACCAACCTTAGCACCTTCACGTACCATAGGCTGAGAAGCTGTATTAGCAACAGATTCTTGTCCATCCACCATGCTTGCCGCACCTAGCGCTTCATCATAGTCGGCATGTTGATATTGTACATTTTCAACATTGACTGGATGCTCAACTGCCTCTACGTCTGCTTCGTTTTTGACTTGCACCAACATAGTCACTTTTGTTACTTCGCTTTTAACTGCATTCAATAAGCCTTCAAACAACTCGAATGCTTCACGCTTGTATTCTTGCTTAGGATTTTTTTGCGCATATGAGCGCAAGTGAATCCCCTGACGCAGATGATCTAATGCGGCGAGATGCTCACGCCAGTGATTATCTAAGCTTTGTAGCATTACTGAACGCTCAAACTGGCGCATGATATCTGCACTTGCCAAGCCTTCCTTAGCTGCATAAGCGCTATTCGCCGCTTCAATAATACGATCCCGCAATGTTTCTTCATGTAAGTCTGGATTGTCTTCTAGCATTTTTTGCAATGGAATTTCTAAGCCTGTTTCCGCTTTCAACTCGCGCTCTAAACTTGGTACTTCCCACAACTCTTCAACACTATTAGGTGGAATATGTGTTGAAATAATGCCAGCAAGTACATCTTCACGCATCGCTTGAATAGTGCCACCGACATCTGCAGCTTCTAGCAACTCATTACGCTGCTCATAAATCACTTTACGTTGATCATTTGCTACATCATCATATTCGAGCAGTTGTTTACGAATATCGAAGTTACGACCCTCAACCTTACGCTGGGCATTCTCAATAGCACGCGTTACCCATGGATGCTCAATCGCCTCGCCATCTGGCATATTGAGTTTTTCCATAATGGCTGACACACGGTCGGATGCAAAAATACGTAACAACTGATCTTCTAATGAAAGATAAAATCGGCTTGACCCAGCATCGCCTTGGCGGCCTGAACGACCACGCAATTGATTATCTATCCGACGAGATTCATGGCGCTCTGTACCTGCAATATGCAGACCACCAGCGGCTAAAACCGCATCGTGCCGTTGCTGCCATTCTGCTTTAAGCGCCAAGATACGTTTTTCTTTTTCAGCATCTGCGAGCGCTTCATCATGTTTGACCGACTCAATATCAGACTCAGGATTCCCACCAAGCACAATGTCAGTCCCACGACCCGCCATATTTGTGGCAATGGTAATCACTCCAGGACGACCTGCTTGTGCAATCACATGGGCTTCGCGCTCATGTTGCTTAGCATTAAGTACTTGATGCTCTAGTTTTTCCACATCCAGTAACTTAGAAATCAATTCTGAGTTTTCAATAGAAGTTGTACCTACTAGTACTGGTTGGCCGCGACTTTGGCAGTCTTTAATATCTAAAATAACAGCGGCATACTTCTCTTTCGCTGTACGGTACACTTTATCCATATTGTCTTTGCGTAACATTGGACGGTGTGTTGGAATTACTACAGTTTCTAAGTTATAAATCTGGTTAAACTCATAAGCTTCAGTATCTGCTGTACCCGTCATGCCTGAAAGCTTGGAATACATGCGGAAGTAATTTTGAAACGTAATAGAAGCAAGTGTTTGATTTTCTTTTTGAATCTCAACACCCTCTTTTGCTTCAACAGCCTGATGCAAACCATCTGACCATCTACGACCAGGCATCATACGGCCATTGATTTCATCTACAATGGTTACCTCACCATCACGCACCACATAGTGTTGATCTCTATGGTAAAGGTTGCGTGCGCGCAACGATGCGTACAAATGATGTACCAATGTAATATTGGCAGCCTCATACAGGCTTGAACCTACTGGCAACAAACCAGATTCAGTCAAAAATTCCTCTGCATGCTCATGGCCTTGTTCTGACATCACGACATTTTGAGCTTTTTCATCTACCCAAAAATCACCATCACCTTCCTCTTCAGTTTGTGGTACTAATTTAGCGGCAACCGCATTAATTTGGTTATATAAGGCAATACTGTCGTCTGCTTGACCAGAAATAATCAGTGGTGTACGAGCTTCATCAATCAAAATTGAGTCCACTTCATCAATCAAAGCATAGCTCAAACCACGTTGCACACGATCTTCACGGCTATGCACCATGTTGTCACGCAAATAATCAAAGCCATATTCATTGTTAGTGCCGTAAGTAATATCCGCGGCATAAGCTTGGCGCTTAACATCATTAGGCATTTGCGAAAGATTAACTCCTATGCTTAAACCCAAGAAGTTGTAGAGCTTACCCATCCACTCAGCATCACGTTTAGCAAGATAATCATTCACGGTCACAACATGAACACCTTTACCAGTCAATGCATTCAAATAAACTGGTAGCGTGGCGACCAATGTTTTACCCTCACCAGTACGCATTTCACCAATCTTGCCCGCATTTAGCACCATGCCGCCAATCATCTGCACGTCAAAATGTCGCATGCCTAAAACACGCTGACTACCTTCTCGCACCACAGCAAATGCTTCGGGTAAAAGTTGATCTATAGTTTCACCGTTGATGTAACGTTGTTTAAATTCCTCTGTTTTGGCTTTAAGCGCATCATCTGACAGCAATTGCATGGCTGGTTCTAGCGCATTAATATTTTGCACTTTTAAAGCATACTGCTTAACTAGCCTGTCGTTACGGCTACCGAATATTTTTTTGAACAACGTTGAAATCATGGAATGAGTGGCTTTCAGCTTAAAGTATTAAAGACTGCTTAATTTAGAGGTGTAAAATTTTATAGTTTTGTGTTATTTCATATACAGCCAGTATGGTATTACGTCAGTCATACATGGGGTTAACTTTTATTAATTCAATTACTAGCATTGAGATATTTTCTAGGATCCAGCGCATTGCCATTTAACCTTATTTCGTAATGCAAATGCGGTCCCGTCGAGCGGCCTGTATTGCCCACTTCTGCCACTATCTGGCCTTTTTCAACACGATCGCCAACTTTGACCAATAGCTTAGACGCGTGAGCATAGCGTGTTTCTAAACCAGAGCCATGTTCAATTTTAACAATTTTACCATAATCAGGCGTCTGCTCAGCGCTTGTTACTATTCCACCTGCTGCTGCATATATTGACACACCAGAATCAGCAGAAAAATCCAACCCTTCATGAAAGGCTTTATTGCCATTAAATGGGTCTATACGCCAGCCATAACTAGAAGAATTAAATGCCGCATTAATCGGGCTGCTGTTTGGCAAAGTGTCTTTTAGTACGCTTTTTCTTAGCAATTTTGCTTCTAAAACACTTAAATACTCTGTTTTAAGCTCTACTTTTTCAGTTAACTCGGCTATATTTTTCTGCAAATCGAATTCTGAAAATGGTGCATTGAGAACTAATGGTCCGCCACGATTGATTTGCGGCACTTTATTAGCTTCTGGATTGGGGCTTTGTTTGGTCGAAGACTGATTCTTTATGATTTCTTTTTTTTCGCCAGCCAATTTTGCTAATCGCTCACTTTGCGAATCTAGACGCATGATGCGCGCTTGCAATTCGCCAAGTTGCACAGCGTAAGCATCGAGATGTTTTTGTGGATTATTAAATGAAAATCTAAGTTGAGAGGGAATCAATGACTTCAGACCCTGTTGCGTGGCAGTTTCCTGTGGCACAATCAGCAACAATGTAATCAACACTGGCAATATAATAAGTGCTAGGGTTATCATGCTCACTTGTAGCACTGATAACGTCTTCGCTTTCGCCATATTATTTGAGATAAAGATGATATTCATAGCATTCCTAACCGCCACTCGCGCTTTCAATGCCCGCCAATATGCGCCAATTTAAAGCACTACTTAAACAACCTGAGCTGATCGCGCTTAATGCACACACAAAGGAAACTCAAGCCGCACAAGCTATTTGGGTAGCAATTGCACCTGATAACTTAGCAAAGTTTAGCCATGCGAGCAGTATTAAAAACAAACAATTTAATTTGCATGCTCAGAACAATGCAGTCGCTGCAAAAATTAAGCTTTTTATACCTAGCTTGTTGATTCAGCTAGAAAAGCGAGGATGTGAAGTTACTTCAATTCGGGTAAAAGTGCAAGTAAAATCTACCTCACAAGCAAAGGCAAAGACCATTAAAAAGCTAAGTACCAAAGCCGCAATCGACCTAAATCAATTAGCAAAAAAACTAGCCGGCACCGCTCTGGGTGATGCACTGGCTAGATTAGCTACAAAAGCCAATTGAAAAATATGTAGTCAACTTAAATCAAAGCTTGACGCCTGCCAAGGCCCATTCTGTCTGCTCTATGTCGATTAAAATCTAGAGGTTGTTTGCCTAGCTTTTTAGTGTAATAATGGCTCGCTGTTACAATTTATTTACATCGATAAAAGCTAGATTTAGTACCACTAGTTTTATTTTTAATGTTCCAAAAAAAAACACTTTCAAATCACGTAATTTAAAAAAATTAGATAAGGGGAAGTCATGTCAGGACCAATAATGATTGCCATTGCTGCCGCAGTTTTAGCAGTACTATATGGTGTAGTAATGAGTAAATGGATTACCAATTTGCCAGCTGGCAACGCACGTATGCAAGAAATTGCAGGCGCAATTCAACAAGGAGCTGCCGCTTATTTAGCGCGTCAATATAAAACCATAACCATGGTAGGTATTGTTCTAGCCATTTTAGTTGCGGTGTTTTTAGGTACCACGACTGCGATTGGCTTTGTTTTAGGAGCTTTATTATCTGGTGCTTGCGGTTTTATTGGCATGAATGTCTCTGTTAAAGCCAACGTTCGCACCGCACAAGCTGCCACCGGTGGCATAGCCCCCGCATTCGATGTTGCATTTAAAGGCGGTGCTGTGACAGGTATGTTGGTTGTAGGTTTAGGCTTATTTGGTGTTGCAGGTTTTTACTGGTTTTTAGGTGGTGAAAATGCAACCAACTTAGACCCCCTCATCGGTTTGGCTTTTGGCTCTTCACTCATTTCTATCTTCGCGCGTTTAGGCGGCGGTATTTTCACTAAAGGCGCTGACGTTGGTGCTGATTTAGTAGGTAAAGTCGAAGCAGGCATTCCAGAAGATGACCCACGTAACCCAGCGGTAATCGCCGATAACGTCGGTGATAACGTAGGCGATTGCGCAGGTATGGCAGCTGACTTATTTGAAACCTATGCGGTAACTCTCATCGCCACTATGGTGTTGGGTCACTTGCTCATCACTACATCTGTGCAAACGGTATTCTTTATCCGCTCATGCTAGGTGCGGTTTCTATCGTGGCTTCTATCATCGGTTGCTTCTTTGTTAAGGCCTCACCTGGCATGAAAAACGTGATGCCTGCTCTATACAAAGGCTTGGCTGTTGCAGGCTTGTTATCACTCGCTGCATTTTATTTCGTTACCATGGAAATGTTCCCCGAAGGCCTAACTGCTGGTGATTTATTCATCTCTGCCAACCAATTATTTGGTGCATGTGCAGTCGGTCTGGTATTAACTGCAGCTTTAGTATGGATTACAGAGTATTACACTGGCACACAATACGCGCCAGTTCAACACGTAGCGCAAGCTTCAACTACAGGCCATGCGACTAACATTATCGCGGGTATTGGTATCTCAATGAAATCAACAGCTTGGCCTGTACTTTCAGTGTGCTTAGCTATTTGGACTGCGTTTCATCTTGGTGGTTTGTATGGCATTGCGATTGCTGCAACTTCAATGCTGAGCATGGCAGGTATTGTAGTGGCTTTAGATGCTTATGGGCCCATTACAGATAATGCTGGCGGCATTGCCGAAATGGCTGGTTTACCGCCAGAAGTTCGTGATGTAACTGACCCATTAGATGCGGTTGGTAATACTACTAAAGCCGTCACTAAAGGCTATGCTATTGGTTCTGCAGGTTTAGCGGCATTGGTATTGTTTGCCGATTACACACATAAGCTGCAAGGTGCAGGAATTGACGTTAAATTTGATTTAAGTGATCCAATGGTTATTATTGGCCTGTTCATTGGCGGCTTGATTCCATTCTTATTTGCTGCTATGGCGATGGAAGCGGTTGGCCGTGCAGCAGGCGCAGTGGTAGAGGAAGTGCGCCGTCAGTTCCGCGATATTAAAGGCATTATGGAAGGCACCGCAAAACCAGAATATGGTAAAGCTGTTGATATGCTGACAACTGCCGCCATTAAGGAAATGATGATTCCATCACTATTGCCTGTGGCGGTGCCAATTGCTGTAGGCTTATTATTAGGTCCTGTAGCACTTGGTGGCCTACTAATGGGGACAATTGTAACGGGCTTATTCGTTGCAATCTCTATGTGTACTGGCGGTGGCGCTTGGGATAATGCTAAAAAATATATTGAAGATGGAAACCATGGTGGCAAAGGCTCAGAAGCCCATAAAGCTGCAGTGACTGGCGATACTGTTGGTGACCCGTACAAAGATACGGCTGGACCTGCAGTGAATCCTCTGATTAAAATCATCAATATTGTGGCATTGTTAATCGTTCCTTTATTGCATATGTAAACTTAGCAATAATGACTATGCTTTAATCAGTTTTTTTAATAGACATCATAAAAAAGGCGAACCAAATTGGTTCGTCTTTTTCATTCTAAACATCAAAGTATTTTCTTAATATCATTCGCAATATCAGCAGGCTTTTGACCATACTCAATGTAAAGCCTAATCTTTCCTTCCTTATCAAATACATACATCCCCGCACTATGGTCTACTGTGTAACCGCCCGTACCTTGTGCCTCTACTTTTTTAGCGTAAATTTTAAAAGTTGTAGTGGTGATGGCAGTTTCTTGCTCATTTCCACGTAAGCCAATAAATCGATTATCAAAAGAAGGTACAAATTGTGCCAACACTTCTTGCGTATCACGCTCTGGATCAAGCGTTACAAAAAGCACTTGCACCTCATCCGCGTGTGGGCCGAGCAATTTCATGGTTTGTTTTAAGTCAAACATTGTTGTTGGACAAACATCTGGGCAATGCGTGTAGCCAAAAAATAACGCGACCACTTTGCCTTTAAAATCTATTAATGTGCGTGGTTTACCTGTGTGGTCAGTTAAGTTTAAGGTTTGAGCAAAATCCGCGCCTGTAATGTCTGTAGCTACAAATTGCGCGCCCTCACTAGCGGGCTTACATGCAAATAAACAACCTATCAATAAAGCCATCAAGACATATCGCATTTTTGAACCCCTAGCAACTTTTTAATTAAATCATTCTATATTTAACACATATTTTACTTTAACATGCGACAAGAATTCCACCCTTAGTTTACAATAATGCTTTTACAAAATCCTTACATAAGGCAGCAATATGGCAATTCCAACCTCAATGGCAGACCGCGACGGTGTAATTTGGTATGACGGCAAAATGGTTAACTGGCGCGATGCTACAACCCACGTACTGACCCACACGTTGCACTATGGCATGGGTGTATTTGAAGGTGTACGTGCTTACAAAACTGATAAAGGAACGGCTATTTTCCGCTTAAAAGAGCATACCGACCGCTTATTTAATAGCGCTCATATTTTGCAAATGAAAATGCCTTACAGTAAGGAAGAGATGATGAACGCACAAAAAGCGGCTGTGCGTGAAAATAATTTGGAATCGGCCTACATGCGCCCTATGGCTTTTTATGGTGCTGAGGCTATGGGAATTTCCGCTAAAACGCTCTCAACCCACGTGATTGTTGCTGCTTGGCAATGGGGTGCGTATATGGGTCAAGATGCGCTTGATAATGGCATTCGCGTAAAAACATCATCATTCGCCCGCCACCATGTAAACATCACCATGTGTAAAGCCAAAGCCAACGGCAATTACATGAATAGCATTTTAGCGCACCAAGAAGCAGCTCAAGATGGATACCAAGAAGCATTATTACTCGATGTAGACGGTTTTGTTGCAGAAGGTTCTGGTGAAAACGTATTTATTGTTCGCAAAGGCAAACTCTACACGCCTGACTTAACGAGCGCGCTTGAAGGCATTACACGTGATACGATTGTTCAACTTGCTGCTGAAATCGGCTTAACCGTGATTGAAAAACGCATTACACGTGATGAAGTATATACAGCTGACGAGGCGTTCTTTACTGGCACGGCTGCTGAGGTTACACCAATTAAAGAGCTTGACCGTCGCAATATTGGTGCAGGTACCGCAGGGCCAATCACTAAACAATTACAAAAAATGTACTTTGATGTCGTGACAGGTAAATCACCAAAACATGCGGATTGGCTAACTTTAGTATAACTCTTACTTCGCATTATCATGCTGACGATTGACTTAGAATGATAATGCAATATAAAGCTCACAATATGACTAATGTAAAAGCACCTGATATTAAATACACGGAAGTCTCGACAAAAGACCTACCCTTGCACTGTCCAACAGATCAAGTTGCACTTTGGTCATCTCACCCGCGGATATTTTTAGATTTAGCAAAAACGGGCAATGCCACCTGCCCATACTGCGGTACTAAATACAAACTTAAATTTGGTGAAGTGGTCAGTCACCATTAAACTGAAAGATTAGTAGCTTATTTCGGCTTAAAATAGTAATTACGACTCTATTAAAGCCGACACATTCGAGACCGAACCCCACAATTGCTCAATCACTTGTTTTGCGCTTGGATTTTCACTATTTGTCCAAAACTTTACATCTGCAATTTTTTTACCCAAGGATAACAAACCTTGTCCTTCTAACTTACGTTTCAAGTGATTCGCAACTGCTGCACCCGTATCAATCAAGGTAATATCATTACCAATAATTTCGGAAATTATGTCTGCCACAAACGGGTAATGCGTACAACCTAAAACAATTGTATCTGCTCCCTCAGACAGCAAAGGTGAGCAGTACTGCTTTATAAGTGCTCTTGTATTAGCCGCATCAAGCTCACCTCGCTCTATACATTCCACCAAACCTACACAAGCTTGTGTCACCACCTTCACATTCCGCCCGTAACTTTCAAGTAAGCCTGCGAATTGCGCACTTTTGAGTGTTCCCGTTGTTGCCAATACTCCAACAATACCATTCCTCGATGCCTCTGCTGCTGGCTTCAATGCCGGTTCCATGCCAATAATCGGCAAACCATATCTTTCTCGCATAGCATCAATCGCAGCAGCTGTTGCCGTATTACAGGCAACCACTATGACTTTTGCATGATGAGCAATTAAAAAATCTGCTATTTCGAAACAACGAGATTTAATTTCAGCTGGAGTTTTATTGCCATATGGTGCGTATTTACTATCTGCAACATAGAGCAGTTGTTCGTTTGGCAATAAGGCATGAATATGCTTCAAGACAGAAATGCCACCGACACCTGAATCGAAGACGCCTATTGGATTTGTCTCAAGCAATGTTTCACTAAGGTTAATTGTTTGTTCGCTCACTACAAGGTTGTCATCAGTTACAATGATTATATTATAAACGATTAGCGTTATAAGACTCTAAGGAGCTGCATGATGGGAAATAGACTAAGCAAAATTTATACGCGTACGGGCGACGATGGCACAACGGGCTTAGGCGACGGCAGTCGCATCAACAAAGATAGCTTACGTGTTGAAGCAATGGGCGATGTGGATGAACTGAACTCAGTCATTGGCATCATGCTAACTGAATCTGTGCCTGAAACTCTAATAACAACACTCACGCAAATTCAACATGATTTATTTAATGTGGGTGGTGAAATTTGCATACCTGGTTATGTAATTTTGCAACAATCTCGAATTAATGATTTAGAAGATATCATTGATGCATTAAATGATGATTTAACACCGCTTAAGGAGTTTATTTTACCTGGTGGCACCAAAGCAGCTTCTTATTGCCACCTTGCTCGAACCGTCTGCAGACGAGCTGAACGCAAGCTGGTTGAACTTCATCGTAATGAAAAAGTGACAGACATTTCATTGCAATATCTTAATCGATTATCAGATTTACTATTTGTGATGTGTCGAACCATCAACAAACAAGCAGGCAAGAGTGATGTACTTTGGAAAAATGAGCATGGTTGAATTTAAGTTATAATTCGGTCATGATTAAAAAACTGTTAGATAGAATTTTTAAGTCCAAAAACTCCAAGACTGAGCACAATCAAGTTGCGCATGCCAACACTCATCAGCCTCACAAGCCTGTACTCCGGTCAAAATTAGGAACAAAGAAATTAATACATAAAAATTCAGATACTATCAATCATAGTGCATCAATCATCCCTCATAAAACGCATAAAATTGACCGAAATCTTTTAAGCAACGGCGCACTAAAAACAACCGAGGGCCTTCATAAGGCAGGCTTTGAAGCTTTCATTGTGGGGGGCGCAGTACGTGATTTGTTGCTTAATCGTACACCTAAAGATTTTGATGTGGCTACTGATGCCACGCCAGAAGAAGTGAATCGAATTTTTAGACGATCGCGCCTTATTGGCAAACGATTTAGGTTAGTACATGTTTTATTCGGTGATGAAACTATCGAAGTTTCAACATTTCGTGGGAGCCACCTAGAAAATAATAGTGATTCTAAAGGTGACTCTAAGGTCACTGACTCTGGTCGCATAGTTCGTGACAATGTATTTGGTTCAATTGTAGATGATGCAGTGCGCCGTGACTTCACTGCAAATGCCTTGTATTACAATCCCGCCAGTCAGGAAGTTTTAGATTTTCACAACGGTTATGCCGATATTAAAGCCGGCTTACTACGCATGATAGGCAAGCCGGAAACGCGCTATGCCGAAGACCCCGTGCGAATGTTGCGTGCAGTGCGCTTATCGGCCAAATTAGGTCTAAAAATTGACAGTTCCACCCAAGCGCCAATCGCTAAAATGGCCGATTTATTGCAAGACGTCCCACCTAGCCGTTTATTTGACGAAATGCTCAAACTGTTTTTGTCCGGCCACGCTATGGAAAGCGTAAGTGCTTTGCGTGAACAACATTTACATCACGGCTTATTACCGATGCTAGATGTCGTTTTAGAGCAGCCAATGGGTGAGCGTTTTGTTATGCTGGCTTTAAAAAATACTGATGACCGTATTTTGTCTGGCAAATCAGCAAACCCTAGTTTTCTATTCGCCACTTTACTATGGCATGAAATGTTAGCTGCTTGGGAAATATACAAAACTGACGGCCACCATGCAATTCCAGCATTACACATGGCGATGTCTGAAGTCATTGCTACACAAGCAGAAAAGCTAGCGATTCATAACCGCTACACCGCCACCATGAAAGAAATTTGGGGGATGCAACCACGTTTTGAGCAGCGTGCTGGAAAGCGCCCTTTTGGTTTACTTACACACCCGCGCTATCGTGCTGGCTATGACTTTTTGCTACTCCGTTGCGAATCTGGTGAATTACCAATGGAGCTCGGTGAATGGTGGACTGTTTTTGCTGACGCTGATGGTGAAACACGAGCAGCGATGTTACAAGCGGATTCAACACCAAAGAAACGTAGAAAAAGAAATCGTAAAAAAGGTACTGGTATTGATAACATTAGTAGTAACGAAGCAACATAAATTAGGTTTTTGATGAAGATAGCTTATGTCGCATTAGGTAGCAATCTACAAGACCCTATTCAGCAAGTACAACAGGCTTTTGTTGCCTTGTCATATATTAAAAATACGCGTGTACTAAAAAAATCCTCTCTTTACCAAACTGCGCCAATTGGATATCTTGCCGAACAAATAATTGAAGTTCCTGATTTCATTAATGCGGTCGTGTCACTTGAAACAGACTTAGCCCCCCAAGAGTTATTGGAAGCTTTGTTTGATATTGAGAACATGGCTGGCCGTGAACGTCCTTATCTCAATGCACCACGTGTGCTAGATTGTGACTTGTTGTTATATGACAATTCAATTATTAATACAAAAAAACTTACGTTGCCACATCCACGTATGCATTCACGCGGATTTGTTTTATTGCCATTATTTGAAATTGCACCGCATTTATCTATCCCAAATCATGGCAAAATAGCAACATTGATTACCCCTGAACTATCGCTTGGTGTTCAAAAACTAGATGCCCATTTATCAGACATAAAAAAACTATAGGCTACAAAATTGCATGAGTATTTTTAATAAATTTCCTTATATCGTTGTTGAAGGCCCGATAGGTTGTGGCAAAACTACGTTAGCAAAAATGCTAGCTGACAAGTTTCCAGTAGATTATTTGTCTGAAAAGGCAGAATCCAATCCATTTTTGCCACGCTTTTATCAAGATGCACAGCGTTATGCATTGCCAACGCAACTCTTCTTTTTATTTCAACGTGCTAGTCAAATGGCTGATTTAAACCAAAGAGATATGTTTGCTAAGCCGATAGTTGCTGACTTTTTCTTAGAGAAAGATCCGTTATTCGCTAGGCTAAACTTAGATGATGAAGAATATGCTCTGTATCATCAAATTTACCAACATCTGCAATTAAAAGCACCGAAACCTGACTTAGTTATTTACTTGCAAACACCCGTAGATGCGCTGATGGGACGCATTGAAGAGCGTAGCGTCAGTTATGAGCAGGATATTCCGCGTGAATACATAGAGCGGCTCTCAAATGCCTATAGTGAATTTTTTCACAACTATGACACCTCGCCTGTACTCATCGTCAACAATGAAAAACTTAATATATTAAAAAATCCATCATTCCAAAATCAAAGTGCGCTCGATTTATTGCTCACGCGCATAATGCAGATTAAAGGACAGCGTGAATTTTTTAATCCAAATTTTGACTAATAATTTAGTGTAAATAATATTATGAATTTATCTGAACTTGTAAAACTAGCTAATACTGGCGAGAAAATTGCCATGCTTACATGCTACGACGCAACATTCGCCAAGCTGATGGAATTAGCTGGCGTAGATATGTTACTAGTTGGCGACTCACTTGGCATGGTGCTTCAAGGTGCAGAAAATACGCTAAACGTTAGCATGCACCACATGACTTATCACACAAAAAGCGTTGCCGCCGGTGCGCCAAATACAGTAATAATGGCTGACATGCCACTTGGTAGCTATGAGCATGATGATGAAGCTGCTTATAAAAATGCGCTTTGGCTGATTCGTTCTGGTGCGGATTTAGTGAAATTCGAAGGTGGTGGCAACAAAGTAAATACCGCACGTTATTTGGTGGAGCGAGGCATCCCCGTTTGCGCGCATTTAGGCTTCACACCGCAATCAGTAAATCAATTGGGGGGCTATAAAATTCAAGGAAAAACGGATGAAAGTGCCGCTAAAATTATGGCTGATGCTATCGCCATGAGTGAGGCTGGTGTGAGTTTCATCGTATTAGAAATGGTGCCAGCTGCACTGGCTAAAAAAATTACAGAAAGCATTCAGACACCCACTATCGGTATTGGCGCTGGCGTAGACTGTAGCGGACAAGTCTTAGTCATACAAGATTTGTTGGGCATTTACACAGGTATTTCTGGAAAAAATCCAAGTGATTTTAAAGTTCCTAGATTTGTTAAAAACTTTTTATCTGAGACCAACAGCATTCAATATGCAGTAAGTGGCTATGTGCAAGCAGTCAAAAATAAAACATTCCCTACTGTTGAGCATAGTTACTGATGCAGATTATCTACACCGTTGCTGAGTTAAGACTAGAGCTAAAGAATCATGCAGAAATTGCTTTTGTTCCGACAATGGGGAACCTACACGCGGGCCATATTCGCTTAGTAAAAATTGCAAGGCAACGTGCAAACTTTGTAGTAGTTAGCATCTTCGTTAATCCGCTACAATTTGGAGCAAATGAAGATTTAGCTAGCTATCCACGAACTTTAGAAGCAGATTGTGAAAAGCTAAAAGTAGCAGGTGTAGACATAGTATTTGTGCCAGCAGTTGAAGAAATGTACCCCGACTTTGATGGATTAAGCCTCAATCAGACAATGACTATTATCCCACCGCCTATTGCAAATGAGCTATGTGGTGTATCGCGTCCCGGTCATTTTTCTGGCGTTGCGACCGTAGTGATGAAGCTTTTCAATATAGTTCAGCCGAGTCATGCTTTGTTTGGTCAAAAAGATTTTCAACAATTATTTATCATCAAGCAATTAGTCAAACAATTTAATTTACCTATTGAAATTATCGGCGCTGACACCGTGCGCGAAGATAATGGTTTGGCAATGAGTTCCCGCAATGGTTATTTAACGCTAGAGCAACGAAATCAAGCATCTCAATTATATGGTACATTACAAAATATTGTGAACTCGGTTAATGCTGGCAGCAAGGACTTCATTCAGTTAGAAAATCAGGCAAAAATTACGCTTATCAATTATGGTTGGATTGTTGACTACGTTTCCATTCGATCAAGCGCCAACCTACATCCAGCATCCACTAAAGATGAGCAACTTGTTGTGCTTGGAGCAGCTAAATTAGGTAACACTCGTCTTATAGATAATATTGAATTTTTGGCTAATTCCAAGTTGCTTTCGAACCTAGTCTAGGCACTCCTTTACATGCACTGCAGCTGAATTGCATGTAAGAACAACAAAGAATTGGTTTGAATGCAACTTGGAATAAGTACTTGAAAAGACTATAATACGACCCCTTTTGATAACCGATTGAGTCTATGCAAAGAACCATGCTTAAATCTAAGCTACACCGCGTGCATGTGACTCAGAGTGAGTTACATTATGAAGGCAGTTGTGCGATAGACGAAGTCTTACTAGAAGCTGCAGCCATTAGCGAATACGAGAAGATTTACATTTACAATGTGACCAATGGTGAGCGATTCAGCACCTATGCCATTCTTGGTGAGCGCAACTCTGGAATTATTTCAGTGAATGGTGCGGCAGCCCATAAAGCAGCACCACATGATATTTTGATAATTGCTAGTTATGCCCAATACTTTGAAGTTGAACTTGAACAGTTTAGCCCCCAACTTGTGTATGTAGATGAAAACAATCGCATACAATCTCAACGCAATAAAATTCCAGCACAGGCAGCTTAAATGACACAAAAATTAGATACAGTAAAATCAGATGCAGTATATTTAGAAACAATGAAAACCGCAGTGGTTGACGCCATTGAGGATATTAAAGGCTTCGACATCACTGTGATGGATGTACGAAAACTAACCTCAATGACTAGTTATATGATCGTTGCTAGCGCAACCTCTAGTCGTCAGGCTAAAGCTGTGGCAGATAATGTACGTACCAAGCTCAAGGAAAAGGATTTTCCTATACGAGGCACTGAGGGCGAAGATGCTGGAGAGTGGGTTTTAGTTGACTTGGGTGATATTGTCGTACACATTATGGTACCAACTACACGTGCCTATTATAACTTAGAGCAGCTTTGGGGTGAGGCTGAAAGCCGTCGTGGCCATATTAAGTCAGATAGCAACGAAGCCTAAATCAAGCAAAGTGGTACAGCCGAGAATATCGGTTTTTTGAATCGACTTAAGGATAATCATTGAAACTTCGTATTATCTCTGTTGGTCACAAAATGCCAAACTGGGTTGATGTTGCCTGCGCAGATTACACTAAGCGAATGCCCCGTGATGCTTCCATTGAAATAATCGACATAAAACCTGAAAAACGCGCAGCTGGCAACAGCACAGAAAACATCCAGCTAATTGAAGCCAAGAGAATTTTGGAGGCCATAGGCAAAGATTATTGCATCGCATTGGATGAGCGCGGACAAGAAGTCACAACGCTACAATTAGCTGATAAATTTACGGATTGGCAATCATCTGGTCGTGATATAGCGTTAATTATTGGTGGAGCAGATGGCCTTCACGCATCTGTAAAGCAAAAAGCTGACTGGCTTTGGGGGCTTTCAAAGCTGACTTTGCCGCACGCCATGGTTCGGGTGCTGCTGGTAGAGCAACTATATCGGGCATATACGGTCACTACTAAACACCCCTACCATCGCGAATAAATATGTTACCTGCGTCTAAAATACCAATCTATGAAAAATCCTTAGTTTGGTTTAGACGAGACTTACGTGATTACGATCACGCCGCGCTCTACCATGCACTTCGATATTCAAAGCAAGTTTTTTGCGTCTTTGTGTTCGATACTACTATTCTTGATTTACTGGCAGATAAAGCGGACCGACGCGTAGAATTTATTTGGGAAAGCGTACGTGAGCTCAAATCTGATTTAATTGCCAAGGGTGGAGATTTAATTGTTTTGCATGGTGCTGCGCAACATGAAATTTTAAAACTCGCTAACTCACTACTAGTTCAAGCTGTATTTACAAATCATGACTTCGAACCCGAGGCCGACCGACGTGATCAATATGTTGGCAACAAACTGCTTGAGTTGAATATTGCATTTCATCATTACAAGGATCATGTTATTTTTGAGAAAGATGAAGTGCTAAACCTAGCTGGCAAGCCTTATGGCATCTTTACTCCATATAAAAACATGTGGCTTAAAACCATCAATGATTTTTTCATAAAACCCTATCCGGTTGATTCTTATGTGAGTAATCTGGCTAATCTTACTACTTGTAAATTTCCAAACTTAGATCTCCTCAGCCTGGAAAGTTTGGGTTTTAAACGTACAAATTTATCAAAAATGCATTTACCTACTGGCATGCGAGGCGGATTAGCGCTTTTTGAAGATTTTAAAGCACGTATGAGCCAGTACAAAGATGCTCGCGATTTTCCAGGCGTGAAAGGTGTTTCCTACTTATCGGTACATTTACGTTTTGGCACTGTATCTATTCGCCATTTGGTCAGAGAAGCAATACAAGCTAGCAATAATGGCGCTCAGACTTGGTTAAGTGAGCTTATTTGGCGAGAATTTTATATGCAAATTCTGTATCATAACCCTAGAGTTGCTATCGGAATGGCATATAAAACAGAGTATGAGTCATTAAAATTTCCCAATGACAAAAAATCATTTCAAGCTTGGTGTGAAGGCAGAACAGGTTACCCACTTATAGATGCCGCCATGCGGCAACTCAATTCCACAGGCTTTATGCACAATCGTTTGCGCATGGTTGCAGCAAGTTTTTTAGTCAAAGATCTATTGGTTGATTGGCGTTTAGGCGAGCGTTACTTTGCTGAAAAACTCATTGATTTCGACTTAAGTGCTAATAATGGTGGCTGGCAATGGGCTGCTAGCACTGGTTGTGATGCCCAACCTTGGTTTAGGATTTTTAATCCCATTAGCCAAAGCGAGCGATTTGATGCGCAAGGTAAGTTTATTCGTAAGTACGTGCCTGAACTTGCTAAGTGCAATGAAAAAGAGATTCACGCTCCTTGGCTAATATCGCCACATCGGCTTCAAGAACTAAATATTCACTTAGGCGCCGATTACCCTTCTCCAATTGTAGACCATGCGAAACAGCGCCCCTTGGCTTTAATGCTTTATAAAAATATATAATATGTTTTATATAAGACATAAGTGTTCTATAATTATTTAGTAGAATTTATTTACCGACCTTAAATTTTTTGAAAGATTATTATGGCTCTCGTCTCGTTACGACAACTACTAGATCACGCTGCTGAGCATGACTACGGTATTGCGGCATTTAATGTTAACAATATGGAGCAAGTGCGCGCCATTATGCTGGCGGCGGACGAAACTAACAGCCCAGTAATCTTACAAGGTTCTGCTGGCGCGCGTAAATATGCTGGCGAGGCATTTTTAAGACACTTGGTACTAGCAGCAATAGAGACTTACCCACACATTCCTGTCGTAATGCATCAGGATCATGGCCAATCTCCAGCAGTATGCGTACAAGCTATGCGATCAGGCTTTTCAAGTGTGATGATGGATGGTTCATTAATGGAAGATGCCAAAACTCCTTCCAGCTATCAATATAATGTGGATGTTACAAAAAAAATTGTCGAGATTGCCCATGCTATTGGCGTATCAGTAGAAGGGGAGCTAGGTGTGCTAGGTTCATTAGAAACTGGATTAGCTGGGGAAGAGGATGGTTCCGGGGCTGCAGGTCTGTTAAGTCACGCACAAATGCTCACCGACCCTGAGGAAGCTGCTGACTTTGTTCGCCAAACAGGAGTAGATGCCTTAGCAATTGCCATTGGAACATCACATGGTGCCTATAAGTTCACAAAGCCACCTACTGGCAAAACCCTTGCAATAAGTCGCATTAAAGAGATTCATCAACGCATACCAAATACGCATTTGGTAATGCATGGTTCATCTTCCGTCCCTCAAGAGTGGCTAAAAATCATCAACGAATATGGTGGCGATATGGGCGAGACTTATGGTGTACCTGTGGAAGAAATCGTTGAAGGAATTAAATTTGGCGTGCGTAAAATTAACATCGATACTGATCTGAGAATGGCTTCAGCCGGAGCAGTTAGAAAGTATCTAGATACCAATAAAAAAGATTTTGATCCGCGTAAATTTTTAAATGCAGCGACCATTGCCATGCAGGCAATATGTAAAGCACGCTATGAAGCCTTTGGATCCGCAGGGCAAGCGAGCAACATTAAACCAATCTCTTGTGATCAAATGGCAATGCGCTATAAAGCCGGTGAGTTGCAAGCCATCATAAAATAGATATTATTGCCGAATAAAATATAAGGGATTCAAAATGCGTCGCAATCTTGTAGTGGGTAATTGGAAAATGCATGGCGACATTCATAGCAACCAGTTATTACTTGAAAGCCTGATTAAGAACTTAAAGGATTTCGAAAATGCTGACTATGTGGTTTGCGTACCCAATCCATATTTACATCAAACCAGATCATTACTGGAAAATTCCAATATTGCTTGGGGTGGACAAAATGTAAACCAGTATGAACAAGGCGCTTTTACTGGCGCTGTTTCACCGCATATGCTTACCGACTTCGGATGCACCTATGTCATCCTTGGACACTCAGAAAGACGTGTGCTATTTCATGAAACAAACCTTACAGCTGCTGCCAGATTTGATGCATCACTAAGAGCTGGACTAACACCTATCCTATGTGTAGGTGAAACATTAGCAGAACATGAAGCTGGGTTAACTGAAGTTATTGTAGCAAGTCAAATGGATGCTGTCATGGCAACGCTTGGAGAGCAAGAGTTCGCAAAAGCGATACAATTAAACATGGTGTTTGCTTATGAGCCAGTTTGGGCAGTTGGTACGGGAAGAACAGCATCGCCAGAGCAGGCGCAATCAGTACATGCATTTATTCGCAATCGTATTGCTCGGCGAGATGCAGAAGCCGCAGCAAAGGTGCGCATTATCTATGGTGGCAGTGTCAAATCTCAAAATGCCAAAGAATTGTTTGCTAAACCTGATGTAGATGGAGGTTTAGTTGGTGGCGCATCTCTCAATGCAGATGAGTTTATAGCGATTTGTAAACTAGCTAATTAGTTAGCGAAAAATCCGTCTATTTTAAATTAGGAAATTCTATGAGCCAGCATATCAACATTTCAGAGTTTTTAAAGCAACATATTGTGGGTGAACATAGCGTTGCATTAAATGCCATGCTAAAAGATGTTGTTGAAGCCTGTAAGGAAATTGCTGTTTCCATTGATAAAGGGGCACTTTCAGGCAATATGGGCAACTTAGCCTCAGAGAATATCCAGGGTGAAGTGCAAAAAGCGCTAGACGTGATTACCAACGAAATTTTCATTGATGCAGTTTTGCATAGTACTTACGTGGCTGGAATGGTTTCAGAAGAATTAGATAATCCTGTTGAGATCTCTGAAACACATCGCCAAAATGGTCAATTTTTACTCATGTTTGATCCGCTTGATGGCTCTTCAAATGTAAATGTAAATATATCAGTAGGCACGATATTCTCCATTTTGAAATCACCAAATACCAACCCAGAATTGGCTGATTTTTTACAGCATGGCACCACGCAAATCTGCGCCGGCTATGCATTGTACGGGTCATCAACTATGTTTGTACTTACTACAGGCAATGGAGTCAACGGTTTCACTCTAGATAAGGATGCCAAGCAATTTTATCTCACGCATCCCAATATGAAAATTGCTCTAGAAACACAGGAATTTGCAATTAACATGTCAAACTATCGCTTTTGGAATGAGCCTATACAGCGCTATATTGATGAATGCTTACAGGGCAAAGAAGGTGATCGAAAAAAAGACTTTAACATGCGCTGGGTAGCTTCCATGGTAGCTGAAGTACATCGCATATTAGTCCGTGGTGGCGTATTCATGTACCCGATTGACAGTAAATCAAAATCTGGAAAATTGCGTCTAATGTATGAAGCAAACCCAATGAGCTTTATTGTTGAGCAGGCGGGCGGAGCGGCAAGCACAGGGTTGCAACGAATTTTAGAGTTAAAACCGAGTGGTATACACCAGCGCGTACCAGTAATAATTGGTTGTAAAAGTGAGGTCGAGAGAATTGTGTCTTATCACCAAACCAATTTAAAGCGAAAATAGCGTACCCTCCGATTTAAAATTTTAACTTTTCATCTACACCAAAATTCCAAGAAAAATTAAAGTCTATATTCGAACATCCCTAAATCGTTTAAACCATCTCTTTTTATTAGCAAAAAAACAACAATTTTGTTGGAAAAAATCCAAATTACTAGACAACGAAGTCCGGCTCAGTTAAAGTACTAATCGGGGTTTCCGTTGATATTCTCACAATTCTTGCATTCAAGTTTTAATGTATAGCGTTCAGAAAAATCAAATTTTGGGGTATTAAATGCGTAATAAAATAATAACATGCTGTAAAACAACAGCCATCATTACTAGCGTATTAATAATAACAACGCTTTCAGGTTGCGCTACGCAAGCGGACAAAGACCCACTTGAAGGGTTTAATCGTGGAGTTTACAAGTTTAATGATGTTACTGACAAAGCCTTCTTTAAACCTGTGGCTACCGCCTATAAAACAATAACACCCTCCCCCATACGTACTGGTGTTAATAATTTCTTTAGAAATTTAGGCTCAATTACTACCGTTATAAATGATTTATTACAGTTTAAATTTGCAAGCGCTTTTACTGATGCTGGCAGGTTTGTCATGAACAGCACATTTGGCCTAGCTGGCTTTGTTGACGTAGCTTCTATGGATAAAATTGAAAACCATAAAGAAGACTTTGGTCAAACATTAGGTCATTGGGGTGTCGGTAACGGTGCCTATCTTGTACTACCATTCCTTGGCCCTTCTAGCCTTCGTGACACCACTGGATTAGTGGTTGATAAAGCAACTAGTGATCCAATTGCATACACACATAATATTGGTGAAATTCGACTACATAACCAACTTCGTGCAGTACAGTTTTTAGACAAACGTGCAGAATTACTCACTGCAACAGACTTAGTTGATGATGCGTCTTTAGATCCATACGCTTTTACACGTGATGCATACTTACAAAGGCGAGCAAGTTTGGTTCAAGATGGTCTTGTACCAGAAGAATTTATCAAAGATGAGTTTGAAGAAGCAGATGTCGGAACTGTAACCAAATAAGATTCTTACATCTTTAAAAAAGCTCCAGTTTAATGAACTGGAGCTTTTTTATGACAAAAAACTGAACCAAATACTGTTTAATCTAATCCGAAGCCACTGTCATACGCTCTATTAAAATAGAACCCACCTGTTTTGACCCCTGAGTGATGACGTCTGAGCCAATCGCAACAATCATCTTCAACATGTCCGCCATATTGCTAGCAATTGTAATCTCCTCTACTGGGTGAATAATCACACCATTTTCCACCCAAAACCCAGCCGCTCCTCTCGAATAATCACCAGTGACCATATTAATTCCAGTACCTAGCAACTCCGTCACGAGCAAGCCAGTGCCCATGAGTTCAAGCATACTAGAAAAATCCTCACCACTAGACTGCACAATCAAATTATGATTTCCACCAGCATTGCCTGTAGTGTTCATTCCCAATTTACGTGCAGAATAACTTCCCAACACATAGCCTTGCAATACGCCATCTTCAACCAATTGGCGTGAATGAGTAGCTACGCCTTCATTGTCAAAAGAGCTACTCGCCAAACCTTTTTTAAGATGAGGCTCTTCAAAGATATTTAATACTGGGCTAGCCACTTGCTTACCTAGGCTATCTAATAAAAATGATGACTTACGATATAAGCTACCCCCAGAAATCGCACTGATAAGCGAGGATATTAAACCACTGGCCAGTGGCGCTTCAAATAGAACAGGCACTTGGCAGGTACTAATTTTGCGTGAATTTAATCGTCTTACAGTTCGCTCGCCAGCTATTCTGCCAAGATCAACGGCGGATTGAATGTCCTGTGGTGCACGTGCGGTGCTATACCAATAATCACGCTGCATGCTGTCACCTGACTCGGCAATCACTGAGCAACTTAGGCCATGCCTTGAACTTAGGTAGCCTCCAGTAAATCCATGCGTGTTACTGTACGAAAAATATCCCTCACCGGTTGATAAACTTGCTCCTTCGGAATTTGTTATTCGAGCATCGACACTTAAGGCTGCCGCCTCACATTCTTTAGCAATGACAATAGCTTCATCTACAGAGATATTCCATGGGTGATGAAGATCTAAATCCAAAATATCTTTTGCCATTAAATTAGCATCAGCTAAACCACAAAATACATCTTTTGCAGTGTACTTAGCAATATTGCAAGCAGCAGCAACCGTATCTTTAATTGCTTGCTGGCTTAAATCAGATGTACTGGCATGGCCTTTTTGCTGCCCGAAATACACCGTTACAGACATACCTTTGTCACGGTTGTATTCAATGTTTTCAACCTCTCCTAGGCGAACTGATACATTTTGTCCAATACTTATGCTTAATTCCGCTTCCGCCTCGCTAGCGCCAAGGCTTTTTGCCACCTTAAGCATATCTTCTGTCTTTTGCTTGATTTCATCTAAGCTGTAACTAAATCCTGAATTTAAACTGGTATCCGCCATCGCGCTTTATCTTTCAATATATACAAGCGCCCGTAAAAGCACGCTAAAACTAAAGGCTGTTATAATACCGCAACATGAAACCGAAAAAGACAATCACAGGCATTGATTTTAGTTATGATGCGAATTTAGCCTCTAAATTAAATACTGAAGAGCCTATTAGTAAAACTCAACTCAAGGCCGAGGCAGATGAACAGCAAGCACTTGGCGTACGGTTGACTGAGCTGCCAAAAGACAAACTACTGAAGTTAGACCTACCAGATGCAGTACTCACAGCCGTGTTGGATTCTAAAAAAATTACCGCCAATGGCGCAATGCGCAGGCATAAACAGTATTTAGGAAGGTTGATGCGTGAAACTGATAATGCGCCAATTTTAGAGCAACTCGCGCGCTGGGATGGCAAACACACCGCTGAGAATGCTTATTTTCATGGGCTTGAGCGTTGGCGGGACCGCATGATTGAAGATGCAAATGTTTTGAATGAATTTATTGCGCAAAATACGCAAACTGACCCGCTAGCGATTCAACAACTTCGAACCTTAATTCGCAATGCGCAAAAAGAACTTGCCGCGAACAAGCCCCCTAAAAGTAGCCGTGAACTATTTAAGTTGCTACGTGAAGTCACGCAAGTATCACAAGATAATAGTGATGGAGATGCAACCTACTCGCCTAAATATGAACTAGATCAAAACATTTAGCTCACTACTTATCGCATCAGGATTTAAAAATGAAGTTTTTGCTAGGTTTATTGACCTTACTCACACCTTCAGTTGCTTTTGCTACTGAACATAGCGCTACGCATGTCCTTACAAGCCATTGGGTGGGCATCTCCGCCTTAGTGTTATTTTTCATCGCCTACTTATTGGTAATGGCCGAAGAGTTTATTCACTTGCGCAAATCTAAGCCCGTAGTGCTGACAGCAGGTATTATTTGGGCGCTAATTGCTTGGTATTATCAAGCGAACGATATTCCACATGTAGTAGAGGCCGCCTTTAGACATAACCTGCTTGAATACGCTGAGTTGTTGCTATTTTTAATTGTTGCCATGACCTACATTAATGCAATGGATGAACGCCATGTCTTTGAAGCCCTGCGCACTTGGCTAATCCGCAAAGGGTTAAGCTACAAAGCTTTGTTTTGGGTAACTGGCTTGCTCGCGTTTTTTATTTCACCCATTGCAGACAATCTTACCACTGCATTGCTCATGGGTGCGGTGGTATTAGCAGTAGGCGGTAGCAATAAAAAATTTGTATTACTCGCATGTATTAACCTAGTAGTCGCTGCAAATGCAGGCGGCACATTTAGCCCCTTCGGTGATATTACTACGCTGATGGTGTGGCAAAAAAACATTATCGCAAGTAATGGCGCAGTCACGTTTTGGACGTTCTTCAGCTTATTTTTACCGGCACTGTTGAATTGGCTAGTACCCGCCAGTATCATGAGTTTTGCTGTACCCGATGAAAAACCAGAAGGCAACTGCAATCAGCTACCAATGCGCCGTGGTGCTTTAGTGATTGTCAGCCTATTTTTAATCACTATTGTAATGGCAGTGATGGCGCACAGCTTACTTGGCTTGCCGCCTGTGTTAGGCATGATGACGGGTTTAGGTTTATTGCAACTTTATGCTTTTGTACTCAAAACTAAGGGCGAAAAAACTCATTTGCCCAGCAGAAATGGTGATTTAAGCACCCCGATTCCATATGACATTTACAGTAAAGTCGCGCGCGCGGAATGGGACACGCTTTTTTTCTTTTACGGTGTGATTTTATGCGTTGGTGGTTTAAGCTTTTTGGGTTATTTAACCTTAGTATCACAGACCATTTATGGAGGATGGGGTGCAACAAATGCCAACATTGCTATCGGCATTATGTCTGCAATAGTAGATAACATTCCAGTGATGTTTGCCGTGCTTAGCATGATGCCAGACATGAGTACTGGGCAATGGATGCTAGTCACTTTAACAGCGGGCGTTGGCGGCTCATTACTGTCTATTGGCTCTGCCGCTGGCGTTGCGCTCATGGGGCAAGCGCATGGCAGTTACACGTTTTTTGGACATTTAAAATGGACACCCGTGATTGCGCTGGGATACGCGACAAGTATTGCTATACATCTATGGCTGAATGCTGATATGTTTTGAATGGCGGATTCTAGGTTGAATCCGCCATACTATAAATGACACTTCATTTACTTTCTTGAATTTAATGCTACGCGCATTTTTACCACCTCTGTTCCTCGCTGCACTTCAACTGGTACAGTTTTTCCTGCATATTGCTTCACTGCTGCAAATAAATCATCTGGCTTGTCTAAAAGTTGCTCGCCTATTTTAAGCAGGTTATCCCCTTTTAAAATACTTGCTTTAGCGGCGGGCGATTCTTTAATTACGGCAATTACAGTTAGTCCCTTTACTTCATCAGCTTTCGCGGCCCCATCATTTTCAGCAGGTATCAGTTTAATAATATGCACCCCTAGCGAAGGCATTGGTAACTTTGCCCAGTAGCTCGCATAATGGATGGTCTGTGGCATTTGCTCTGCACTTTTATTAACCTCATCAGCAGATTTTTCGCCTGCTTTATCACCATCAAATCTGACAATATTGGTTTTAATGGGGATGTTTTTGTTGTAAATCAACACCGTATCTGCCTTCAAATCTTTACCATATTGCAAAGCTAAATCATCTGAAACACTGGTTGATACAAATGTAGATGACCCCATCATATCGTAGCCATTTTCTAGCATCTGGGTGTTGTCTTCTTCTTGATTTTTGCGACGTTCTAATTGCGTGCTAGGGCTTGGGCTCAGAGATTTTAGCTGGCTACCATTTTGCGCCACATATTTTTCTGCATACAAATTTGTTTGTGTAGCGACATTTTCAGCGGAATGCACATGGCTAGCGAAAAAAAATGCCGCCAGCCCTAGAAATCCCAATGACATGAAGCGGTTGCTCATTGCTGGTTTTATCGCCTTAACTTGCAAAGCTGGCTGACGGTTTAATTGGTAATTATTTTTCGGCATAAAAATCCTTTATTGTGTGTAATGTTATGATTGCGCATTAAGCATTACTAATGACACCCGAATGACAAAAGAATTCATTAAAATTGGTTTAGTTTCGATCAGCGATCGTGCAAGTAGCGGTGTATATGAAGATTTAGGCTTACCAACACTCAAAAGTTGGTTTGAAAGCGCACTAATTACACCCGCACAATTTGTCACGCGATTGATTGCTGATGAGCAATCTGAAATTGAATCTACACTAATTGATTTGGTTGATAATGAAAATTGCAACTTAATTTTAACCACAGGAGGCACGGGACCCGCTTTGCGTGACGTAACCCCAGAAGCAACAATTGCTGTAGCTGATAAAGAAATGTCTGGATTTGGTGAACAGATGCGCCAAATTGGTTTAAATTTTGTGCCTACCGCCATTTTATCAAGGCAAGTCGCAGTGATCCGCAAGCAATCCTTAATCATCAACTTACCTGGTCAGCCCAAAGCCATCGCCCAGACGCTAGAAGGTTTAAAAGATGACGCTGGCAATCAAAAAATACATGGGATTTTCGCCGCCGTTCCCTATTGCTTAGATCTTATTGGCGCACCTTACATTGAAACTAACGAATCTATAGTTAAAGCTTTTAGGCCAAAGTCCGCAATAAAGCCTGCGTAAAAAACTTAATGACACCTGAATTTAATTTAATTGAACAACACTTCACACGTCCTACACGCAATACCAAATTAGGCGTGGGTGACGATGCTGCATTGATTAGCATCGGAACAGACATGGAACTAGCTATTTCAGCTGACATGCTGGTAGTAGGCACTCACTTTTTTGCAGATTGCGACCCTTATCAACTTGGCTGGAAATCCCTTGCCGTGAACATTTCAGACATGGCAGCGATGGGGGCAAATCCAAAGTGGGCAACATTAGCAATTGCCTTACCTGAAGTTAATCAAGTATGGTTAGCCGAATTTTCACGCGGTTTTTTTGCCTGTGCCGATGCGTTTAATGTGGATTTAATTGGTGGCGATACAACGCGTGGGCCGCTTACTATTAGCGTACAAATTATGGGGGAATTGCCAATTGGCAAGGCAATTAAGCGCAATGGTGCTAAGGTTGATGATGAAATTTGGATATCAGGCAAATTAGGAGATGCAGCTTTAGCCTTGCAGCACTTACAAAGCAAACTGACATTACCAAAAGATACTTTTATACTTTGCGCTAAAGCCTTACATACCCCTCAACCTCGTGTCGCATTAGGCTTAGCATTGCAGGATATCGCTAATAGCGCCATTGATATATCCGATGGCTTACTAGCAGATTTAGGTCATATCCTGAAACAATCAAATATAGGCGCAATTCTAGAATTGAAGAATATTCCGCATTCTTCATATGCTGACTTTCCAATAGATTTGCATGATGAAAATTTCCGAACAATCGTTTTAGCAGGTGGTGATGATTACGAGCTATGTTTTACCGCACCTTTAGAAAAACATGCAGGAATATTGAAATTAAGTGAATCCATTAAACTTCCATTAACTTGCATAGGTCACATCACTACAAATAACGGCATAGTTGTGTATGGTTTAGAAAATGAAATTTTAGATATTAAGGAAACCGGGTTTGACCACTTTAGCTAAATTACCAAACGTGCGATTTTTACTGCAACACCCCGCACATTTTTTTGGGCTTGGTTTCGGTAGTGGTTTAGCCCCCAAAGCACCAGGTACCTTTGGCACACTGGTGGGATTTCCATTATTTTGGTTAATATCCGTCTATGCTTTATCAACGCAACTCCTTGTTGTGGCCGCCTTATTTTTAATCGGTATTTATTTTTGTGATATTACTGGCAAAGCGCTTGGTGTACCTGATTATGGCGGAATTGTTTGGGACGAAATAGTCGCGATGATGCTAGTACTCGCTTTCACGCCAAACCAATGGCAGTGGTGGATAGTTGCATTTATGTTATTTCGTTTATTTGATATTTGGAAGCCATTTCCCATCCGCTATTTTGATGCAAAACTCAAGAATGGCTTTGGTGTAATGTTTGATGACTTGCTTGCAGCCATATTCGCTATCGCTTGCCTGTTACTGCTAGAAGTATGGATTACCTCTCAACCTTAGCCGAAGAGTTAGGTGTAGCACTAAAAGCACGTGGTTTTATGCTAGTGCTAGCAGAATCATGTACAGGCGGCATGGTGGCGCAAGCCGTTACCAGCGTGGCTGGCAGCTCGGCTTGGTTTGACCGTGGATTTGTCACTTATAGCAATATAGCAAAAATTGAAATGCTGGGCGTATCGCCACAAACGCTTGAAAAATTTGGTGCTGTGAGCGAAGATGTTGCCGCCCAAATGGCTTTAGGTTGTTTAAAATTAGGTATGCGTAAAAATAGTCATGCGCAAATTGCTGGCAGCATTACGGGTATTGCTGGGCCAGATGGTGGCACAGCAGAAAAACCCGTCGGCACAGTATGTTTTGCTTGGGCAAATTTGAATCAGCCAATATTAACGGCGACCCAAATATTTTCGGGAAACCGCCAAGAAATCCGTCAACAGGCCACGGCCTTTATGTTGGCAAGGCTTATTGCCAGACTAAATGACTTAGAAAGCTAGATCTTTAGAGTAATTAGTGCCTACCACCAACACGGCCATGCCTGCTAACGCTTTCATTGCCGAATCCCCAAACATGATGCCCACGATTTTTGTGTCCCCAACTACCGTGGTGTCCGCGGTTATTTCCACTTCCATACCTATGGTGACTTCCATAATTATTGTTACCAAACGCAACCACTGCTGGCGCAACATAATACACCACGGTTGGCGCATGCACTACGCGCGGATGGTTTGTGTAACCCAGTGAATAATTGGATGAATAACCTGCTTGCGGTGGATAAAAATGACCTGCATTTACGCTCGCGCTATAATAATCACGTGCATAAGCGCTAGAAGCCGATGCTACAACAATAGTTAATGCTACAACTGCTGAACTTAAAATCTTCATGGAAATTTTCACGGTTTTCATCCTTATCAAAAAATATCCTCCGATATAAAAACGCCCTAACTTCATTAAGGTTGACAGCCTATACAGTGACATTTTTTAGCTTAAGCCCTAGCGAGTGAATCTTATCAATTTAATATACACATAAGCCAGTAAGCACCTTACGCTAAACCTTGATTTATGAAATAATTACACGCTACTAAAAGTAGTAAAAACTTCTAAAAATACAAAGGCAAATCAGCATGGATGATAACAAAAGCAAAGCACTAGCCGCGGCATTAGCTCAAATAGAGAAACAGTTCGGCAAGGGCTCTATCATGCGTATGGGTGATGCTAGCATTGGTGAGGACATCCAATCAGTTTCTACTGGCTCTTTAGGACTGGACATTGCCCTTGGCATTGGCGGGTTGCCACGCGGTCGTGTGGTAGAAATATACGGACCTGAATCATCGGGTAAAACCACATTAACTCTCTCTGTTATCGCACAAATGCAAAAGCTAGGTGGTGTTGCCGCTTTTATTGATGCTGAACATGCATTAGATCCACAATATGCAGCAAAATTGGGCGTCATTGTGCCTGATTTATTAATTTCACAGCCAGATACTGGTGAGCAAGCATTAGAAATCGTAGACATGCTAGTTCGCTCTGGCTCGGTTGATATTGTCGTTGTAGACTCTGTTGCTGCGCTGACACCACGCGCTGAAATTGAAGGCGAAATGGGCGACTCACACATGGGGTTACAAGCTCGCTTAATGAGCCAAGCTTTACGTAAATTGACAGGCAATATCAAACGTACCAATACCTTAGTGATTTTCATCAACCAAATTCGTATGAAAATAGGTGTGATGTTCGGCAGTCCAGAAACAACTACTGGCGGTAATGCACTTAAATTCTATGCTTCTGTACGCTTAGATATTCGTCGTACTGGCGCGATTAAGAAAGGCGATGAAGTCATTGGCTCTGAGACGCGCGTAAAAGTCATTAAAAACAAAGTAGCGCCTCCATTCAAACAAGCAGAATTTGATATTTTGTACGGTGAAGGCATTTCACGTGAAGGTGAAATTATCGAGCTAGGCGTTAATGCTAAATTTGTTGAAAAAGCGGGCGCTTGGTATAGCTACAATGGCGAAAAAATCGGCCAAGGCAAAGACAACTCTCGCGACTACCTAAAAGCGCATCCAGCAATTGCCAACGAAATTGACGCTAAGATCCGCGCCAATATGAAAGCATTGGCTGAAGCGATGCCTGCAGTACGTGCTGAAGAAGATTAAATAGGCCGCTAAATAATCGACTTTCAGCCAAAAAGCTTAAGGCAGCGTGCGCTAGATTACCTAGGAAAGCGCGAGTATTCATACTTTGAACTCGCGCAAAAGCTTAAACCTTATGTAGAACAAACAGACGAGACCTCTGCAACTGAGCAGATAACTGCGATATTAGAAGATTTTAAAAAGCGTGGCTGGTTGTCAGATGCTCGATTTGCCGAAATGCTGGTGCATGCACGTAAAAGTAAATTTGGTAGTGCACGAGTAGCAAGTGAGTTAAGGGAAAAAGGTGTGGCAGATGATTTAATCGCCAATGCAGTAGTTGAAATAAAAAGTACCGAGATTGAAAATGCGCGTGGGATATGTCGAAAAAAATATAAAGAAAGCCCTGCCAGCCGCGAAGATTGGGCAAAGCAGGCAAGGTTTTTACAAAGCCGAGGATTTGGTTTTGATGTAATTAAAAAAGTACTGAATAGCACAAATGACGAAGATAACCTGTAGGAGCGAATTCAACCGCGATGCAACGTTAATCGCGAATAAATTAACTCCTACATAAAATTAAAATGCACAAACAAATGACAATCAAACTAAGCAACACACCTAGTAGCAACGAAATCCGCAATGCGTTTCTCGACTTTTTCGCCTCTAAAGGTCATCAAATCGTTGCATCTAGCTCGCTGGTGCCACATGGCGACCCTACGCTGCTATTTACAAATGCTGGGATGAATCAGTTTAAAGACGTTTTTCTCGGGTTTGATAAGCGCCCTTACACACGAGCAACGACTAGCCAAAAATGTGTGCGTGCTGGTGGTAAACACAACGACCTTGAAAATGTAGGCTACACTGCGCGCCATCACACATTTTTTGAAATGTTAGGTAATTTCAGCTTTGGCGATTACTTCAAAGAGGATGCTATTGCATATGCGTGGGAGTTGCTGACTGAAGTATTTAAACTACCCAAAGACAAGCTAACAGTTACCGTTTACGCCGATGATGACGAGGCTTATACCATTTGGCATGACAAAATTGGTGTTCCAGCTGAGCGCATTATCCGTATTGGCGACAACAAAGGTGTACGCTACGCCTCAGACAACTTCTGGATGATGGGCGACACTGGCCCATGCGGCCCATGTACAGAAATTTTCTACGACCACGGCGACCACCATTTTGGTGGCCCTCCAGGCAGCCCAGATGAAGATGGTGACCGCTTCATCGAAATCTGGAATAACGTATTCATGCAATTCAACCGCGATGAAGCAGGTGTAATGCACCCGCTACCAAAACCATCGGTAGATACCGGTATGGGCTTGGAGCGTATTTCTGCGGTATTACAGCATGTGCATGCCAACTACGAAATTGATATTTTCCAAGGCTTAATCGCCGCTGCCGCGCGTGAAACCAACACAACAGACTTAAGCATTCCATCACTTAAAGTACTAGCTGACCATATTCGTGCTTGCTCATTCTTAATTGCAGATGGCGTGATTCCTGGCAATGAAGGTCGGGGCTATGTGCTACGCCGCATTATTCGCCGCGCTATTCGTCATGGCTATAAATTAGGTGTGCGTGCAGCATTCTTCTACAAGCTTGTGCCGGAGTTAGTCAAGCAAATGGGTGAAGCATATCCTGAACTTGTCGCGAACCAGTCGCGCATCATGGATATGCTAAAACTTGAAGAAGATCGCTTCTTTGAAACCATTGAAAACGGTATGGCAATTCTTGAAGCTGCGATAAAAAACCTTCCACGCGAGGCCTATAGTGCTGAGCTGATTCACCGCAATAAGTCAGAGAAAATCATTGGGCTTGATGGTGATACCGCGTTCAAACTTCATGACACATTTGGATTTCCGCTTGATTTAACTGCAGACATTTGCCGTGAACGTGGTTTAGCTGTAGATACCGCTGGCTTTGATACAGCTATGACACGCCAAAAAGAACAAGCACGCGCAGCGGGTAAATTCAAAATGGCAACTAATCTTGAATACATTGGCGCAATCACTGATTTTAAAGGTTATGAGACATTAGAAACTAGCGCTAAGGTTTTGGCGCTATACAAAGACGGCGCTTCTGTGACTCAACTTTCAGAAGGGGATTTAGGTGTTGTGGTATTAGATAACACGCCGTTCTATGCAGAGTCTGGTGGTCAAGTAGGTGATAATGGTGTGCTTAAAGCTGAAAATGGTATTTTTGCTGTGGAAGATACACAAAAAATCCAGGCTGCTGTTTTTGGTCATCATGGCATTTTAAAAACTGGCAAAATCAGTTTAGGTGAAAGCCTAAAAGCGAATGTGAATTTAACAGCTCGTGCCAACGTTATGCGAAACCATTCAGCAACACACTTGATGCACAAAGCACTTCGCGAAACATTAGGCGAACATGTACAACAAAAAGGTTCGTTGGTTGATGCAGATAAAACGCGTTTCGACTTTGTGCATAACGCGCCGATGACAGATGCTGAAATCGCTAAAGTTGAAGAGATTGTCAATGCCGAGATATTAGCTAATGCAGCTTGCCAAGCACGAGTCATGGATATTGAATCTGCACAAAAAACTGGTGCGATGATGCTGTTTGGCGAGAAATATGGCGATGAAGTGCGCGTGCTTGATATTGGAAGTTCACGCGAATTATGCGGTGGCACACACGTTAGCCGCACAGGCGATATTGGTTTATTCAAAATTACAGGTGAATCTGGCGTAGCTGCAGGAGTTCGTCGTATTGAGGCTACAACTGGTAATGGCGCATTAAAACTCATCAATTCACAGCAACATTTAATCTTACAATTAGCTAGTGACTTAAAATCACCTGTAAGTGAACTCGCATCTAAAGTTACGCAACTCAGTGAGCATGCAAAATCTCTAGAAAAAGAATTGATGCGTTTGAAATCTAAACTAGCCTCATCTCAAGGTGATGATTTAGCCATACAAGCCGAAGAAATATTAGGTATAAAAGTATTAGCCGTGACTCTTGAAAGTGCTGATGCAAATACATTGCGCGAAACGATGGATAAACTGAAAGATAAACTAAAATCTGCCGTGATTGTCCTAGCCAGTGTTAACGATGGCAAAGTAAGCTTGGCAGCAGGCGTCACGCCTGACTTAATCACTAAAATGAAAGCAGGCGAACTGGTCAACTTTGTAGCGCAACAAGTAGGTGGTAAAGGTGGAGGTAAGCCAGACATGGCAATGGCAGGCGGTACGGATGCCAGCCAGTTACCCAAAGCACTAGCCAGCGTAAGTGACTGGGTAAGCAGTAAACTATAATTTAACTAAACTTTAATAAAGTATTTAAGAGCTGAAAATGGCATTAATTGTACAAAAATATGGCGGCACATCTGTAGCGAATCCTGAAAGGATACGCAATGTTGCGCGTCGCGTAGCGCGTTATAAGGCAATGGGACATCAAGTCGTGGTAGTGGTTTCTGCCATGTCTGGTGAAACGAACAAACTCATTGGCTTAGCAAAAGAACTTATGGCGGAGCCAGATCCACGCGAGTTGGATATGATTATCTCCACAGGCGAACAAGTCACAATAGGCTTAACCGCATTGGCGTTAATCGAACTAGGCATCAAAGCAAAAAGCTATACAGGCGCACAAGTTAAAATTCTAACGGATGACGCTTACACAAAAGCACGCATTCTCAACATCGATCAACATAATCTAAAAGCAGACTTAGATGCTGGTTATGTATGCGTTGTGGCAGGCTTTCAAGGTGAAGACGCACAAGGCAACATAACCACTTTAGGGCGTGGCGGTTCTGATACTACTGGCGTGGCCTTAGCGGCAGCATTGGGTGCAGACGAATGCCAAATCTACACTGATGTTGATGGCGTTTATACAACCGACCCGCGTGTAGTGCCTGAAGCGCGCCGCCTAAAATCAATCACTTTTGAAGAAATGCTTGAATTAGCAAGCCAAGGTTCAAAAGTTCTGCAAATTCGCTCTGTTGAATTTGCAGGGAAATACAAAGTTAAGCTGCGTGTGCTATCTAGTTTTGAAGAAGAAGGTGACGGCACACTGATAACATTTGAGGAAGAAGATAACATGGAACAACCCATCATTTCAGGCATTGCGTTCAATCGTGATGAAGCCAAAATCATCGTACTAGGTGTGCCAGATAAGCCAGGCATTGCTTACCAAATCTTGGGTCCAATAGCTGACGCTAATATTGATGTTGATATGATTATTCAAAACACTGGCGCAGACGGCACAACTGATTTTACGTTCACCGTTCATAAAAATGAAATGAACAAAGCGCTGAATATTTTACGTGACAAAGTTCAAGGTCATATTGGCGCGCGGGAAATCAGTGGCGATGACAAAATCGCTAAAGTATCAGTAGTTGGTGTAGGCATGCGCTCTCATGTTGGCATCGCTAGCCAAATGTTCCGTACACTCGCTGAAGAAGGCATTAATATCCAAATGATTTCAACTTCAGAAATTAAAATTGCCGTAGTAGTTGATGAAAAATATTTAGAACTTGCAGTACGAGTATTACACAAGGCATTTGAGCTAGAAGGCGATTAAGACTATTTTGTAAAACAACTATAGCTTAGTGATAGAATTTTCGATTGATTTTTGAGTATGAATCAAGTAATATCGCGCCTCAATTAAGAAAAATTAATTGTAGCGTACACGTAATAAAACGGAGAGCTGGCCGAGTGGTCGAAGGCACTTCCCTGCTAAGGAAGCATACGGGCTTAACCCTGTATCTAGGGTTCGAATCCCTAGCTCTCCGCCACCTACACACAACCCATTGAATATACAAGACATTCAGTCAAGACGGTCATCGTAGCGCTTTAAATCCCCAAAAATGTGGTAGGAAGTGTGGTAGTTTTATGGTAAGGTAACCCTTAAATCAAGGGGTGCTATTATCAAATATCTATCCAAAAGGTCTAACGGCATATACGAATTCACTAGGACTGTTCCGGTCACTTTAGTGCCATATTTTAATGACGTAGAACGAATACGAAAATCACTCAAAACCACCGATTTAAAAATAGCTGAAAAGCTCTGCACTGAATTGGCAGCTAAATACAATAAAGAGTTTTCTGTATTGAAAGAATCAATTGCAAGAGAGCAAGAGTTTCCAGCAGTCCGAGTTCAAGTAGCACTTACACCAGAACTAATACCTTCTGTAATTCCCAAAAGTGCAAGGTCTACCTTTCCATCCGTAGCACTTACCCCAGAACTGATGGCTGCGGTGATTAGCCTTGCCAAACGTAGCATACTTAAATCAGATGACGCACACCGCGACTTAGTTACAGGCTTTCAACTTCCAGACTTCAACATACTAACAGCGTCAAATAAACACGAGCAGGATTTAGCTAAATTGAAGACAGCCTGCGTTAGACGTGATGTAAGCTCCATAACACCTGCCCTACTGAATAATTTACTGCGACCATTTAGCGCTAGCCTGGCACGCCTGCTAGCTAATGAAGCAGACCTATTTAACTTTAAATTAGAAATCCTTCAGGCAAGACGTGATGCCACTCGTGAATTATTAGCTCGCGATGCAGGTGATGGTAGCCATACAAACACTGTAGCGCCATTTGTGGCTCTGAATAAACCTGAACCTACCCTAACCCTTATCAGACTTCATGAACTTTGGGCTAAGGATGCAGTGCGCAATCCAAAAACTTCTGACGGCTTCCTAGCCACTCTCAAACAGTTCATTGCTTTTGTGGATGATAAACCTGCTAAAGATATTACTCGCGAAGACATCAACAACTGGGCAATTCAGTTGGCTACTGATGGTTATGCCAACAAGACCATTATGAACAAAGTGAAAACCATCAATGCCTTGTTCATAGTAGCTGTAGATAACAACCTCCTTTCATCCAGCCCATCGTCAAGAATCAAAACCAAAGGTCGTGGAACACCTGCAAAAGTTAAAAGGGCTTTCACCACACTGGAACTAGAGCTACTGTTCAAGCGTCCATGGTCAGAACAAACCAAACCTAAATCTACTGAAACTTACCAACACTGGATTCCAGCTATAGGTCTTACTACTGGCGCTCGCCTCCGTGAAATATGCCAGCTACTACTATCAGACTTTAAAGTAGAAGATGGTTATCACATCATTGACATCAATGAAGAAGCTGAATATGCCAGTGTAAAAAACGAAAGTTCAGTGCGAAGAGTGCCCATTCACCCTGATTTAATAAAAATGGGGATACTGAACTATGTGGAAGCTCAACGTCTAAGCAACCCTGAACCAGGTGCCATGCTGTTTCCAGAATTGAAGCCTAACAACAAATATAACAACCCTGCTGAGAAAGCATCAAAATGGTGGGCGAGATTTAGCGACCAAATGGAAGTGACTGACCCTGATACAAGTTTTCACTCATTCCGCTACAACTTGGTGAAAGCTGCATTAGAAATTAAACCAGACCCAGGCAAAGCTGTTCGTTTCGCTTTGACTGGTCATAAGGATACGGATATAGGTGCGCATTACTACCCTAAAATACATGGCTTAGAGCCGTTGGTAGCCTGTGTAAATCAAATTAAACTACCTATAGATATAACCCACCTAATGGATTAAGACAGCCAAAATCTTAAAGCCCACTGATGGTAATTTATGGCAAGAAATATCATTTTTTAAAATAAGCCAAAAATTAGAACAAATTCCAAAACGCTACCTATACTGTTTATAGGACAAAGATAGTGAAGCTTCTTAAACTGAGGCAAGTCTGATTCATTGATTTAGCCATCTCTACAGCGAGCTTTCTCACTCAAAGATGCAAATAATTCTGAGCCAAATTATTTAGCGCTCATGCCCACCCCAGCCCTAGTTTTAGGGCAAAGACTTGAATCAGCCAAGAAACTTTTATAGCTCCAACCCTTTAAAGGTTAAGCCCCAATTGCACAACTTACAAACTGCGTTTGCAGGCTAAGTTAAACAGTTGGGGCTATTTTTTGCCTGAACGGACAGAATAATCTAACCGTTCCTATACTAATTAGTAATACAAAAATTACATTTTTTATAGGACAAACATAATGAAAGCTTTTCTCATAGACCCATACAATCAAACAATCACTGAAGTTAAATATGATGGGAATTACAAAACCATTCAAAAAATCATTGGCTGTGCTATTTTTGATATAGCAAGATTTGATGATGACAGCGGCAATGGTATTTACATCGACGACTCTGGATTTTTTTTAAATGATCGAAAGCTATTCATTTTCTACCCAGCAACAGGTAATCCAACCATCCTTGCAGGTAAAGGACTTGCGCTAGGTTGCAATTTGTTAAATGGAGAATCTCAGTCTTTAACCTGCACTTTTGACGAGTTGGCAAATCGAATTGTATTCATCACTGAGCATCAGGCACTACAACTTATAGAGGAACATGGTTTATAACCACAAACATAATTCAAGCCTTTTTATGGCTAAAAAATGATTCAATAGCCCCTTTTATTAGGGGCTTTTTTTAACAAGTTCGAGTAACGGTTAGGTATTGTTTTCAATGTAAATTAAGTGGCATTTAATAACATGTATACTTATAAAAAAATATCAAGGTATAAGCCATGTCAATTCCGTCTGAAATGTTAGAAGGTGAAATAATCTCTGGGTGGTTAGTCGAAAATCAAATTCAGACTTTTCAAGGGCAAACAGGCGGACATTTTTCCAGAGGCTATACTGTATCTAAAGGTAATCAACATGCGTTCTTAAAGGCGATGGATTTACATGGGGTTATAGGGAAATCCCTTAAGGAAGTTGGGGATACTGTTCAGCAATATGAGTTTGAGCGAACATTGTTTGAAACATGCGCCAAATCAGGATTATCACACATTGTTAGAATGTTTGACCAAGGTGAGTTTCTACCTTCAAAACTTCAGGGTTTACCAAATCCCAATTTTAATAAAGTTTACTATCTAATATTTGAGTTTGCCGATGGAGGGGATATTCGTCGAGAGCTTAAGTTTGATAATGGTAAGCTTGACTCTTGGAAAATGAACGTTCTACATCAGATATCCATTGCTCTTACTCAATTACACTCAGTTGGAATTGCCCATCAGGACTTAAAACCATCGAATGTATTAGCGTTTAAAGAGCAGAAAAAATACAAACTCACTGACTTGGGAAGGTCGAATTCTAAAAATCACACTGCTCCCACTGATGCCATACCATTTCCAGGTGATTTAAACTATTCTCCTCCAGAATATTTTTATCAATTTATTCCTCCTGAACATCAAGATAGGCGTGTGGGTAGCGATGCATATCTCTTAGGTAGCATGTTGTCATTTTTGTATATAGGGCTTGGTGCTCTTAGTCTAACAAAAGTATTCATTGAGTCAGAGTATTGGTATGACCAATGGACTGGTAGCTATCAATTTGTATTGCCTTTTTTAGTTGACGCTCACTCTAAAGCAACTCAAGAATTATCAAAGCATTTGGTGGGCAACAAATTTCAAGAGCAACTATCTCAAATTTACTTTCAGCTCTGTCACCCAGACCCTTCAATCAGAGGCAATCCTAAAACAAGAGCAATTGGGAATCGTGTGGGTTTAGAGCGATATGTAACTGAGTTTGATAGATATTCAAAAGACTTAGAAATTGCAGAGAGAATCAGGAAAAATAAACATGGCAGTTGATTGGGATAGAAGAGTAATTCCAAGATGGAGATACTCTGGCTCATCCTCCTCAACGCCTGAGTCGAGCGCATTGAGTAAAGGAACTTTTGACAGAAAAAGTATAAATAACAAGTCAATTCTAGAAAATAGAATTAAAGCTTGGCAATCTCAAAAAGACCTAGGAGGGGCTGTCGATTTAATAAATTTCTCACATATAAGTGACTTTAAACAGCTACTAATAGAACCTGCAACTTTTATTTTATCTGAAGGTGGGGAATTACCAAGACAGTTAAAATTTTTGGCACAAACAATTTCAGACCCATCTGCATTAACGTCTTTTGTAAATAGTGAAATTGAATCTCCACAAGATAGTTTCAGAAAGCAAGTCTCAGAATTAAAAAAGAGTTTAATTATAGACCCAAGAAACTCCATAGGGTTGATAGATATAGCTAGAGTTTATGCTGCTCAAGGTCAAAATAAAAAAGCTAAAGAGTCTATTGTCAAAGCTGTCTCTCTTCAGCCAAACCACAGATTTATCTTAAGGGCTAGCGCAAGATTTCTGATTCATAATGACCAATCTGAGGAGGCTTTAAATCTTCTTAACAAAACATCAGCTACTGTTTCAGACCCATGGTTGATGGCTACGCACATTTCCCTCGAAACTATTCTAGGTAGAACTCCAAAATTTATAAAAAAAGCTGATTTAATCGTAGATTCTGGGCGCTTTAGCCCTATCCACCTAAGCGAACTAGGTGGCTCTATAGCTACATTTCAGGCATTCAATGGGGATATTAAGAAAGCTAAACGCCAATTTGCAAAAGCTTTAATTTCTCCAAATGATAATGTTGTTGCACAGGCAGTATGGGCAACAGAAAAGTTTGGCCTGCAAATTGAGATGAAAGAGGAATGGCTAGCTAATCCTTTTTCACATGAAGCAAGATACTACCAATATATTTTAAATGCTGATTTTGATTTGGCTATTGGTGAGGCAAGGGATTGGTTCATAGATGAGCCGTATGCTGTCCGCCCCATGAGAGCTGCTACCTATATTTGCTGTGTGCTTGGGCATTATGATTTGGCTGAAAAATACGCATTACAAGCACTGGAAATTGATAAATTTGATATTGAATTAAATAATAATTTGGTATTCGCTTTAGCTGCACAAAATAGAATATCTGAAGCTACTGAGAAGTTATCGGAAGTAGTTAAGTTAGAAAAAAGTATTACTGGAACGAATGGAGGGCACGTGCTTGCCAACTGGGGAATGATTCAGTTTAGATTGGGTAATTATGAAGAAGGGGAGAAATATTATAGATTAGCTATGGAAGAGTTCGAAAGTAAAAAAAATTATAGCTCGCGAGCTCAGGCCGCTGCATACATGGCTAGAGAAAGTATGCTATCTCAAAATCCTAAGTCACCTGCCCTGCTAACAGAAGTGTTGGACATAATAAAAAAATACCCAAGTAAAACTGCATTAAAAATTTTAGAAATTTCCAAGTTGATAGAGAAAAGTCCTATACAACCTGTTCAGGAAAAAACAGTAAATTGGGTTTACGACGCTGAAAGAAAATTGCTAATTCTAAATAAGTAATTTAGCTTAAAAATATGACAGCATTCTTGCAAGCATTCAACATAAAGTGTTTATGGGTATAAGTTACCATTTGAGCCTTAATTCCCTTACTATTATAAGTAGCAGTTATTAAGCGCTGAATAACTAAAGTTATTATTTTAAGGGAAAGAATAAATTGCTAATCGACAATAAAAATAATGCAAAAATTGGTGATGAGCTTAAAGCGAGTATTGAAAAAAACTCTAAGCTTTCTATCATTTCAGGTCTTTTCTCAATATATGCCTATGATGCCCTTAAATCAGAACTTGAAAAAGTTGAGTTAGTGCGATTGTTATTGTCACGCATTGGTGCAAACCCAGATAACACCGAGCATTTAGAGATTCATTTAAATGGTGATGACAATGAAACTCGCCTGCGTAACAGTCTTAATCAATCAAAAGTAGCTAGAGAATGTGCAAACTGGATTGCAAATAAGGCACAGGTAAAGGTTACACAACGTCCAGGTGCAGTAACACAGACTTTGTATCATACCTCTGGTGACTCTCTTAACCTCGCAATTCAAGGCAGTTCTAACTTCACAACTACAGGTTTAGGTTATACAGAATCCAGTAGCTTTGATATGAACATGGGCTTTACTGACACTGAAAATACATCAGCACTCATTACTTGGTTTGATTCAATTTGGAATAATCCTGCTGCAGTGCAAGAAGCCAAAGGCTTATTAGAGCAACAATTAGCATTACTATTTAAAGACCAGCCCCCACAATTCATCTACTTTTTAACGCTCTACAATATTTTCAAAGACTTTATTGAGCAGATAGATGAAGAGAAAATAATTCGCAGTAAAACTGGCTTCAAAAACACATTAGTCTGGAACAAACTTTATAAATTCCAGCGTGATGGTGTGATTGGTGCAATTGACAAAATTGAGCGCTATAACGGTTGCATCATTGCAGACAGTGTAGGCTTGGGTAAAACTTTTGAAGCCCTGGCAGTTATCAAATATTACGAGCTACGCAACGACCGCGTTTTGGTGCTTTGTCCAAAGAAATTGCGCGATAACTGGACCATGTTTACAGTCAATGACAAGCGCAATCTATTTGCTGATGATAGATTTAACTATGATGTTTTAAACCATACTGACCTTACCCGCGAAGAGGGTAAATCTGGTGAGATGAACCTAGAGAGCATCAACTGGGGTAATTATGATTTGATTGTGATTGATGAGTCACACAATTTTCGCAACAATAACCCACGCAAAGATGGCAAAACTCGCTACACCAAACTAATGCAGGATGTTATTCGCACAGGAGTTAAAACCAAAGTTTTAATGCTGTCTGCTACACCAGTCAATAATCGTATGAATGACTTAAAAAATCAGGTGTCATTTATTACTGAAGGTAAAGATGATGCCCTTATTGATAATGGCATTTACAGTATTGAGCAAACTTTAAGGCTTGCCCAAAGCAGATTTAATCAATGGGTAAAGCAAGACCCTAAAACTCGTAATGTTCAGGCACTCATGGACAATATGAATTTTGATTATTTCAAACTATTAGATATTTTCACAATTGCACGCTCTCGCAAGCATATTGAAAAATACTATGGCACAGCGGATATGGGTAAATTCCCTGAGCGCCTTAAACCAAAAAACATCAAAGCTGATATTGATACTCAAAAACATTACCCAGCCTTATTTGAAGTAAATCGCACCATTAGACGCCTGCATTTAAGTGCTTATTCACCACTTAAATATGTGCGTATGGAGAAGCGTGAAGAATACAACCGCAAATATGATATGGCTGTTAAAGATGGTAAAGGTGGCGTATTCAAGCAGGCTGACCGTGAACAAAGCTTAATTCACCTAATGCGCATCAACCTGCTAAAACGCATGGAAAGCTCCATTCATTCATTTGGTCAAACAGTTGAGAAGCTTTTAAATACAGTGAATGGTTTGCTGAATGTCATTGAACAACACCAGACCAGTGAGATTGATGAGCTGAGTATTGAAGATATTGATTTAGATTCCCCAGAGCTAGAAAGCCTACTCATTGGGCGCAAAGTAAAAGTGCTGGTTCAAGATATGGACTTAGTTCTATGGCAGCAGGATTTACAAGAAGACCGCTACCAACTTCAATACTTGTTAGCTGATGCAAAGTTGATTGATGCTAAACGAGATGCCAAGCTTCAAGAGTTAAAAGTGGTTATTCAATCCAAAATCAACCAACCTATCAACGATAATAATAAAAAAATTATTGTCTTTACTGCCTTTGCTGACACCGCCAATTACTTATATAGCCACCTTGCACATTGGGCTTTAGCAGAGCTAGGCATTCATAGTGCATTAGTCACAGGTTCTGGCACTAATAAAACCACATTAAAAGGTCCAAAGGGCGAGCATACAAGTAGTGAATTAGGTTCAATACTCACCAACTTTTCACCCATCTCAAAAGAGCGCAATAAAATAGATCCAACTGCCACCACTGAGATTGATTTAATGATTGCCACAGATTGCATATCTGAAGGGCAAAACTTGCAAGATTGTGATGCACTCATCAACTATGATATTCACTGGAATCCAGTGCGCATCATTCAGCGTTTTGGGCGTATTGACCGCCTGGGTTCAAAAAACACCAAAATTCAGCTCATCAATTTTTGGCCCAACATGGAATTAGATGAATATATCAATCTTGAGGCAAGAGTCAGTGGGCGCATGGTGTTGTTAGATATTTCTGCCACAGGTGAAGAAAATGTCATTGAGCAAGATGAAGCTAACCAGATGAATGACCTGGAGTATCGTCGCAAGCAGTTAGAGCAGTTGCAAGAAGCTGTAGTTGATTTAGAAGATATTGCAGGAGGCTTATCCATTACAGATTTAACCCTGAATGATTTCCGCATGGATTTATCTGCCTATATGCAGGCTTACATGAAAGAGTTAGAGCAAGCACCAACAGGGCTATTTGCAGTGACTAAGCTGGATGAAACCTTAAAGGCTGATGGCTTGCCTACAGGAGTGATTTTCTGCCTTAAAAATATACGCAATAAAGTGCAGGTAGATGCTAGCTATGCACTTGCGCCTTATTTCATGGTGTATGTTGCAGATTCAGGTGAAGTGAAATACCCATTCACTAACCCCAAACATGTTTTAGATGTGCTCAAAAAACAAGCTTCTGATGGTCATGAGCTTGATAACCATGCAATATCAATATTTAACAAACAAACCAAACAATGTGCTGACATGCAACATTACCAACAACTTCTGGCAGTAGCCATAGATAGCATTGCGGGTAAAAGCCAAGAGAAAGGTGTGCAAAGTTTATTTGCGCGGGGCGGAACAGTGCTAACAGCCGCTAGTTCACAGGGTATAGAAGACTTTGAAGTTATCAGCTATTTGATTCTTCAGTAAGCGATTAAGTAATTCAGCCTATGACTTCTTTAGCCAATTTTGTAGATTTTTTTTACAGCAAACTGAATCTGCCACAAGCAGCCTATTTAGGCGCTCGTATCTATAAAAAGCAACTGCTTGAAAATGCAGACCTCACCATTACGGATAGAAAATGGGTGAATGAAGATATTGAGTCGCTAGAATGGCGCTACACCTTAAAGCCAGCAACTATCAATGTTGCCAAGTATGAAGACGCAGATCGTGAATACTTGGAAATAGCCTTACTTCATATCAAAATTAAATCAGACACCCATGTTAAAAGGTTGGGTGAAGTCATTCAACGCTCAATACCCTACCCACTTGTTGTAGTGTTTGAATATGACAACAGAATCAATATCAACCTTGCAGATAAGCGAGTCAACAGAGCTGATGCCAGTAAATTAAAGGTTGAGCAGTTTTTTGATAGTGATTGGCTCTTTTCAAATAGTGAAATAGAGCTGGCATTTTTTGAGCAATTGAACGCCACCAGTTATTCACATCAAGATTTATTTGCATATTACCAAGACCTGGTGCGTAGATTATTAGCACTGCAAACAGCAAAACTAACTGGCAAATATAGCCTCACTGCTAATGCTGAAGCTGATAAACTTAGGCAAGAAAATTTACAAGCATTAAAGCAATTAGAATTACAACTTGTAAGCTTAAAAGCACAAGTCAAGAATGAAACTCAGTTTAATCGCAAGCTAGAAGGTAATGTGCAGATTAAGCAGATAAAACAACAAATTCAACATATAACAACAAAATTATCAGCATAGTAGTTAAGGGAAGTTTGACATGGAAAAACTAAATAAATCAGCAGGTCAAAGTATGGATATTGTGGCTGACAACATTGCCAAACTTAAAGAGCTATTCCCTGAAATACTCACTGAAAATAAAATTGATTTTGATACTTTAAAAGCATTGCTAGGTGAAGAAATTGAAGTAGAGGATGAGCGTTATAGTTTTAACTGGCATGGTAAAGCACAAGCACGCAGGCTGGCTCAATCACCAAGCACCGGCACACTTAGACCATGCAAGGAAGACAGTGTTGAT
>Ga0247844_1000451_pt1 | contig 88155 bp, 97 predicted proteins | sample LaCtaG_FD_192421 | JGI IMG/M metagenome (GOLD analysis project Ga0247844, IMG submission 192421) | Freshwater microbial communities from meromictic Lake La Cruz, Castile-La Mancha, Spain - LaCruzMarch201714.5m_1 | ecosystem: Environmental > Aquatic > Freshwater > Lake | place: Spain: Castile-La... | reverse complement strand
TAGCGAGCGTGGCCCACCCGATCCCATCCCGAACTCGGAAGTGAAACCGCTTAGCGCCGATGATAGTGTGGCACTTTGCCATGCGAAAGTAGGGAATTGCCAGGCATACACACACAAAGCCCGACTACAATCTAGTCGGGCTTTTTTTTGCCCGAAATTCTTCATATCCTGTCCCCTCCATTTGAAATCTTCCATAGGGTTAATCCATGAGTGATTTGGTTCATTTGCCGAAAGGTAGTGCTCAGTCCCCTAAACAAAAGCTAGTTGCTGTCGTGGGTGGCGGTCCTGCGGGTTTAATGGCGGCAAGTGTATTGGCTGGTGCGGGTATTAAAGTCTGCGTATTTGAATCTATGCCCTCAGTAGGGCGCAAATTTTTGATGGCAGGTAAGGGAGGTATGAATATCACCCATTCTGAACCTATTGAATTGTTCATGTCTCGTTATGGGGATCGGCGCAAATTTATTGCGCCAATGGTAAAGGACTTTACTCCAGATAACTTAAGGCAATGGGTAAGCGATTTGGGTTTTGAGACATTTATTGGCTCGTCAGGTAGGGTTTTTCCCAGTGAAATGAAAGCCGCGCCGTTATTGCGTACTTGGATTCGTCAGTTGCGAAGTCAGCAAGTTGATTTTTACACGCGACATACATGGACAGGCTGGACTTCAGACGATTATACAAAGTTGAGTTTTACGGCTTCCCAAGGGGAGATTGAAATTACCTTTGATGCCGTGGTTTTTGCTTTGGGCGGTGGCAGCTGGCGTAAATTGGGTGCAAATGGCGAATGGGTCGCTTCATTTATAGATAAAAATATTACTGTTTCGCCATTAAAGCCATCTAATTGTGGCTTCAATATTGGTTGGTCGGCGCATTTTAGCCAGCGTTTTGCAGGTACACCAATTCAATCTATCAGTTTATCTTTCATAAATGCGAGCCAGTTGAGTTTCACTCAAAGAGGCGAGTTTTCTATAACCTCATCAGGGGTTGAAGGTAGTTTAATTTACGCGTTATCAGCGCCTTTGCGTGATGAAATTGCCTTAAAAGGCCAGGCAATAATTTATCTGGATTTGTTACCAGACTGGGAGTTGAAAGTGGTTGTCGATAAGCTCACCAAAAAATCAACTAAAGAAAGTCTCAGCAACTTATTTCGAAAGCGCTTAGGGATTTATGGTGTGAAAATGGGGTTATTAAGAGAATTCGCGTTACCCGATCAATTTAACAATCCAGCGCAAATAGCTGCATTGATAAAAGCATTGCCAATTACATTGCTGTCGACAAGGCCTATAGATGAAGCCATCAGTACAGCAGGTGGTATTTCTTTTGAAGCCTTAGATAAAAATTTAATGATTACCGCTATGCCAGGTGTGTTTTGTGCAGGGGAGATGCTTGATTGGGAAGCGCCTACGGGCGGCTACCTTTTGACAGCATGTTTTGCGAGTGGAAAAGCTGCCGCTAAAGGTGTTTTAGGGTGGTTAAAAAGTGCTGGCAAGTGATGGCTGCCGAAAAAACAAATTTTTTTAATTAGTGTAAAAAGGTGAATTGTTACAGGTTTATTAACTATATGTTTTTTATATAAAAACATATAGTCAACAAATAATAAATAATTCGAGGCGAAAGTTTTTAATTTATAGTTTTGACACAACACCTATTCTCATGATAAAAATTACCCGTTGTTTGTGAAAACTTCAACAACCAACTCAGATTTGCGGTTTTATTTGAGTTGCTCCCTTGAGGAAAATAATAATTATTAATAAATATTAAGAGGATTTTAAAATGTCTGAAGTACAAGAAAAAGATAACTTTTGGTTGATCGTTGGTGGTTTGATTCTTACTACCGTTATTTTGGTTGGCGTTTTGAAAGGCAGAGAGACTGAGCATTTGAAAAGCGGTGCAGTAGCACAGTTACAAACTGAAACATTCTCTAAAATCGAAAAAAGACATACAAGCAACAACAGCAGCGCAGCACAAATGGCTGGCAAATAAATAGCATTTCCCCCTCCGTACTACCTAACTAGTTGTAGATTCGGAGGGGTTTTAATGAAGATATTCCCCTTGCAATACCTCTCCCGTTAGACCTCCAAAAATTCCCTAGTTTTAAGCCAACAAATCCCAACTCAAGATAAGCTAATAATTCGCTTTTAAAGGGATGGTATTTGCAAGCGTATTGCCCTACCATGCAAGATTAATTCCATTGCATTTATGTAGCCACGTGACAGACATCGAAATCTTTTTCGGCACAGACGGCGAGTTATCCAAAATAATTCAAGGTTATCAGCCGCGTACCGCCCAAATTGAAATGGCCGCCGCTATTGCCGATAGCATTGCCAAACAGCAGGACTTCATTGCCGAAGCAGGTACTGGCACAGGTAAAACCTTTGCGTATTTAGTGCCCGCAATTTTATCCGGCAAAAAAACCATCGTTTCCACGGGTACAAAAAACCTACAAGACCAGCTGTTTAACAAAGACGTACCAATTCTACGCAAAGCCATAAAAAAACCATTTTTGGCGGCGTTATTAAAAGGGCGCGGCAATTATCTGTGTACATACCGGTTAAAAAACGCCATCAACTCCTCATTCGGGTTTAGCAAAGAAGATGCTTTGGCATTGGCAAAAATCAACTCCTGGGCCAAGAAAACCAAAACAGGTGATATTGCCGACATGTCTGATGTCGCAGAAAGTGATCCCATTTGGTATCAGGCAACTTCCACCGTCGATAATTGCTTAGGACAAGATTGCCCAGACTATGCCGATTGCCATTTAATTAAAGCCCGTAAACAAGCCTTAGAAGCCGAGCTGTTGGTAGTTAACCACCATTTGTTATGTGCCGATTGGTCAATACGCGACAGCGGATTTGGTGAATTATTACCCAGCGTAGAAGTGGTGATAATTGACGAAGCCCACCAGTTAGCATCAACAGCCTCCAATTTTTTAGGGCTGCATGTTGGTGCTAAACAACTAAACGAATTAGCAAGCGACACCTTAATTGAATATTTTAAAGATGCCACCGATATTCCGGCATTAAGAACCGCTTGTGAAGATTTAGATCACGAAGTCCGGGATTTGCGTTTGGCGTTTGGCATAGAGCTTAAACGCGGCGAATGGCAAGAAATTGACGACAACCCCAAAATTTTAGCTGGATTGGATGCCGTAAAAATCCAATTACAACGAGTTACAGAGCAACTGCTATTGGCTTCGGTCAAATCTAAAGGCTTGGATGGCTGTTTTAAACGCGCCGAAGAATTACGCCAGCAACTGGATATTATCTTGAACGATAACAGCGGCAAATGGATACGCTGGTACGAAACCCACAAAAAAACCTTCACCCTCAGCCGCACCCCATTAGATATAGCCGCAGAATTTCGCCAATTTATGCAGCAACACAAGGCGACTTGGATATTCACCTCCGCTACCTTGAGTGTGGCGCATAAATTCGACCATTTTGCCCTTAATTTAGGGCTTAATAGTGCCAACAACGCCAGCTGGGAAAGTCCGTTTGATTTCGCCCAGCAATCCTTGTTTTATCACCCTAAAGGCTTGCCTCAGCCAACAGAAGACGATTTTATCCCCCGCATCATGACCTTTGCCTTGCCAGTTTTACAAGCCAGTCGAGGCCGGGCATTTTTCCTATTCACTAGCCATCGCGCCTTACAGCAAGCGGAAACCTTGCTGAAAGGCAACATCAGTTATCCCTTATTAGTGCAAGGCAGCCGACCAAAAGCCATGTTATTGGAAGAATTTAAAAGCCTAGGCAACGCAGTATTGTTGGGTACGTCCAGTTTTTGGGAAGGGGTAGATGTACGTGGCGAAGCCTTATCCTGCGTGATAATCGACAAACTACCTTTTTCATCACCAGGCGATCCGGTATTGAAAGCGCGTTTATCAGCAATGGAAAAACAAGGCCGCAATCCATTTTTTGAGCATCAATTGCCAACCGCCGTTATTGCCTTACGCCAAGGCATAGGCCGATTAATCCGTGATGTCACCGACCGTGGCGTCTTGATGGTTTGTGATCCACGACTACTAAAACGCAGTTACGGACAGCTATTTTTGGACAGCGTGCCACCCATGAAGCGTACCCGCGACATTGCCGATGTGGTCGCTTTTTTTAATCAGGAACAGCCTTAATGAAATTATTAGCGGTGGAAACGGCAACCGAAGCCTGTTCGGCAGCCTTACTTATCGATGGCGAAATCCAAGAACGCTGGCAGCTCGCTCCGCGCATACATACTAAGTTGATTTTACCGATGATAGACAGCTTGATGGCAGAAGCTGGTTTAACGTTGACGCAACTCGATGCCTTGGCTTTCGGCTGTGGGCCTGGTTCGTTTACGGGCATACGCATAGCCACAGGCGTTATTCAGGGATTAGCATTTGGTGCCGATTTGCCAGTAGCGCCAGTTTCTACACTAGCCGCCATCGCCCAAGACTTTTTCAACAACAATCCCGAAAGCATTGCATTTACTGCTATGGATGCGCGTATGGAGGAAATCTTTTGGGGTGTTTATCAGCGCAATAACGAAGGTTACGCGCAACTGTTAGGTGAAGAAGCAGTGACCCCCGCCGAGCAAGTGACTTTTCCTGATGTGCAAGGTGTGGGCTTAGGATCGGGCTGGGCGGCTTACCCGCAAGTCTTGGATGCACGCTTAGGATTGCGAGTACAGTGCCGTGTAGCGAATGACGTATGGCCTAAAGCAGCGGCAATTGCCTTGTTGGGCGGTTATTATTACCAACAAGGTTTAGCTGTGCCAGTTGAGCAAGCCATGCCTGTTTATTTGCGGGATAAAGTTGCCAAAACCGAAGTTGAAAGGGCGCAAATTTAATTGGCTTGTTTGAAAGGTAAATAACGGGTCGCGTCTTTTTTATAGATGTCCACTTGTTGACGCTCTTGGATTAAAAAAGCCTCAACCGCTTGGGCAAAGGCCGGATTTCTAAGCCAGTGTGCAGAATAGGTACTGACGGGTTCAAAGCCACGGGCAATTTTATGTTCGCCTTGTGCACCGGAGTCGAAGCGTTGCAAGCCGTGTTTAAGGCAATAATCGATGCCTTGGTAATAACAGGCTTCAAAATGCAAAGCATCATAGTCTTCATGGCAACCCCAATAGCGACCATACAGCGTATCAGTACCGATAAAACTTAACGCTGCGGCAACGTATTCGCCATTTTTAACCGCCAACACCAGCAACATTTTCTCGCCCATAGTCGCCGCGCAGCTTTGGAAAAAAGCTAAATTTAAATACGGCTGGGAAGCTTTTTTTAGATAAGTCATAGCGTAAAAACTATAAAAAGCCTGCCATTGTGCTTCGGTGGCTTCAGAAGCCAAAATTTGCTGCAATTCAATCGCTTGTTCGCTGGCTTTACGCCGCTCGCGCTTAATCATCTTGCGTTTGCTGGCGCTTAACGTATCCAAAAAATCGGTAAAATCCCGATAACCTTTGTTAAACCATTGAAACTGGACGTCTTCGCGAATGCTAAGCCCTAAGGCTTGTAGTTGGTCTCGTTGCTGGGCTTCCGGAAACAAGCAGTGCCAGGAAGATATGCGATGCTGAGCGGATATATCCTTGATAACAGCCAGTATTAAGGCGAATACCTGCATGGGCTCAACATGGGCAGCAATCGCTATTCTGCTGCCTTGGCAGGGTGTAAAAGGGATTGCTGTCAGCCATTTAGGGTAATAGTCCAAGCCTGATTGCTGGCAGGCATTGGCCCATTGCTGATCGAAAACATATTCGCCACGGGAATGGTATTTCAGGTACAAAGGCATCACGGCGACGATATGGTCGCTATCCGTCACCAGCAGATGATGTGGCGACCAGCCAGTTTTTTCAGAAACCGCCCCGCTTTGCTCCAATGCCAATAAAAACGCATGTTGCATGAATGGATAATCCATGCCAACTAAGGCATTCCAATGGTCGCTTGGGATTTGAGTGAGGGAATGGATTAGCTTGGCTTGCATCATTGAATGGTAATTGGGCTATTAAATTTGGTTAATTGCGTGGAATTGATGATGAATGGTAACAAACCTTTTTCGCAGGCTTGTGAAAATAACAAACAAGCTATTTTAGAAGTAATCCAGACGGTGTTTGACCACACGATGACGGTTTGGGAGATTGGCAGCGGTACAGGCCAACATGCTTGTTATTTTGCGGAGCAGTTACCTCATATTACTTGGCAACCTACTGATAGGGCAGAGGCGATAGCAGGGATTGCTGCGTGGCGGGAAGATGCCGGATTGGCAAACTTATTGCCACCGCAGGAGTTGGATGTGAATGCAGCAAATTGGCCTTGTCAGGCAATTGCTGGTTTGTTTACCGCCAACACGCTGCATATTATGAGTTGGTTGGAAGTGACGGTTTTTTTTGCCCGCTTGGCGGATTATCTAAACCTAAGCGCGTCGGTGTGCATTTACGGGCCGTTCAATTATCACGGGCAATACACCAGCCAAAGTAATGCGGATTTTGACGGCTTTTTAAAAAGCCGCAATCCGCTAAGTGGCATCAGGGATTTTGAAGCGGTTATTGCCTTGGCTGCGGATAGTGGCTTGGATTTGCAAAAGGATGTGGCGATGCCCGCCAATAACCGCTTGTTAGTGTTCAAAAAATGCCGCTGATGCTTATCGCGTGCCGAATACCACAATAGTTTTGCCGTGGGCGGTGAGCAATTTTTTGTTTTCCAATTCTTTTAAGACCCGACCTGCCATTTCACGTGAGCAGCCGACTAAGCGACCAATTTCTTGACGGGAAATATGCAATTGCATGCCATCGGGATGGGTAATGGCATCGGGTTCTTTGCACAGTTCCAACAGCGTACGGGCGATGCGGCCTTCCACGTCCATAAATGCCAAATCACTAAATTTGCGGCTGGTCATCAATAAGCGGGTAGAAAGCTGGTCGCCAATCATGAACAGCAAGTCAGGCGCATACGGCAAAAGTTCGGTTTTTAGGGCTTTTTTAAATTTGTCGTAATGGATTTCCGCCAATTGGCATTGGGTACGGGTTTTTACCGCGACTTTACGGGTTTCTGCGCCTTTAAAAAAACCGATTTCGCCAATAAAGTCGTGTTTGTTTAGGTAGGCCAATACCAATTCATATTTACCGTTAGTGCCTTCCGTGCAAATGGTGACTGAGCCGCTAATAATGAAATACAGGCTATCGCCAGCATCACCTTCTTTGATTACCGTGGTTTTACTGGGATAGCTTTTGATAATGCAAAGCTTGAGCATGTTATCAATGGCTTCTTGGTAAACAGGGGTTTTTTGTATGTTAGGAATCATGGCAGGCGGTGTCTGTGTTGTTACCATTTTATTTTTACTTATGAAGGTTGATGGCGGCATAATTTTTCAATCGCCTATTCTATATGCAATGCAGGAATTAAACAAAAAATCAACATTAAAAAGTAATTATTGTGCTACCCTATGCGTCTTTTTTCACTGGGGAGAGTGTCAATGCAAGCAACAGTAAAATGGGTTGATGGCGTGATGTTTGTCGGCGAAAGTGGAAGTGGTCATGCGGTGGTAATGGATGGCCCGCCTGATCACGGCGGCCGCAATATGGGCTTTAGGCCAATGGAAATGTTGTTGCTAGGTGTCGGTGGTTGTTCATCATTTGATGTGGTGCAGATTTTACAAAAAAGCCGCCAGCAGATTATGGATTGTGTAACCACTGTAACTGCCGAGCGCGTTGATGCTGTACCCAGCGTGTTTAGCAAAATCCATCTGCATTTTGTCGTCAGTGGCAGGGATTTAAAAGCGTCAGTGGTTGAGCGGGCCGTACAATTGTCGGCTGAAAAATATTGTTCTGCATCTATTATGCTGGGCAATGCGGGGGTGGAGATCACCCATGATTTTGAAGTAATCGAGGTTTAATAATTTGAAAAAGTTGCAATTACAAGGCTTTAACAATTTAACAAAGTCGCTTAGTTTTAATATATATGATGTTTGCTATGCACCAGCAGAATTACAGCAAGCTTACATTGAGTATATTGATGAAGCCTATAATGCCAAACGACTGACGCAAATCCTTAGGGATGTTGCCGATATTATCGGCGCGCAAATATTGAATATTGCCCACCAGGATTATGATCCCCAAGGTGCCAGTGTCACCATGCTGATTTCTGAAGGCGATGCGCCACCGCCGCCAAGCATGAACACCCAGTCACCAGGGCCGTTACCTGATACCGTGCTTGCCCATTTGGACAAAAGCCATATTACTGTCCACACTTATCCTGAAAGCCATCCGGATAACGGTATCAGTACTTTCCGTGCGGATATTGATGTTTCGACTTGTGGGCAGATTTCGCCGTTGAAAGCGTTAAATTATCTGATCCACAGCTTTGAATCAGATATTGTTATTTTGGATTATAAAGTCCGTGGTTTTACCCGTGATGTCTCCGGTAAAAAACATTTTATCGACCACAACATTACGTCTATCCAAAATTACATTGCTCGCGATACCCTTGAAAGTTATCAAATGATTGACGTCAACGTGTATCAGGAAAATATTTTTCATACCAAAATGATGCTCAAAGAAACTGAACTTGAGAATTATTTGTTTGAAAAAGAAAGTAATTTGTCAGCAGACCAAAAACTGGAAATTGAAAGCAAGTTGCAAAAAGAAATGTCAGAAATCTTTTACGGTCATAATTTCCGCCGTAAATACGACACGGTTGATACCGAAATCCGTTAGTATTGGCAATGCAGTGGCTGCTGGAACAGCCACTGCATGGTTACTTTCCCTTGGCATCTGTTTACTTTTCAGTGCCGTCTTCAGCCGATATTAACTGTCTGGCAATCAGCACTACCGGATGCAATACCGTCAAGTTTGCCCCGCGTTCCCGCAGTCCCGCACCTATATGCAAAGCGCAACCAATATTGGAGCTGATTAAATAATCCGCTGGTTCGCTCAACGCGCCGTCTAAAACATCATCCAATAATAGCCCCGCCATTTTCGGGTGTTCCAACATATAAGACCCAGCCGAGCCACAACATGCCTGTGTGCCAGCTAACGGGCGAATAGTCAACTCAGGGATTTTTGCTAATAGACGCGCAACGGCGGCATCACTTCGCATGATATTTTTTAGTGAGCAAGGCGTGTGCAAGCGTATGCTGATTGGCAATGGTTTAAGGCGGTCAGACAAGTCGGCGTGGCGAATCAAAAAATCACTAATATCCAAAACCTTATCAGCAAATTGTCGGTCTTTATAGGCTTGCAATTGGCTGCCGCAGCCACTCGCTAGGCTGATAATGGCGGTTAGATCGTCTATGGCAAACGCATTGCTGTTGGCGGCCATCAATTGCCCGGCGCTAAGTTGATCGCCATCATGCTGCGCTAATGCACCACAACAGGTTTGCGTGCTGGGTAAATGCACGTTATAGCCTACGGCGGTTAACACGGAGATAGCGGCAGTGATGGTCTGTTGATCCAATAGCGCCCCTAGGCAGCCAGTAAATAAACCGACGTTACCTTTTACGATTTTGCTAGTTGCCGGATAACTTGCTGCCAGTTCGACAGCAGGTGTCAGCGGCGGTAACAGCCGTTCAAGTGGCTGTAACTGCAATAATTTTGGTAATTTCAACCAGCGTGCGGTTTTTTGCCAGCCGCTGTGTTGATAAAAACGAAGGCTTGGGCGTATAGCGGCTTGGGAAATACTGCCATCTGCCAATTTTTTCACCAGTGATAATGCCATTGATGATTTGTGTTTGCTGTAGTTGCGGCTGCGGAAGTTATCAATCAAGCGACCATAAGGTACGACTGCTGGACAGGCGCGTTCACAAGCGTGGCATAGCAGGCAATTGTCTATGTGGTCGGTGAGCTTGGTGGAGGGCTCTAATTGCCCTCCCGCAAAAGCTTGGATTAAGGCAATGCGTCCGCGTGGCGATTCATTTTCGTCACCCGTTTTTTGGTAGGTGGGACAATGGGGTAAGCACAAGCCGCATTTGACGCACAGATCCGCGTCTGCCAATAAATTATCCATGAAGTTATCCAAGGGTTTTTTCTGCCAGTGCGCTGACTATAGCGTCGAATTCTTGGTCTTTAGGGCGATAAAGGAATAGCCCTAATGCGGACATGCCGACAAATATATATAGGTTATTTAATGTATCGCCCATTAGGAACATAGCGAAGCCAAAGCTGCCAATGCTGCTGATTAGCGCTAGGGAAACAATAACAGTCAGTAAATATCGACTTTTTGCCACGCTGAGATAATCCGCTTTTGGTAGCGGCATGGTTTGGTTTAAACGCAATTGGATATGGCGAATAAGATTGGTAATCGGGAAGGTGATGATGGCGATAACGTAAAATGCCGTCCGCAAAGCCACCCGATCGGTTTCCGGTAACGGTGTAATGGTGGCATTTCCTTGTGTGAGGCAAAAAACCAAGTAGCTAAGTAAGATTGCTGACATTATGCCCGTTACCAGCCAAGCGGCGAGCAATGATGGCGCGGGGCGGGTGGCTGATTGCATAGTAATTCCTGATATTTTTGCAGATGTTTGCTGATTTTGGTGGGCTATTTTATCACGCAGGCTAAGCCGCGTAGCTTGCAGGGTCAATATTTATCGGGCAGTAATGGCATAATGGCTGCGAGCAATTCCGTGGTGATTAGTTGACTATAATACTAGGTATAGTCATAATCATTTTTAAGTCAATCCTTGTATGTAGAGTGGTTAAATCCGATGAGCAATCCAATTATTTTTACTGATAGCGCTGCCGCCAAAGTTGGCGAGTTAATTTCTGAAGAAGGCAATGATAACCTTAAGTTGCGGGTCTATGTTTCTGGTGGCGGCTGTTCCGGCTTCCAATATGGTTTTACTTTTGATGAAGAAGTTAACGAAGACGATACCATGGTGGAAAATGGCGGTGTTACCGTGCTGGTTGATGCGATGAGCATCCAATATTTGGCGGGTGCACAAGTTGATTACAAAGAAGACTTGTCTGGCGCACAGTTTGTTATCCGCAATCCTAACGCAACCACGACTTGTGGTTGTGGTTCGTCATTTTCTGCTTAAACTGCTAAATCGCTGGGTAAACCTTGTTTGCCCAGCTACGCTTGATATATCCCACCTAAGATTGCCGGGCGTTTTGCCCCGGTAACTTCCTGTAAATTTCCTGGTAGTCCTTTAATCGTCTGTTGCGCTAGCCAAGCAAAAGCCATAGCCTCGACATGGTCTGGGTGTATGCCGTAATGTGCGCTTGATGCTATCGGGCAGGGTAAGTTTTCCGCTAATAATTGCTGTAATTTGGTATTGTGCGAGCCGCCACCGCAAACCAGCACTTGTTGGCAATCGGGTGCGTATGCCCGAATCGCGTTGCAGATGCTAATGGCGGTCAGCGAGCATAAGCTGGCTTGTATATCGGCTGGGCTGTAATTATGGATGTTGCCTTGGTTTTCTAGCCAAGCGAGGGAAAAGTATTCTTTACCTGTGCTTTTTGGTGGCAGGGCATGGAAATACGCGTCTTGTAACCACAATGCTAATAATTCTGCTTGGCTACAACCGCTACTTGCCCAATCCCCGTTGGCGTCATAAGGCAATTGTTGGTGTTTGTTGATCCATTGATCCATCAAAATATTGCCTGGCCCAGTATCAAAACCAATGACGGGCTCGGCTGCATTTGCGGGCAAGATGGTGATGTTGGCAATGCCGCCAATGTTGACGATACAGCGGGGCTGTTCGCTGCTGCTGAACACCGCCTGATGAAAAGCCGGAACCAGTGGCGCGCCTTGACCGCCGCAAGCCATATCGCGTCGGCGGAAGTCGGCTACGGTGGTGATGCCTGTGCGTTCGGCAATCAAGTTTGGATCGCCGATTTGTAAGGAGAACGGGTATTTCCCGTCCGGTGCATGAAAAACCGTTTGCCCGTGACTGCCGATGGCTGTAATGGCAGTAGCAGGATAGCCGCTTTTGGCTAATAACTCGGCAACGGCTTTGGCAAAGTATTCGCCAAGTTGGCTGTCCATTGCGCCGTAATCTTGCAGAGCAATTAAGCGGTCGGCTTGGCTTAAATTATGGATGGCGGATTTAAGTTGTTCTGTGAATGGTAGATAGGCAAATTCAACTAACTGGATTTTGTCATTGCTAAAATCCACCAACGCTGCATCTATACCATCGAGGCTAGTGCCAGACATCAAGCCAATATACAGTTCCGGCATGATGGCTTAGTTGATTTTTTGTTGGTTTTTAGCCAGTAAGCTTTTGGCCTTGGTGTGATAAAGCGCGGATAACACAGGCTGTGCTTGGTGTTTAAATACCACCAAATGTTTATTGCTGAGTGTCATCGCTTGTCTGGAGTTTTGGGCTTCAGGATTTTGATGGACGCCGTCTATGCGGAATTCATAATGTAAATGTGGGCCAGTTGCCAAACCCGATTGGCCTACATAACCGATAACTTCGCCTTGTTTCACGTTATCGCCTTCTTGAATATCGCGTCTAAAGCGCGACAAATGCGCGTATAAGGTTTCGTAGCGTTCACCGTGTTTAATGATGAGAACGTCGCCGTAACCACCTTTGCGTCCGGCAAAAGCAATCGTGCCATCACCCGCTGCTTTTACTGGTGTGCCAATTCTCGCGGCATAATCAGTGCCTTTATGGGCGCGGATACGGTTGAGGATAGGATGTCTGCGGTTGGCATCAAAATGGGAGCTGATGCGGGCATAATCTACTGGCGTACTTAAAAAGGCCTTCCGCATCGCTTTGCCTTCAGGCGTATAGAAATTGCTGTTGCCATCGTCATCTTCAAAACGCACAGCGGTATGGATGCGGCCTTGGTTGACGAACTCGGCGGCGGCAACACGTTGCCTGCCATCTAAAGTGTTTTCGTAAACCACGATAAATTGGTCGCCACGACGGAGGTCGGTGGCAAAATCAATATCCCAAGCAAAAATATTGGTGATTTCTAAGGTTAATTCATCCGATAAGCCAACTTCTTCACCAGCTGCCGCTAATGAGGTTTTGATGATGCCGTGGGCCGTGGCGTAATGATGGTCGCTTTCTTCACGGCTTAGCGGTTGTTCGTTTTGGTCTTGGGAATTATCGCTAGGGATAATGGCGTGGATGCGGTGTCTGCTGTCGCTGAGTTTGACGGGTTCTGGTGCTTCAATGATTTTCTGTACTTCTTCGTCGAGCTTAGAGCGGTTCTCAACAAACGGTGGTAGCCGTCTTTCTAGTGGATGATGTTTGCTTGGGCGTTTAGTGCTGAATTGTGTATGGGCTCGCCCTGGGCTGTGTTTGGCGGCATGTTTCATGTCAGCAATGATATGCTGATGTTTACCAGCGATTCGGTTCGACAAATGGTGACCAGGCATGGATCTTTGTATGTGCTTGGCGGCTGCAATAGCTTGTCGTTTAGGGGCTGAGTGGTGAGGTTTGCCATAACTACACGTGCTTGTAATAGCTAAACCTACCCCTATAAAAAAAGAGGCATATAATTTATTTTTCACGATACGTTAGTTAAGTAGTTGAAAAGTATGAAAAACATCAATTTGATGTCATTTGGCTGTCATTTTAAGGGTTTTTTAACCGATTTACCAACCTAAGCAAGGCGATGTGGCTATCGGTTGTGGTTTTGCCCAATAAGTTTTTGGATGATGTATTGGGTTTTCTTTTTAAAACAATTTGTTATGTTGTTTTGGCGATGTGTGTTTAGTAACTGTTTCATAAATAACAACGCATAGTTTCATGAAACAGTTGTCGTTTGGGGTTAATCGCTTGCTTCTGGTTTGTTATTGAGGCGGGTATTCACGCAAAGTTCCAAGGTTGGTGCAGTTAATCATGCCGCCAAATAGTTTAATCTTCACCCAGCTGCGTCAATAGTTCTGCTTGGTGTTCGCTAATTAGCGGGTTGATGACCTGTTCCAAGCCGCCTTGCATAATGTCATCTAATTTGTAGAGCGTCAGGTTGATGCGGTGGTCGGTCAATCGGCCTTGTGGGTAATTGTAGGTGCGGATACGTTCGGAGCGGTCGCCGCTGCCTACTTGTAGCTTGCGTGTTAGCGATTGCTCGGCATGATGTTTTTCCTGTTCTGCCGACAATAAACGCGAGGCCAGCAACGACATGGCGCGGGCGCGGTTTTTGTGTTGCGAGCGTTCGTCTTGGCATTCCACCACCACACCCGTTGGAATATGGGTGATGCGGATGGCGGATTCGGTTTTGTTGACGTGCTGTCCGCCTGCTCCGGAGGCGCGGTAGGTGTCTACTTTTAAATCGGCGGGGTTGATGTCAATGGCATCGACTTCATCGACTTCCGGCATGATGGCGACCGTGCAGGCTGAAGTGTGGATGCGGCCTTGCGATTCGGTTTCTGGCACGCGTTGGACGCGGTGTGCGCCCGCTTCAAATTTTAGCTGTGAGTAAACATCGCGGCCGGAGACGCGCAAGATGACTTCTTTATAACCACCGTGTTCGCCGTGGCTTTCGCTGATAATTTCGGTTTGCCAGCCGCGTTTTTCCGCATAGCGTTGGTACATGCGCGAGAGGTCGCCGGAGAAAATCGCCGCTTCATCGCCGCCAGTGCCAGCGCGGATTTCTAAGAAAATATTGCGGGTGTCGTTAGGGTCTTTAGGCAGCAATAATAATTGCAGCTCGTGTTCCAAGTTGGTTAATAAGCTTTCGGTTTCGCTGATTTCTTCTTTGGCAAGTTCACGCAATTCGGCATCACTGTCATTTGCCATGTCTTTAGCGGAAGCCAATTGTGCCAAGCCGTCTTGATAGCGTTTATAGCATTCAACCAAAGGGCCAATTTGTGCGTATTCTTGGCTTAAGCTGCGGAATTTGTTTTGGTTGCTTTGGGTATCGGGCTGGGATAGCAGTGCTGCAATTTCGTCGTGGCGTTCGGCAAGGCTTTCTAGTTTTAATTGTATGGATGCTTTCATTGAGGTTGGTTCAGATTAAAGATTTCTAAGGCCGCCGCGAGTAAATCATGGCGTTCTTGTTCGGCGGCAAGCCGTATTTGGCTGCTGGGGGTGTGGATCAGTTTATTGGTTAAGCTGTAGGCTAGGCGGTTGAGTACGTCTTCGGCAGCGGCGCCATTTTTTAATGAGGCCAATGCGGTTTGTAAGGCTTCATCGCGGGTTTGTTCGGCATTGTAACGGTAATCGCGGATGATGGTTTGTGCGCTTTGGGCGCGTAGCCAGGCTAGAAAGTGGTCAACTTGGGTGTTGATGATTTCTTCAGCTTGTTCGGCGGCAAGGCGGCGTGACTGCATGTTTTGGTCGATGGTGTTCTGCAAATCATCCACTGTGTACAGATAAACGTCGCGGAGTTTTTCCACTTCCGCTTCAATATCGCGCGGCACAGCCAAATCAACCATGAACATGGGTTTGTGCTTGCGTTTTTTTAACGCGCTTTCGACACTGCCTTTACCCAATATGGGCAATTGGCTGGCGGTTGAGGAAATGACAATATCGGCTTCAGCAAGATGGTTGGGCAGTTCCGACAATTCAATGGCAAAGCCGTTAAATTGCATCGCCAAGCTGTGGGCTTTTTCAAAAGTGCGGTTGGCGATGATGATGCGGCCTATGCCTTGTTGGGATAAATGCCGGGCGGCGAGTTCTATGGTTTCGCCTGCGCCTATCAGTAAGGCGGTTTGTTCGCTGAGTTTGTCAAAAATCTGTTGTGCCAGTTGTACGGCGGCGAAGGCTACGGATACCGGGCTAGAGCCGATGGCGGTGTCGGTGCGGACTTTTTTGGCGGCAGTGAAAGTGTGTTGGAAAAGCTTGCCCAGTTGTTTGCCCAAGGTGCCGGCTTCACAGGCGGCTTGGTAGGCGGTTTTCATTTGTCCGAGAATTTGGGGTTCACCCAATATCATTGAGTCTAAGCCTGAGGCAACCCGGAACATGTGGCGGATGAGTTGGCTGTCGCTATGGCTGTAGAGGTAAGGGCTAAAGTCGCTGGTGGCGAGTTGTTTGTTTTCGGCAACCCAGTCAATCAAAGGTTGCTGGTTGTTGGTGTCGGCGGCGCAGTAAAGTTCGGTACGGTTGCAGGTGGATAAGATGGCGGCCTCGCGCACGCCATCAACACGCCGCAATGCTTGTAATGCGGGTTTTAGGTAGTCGCCAGCAAATGACAGTTGCTCACGGACGGAAACAGGTGCTGTCTGGTAGTTTATGCCTACGGCGAGTAATGTCATGCGTTGCTTAATCAAAAACGTCTGCGAGTGGGTTAGCCATTCATTCCAGCGGAACTAGCAAGGGATATTGTCGTCCGAACAGGTGTCCGGTTTCGGTTTGCGCGGTATTTTTAAGGCTGCGATAGTGTGTTGTTTGCCTTTAAAATTGGGCGGCGCATCGTGGCTTTTGGTAAAAATCACAGTATATTATGTCGCCGTATGCTAGGAAATAGAATAGCTTTGTCAAAATCAGCTGAATCTGTCCATAATTGCAGCAGCTATTTCTGATAACCTATAAAGCTTATACATGAATCATTGGGGATTAATGAGTGTTAATTTTTAGATTGTTTTTCGTCAGTTCGATAGTGCTTTTAAATGCTTGTGCCAGTTCGCCTGAGCCTACAGCAGATATTGGCGCGCCTGTTGCTCCGGAAAAAGTGGTGGCTGTGCCAAAACCAAAACCTGCTAAAAAAGCCAGCGGGGCGATCAATCCTGATGTCATGTTTATGTTGATGACTGCGGAGCTTGCTGGTCAACGTGGTCGTTATGACATTGCTTTGGAAGGTTATTTGGAAGCGGCAAAACGGGTAAAGGATTCCCGGTTTGCGGAACGGGCGGCAATGATTGCCATCTATTTGAAAGATGCCGGAAAAACCAAAGAAGCAACGGCTTTGTGGTTGTCTCAGGATAAAAACAGCGAAGCGGCACATAAGGTTGCGGCCTTGTCTGCGCTGACATTAGGCGATAAAAAAGCCGCGGTTGGGCATATTGAAGATTTGTTGCGATTAGATCCTGCTGGATTTGAGAAAACCGTCATTGAATTGTTTTCTATGTTGCCCAAGGAAGACAAGGGTGTATTTGCTTATGGGGTGATGAATGAGGTATCCGATAAGCATCCTGAAAATGCCACTGTGTATTTTGTTAAAGCCTTGTTGGCGATGCAGGCCAATAACGTCGCTAGGGCGGAATTGGATATAGATAAGGCTTTGCAGTTACAGCCAGCCTGGGATAAAGCGTTGACTTTCAAGGCGCAAGTGGCAATGGTTTCTGGAAATATCGATAAGGCTATCTTGGATTTGCGGGCGGCGGTGGCAAAATTTCCTAATGATAATAAGATCAAAAGGCTGTTGGCTCAGTTACTGATAAAGGCGAAGGATTATAAGCAGTCTGCGGAAGTTTATCGGCAAATAGTTAAGGCCGATGCTAATGACTTTGAAAGCCAGTTTGCTTTAGCTTTGGTCTATATTCAGTTGGGCGATGATGATAATGCAGAAAGTGAATTGACTGGGTTGCTCAAGCAATCCCGCTGGCAAGATCAGGCGCGTTATTATTTGGGGCGCTTAGAAGAAAAGCATGGCAATAATCAGGATGCTTTGGATTGGTATAGTAAAGTCGGTGATAGTTCTGTTGCTTTTGATGCAGGGGTTTCTTCGGCTTTGTTGTTATCAAAAGACAAGCAATTTGCTTCGGCAATGGAGAAGTTAAAGTCACTGGCAGAGCGTTATCCTAATCAGAAAATCCGTTTGTTGTTGACTAAAGCGGAGGTGATGAATCAGCAAAAACAATATCAACAGGCTTATACCATGCTGTCTGAGGCCTTAGTTGAATTGCCTGATAATAAAGATTTGCTTTATTCCCGCGCCTTGATGGCGGATAGGTTGGAAAAAATCGATAGTGCCGAAGCGGATTTCAAAAAGATTTTGGCAAAATCCCCTGATAGTCCAGATGTGTTAAATGCCTTGGGCTACACCTTGGTGGAAAAAACTAAGCGTTATGCGGAAGCAGAGCAATATCTGTTGCATGCGCTTAAGTTGTCGCCCAATGAAGCGGTTATTCTGGATAGTTACGGTTGGCTGCAATTTAAAAAGGGTAATTTGCCGAGTGCCTTAGATTATTTGCAACGTGCATACGATAAGCAAAAGGAATCTGAAATAGTCGCCCATCTTGCTGAGGTGTTGTGGGTTTTAGGCAAAAAAGACGAGGCGAAAAAATTGTTTAAAGAGGCGTTTAAACAAGACCCTAATGACGAATATTTATTGGAATTTAAGCAGCGCGTTTTGGATAAGGATTCTTAAACAATGCGGTTGGCGATAGTTGCGTGTTTCGTTGTTTTGTTGTTGGCTGCTTGTGCGACATCACCTGAGAAACCGGAAGGCCAGTATGATTTGTCGGCAAGAGAGCATCTTTATAAAGTCACCAATTGGTCATTTGATGGGCGCATGGCGTTAACGGGGAAAAAGGATTCTTGGTCGGCAAATATTGCTTGGAAACATAGCCCGGAAAGCGATCAGATAAAGCTGTCTGGGCCATTGGGGCAGGGTGCTACTTTGATTGAGCTTAGTGGCAATCACGTTGTTGTTAATCGTGGTGGTGGCGATGTGCAGCAGTCAGACAATCCAGAGGTGTTTGTCAATCAGCAGCTGGGGTTGTTTGTGCCTATTCAAGCGTTGCGCTATTGGGTGGTGGGTTTGCCTCAGCCCAAGGTCAAAAATATCCCTATAGAGAATGGCTTTAGCCAAACGCAGTGGTTGGTTCAATATTTACAAATGCAGGCAGTGAAAGCCGATGCTATGCCCCGAAAAATGTCAGTGGGGAATGGTCAGGTCAAGTTAAAATTATTTATAGATGAATGGATTTTTAACAGTGAAAATGCAAGATAAGCAGTATTTATGGGCAGAAAAGTGGCCTGCACCTGCAAAATTGAATTTAATGCTGCGAATTGTTGGGCGTCGTGAGGATGGCTATCATTTGCTGCAAACGGTTTTTCAGTTTATTGATTTGTGCGATTGGATTAGGTTTTACCCGGTAGAGGATGGTGTGGTCAGTTTAGTTAATACCTTGCCCGGTGTTGATGAAGCGGATGATTTGACGGTTAGGGCTGCGAATTTATTAAAAAAAGAGACTGACTGTAAATTGGGTGTGCGTATCGAAGTAGAAAAGAATTTACCGATGGGTGGCGGTATTGGTGGGGGTAGTTCTGATGCGGCAACCGTTTTGGTGATGTTAAATATTCTATGGGAATTAAATCTATCTAAAGAAAAACTCATGCAATTAGGGTTGGCGTTGGGTGCTGATGTGCCAATATTTGTTTTTGGACACAGTGCATGGGCAGAAGGTGTTGGTGAGAAAATTGAAAAAATAGATGTTGCAGAACAGTGGGTTGTTTTAATTAAGCCTGATTGTGAAATTAGTACTAAGGAAATATTTTCATCTAAAGAATTGACACGAAACAGCAAATCTATCACAATATCTGACTTTATTGCTGGGCAGCACAAGAATGATTGTCTTGAGGTTGTATCCCAGTTATATCAACCCGTAAAAAAAGCTCTAGCAGATTTGTCGGTGTTCTCTAGTTCAAAATTAACTGGTACTGGCGCATGTGTTTTTGCTCAGTTCGAGTCAAAAGAGAAAGCTGAATCTGCTTATGAAGCGCTTAAAACTGATTGGTTATGTTACCTAGTGCGTTCTGTTAATGTATCGCCTTTGTATGCAAAGCTAAATGCGGGTTGTTGTATATCCTGATTATTGGGTCGTCGCCAAGCGGTAAGGCACGGGGTTTTGATCTCCGCATACCAAGGTTCGAATCCTTGCGACCCAGCCAATTATCATCGCTGAGTTAATTCTAACTGGGAGTGTTTGAATGAATGACACCGCCATGATGGTGTTTTCCGGAAATGCTAACCTGGCGTTAGCGGAAGGAATTGTAAAAAAACTCAATATGCGCTTAGGGATGGCTGCTGTTGGTAGGTTTAGTGATGGCGAAATAGCGGTAGAGATAGAGGAGAATGTGAGGGGTAAGGATGTATTCGTAATCCAGCCAACTTGCGCTCCAACTAATGAAAATTTAATGGAATTATTGGTGATGATTGATGCTTTTAAGCGGGCATCAGCTTCACGTATAACAGCGGTTATGCCTTACTATGGCTATGCCAGGCAAGATAGAAGGTCTCGGTCGGCAAGGGTGCCTATCAGTGCTAAATTAGTAGCAAAAATGATAGAGCAGGCTGGTGCAGGAAGGATTCTTACTGTTGATTTGCATGCTGATCAGATTCAGGGTTTTTTTGATATACCTGTTGATAATGTATATGCCTCGCCAATCCTTTTAGGGGATATTTGGCGTCAGCAGTATAAAGATTTGATGGTTGTTTCTCCGGATGTAGGCGGCGTTGTAAGAGCAAGGGCGCTAGCTAAAAGGTTAAATGATGCTGATTTGGCAATTATCGACAAACGCAGATTGAAAGCTAACGTTGCTGAGGTGATGCATATAATCGGTGATGTTGAAGGTCGGACTTGTGTTTTGATCGATGACTTGGTTGATACTGCTGGAACGCTTTGTCATGCGGCAGCGGCTTTAAAAAAGCATGGGGCTGTCAAGGTTCTTGCTTATTGTACGCATCCTGTTTTATCTGGTGCGGCAATGAAAAATTTAAGTGCATCTGTACTTGATGAGTTGGTGGTTACTGATACGATCCCATTAAGCCAAGAAGCAATTGATTCAGGAAAAATAAGGCAATTAACTGTCGCAGAGATGCTGGCTGAGACTATTAGAAGAATATCGGTTGGCGAGTCGGTTAGTTCCCTTTACGTAGATTAAATTTAAGTGCGCCAAGTGCGTGGAGTTGATGATGTCAAATGTATTTGAGTTTGTTGCAGAAAGCCGAGTGAAATCTGGCAAAAATGCTGCTAGGGGTGCGCGCCGTAGTGGTAATGTCCCTGCTGTAATTTATGGTGGAGAAGGTGCGCCTCAAATGTTGGTTTTGAATCACAATGAAGTGGTAAAGCATTTGGAGCATGAGGCGGTATATTCGCATGTGCTTGATATCACTGTTGATGGTCGTACAGAAAAGGCAATATTGAAAGGTGTTCAAAGAAATCCTGCGAGATTTCAAATAATGCACTTGGATTTCTTGCGTGTGAATATGGCTGACAAGGTTAAGGTTCATGTGCCTCTTCATTTTATAAATGAACAGCGTTCTGTTGGTGGTAAAAAAGGCGGTGTTGCCACTCATTCTATGGTGGATGTTGAGGTTTTGTGTTTACCTGCGGATTTGCCTGAGTTTATAGAAGTTGATTTAGATAATCTTGATGTCGGATCTTCAATTCATTTGTCTGATTTGGTTTTGCCAAAAGGCGTAGAGATTGTTGTTTTATCTCAAGGTGCAGATCACGATTTGCCAGTAGTATCTATGGCGGGATCAGTTGCTTAATTAATATGATTAAATTAATTGTTGGGCTGGGAAATCCTGGTCAACAATATGAAAAAACCCGGCATAATGTCGGGTTTTTGTTTTTAGATCGATTGGTTTCGGATTTCGGTGCTAGTTGGTCGTCAGAATCAAAGTTTCAAGGTGTTTTTTCTGTTTGTGAGTTATTTAGTTTTAAGGTTATGTTGTTAAAGCCTAGTGTTTTCATGAATAGAAGTGGTCTTTCTGTTGGTAAGGTTGCTCGGTACTATAAATTAACACCAGAAGAAATTTTGGTTGTTCATGATGAGCTAGATTTTTCGCCAGGTGTTGTTAAATTGAAGAAAGGTGGTGGGCATGCTGGGCATAATGGCTTGCGTGACATTATTTCGCATCTGGAAAGCAATGATTTTTATAGATTAAGGGTTGGTATTGGTCGGCCCGCAGCAGGAAAGTCTGTTGCTGATTATGTTTTGTCGTCCTCATCAGGCAAGGATGCCGAGCTTATTGATTCTGTTATAAGTGATTGTGTAGGGTGTCTCGATGAGTTGGTGTCGGGAAATGCTGCAATTGCTATGAATAAAATCAATGCTGTTTAATATTGATCAAGTGTTTGAATAGAATTAACAGTGCTTGCTGCTGTGTTTTTATTAAAAATAGATTGACACTTTTAGTTTTTCGGAAGATAATTAAAAGATTACCCGATATTGGAGGGGTTCCCGAGCGGCCAAAGGGATCAGACTGTAAATCTGCCGGCTCTGCCTTCGGAGGTTCGAATCCTCCCCCCTCCACCATTTTAATTTAGTAAAAGCGGGTGTAGTTCAATGGTAGAACTCCAGCCTTCCAAGCTGATCACGTGGGTTCGATTCCCATCACCCGCTCCACTTCTTGGTTGTGCTCATATAGCTCAGTAGGTAGAGCACTTCCTTGGTAAGGAAGAGGTCACCGGTTCAAATCCGGTTATGAGCTCCAGTTGCAAAGTAGATATTCAAGTAAGGTGTTATTGTAATGGCCAAAGAAAAATTTTCACGCACTAAGCCGCATGTAAACGTGGGCACAATCGGACACGTCGATCACGGCAAAACAACCTTGACAGCAGCATTGACTACTGTAATGGCAAAAATCCACGGTGGTGCGGTTAAAGCGTTCGACCAAATTGATAATGCACCAGAAGAACGTGCGCGTGGTATCACCATTGCAACATCACACGTTGAGTATGAATCATCAAAACGCCATTACGCACACGTTGACTGCCCAGGCCATGCTGACTATGTAAAAAACATGATCACTGGTGCGGCGCAAATGGACGGCGCTATTTTGGTTTGTTCGGCTGCTGACGGCCCAATGCCACAAACGCGTGAGCACATCCTGTTATCAAGACAGGTTGGCGTACCTTATATTGTTGTGTTCCTGAACAAAGCCGACATGGTTGACGACGAAGAGTTGATCGAACTGGTTGAAATGGAATTGCGCGAACTGCTCGACATGTACGAATTCCCAGGCGACGACACCCCAATCATCCGTGGTTCAGCCTTATTGGCCTTGCAAGGCGACCAAAGCGAAATCGGCGAAGCCTCTGTTGTCCGTTTGGTTGAAGCTCTTGACAGCTATATCCCAGAGCCAGAACGTGCCGTTGATGGCGCATTCTTAATGCCAATCGAAGACGTATTCTCGATTTCAGGCCGTGGTACCGTAGTAACTGGCCGTATTGAACGCGGTATCATTAAAGTCGGTCAAGAAGTTGAAATCGTCGGCATCAAAGCCACCGTGACAACCACCGTAACTGGCGTTGAAATGTTCCGTAAATTGTTGGATCAAGGTGAAGCGGGCGATAACGTTGGTTTATTGTTGCGTGGTACTAAACGTGATGACGTGGAACGTGGCCAAGTATTGGCGCACAAAGGGACCATCAAGCCACATGCCCATTTCAATGCAGAAATCTACGTATTGTCAAAAGAAGAGGGTGGTCGTCACACACCATTCTTCGATGGTTACCGTCCACAGTTCTACTTCCGTACCACTGATGTAACTGGCGCAGTTAAATTACCAGAAGGCGTTGAAATGGTAATGCCTGGTGACAACATCTCCGTTAGCGTGAAACTGATTTCACCAATCGCTATGGAAGAAGGTCTACGTTTTGCAATCCGTGAAGGTGGTCGTACTGTCGGCGCGGGTGTTGTTGCATCGATTATTGAATAATAGATTCAAAAGATTTATTATATCCAGCTTTGTAAGTTTTGTCTGAATAGGTCAGTAGTTCAATTGGTAGAATAGCGGTCTCCAAAACCGCGGGTTGGGGGTTCGAGACCCTCCTGGCCTGCCATTCAGTCAAGCCCTTCAATATATTTCTCAAGAAAAATACATGAATACTCAAGCAGAAGCTGCTACATCAGTATCTGATGTTGTTAAGCAGGTTTTTTCCGTTATCTTTATCGTTGCTGGTATTGTGGCGTTCTATTATTTTTCGGAAATACAGCTTTTATATAGGGTTTTAGGTTTGTTAGTGATTTTTATTGTTGCCTTGGCAATGATGGTTACTACGCAGCTAGGTAAGTGGGTTTGGGCTTTTGTTATTGAGTCTAGGCAAGAAGTTAGAAAGATTGTATGGCCAACAAGAGATGAGACAGTAAGGACAACATTGTTGGTGTTTGCCATGGTTTTCTTGGTTGGTTTAGTTCTTTGGTTGTTGGATATGTTTTTGTTTTGGGGTGTTAGGTTGTTGACTGGTCAGGGTGGTTGATATGTCGCTCCGTTGGTATGTGGTTCATGCATATTCAAATTTCGAAAACAAAGTAAAGCAAGCTCTTGAAGAACGAATTAAGCGTGAAGGCTTAGAGCAGTTTTTTGGAAAAATATTAGTTCCCACTGAAGAAATAGTGGAAATGCGTTTAGGTCAGCAGCGTAAAAGTGAAAGAAAATTCTTTCCTGGTTATGTGCTAGTGCAAATGGAATTGACCGACGAAACATGGCATTTGGTTAAAGATGTGCCAAAAGTGCTCGGCTTTATAGGCGGCACTTCTGATAGACCTGCGCCAATTACTGAAAAAGAAGCCATGTCTATCCTAAATAGGGTAGAAGAAGGCGTAAATAAACCAAGACCCAAAGTATTATTTGAGGTTGGTGAAGTAGTAAGGGTTGTAGATGGGCCGTTTAAAGATTTCAACGGCGTAGTTGAAGAAGTTAGTTACGACAAAAATAAATTAAAAATATCGGTACTAATCTTTGGTAGGTCGACTTCGGTTGAGCTTGGATTTGCACAAGTAGAAAAAAGCTAATTAGTTGAATTAAATAAATCCTTGCCTATTAAATGGGTAGGGATTTTTCTGTCTAGGGGAGCTGGAAAGCGTTTGTACCCACATTTGGAGTAAGAAATGGCAAAAAAAATCACGGCATACATCAAGCTGCAAGTTAAAGCTGGTGAGGCTAATCCAAGTCCTCCAGTTGGTCCTGCATTAGGTCAACGCGGCGTTAATATTATGGAGTTTTGTAAAGCGTTCAACGCAAAAACCCAAGATGTTGAAAAGGGCTTACCTTTGCCAGTAGTTATTACGGTATATAGTGATCGTAGCTTTACCTTTATCACTAAAACACCACCAGCGACTATTTTGATTAAGAAAGCAGTTGGCATCAAAAGTGGCAGCAGCAATCCAAATACCAAAAAAGTTGGCACGATTACTCGTGACCAGCTGGAAGAAATCGCCAAAAATAAAATGGAAGATTTGAATGCTGCAAATATTGATGCGGCAATTAAAACAATTGCAGGCAGTGCGCGTAGCATGGGCTTGAACGTGGAGGGTTTGTAATGGCTAAGCTAAGCAAAAAAGCGAAATTAATCAAAGAAAAAGTTGATCGCACAAAACAATACTCAGTCGTTGATGCCGTTAAGTTGTTAAAAGAATTTGGAACAGCAAAATTTAATGAAGCTATTGATGTTAGCGTAAATTTGGGTGTTGATCCTCGTAAATCTGATCAAAACGTCCGTGGTGCGACAGTATTGCCAAATGGCACCGGTAAAAATGTAAGGGTTGCTGTATTTACACAAGGCCCTAATGCCGAAGCCGCGAAAGCCGCTGGTGCAGATATTGTTGGTATGGATGATTTAGGTGATCTGGTTAAAAAAGGTGAGATGAACTTTGATGTTGTTATCGCCTCACCAGACGCTATGCGCGTAGTTGGTCAATTGGGTCAAATTTTAGGTCCAAGAGGCTTAATGCCAAACCCTAAAGTAGGTACGGTTACTGCCGATGTTGCTACTGCTGTAAAAAATGCCAAGTCAGGTCAGGTTAGATACCGTACTGATAAATCAGGCATTATCCACTGCACATTAGGTAAGTTGACATTTGATGAAGCGGCAATCCAAGGAAACTTAGAAGCCTTAATAGCCGATTTGAAAAAAGCAAAACCAGCGACATCAAAAGGTGTTTACATTAAAAAAATTACTTTGTCTTCAACCATGGGTCCAGGGCTTTGGTTAGATGCAAGTAGCTTTTCCGCATAAAGAAAAGCAAAGGAACTTTGGGTTGCCGTTATCAACGGTAACCGTCAAAGACCGCAGGTGCTTAGGCTTAATTTCCTGCGTAGACGGAAGCCCACGCCTAGATTGATAGGTAAGGGACCGTAAGGTGCAATTTATGGCAATAACTTAAATTGTGTTTTATTCATTCTGATAATTTCAGAAACATATCGGAGAAAAACTGTGGCACTAAATTTAGATGGCAAAAAAGCTGTCGTAGAAGAAGTTGCTGCAATTGCTGCTAAAGCTCATTCTGCTGTTGCAGCAGAATACCGTGGCATGACAGTGACGGAATTGACCGCATTGCGTAAAACGGCAAGAGAAACAGGCGTTTATCTGCGTGTAATAAAAAACACCTTAGCCAGACGTGCTGTAGCTGGAACCGAATTTGAGTGCATGCAAGAAGGGCTTGTTGGGCCTTTGTTGATGGCATTTTCAATGGAAGATCCAGGTTGTGCGGCACGTTTGATTGGTGATTTTGCTAAAGATCACGATAAATTAATTCCGAAAGTTGTGGCAATTGGCGGTCAAGTATTTGGCCCAAGCGAAATGAGTCGCTTAGCAAGCTTGCCGACCCGTGACCAAGCAATCAGTTTGTTGATGGCAGTCATGAAAGCCCCAATCGAGAAATTTGTCCGTACTTTGGCGGAACCACATGCTAAGTTGGTTCGCACAGTCGCAGCAATTAAAGAACAGAAAGAAGCTGCATAAGCTTTTAAAACAGTTAAACCTATTTACCTGAGGCATTATAAAAATGGCAATATCAAAAGAAGATATCTTAGACGCTATCTCAAACATGAGTGTAATGGAAGTTGTTGATCTGATTTCAGCAATGGAAGAAAAATTTGGCGTATCTGCTGCTGCAGCTGTTGCTGTTGCTGCACCTGCTGCTGGCGGCGCTGCTGCTGTAGTTGAAGAACAAACTGAATTTGATGTCGTATTGACAGGTTTTGGCGAAAACAAAGTTGCCGTAATTAAAACTGTCCGTGGCATCACTGGCTTAGGTCTGAAAGAAGCGAAAGATGCTGTTGAAGGCGTACCAACTGTCTTGAAAGAAGGCGTTGCTAAAGCTGAAGCAGAAGACATCAAAAAACAACTTTTGGAAGCAGGTGCAACTGTAGATATTAAATAATCATTTCGACACACCTCTGGCGTAAGCCAACTCTAGTATGGCTGGTGACTTATGTCATCGGCCTTTTACTGTTTACAAAACTTGTACAGTAGAAACAATTCATGACGAAAAAGTTTGGAAGCGATATGTCCTATTCTTTTACCGAAAAAAAGCGTATTCGAAATAACTTTGGCAAAAGCACTGAAGTGCTCGAAGTTCCCTATCTGTTGGCAACGCAAATCAACTCGTATGCCAATTTCCTGCAATCCGGTTTTCCCGCTGATAAGCGGGCTGATATAGGGTTACATGCAGCCTTTTCTAGCGTATTTCCCATAGAAAGCCATTCCGGTTATGCGGTGCTCGAATATGTTAAATATCGGTTAGGAGAGCCTGTATTTGATGTCAGAGAATGCCAACAACGTGGCGCGACATTTGCTGCACCGTTACGGGTATTAGTCAGATTAGTCATTTACGATAAAGAAGCAGCGGCAAATGCGAAAGTTGTAAAAGACATCCGTGAGCAAGAAGTCTATATGGGCGAACTGCCTTTAATGACTGATAACGGTACCTTTGTAATTAACGGTACTGAGCGGGTTATTGTGTCGCAATTACACCGTTCGCCAGGTGTATTCTTTGACCATGACAAAGGCAAAACCCATTCATCGGGTAAATTATTATTCAATGCCCGGATAATCCCATACCGTGGCTCTTGGTTGGACTTTGAATTCGACCATAAAGATTGCGTCTATGTGCGTATAGATCGCCGTAGAAAAATTCCAGCTACTGTGTTGCTAAGAGCGTTGGGTTTTGATAACGAAGAAATGATTAAAATGTTCTTCGAAACCAATAGCTTCACTATCACTGCTGAAAAGTGCTTATTCCAAATTGTCCCTGAGCGTTTACGTGGTGAAATCGCCGCGTTTGACATTAGGCATGGTGAAGCGGTCTTAGTTGAAGAAGGCCGTCGCATAACCGCCAAGCATATTCGGGAAATTTCCAAAGCCGGTTTGACCGAGGTAGAAGTGCCTAGAGATTACTTGGTTGGCAAAATTTTAGGACATAACATTATTGATGAAAGCACTGGCGAATTGATTGCCAATGTCAATGATGAAATGACCGAAGTATTGATTGACCGTTGTATTGACGCAGGCATTCAGCAGATCAATACACTTTATGTTAATGATCTGGATAGAGGCCCTTATATCTCTAACGCTATGCGTTTGGATGTAACCGCCAATACCTTGGAAGCTTTGGTGGAAATTTACCGGATGATGCGTCCTGGTGAGCCACCAACAAAAGAATCAGCGGAAAACTTATTCCAAAACCTGTTTTTTACCGATGACCGTTATGACTTGTCCACTGTTGGTCGAATGAAGTTTAACCGTCGTTTAGGCCGTGAAGAAATTGTTGGCACAGGTACGTTGACCAAAGAAGACATCATCGATGTCCTAAAAGAATTGATTAACATCCGTAATGGTAACGGTAATGTTGATGACATCGATCATTTAGGCAACCGTCGTGTGCGTTCTGTTGGTGAAATGATTGAAAACCAATTCCGTGTTGGCTTGGTTAGGGTTGAGCGTGCAGTTAAAGAGCGCCTGACCTTGGCGGATTCTGAAGGCTTAATGCCACAAGAAATTATCAACGCGAAACCGGTATCTGCGGCTGTTAAAGAGTTTTTTGGCTCTAGCCAGTTGTCGCAGTTTATGGATCAAAACAATCCATTGTCGCAAGTCACCCATAAACGCCGGGTATCCGCTTTAGGACCAGGTGGTTTGGCTCGTGAACGCGCTGGCTTTGAGGTGCGTGACGTACACGCCACCCATTACGGTCGGGTTTGCCCAATTGAAACGCCTGAAGGACCAAACATTGGTTTGATCAACTCCTTGTCGGTGTATGCGCGTACTAACGATTACGGCTTCTTAGAAACACCATACCGCAAAGTAGTTAACGGTTACGTAACTGACCAAGTTGACTATTTGTCAGCTATTGAAGAAGGCGAGTTTGTTATTGCCCAAGCTAGTGTGGCAGTTGATGAAAAAGGTAAATTGGTTGATGGCTTAGTATCTTGCCGTCATAAAGATGAATTTACTTTAGCGATGTCCGACACCGTGCAATACATGGACGTTTCTTCCAAACAGATCGTTTCGGTAGCGGCTTCCATCATTCCTTTCTTAGAGCATGATGACGCGAACCGCGCGTTAATGGGTTCTAACATGCAACGTCAAGCCGTACCAACACTGAGGGCTGAAAAGCCGTTGGTGGGAACAGGTATGGAACGCACCGTTGCTAAAGACTCTGGCGTAACGGTTGTTGCGGCTCGTGGTGGTAGTATTGAAATGGTCGATGCGGCAAGAATTGTTGTCCGCGTTAACGATACTGAAACTGAAACAGGTTCATCAGGTGTTGATATTTATAACCTGATTAAATATACCCGATCTAACCAAAACACCTGTATTAACCAAAAACCATTGGTCAAGCCGGGCGATATAGTTAGTAAAGGTGATATTTTAGCCGATGGTCCATCGACAGATATGGGTGAGTTGGCATTAGGTCAGAATATGTTGGTGGCATTTATGCCATGGAACGGCTACAACTTTGAAGACTCGATTTTAGTCTCTGAGCGTGTAGTAAAAGAAGACCGTTTTACCACCATTCACATCGAAGAAAAAACCTGTGTTGCCCGTGATACTAAACATAGCCCAGAAGAGATCACTGCTGATATTCCAAATGTCAGTGAAGAAGCCTTATCTAAATTAGATGAGTCAGGCATTGTTTACGTGGGTGCTGAAGTTAAAGGTGGCGATATTCTGGTCGGTAAAGTGACGCCCAAAGGCGAAACCCAATTGACGCCAGAAGAAAAATTATTACGGGCTATCTTTGGTGAAAAAGCAGCGGATGTTAAAGACACCTCTTTGCGCGTACCTAGCAGCATTGAAGGTACCGTCATTGACGTACAAGTGTTTACCCGCGATGGCGTTAAAAAAGACAAACGCGCTTTAGATATAGAGCAAGAAGAAATCAAACGTTATCGCAAAGACTTGGATGACCAGTTAAAGATTTTAGAAGGTGATATTTATGCACGTGTTGCCAAAATACTAATCGGTAAAGTCGCACAATCAGGTGCTGGTGGTTTGCGCGCAGGTGATGAAATATCAGACACCTACTTACAAAGCATCAAACGCTCCGATTGGCTAAAAATCAAAATGAAAGATGAAGAAATCAATCTTCAGCTGGAAATGGTTGTTGCCCAAATTGAGCAACAACGGAAAGATTTTGATGAAAAATTTGAAGTTAAACGTAAAAAAATCACGATGGGCGATGATTTAGCCCCTGGTGTATTGAAAATGGTCAAAGTCTATTTGGCTGTGAAAAGACGTATTCAGCCAGGCGATAAAATGGCAGGTCGACATGGAAATAAAGGTGTTATTTCTATGATTAGACCTATTGAAGATATGCCTTACACAGCTGATGGCAACCCAGTTGATATTGTCTTGAATCCACTAGGCGTACCTTCGCGTATGAACGTTGGTCAGGTATTGGAAACCCATTTAGGTTGGGCTGCTAAAGGCTTAGGTATCAAAATCGGCAAAATGTTGGAAGCGAGAGCCAAAGTGGTAGAAATCCGAGGTTACTTGGAAAAAATCTATAACAGCAGTGGACGTAAAGAAGATTTGGAATCCTTTACTGATGTAGAAATTATAGAATTGGCTACTAACTTAGTCGGCGGCGTGCCTATGGCAACACCTGTATTCGATGGTGCTAGCGAAGACGATATTCGTACGATGCTGAGTTTGGCGGATTTACCTCAACACGGACAAACTGTTTTATATGATGGTTTGACAGGTGAGCCGTTCGAACGTGAAGTTACAGTTGGCTATATGTATATGCTCAAGCTAAACCATTTAGTTGATGACAAAATGCACGCCCGTTCTACAGGCCCATACAGCTTGGTTACCCAACAACCATTGGGTGGTAAAGCCCAGTTTGGTGGTCAGCGTTTTGGTGAGATGGAAGTTTGGGCATTGGAAGCATATGGTGCTGCTTATACCTTGCAAGAAATGTTGACGGTTAAGTCAGACGATGTCACTGGACGTACCCGTATGTATAAAAACATCGTTGATGGCGATCATAAGATGGAAGCAGGGATGCCGGAATCCTTTAACGTATTGATTAAAGAAATCCGCTCGCTTGCTGTCAATATCGAATTGGAACGGGAATAAGTCAGGCTTAAATATCACCAGTAACCAAAATGGTTGCTGGTGATTTTCTTCATTTTTTAAGACAGCCTGTACTGGATTACACCAGAACCTATTTAAAGAGGATAAGCTTTTGAAAGATTTAATGAATTTCTTAAAGCGTCAAGGTCGTGCCGATGATTTTGATGGCATTAGTATTGGTTTGGCGTCACCAGATATGATTCGTTCATGGTCTTATGGTGAAGTAAAAAAACCAGAGACCATTAATTACCGTACCTTTAAACCGGAGCGGGATGGCTTGTTTTGCGCCAAAATTTTTGGCCCAGTCAGCGATTACGAATGTCTTTGTGGCAAATATAAAAGATTAAAACATCGCGGTGTCATCTGTGAAAAATGTGGCGTTGAAGTCACGTTATCAAAAGTCCGCCGTGAACGTATGGGGCATATTGATCTGGCTAGCCCAGTTGCCCACATTTGGTTTTTAAAATCATTGCCGTCCAGAATCGCCTTGTTGTTGGATATGACTTTGCGCGAAATTGAACGGGTTTTGTATTTTGAATCATTCGTTGTACTTGAGTCCGGTTTAACGCCTTTAAATAAAGGCCAATTATTAACTGATGACGAATACCTTGATGCCGTTGAATTACACGGCGATGACTTTGTTGCCAAAATGGGCGCAGAAGCCATTTACGAGTTGTTGAAGGCGATTGATCTGAAAGAACAGGTTGATATTCTTCGTGAAGAAATCAATTCCACCAGTTCTGAAACAAAAATTAAAAAATACGCAAAACGTCTAAAAGTTATGGACGCTTTGCTAAGTTCTAAAAATCGTCCCGAATGGATGATTTTGCAAGTCTTGCCAGTACTGCCACCAGAATTGCGCCCATTAGTGCCATTGGATGGCGGTCGTTTCGCGACTTCTGATTTGAACGATTTGTACCGTCGGGTTATTAACCGTAACAACCGTTTAAATCGCTTGTTGGACTTAAATGCACCAGACATCATCGTCCGTAACGAAAAACGGATGCTGCAAGAATCAGTTGATGCCTTGTTAGATAACGGTCGTCGTGGTCGCGCTATTACCGGTACTAATAGAAGGCCGTTGAAATCGCTTGCCGATATGATTAAAGGCAAACAAGGCCGTTTCCGCCAAAACTTGTTAGGCAAACGGGTTGATTATTCCGGTCGTTCTGTGATCGTGGTAGGCCCGACATTGCGCTTGCATCAATGTGGCTTGCCGAAAAAAATGGCTTTAGAATTATTTAAGCCGTTTATTTTCAGTAAATTGCAATTCCGTGGCTTGGCGACAACTATTAAAGCTGCCAAAAAAATGGTAGAGCGTGAAGGTACTGAAGTTTGGGATATTCTTGAAGAAGTTATTCGTGAACATCCTATTTTGTTAAACCGTGCGCCGACTTTACACAGATTGGGTATTCAAGCGTTTGAACCTACCTTAATCGAAGGTAAGGCAATCCAGTTGCATCCGTTAGTGTGTAGCGCTTTCAACGCCGACTTTGACGGTGACCAGATGGCGGTACATATTCCATTGTCTATCGAAGCGCAGTTGGAAGCGCGGACATTGATGATGGCGACTAATAATATCCTTTCGCCAGCAAACGGTGAGCCAGTCATTAACCCATCACAAGACGTGGTTTTGGGTTTGTACTACATCAGCCGTGAAAAAATCAATGCGAAAGGTTCTGGTACTATTTTTGGTAGCGTCAATGAAATCCATAAAGCATTAATGGAAAAATCGGTTGAATTGCAAACCAAAATTCAACTACGCATTACTGAAAAAGTCGAATCAGAAGCAGGTGGTTTAGTCGATAAAACCCATCGCGTCAACACCACGGTAGGCCGTGCCTTGATTTGGGAAATCGTTCCAGACCGTATGCCTTACGATTTGGTTAACTGCGATATGACTAAGAAAAATATTTCTAGGTTAATCAATTACAGTTACCGTTATTTAGGCAATAAAGATACCGTGGTACTTGCCGACCAATTGATGTACTTAGGCTTTAGATATGCAACTATTTCTGGCGTATCGTTTGGTATCGAAGATATGGCGATTCCGGCTAAGAAAGCTGACATCATTGCCGCTGCCGATGCAGAAGTAAACGAGATCCAAAGCCAGTATGCTTCAGGTTTGGTAACAGACGGCGAACGCTATAATAAGGTTGTTGATATTTGGTCGCACGCTAACGATCAAGTTGCTAAGGTGATGATGGATGGTTTGGGTGAAGAATCGGTAATTGATGCCGATGGCAAAACCGTCAAACAAAAATCCTTCAATTCTATCTTTATGATGGCAGAGTCTGGCGCTAGGGGTTCTGCGGCGCAGATTCGTCAGTTAGCGGGTATGCGTGGTTTGATGGCGAAACCGGATGGTTCGATTATTGAAACACCTATTACCGCGAACTTCCGTGAAGGCTTAGACGTATTGCAATACTTTATTTCCACCCATGGTGCACGTAAAGGTTTGGCGGATACGGCTCTGAAAACTGCTAACTCAGGTTATTTGACCCGTCGTTTAGTGGATGTTGCCCAAGACTTGGTTATTACAGGTATAGATTGTGGCACATCAAACGGCTTGATTATGATGCCGATTATTGAAGGCGGTGATGTTGTTGAGCCTTTATCTGAACGCGTATTAGGCCGGGTTTCTGCAAGTGATGTGTTGGATGGCACAGGCGAAAACATTATCGTACCTAAAGGCACTTTACTGGATGAGCATTGGGTATCTATTTTGGATGAGCAAAGTATTGACCAAGTGTTGGTCCGGTCAATCATTACTTGTGAAAATAGGCATGGTGTTTGTGCTTCTTGTTACGGTCGTGATCTGGGTCGTGGACACTTTGTTAATATTGGCGAGGCAGTCGGTGTTATTGCCGCGCAATCCATTGGTGAGCCAGGTACTCAGCTGACTATGCGTACTTTCCACATCGGTGGTGCGGCATCGCGTTCGGCGGCAATTAGTAATGTACAGGTTAAGTCTGCTGGTACAGTGCGGTTGAACAATTTGAAATCCGTCATTAACCGCGAAGGTAACTTAGTCGCGGTATCCCGCTCAGGCGAGGTTGGTGTGGTGGATGATTATGGTCGCGAACGTGAGCGCTATAAAATTCCTTATGGTGCGGTGTTATCAGTACAAGAAGGCAGCAAAATTAATGCTGGCGATATCATTGTCACATGGGATCCATTTACACATCCTGTTATCACTGAAGTTGATGGTATTGTTGAGTTGGAGCACTTTGTTGATGGTGTTACCGTTCAAAAACAATCAGATGAAGTTACTGGTTTAAGTTCGTTGGTTGTTACCGATCCTAAGCAACGCGGTAGTGCAGGTAAAGAATTGCGTCCTATGGTTAAGTTGCTTGATGACCAGGGCAATACCATTTATTTACCAGGTACTGAAATTCCCGCCCAGTATTATTTACCAGCAGGTGCTATCGCTGGTATTAAAGATGGTGGCGAAGTAAAAGTTGGTGACGTATTGGCAAGAATTCCGCAAGAATCGAGTAAAACCCGTGATATTACAGGTGGTTTACCTCGCGTTGCTGATTTATTCGAAGCCCGTAAAACTAAAGATCCAGCAATTCTTGCAGAAACTAGCGGTACTATTTCTTTCGGTAAAGAAACAAAAGGTAAGCAACGCGTAATCATTACCGATGGTGCTGGTGAGCAAGTTGAAACGCTAATTCCAAAATGGCGGCATATCACCGTATTTGAGGGTGAGTATGTAGAAAAAGGCGAAACCATTGCTGAAGGTGAATTGACGCCGCACGACATTTTAAGATTGCGCGGTATTGAAGAATTAGCCAATTATTTGGTTAAGGAAATTCAAGACGTTTATCGATTACAAGGTGTAAAAATCAACGATAAGCATATCGAAGCAATTATTCGTCAAATGTTAAGAAAAGTAGAAATCACTGCTTCTGGTGACACAACTTTCTTGAAAGGTGATCAAGTGGAGCGTGCTGCAGTTCGTCAAGAAAATGATCGCATGGAATCAGAAGGTAAGATTCCAGCAAGCTATGAATCTGTCTTGTTAGGTATTACCAAGGCTTCATTGGCTACTGAATCATTTATATCTGCTGCGTCTTTCCAAGAAACTACGCGAGTGTTAACTGATGCCGCAGTCCGCGGATTAAGTGACAGTTTGCAAGGCTTAAAAGAAAACGTAATCGTTGGTCGCTTGATTCCTGCAGGTACAGGTCTTGCTTATCATGAAGCAAGAAAAAACCGTTATAATCAACAGCATATAACTGAGGCAGAAGTTGAGCCTGCGGTTGATGCTGAAGAGCAACTAAAGCAAGCTTTGAATATTTAGCAATAAATTAAGCTTGACCCATCTAAATTTAGCAAGTATCATAGCCTGCTAACATAAGCTAACGTGCTTTAATAAAGCTGGAATAAATTAACCGTCAGTGATTTTCACTAGGCGGTTAATTTTTTATTGCCAGTGGTTAAATTCTATGTCGGAGTAAATTAATATGGCCACGATCAACCAATTGGTTCGTAAGCCGCGTGCTAAAAAAGTAGAAAAAAGCAATGTGCCTGCGCTAGAAGCTTGTCCTCAGCGTAGAGGTGTTTGTACACGCGTATATACAACAACACCAAAAAAACCAAACTCTGCCTTGCGTAAAGTAGCAAGGGTTAGGCTGACTAATGGTTCTGAGGTTAGTAGTTATATTGGTGGTGAGGGTCATAATCTTCAGGAGCATTCCGTGGTTCTGATAAGAGGTGGTCGTGTTAAGGATTTACCTGGTGTCCGTTATCACGTTGTCCGTGGCAGCTTAGATGCCTCTGGCGTAAATAATAGAAAATGTGGTCGTTCTAAGTATGGCACAAAACGCCCTAAGAGCTAATTAACTGGTTGGTGAAAGATGTCTAGAAGAAGAGTTGCTACAAAAAGAGAAATCATTCCTGATCCAAGATTTGGAAGCATTATGCTAACCAAATTTATGAATATGATTATGGAAAGCGGCAAAAAGTCTGTTGCTGAAGGAATTGTATATGGTGCATTGGATGCTATAGAAAATAAAGGTCATGCAGTGCCTTTGGATGTTTTATCTAAAGCCTTGGAAAATGTGCAGCCTCGGGTTGAGGTTAAGTCTCGTCGTGTAGGCGGTGCCACTTATCAAGTTCCTGTTGAGGTAAGGTCTTCGCGTCGTGTGGCTTTGGCTATGCGTTGGTTGATTGATGCTTCGCGAAAACGGAATGAAAGAGGTATGTCTGCAAAATTGGCTGGCGAATTAATGGATGCTTTTGAAAACAAAGGTTCCGCAGCTAAAAAACGCGAAGATACACATAGAATGGCGGAAGCGAATAAAGCATTCTCTCATTATCGTTGGTAGTTTTTAAAGGCACACTGTAGTGGCGCGTAAAACATCAATTGATCGCTATAGAAATATAGGGATCATGGCTCACATAGATGCCGGAAAAACAACAACAACTGAAAGGGTGCTTTATTACACTGGTGTATCTCACAAAATAGGTGAGGTTCATGACGGTGCTGCAACCATGGATTGGATGGAGCAAGAGCAGGAGCGAGGTATAACTATTACCTCTGCTGCAACAACCTGTTTTTGGAGTGGCATGGAAAAGCAGTTCGAGCAGCATCGTATTAATATTATCGATACGCCTGGGCATGTTGACTTTACTATTGAGGTTGAGCGCTCTTTGCGTGTTCTTGATGGTGCATGTGCGGTTTTTTGTGCTGTTGGTGGTGTTGAGCCTCAGTCTGAGACCGTGTGGCGTCAGGCAAATAAGTATAAAGTCCCACGACTGGTTTTTGTCAATAAGATGGATCGGTCTGGTGCGAATTTTTTACGCGTAATTGAGCAAATTAAAGCCAGATTAGGTGGTGTTGCTATTCCAATGCAGCTTCCTATTGGTAGTGAAGAGCAGTTTGAAGGTGTTGTAGATCTGTTAAAAATGAAAGCCATTTATTGGGATGAAGCCAATATGGGTATGACTTTCAAAGAGACGGAAATACCTGAAGAAATGGTAGGGATGTGTGCTGAGTGGCGGGAAAAAGTAGTAGAGGCCGCAGCTGATGCAAGTGAAGAATTAACAGAGAAATATCTTGAAGAAGGTGTTTTGAGTGTTAATGAAATAAAGCACGGCATACGTTTACAGACACTGGCAAATAAAATAATGCCGGCTTATTGCGGTTCCGCCTTTAAAAATAAGGGTGTTCAGGCAATGTTGGATGGTGTGGTTGAGTATCTTCCCGCACCTAGCGATAAAGATGCAATAAAAGGCTTGTCAGATAATGGATTGGATGACGTTACCCGTATTGCCGATGATTCTGCGCCATTTTCTGCACTGGCATTTAAGATAGCAACCGATCCATTTGTAGGTACTTTGACTTTCTTTAGGGTTTATTCGGGTGTTTTAAGTTCTGGAGACAGTATTTATAACTCGGTAAAAAAGAAGAAAGAGCGTGTTGGCAGAATTGTACAAATGCACGCCAATAGCCGCGAAGAAGTTAAAGAGGTTTTTGCTGGTGATATTGCTGCAGCAATAGGATTGAAAGATGTGACAACAGGTGAAACTTTGTGTGACATCGGTTTTCCGGTTCTATTGGAAAAAATGGAATTTCCAGATCCCGTTATTTCTGTAGCTGTTGAGGCTAGAACCAAAGCAGATCAAGATAAGATGTCTTTGGCGTTGGCAAAATTAGCGCAAGAAGATCCCTCGTTCAGGGTTCATACAGACGAAGAATCGGGTCAAGTTATAATTTCTGGTATGGGCGAGCTGCATTTAGAAATTGTAGTTGACCGGATGAAAAGGGAGTTTAGTGTCGATGCAAATGTCGGTGCCCCACAGGTTGCTTATAGGGAAACTGTACGTATTAGTGTTGAGCACGAAGTTAAATTTGTTAGGCAATCTGGTGGTAGAGGCCAATATGGACATGTGTGGCTGAGGATAGAGCCGCTAGAGAAAGGTAAGGGATACGAGTTTGTAAATGGCATTGTTGGTGGTGTAGTTCCAAAAGAGTATGTTCCTGCAGTTGATAAAGGTGTTCAGGAACAACTTAAAAGTGGGGTGCTAGCTGGCTTTCAAGTATTAGATGTAAGGGTCACATTGTTTGATGGCTCTTATCATGATGTTGACTCAAACGAAATGGCGTTTAAAATAGCCGGCTCGATGTGTTTCAGGGAAGGCGCTAGGAAAGCAGATCCTGCATTGCTTGAGCCAATAATGAAAGTTGAAATAGTCACCCCTGAAGAATACATGGGTGATGTAGTTGGTGACATCAATAGGCGCAGGGGAATCATTCAAGGAATGGATGACACACCTTCAGGAAAAACCTTGAGTTGCGAAGTACCGTTAGCAGAGATGTTTGGATATTCCACTGATTTGCGTTCGGCAACACAGGGGCGGGCAACATATAGTATGCAGTTTGAAAAATATAATGAAGCACCTGCGCATATTGCTGATGCCATCATTAAAAAATCTTCATAAATTGAAAAATAAAAAGGTATTGACTCATGGCCAAAGAAAAATTTTCACGCACTAAGCCGCATGTAAACGTGGGCACAATCGGACACGTCGATCACGGCAAAACAACCTTGACAGCAGCATTGACTACTGTAATGGCAAAAATCCACGGTGGTGCGGTTAAAGCGTTCGACCAAATTGATAATGCACCAGAAGAACGTGCGCGTGGTATCACCATTGCAACATCACACGTTGAGTATGAATCATCAAAACGCCATTACGCACACGTTGACTGCCCAGGCCATGCTGACTATGTAAAAAACATGATCACTGGTGCGGCGCAAATGGACGGCGCTATTTTGGTTTGTTCGGCTGCTGACGGCCCAATGCCACAAACGCGTGAGCACATCCTGTTATCAAGACAGGTTGGCGTACCTTATATTGTTGTGTTCCTGAACAAAGCCGACATGGTTGACGACGAAGAGTTGATCGAACTGGTTGAAATGGAATTGCGCGAACTGCTCGACATGTACGAATTCCCAGGCGACGACACCCCAATCATCCGTGGTTCAGCCTTATTGGCCTTGCAAGGCGACCAAAGCGAAATCGGCGAAGCCTCTGTTGTCCGTTTGGTTGAAGCTCTTGACAGCTATATCCCAGAGCCAGAACGTGCCGTTGATGGCGCATTCTTAATGCCAATCGAAGACGTATTCTCGATTTCAGGCCGTGGTACCGTAGTAACTGGCCGTATTGAACGCGGTATCATTAAAGTCGGTCAAGAAGTTGAAATCGTCGGCATCAAAGCCACCGTGACAACCACCGTAACTGGCGTTGAAATGTTCCGTAAATTGTTGGATCAAGGTGAAGCGGGCGATAACGTTGGTTTATTGTTGCGTGGTACTAAACGTGATGACGTGGAACGTGGCCAAGTATTGGCGCACAAAGGGACCATCAAGCCACATGCCCATTTCAATGCAGAAATCTACGTATTGTCAAAAGAAGAGGGTGGTCGTCACACACCATTCTTCGATGGTTACCGTCCACAGTTCTACTTCCGTACCACTGATGTAACTGGCGCAGTTAAATTACCAGAAGGCGTTGAAATGGTAATGCCTGGTGACAACATCTCCGTTAGCGTGAAACTGATTTCACCAATCGCTATGGAAGAAGGTCTACGTTTTGCAATCCGTGAAGGTGGTCGTACTGTCGGCGCGGGTGTTGTTGCTTCAATCATTGAGTAATAAATATGTCTAATCAAACTATCAGAATCCGTTTGAAATCTTTCGACCATAAATTGATCGACCAATCGGCTGGTGAGATAGTAGAAACTGCAAGAAGAACAGGTGCCCAAATTAAGGGCCCTATTCCTCTGCCTACTAAAAAAGAACGTTTTACAATTTTGATCTCTCCGCATGTTAACAAAGATGCGCGTGATCAATATGAATTAAGAACATACAAAAGACTGTTGGATATTGTTGAGCCAACAGACAAAACCGTAGATGCATTGATGAAGTTGGATCTTGCTGCGGGCGTAGATGTTCAGATAAAGTTGAATTAAGAGGAATTGGCAAATGTCAATAGGTCTAGTTGGTCGCAAGTGTGGTATGACCAGAGTTTTTTGTGAAGATGGTTCATCCGTACCGGTTACTGTCCTTCAGATTGACTCTCACAGGGTCACTCAAGTTAAAAGTCTTGAAAATGACGGATATCGTTCAATTCAAGTAACCGTCGGTGAGAAAAAATCTTCCCGCGTCAATAAGCCAATGGCTGGGCATTTTGCTGCCGCTAATGTGTTGGCTGGTAGAGGTCTTTGGGAGTTCCGTCTTGAAGATGGCGAAGGCGAGCAGTATGCAACTGGTAATGAATTGGATTTAGCTATTTTTAGCGAAGGTCAGTTAGTTGACGTACAAGGCAAAAGCATCGGTAAAGGTTTTGCTGGCGGTATTAAAAGACACAATTTTCATATGCAGGATGCAACCCACGGTAACTCACGTTCGCATAGGGTATTAGGTTCTATCGGTATGAACCAAACACCTGGTCGGGTTTTCAAGGGAAAAAAGATGGAAGGTCATATGGGTGCTGTCACTAAAACAGTACAAAATTTGACAATCCATGCAATTGATGCGGAAAGAAAGTTGATTTTAGTAAAAGGTGCCGTTCCCGGTGCTAAAGGCGGTGATGTTGTAATTACTCCCGCAATGAAAACAAGAAGAAAAGGTTAAGTCATGGGTTTGCAAATACCTGCATTAAATCAACAAGAATCTATTGGACATCTGGAAGTGGCAGAAGCTGTTTTCGGACAGTCTTATAATGAAACTTTAGTACACCAATTGGTTACACGTTATTTGGCTGCAGCTCGTGCTGGCACCAAAGCGCAAAAAACCCGTTCTGATGTAAGTGGTGGCGGTGCTAAACCTTGGCGTCAAAAAGGCACTGGTAGAGCACGTGCTGGCACTACACGTAGTCCAGTTTGGCGTACTGGTGGTGTTGCTTTTGCTGCCCGTCCAAGATCGTATGACCAAAAACTAAACAAAAAAATGTTTCGTGTCGGTATCCGCTCTATTTTGTCAGAATTATTAAGACAAGAGCGTTTGGTCGTCAGTACTGACATTTTGCCAACTACGCCTAAAACGAAAGATTTGGTAGCAAAATTAAAAGACGTTGTCGGTAAGAGAATTTTGATTGTGGTTGATGTGGTAGATGAAAATCTTGCGTTGGCTTCAAGAAATATTCCTTATGTTGAGGTGATTGAGGCAATCAATCTAAGTCCGGTTTTATTGGTTGCAGCCGATAAGGTTATTGCTACGCCGGATGCACTGAAGAAAATAGAGGAGCATTTGGCATGAGTTTGAGCAAATATGAATTAGCCGCAGTTATTGCAGCTCCTATAATTTCTGAAAAGAGCACAATTGCTGCTGAAAAAAATAAGCAATTTGTATTCAAAGTGCAAAAAAAAGCAACAAAGCATGATGTCAGAGATGCAGTAGAAGCCATGTTTAATGTTGAAGTTGAGTCTGTAAATGTACTGAACGTTAAAGGCAAAGAAAAAAGATTTGGTCGTACTTTGGGTAAAAGATCCGATTGGAAAAAAGCTTATGTAAAGCTTAAGCCAGGCCACGATATAGAATTTTCTGCTGCTTAATTTAAGCTATAAAAGTCAATAGGAAACGGTAAAAACCATGGCGATTGTAAAGTCAAAACCGACATCACCAGGATCTAGGTTTGTAGTACGTATAAAAAATGATGATTTGCATAAAGGCAAACCATACGCACCTTTGTTAGACAAAAATAACAAATCAGGCGGAAGAAATAATGCGGGACGTATAACAACACGTCATGTTGGTGGTGGTCATAAACAACACTATCGCATTATTGATTTTAAAAGAAATAAATTAGATATTCCGGCTGTGGTAGAGCGCTTGGAATATGATCCAAACAGAACTGCAAATATTGCTTTGGTTTTGTTTAAAGATGGTGAGCGTAGATACATCATTGCCCCTAAAGGATTAGTGGTAGGTCAAGAAATTCTTTCTTCAGAAAATGCACCTGTAAAACCAGGCAATTGTATGCCTTTGAGAAATATTCCAATGGGTACAACTGTGCATTGTGTTGAATTAAAGCCAGGAAAAGGCGCGCAGCTTGCAAGAAGTGCAGGAACATCTGTTCAGTTGGTTGCAAGAGATGGTGCTCATGCAACTATAAGATTACGTTCAGGTGAAATGCGTAAAGTTATGGCAGATTGTAAAGCTGTAATTGGTGAGGTTTCCAATTCTGAACATAACCTTTCATCTTTAGGAAAAGCGGGTGCATCAAGATGGAGAGGTATTCGTCCTACAGTGCGTGGGGTTGTAATGAACCCGGTTGACCATCCACATGGTGGTGGTGAAGGTCGTACTTCAGGCGGAAGACATCCAGTATCTCCTTGGGGTATGCCTACTAAAGGTTATAAAACAAGAAAAAATAAACGTACTGATAATATGATTATCAGACGCCGTAAGCAGAAATAGTGAGGGTACATGCCGCGTTCAATTAAAAAAGGTCCGTTTATTGACCACCATCTTCTAAAAAAAGTAGAAGATGCCGTAAGTAGCAATAATAGGAAACCAATTAAAACATGGTCCAGAAGATCAATGATAATCCCTGACATGCTTGGGCTGACTATTGCAGTCCATAATGGTCGTTTGCATATACCAGTGTTGGTTTCTGAGAATATGATTGGGCATAAACTCGGTGAGTTTGCTCCTACTCGTACTTATAAAGGCCATGTGGCTGATAAAAAATCAAGGTAGGTTTAGTGATGGAAGTTTCAGCGAAATTAAACAATGCACCTTTATCCGCTCAGAAAGCTCGTTTAGTTGGTGATCAAATTCGTGGATTATCAGTTGAAAAAGCATTGAACGTGCTTAAATTCAGCTCAAAAAAAGCGGCGGCTATTTTTCAGAAAATTTTAGAATCAGCAATCGCTAATGCAGAGCATAATGAAAATGCTGATATTGATGAATTGAAAGTCTCTACCGTTTATGTGAACGAAGGTGCAACATTAAAACGGTTTAGTGCACGGGCCAAAGGGCGTGGCAATCATATTTTGAAACGCACTTGCCATATTACAATCAAAGTTGCAGAAGTCGAGTAGGAACATAAAATGGGTCAGAAAGTACATCCCACAGGCATACGTCTTGGTATAGTCAAAGACTGGAATTCAAGATGGTACGCAAATAGCCAAGACTATTCCGTTTTTCTGCATCAAGATTTGAAGGTCAGAGAATTTATAAGAAAAAAATTGGCCAACGCTTCAGTTAGCAAAATTCAAATAAATCGTCCTGCGAACAATGCCCATATTACGGTGCATACTGCACGTCCAGGTATTGTTATCGGTAAGAAAGGTGAAGACATTGATGTTTTGAGACAAGAAATCTCAAAATTGATGGGTATTCCAGTACAGCTGAATGTTGAAGAAATTAGAAAGCCTGAATTAGATGCCCAACTGGTAGCTGAAGGTGTAGCCCAGCAGTTGGAAAAACGTATTATGTATCGCCGCGCGATGAAGCGTGCAGTTACTAATACTATGCGTCTTGGTGCTGAAGGAATAAAAATAAGCATTGGCGGCAGATTAAATGGTGCTGAAATCGCTCGTACGGAATGGTATAGAGAAGGTCGTGTGCCTCTTCATACTTTACGCGCTGATATAGATTATGCCACTGCCGAAGCCAATACAACTTATGGAATTATCGGTATCAAAGTATGGATCTTCAAAGGCGAAGTATTTGATATGGATGCGCATATCGCATCGATTAATTCTGAATCTAAAAAATAGTTGAAGGGAAAAAGACATGCTTCAACCAAAAAGAACAAAATTCCGTAAGCAACATAAAGGTAGAAATACTGGTATTGCTGTACGTGGGTCATCGGTTAGCTTCGGTGAGTTTGGCTTAAAATCAGTTAGCCGTGGCAGATTAACTGCGCGTCAGATTGAATCTGGTCGTAGAACCATTAGTCGTCACGTTAAACGTGGCGGTAAAATTTGGATAAGAATATTCCCAGATAAGCCAATTACTAAAAAACCATTAGAAGTTCGTATGGGTAAAGGTAAAGGTAGTGTAGAATACTGGGTTGCCCAAATAAGGCCTGGGACTATGCTTTATGAAATACAAGGTGTTTCTGAAGAGTTGGCTAGAGAAGCTTTTGCTTTGGCTGCCGCTAAATTGCCTTTAAAAACTTTATTTACGACTCGGACGATAATGTAATGAAAGCAGATGAATTACGTCAAAAATCAAAAGATGAGTTAAATGCCTTGTTGATTGAATTATCAAAAGAGAGCTTTAACTTAAAAATGCAAAAAGCAACTAGACAGCTTACAAAGTCTCATCAGATTAAGAAAGTAAGAAGAGATGTTGCACGTATACAAACCGTATTGACAGAGATGGTAGGCGCGTGATGGTTGATGAGATTAAGTTGCGGACTATAACTGGTAAAGTTGTAAGCAACAAAATGGATAAAACAATAACTGTTTTGGTTGAGCGGGTAGTGAAACATCCTGTGTACGGAAAGTACATTAAGCGCTCTGCTAAAATGATGGCTCATGATGAGCAAAATGTATGTCAAGAAGGCGACATAGTGGCTATTACTTCATGTAGGCCGCTGTCAAAAAACAAAACCTTTAAATTGGTTCAGGTATTAGTAAGCGGAAACAAATAACCGTTTATTAATTTATATACAGAATTTAGGATTAAATCATGATTCAGATGCAAACTAACCTTGATGTCGCTGATAATAGCGGTGCTAAAAAGGTCATGTGTATCAAAGTTTTAGGTGGCTCACATAGGCGTTATGCTGGTATAGGCGACATCATAAAAGTAAGTATTAAAGATGCAATTCCTCGCGGAAGAGTTAAAAAAGGCGAAGTTTACAATGCCTTGGTTGTAAGAACCTGTAAAGGTGTTCGCAGACCAGATGGCTCAGTTATCCGTTTTGATGGTAATGCAGCAGTTATACTTAATAACAATTTGCAGCCTTTAGGAACACGTATTTTTGGGCCTGTTACCCGTGAGCTAAGAGGCGAGAAATTTATGAAAATTATCTCTTTAGCTCCTGAAGTTTTGTAAGGTAAGGTTTATTATGCAAAAGATTAGAAAAGGCGATGATATTGTCGTTCGTACTGGTAAAGACAAAGGCAAAAGTGGTCGCGTAGTTAAGGTTCTTAAAGATAATAAAATTCTTGTTGAAGGAATTAATCAAGTTAAGAAAACACAGAAAGCCAATCCTAATGCTGGTGTTTCAGGTGGCATTATTTCAAAAGAAATGCCTATCGATATTTCAAATATTGGTTTGTATAACCCTGTTACCAAAAAAGCAGATCGTATCGGCTTTAAATTTCTTGAAGATGGAAAAAAAGTCAGATACTTCAAGTCAACAAACGAACTTGTTGATTTATAGGAGTGATGAATCGTGGCTAGACTAAAAACTGTATATAAAGAAAACGTGTTGCCTGAATTGATTAAACAATTCGGTTATCAGTCCGTTATGGAGGCGCCTCGTATCACTAAGATTACCCTCAATATGGGTGTTGGTGGTGCTGTTGCTGACAAAAAAATTCTGCAATCGGCTGTTAGTGATATGGAAAAGATTGCTGGTCAAAAACCAGTAGTGACTTTGGCCAGAAAGTCGATCGCTGGTTTTAAAATTAGGGACGATATGCCGATTGGTTGCAAAGTTACTTTGCGTAGCGAAAGGATGTATGAATTTTTAGATCGCTTAATTAGTATATCAATTCCAAGGATTCGCGATTTTAGAGGCTTAAGCCCTAAAAGTTTTGATGGACGTGGTAATTACTCAATGGGCGTAAAAGAGCAAATCATTTTCCCTGAAATTGATTATGACAAGATCGATGCTTTGCGTGGTATGGATATTACTATTACAACGACAGCTAAGACTAATGAAGAAGGTCTTGCTTTGTTAAAGCTATTTAATTTTCCATTTAAGAACTAAAGGCATCTGATTATGGCAAAGAAATCAATGATTGCGCGCGAAGAAAAAAGAAAAAAATTAGTAAAACAATTTGACGTTAAGCGCAAGTCGATAAAAGAAATTATAAGAAATCCTAATAGTTCTTTTGAAGAAAAAGAAACGGCTCAGCTTCAGCTTCAAAAGTTGCCTAGAGATTCAAGTGTTACCAGAGTGCGTAACCGCTGTAATCTGACTGGTCGTCCTCATGGTTACTACCGGAAATTTGGACTAAGCAGAAACAAGCTAAGGGAAGCTACTATGCGTGGTGACGTTCCTGGTTTAGTTAAAGCCAGTTGGTAATTTCTGTTAGTTGAAGCTTGGAGAATAATAATGAGCATGACAGACCCAGTAGCAGATATGTTGACCAGAATTAGAAATGGTCAGTCTGCAGGTAAAAAGTTTGTAAAACAACCTTCCTCTAAATTAAAAATATCTATCGCTAAGGTATTGAAAGACGAAGGTTATATTACAGATTTTAGTGTTGAACAAATAGCTAGTCATAGCGAGATGACTATCGAACTGAAGTATTATAAAGGTTTGCCGGTTATTGAAAGCATTAACAGGGTAAGTCGCCCTGGATTGCGTATCTATAAGTCAAAAGATGAATTGCCAAAAGTTCTTGGTGGCTTGGGTATAGCGATTGTGTCGACATCAAATGGTGTTATGACCGATAGGGCTGCCCGTGCAATTGGCCATGGCGGCGAAGTTATTTGTACTGTTTGCTAACGTAGGTTAATTATGTCAAGAATTGCAAAAGCCCCTGTTACTATTCCAAGCGGTGTTGATATAAAGCTTGATGGTAACAATATGACTATTAAGGGCAGTAAAGGTCAGTTGTCATATAGCTTTAACCCAATCATAAATTTCGTAATTGCTGACAACAGCATACAAATGGAATGGGATAAGGCAAATAAAGTAGCAACCGCTCAGGCAGGAACTGCTAGAGCGATTGTAAACAATATGGTTACTGGTGTTTCTGTCGGTTTTGAGAAGAAATTAACGTTAATTGGCGTTGGTTACAGAGCGCAAGCAAAAGGCAATATATTAAATTTGACGCTTGGTTTTTCTCATCCTGTTGATTTTGAAGTCCCTGCTGGAATTTCTGTAGAGACGCCGTCTCAAACTGAAATTCTTATCAAAGGTAGTGACAAACAACAAGTTGGTCAAGTTGCAGCTAAAATCAGAGCTTATCGTCCACCTGAGCCTTATAAAGGTAAAGGTGTTAGATATTCTGACGAACATGTTGTAAGAAAAGAAGCCAAGAAGAAGTAAGGTAACGTAATGGATAAGAAAAAAGTTCGTATAAAACGTGCAACTAAATTACGTTGCAAAATTAGAAGCTTGAATGCTACACGCTTGTCAATTCATAAAACTTCTCAGCACATTTATGCTCAAGTGATAAGTGGTGATGGTAATTTTACTTTGGTTAGCGCATCTACACTTCAGTCAGATATTAAATCATCTTTAAAAAATACTGGTAATGTTGATGCTGCGGTCGAAATTGGAAAGCAAATCGCCCAAAAAGCTTTGGCTGCCGGAATAACTGAAGTCGCTTTTGATCGTTCCGGTTTTAAATATCATGGTCGCGTTAAGGCATTGGCAGATGCAGCACGTGAAGCCGGCTTGAAATTTTAGGAGATAAACATGGCTACAGCACCTGCACAAGGTAGTACAGACGGTTTGCAAGAAAAATTAGTTAATGTTCGTCGCGTTGCTAAAGTTGTTAAAGGCGGTAGGGTTTTTGGTTTTGCAGCTTTGACTGTTGTTGGTGATGGACAGGGTCGCGTTGGCTACGGAGTCAGTAAAGCAAGGGAAGTACCTATTGCGATACAAAAATCTCTCGAGCAAGCTAGAAAAAATATGCGTAAAGTTGCTTTAAAGGGCGACACTTTACAATACGCCGTAATGAATACAACAGGCGCTGCAAAGATTTATATGCAGCCTGCTTCAGAAGGTACTGGCATTATTGCTGGTGGCGCTATGCGTGCCGTTTTTGAGGTTGTTGGTGTTCATAATGTATTAGCTAAATGTATTGGTACTAATAATCCAATCAATGTAGTAAGGGCAACAATAAATGGCCTTACTTCAATGCGTGACGCTAATCAAATAGCTGCAAAACGTGGCTTATCAGTTGATAAAATTATTGAGTGATTATAATGTCTGATAGCAAATTGATTGTAACAATGATAAAGAGCAAGTTCGGTCGTTTACCACGGCATCAAGCTTGTCTTAAAGGCCTTGGTCTGCGAAAAATTAACCAATCGGTTGAAATCCTTAATACTGCAGAAAACAGGGGTATGATAAATAAAATATCCTATATGTTAAAAGTAGAGGAAGTGTAATGTATTTAAATACTATTCAAGCTGCTGAAGGTTCTAGAAAAAAATCTAAGCGAGTCGGCCGCGGTATTGGTTGTACGTTAGGTAAAACTTGTGGAAGAGGCCATAAAGGCCAAAAAGCTCGTAGTGGCGGTTTTCATAAAGTTGGTTTTGAAGGCGGTCAGATGCCTTTACAAAGACGTCTGCCAAAAGTTGGTTTCGTTTCCAGATCAGCAAAGTATTCTGCAGAAGTTCGTTTGAGTGAGTTGAATGGATTAGAAGGCGATGTTATTGATTTGCAGGTTTTAATCGACGCAAATATTGTTCCTGCTTTTACTAAAAAAGCTAAGTTGATAAAGTCTGGTGAATTGACTAAGGCTGTAAATATCAAAGGTATAAACGTAACTGTTGGTGCCAAAGAATCTGTTGAAGCTGCTGGTGGCAAAGTCGAGGTATAAGTGAATACTCCAAGAGCTAAAGCGCCAAATAAAAATGATTATTCAGAATTAAAAGCCAGGCTGTTATTTGTATTTGTAGCTCTGGTTGTTTATCGAATTGGTTCTCATATTCCTGTTCCAGGTATTGATCCAAAAGCTTTGGCTGCTATGTTTGAACAGCAAAGTGGTTCTATCTTAGACATGTTCAACATGTTTTCTGGTGGTGCCTTGATGCGTTTAAGTTTATTTGCTCTTGGTATTATGCCTTATATTTCAGCGTCAATTATCATGCAATTGATGACTGTGGTTATTCCTTCAATGGAGCAGATGAAAAAAGAAGGTGAGTCTGGTCGTAGGAAAATATCACAATTTACACGCTATGGGACTGTTGTATTGGCTACTTTTCAGGCTGTAGGTATTTCTCTGGCGTTGCAAAACCAGACTGCAGGTGGTTTATCCGTTGTATTAAATCCCGGCATAGGTTTTATTGCCATTACAACCGTTACATTGGTAACGGGAACTGTTTTTTTGATGTGGCTTGGAGAGCAGGTTACTGAGAGAGGTATTGGTAATGGTATTTCGATGATAATTTTCGCTGGTATAGTTTCCGGTTTACCAAAAGCTGTTGGTGGTACTTTGGAGCTTGCCCGTACTGGTGAAATGAATGGTGGATTTATATTGTTGTTGTTTTTGCTTTCAATTTCAGTTACTGCTTTAGTGGTGTTCGTAGAAAGAGGGCAAAGAAGAATACTTATAAATTATCCTAAGCGTCAGCAAGGTCGTAAGCTTATTGCTGCTCAAACAAGTTTTTTACCTTTAAAGCTAAATATGGCCGGTGTTATTCCTCCAATATTTGCTTCTAGCATTATTTTATTTCCTGCTACGGTTGCAGGATGGTTTGGTAATAGCGAAGGTTTTGCTTGGTTGCAGGATATTGCGACCATGCTTTCCCCAGGACAGCCTGTTTATGTGCTGTTTTACGCAGCAGCTATAGTATTCTTTTGTTTTTTCTATACTGCCTTGGTTTTTAATTCTAAAGAAACTGCTGATAATTTAAAAAAATCTGGGGCTTTTTTGCCTGGTATTAGACCTGGTATGCAGACAACATCATATATAGACAAAGTCATGACTCGACTGACTTTGATTGGCGCTTTTTATATAACCTTAGTTTGTTTGTTGCCTGAGTTCTTAATAGTTTATTGGAATGTTCCATTTTATTTTGGTGGTACTTCATTGTTGATTATTGTTGTCGTCGTTATGGATTTCATTTCACAGATGCAAACACATGTAATGTCTCAGCAATATGAAGGTTTAATGAAAAAGGCAAACCTAAAAAAATAATACTTTTATCTATCTATTAGATAATATTTAGTTATACAAATAAAAGAGGTTATTGTGAAAGTTCGCGCATCTGTTAAAGCAATCTGTAGAAATTGCAAAATTGTTAAAAGAAATGGTGTTGTAAGGGTGATTTGTTCAGATGGACGTCACAAACAACGTCAAGGTTAAATTTGTTGTGCTGTAATTTATCTAATGATACAATTTATAGCTTAACTTTAGATTACTACTCAGGGGAGTATCTGAATGGCACGTATTGCCGGGATAAATGTACCAGATCATAAGCATGCTGTTATAGCGTTAACGGCTATTTATGGTGTTGGTAGACAAACAGCTAGTGAGATTTGTGCTGATGTAGGCATAGAGACCTCTATAAAAATAAAAGAATTGTCTGAAGAGCAATTGGATGCTATACGTAACGTTGTTTCAAAGATGACTGTTGAAGGCGATTTGCGTCGTGAAGTTTCGATGAACATTAAGCGTTTAATGGATTTAGGTTGCTATCGTGGTATTAGACATCGTCGCGGTTTACCGCTAAGAGGTCAAAGAACAAGAACTAATGCCCGTACACGTAAAGGCCCTCGTAAACCAATTAGAAAATAAGAAATTTCTTTAAGAGAAAATGTAATGGCTAGTAGTCAAAATCGTTCAAGAAAGCGTATAAAAAAAGAAGTTGCTGATGGCATTGTGCATGTTCACGCCTCTTTTAATAATACAATTATCACAATAACCGACAGAAAGGGTAATGCGCTTTCATGGGCTACCTCTGGTGGTTCTGGGTTTCGTGGTTCAAGAAAGAGTACGCCGTTTGCTGCACAGGTTGCAGCTGAAAAGGCAGGAATTGTTGCTCAAGAATTTGGTATGAAGAATTTAGATGTAATGATTAAAGGCCCGGGCCCAGGTCGTGAATCAGCTGTTCGATCATTGAATAATCTTGGATTCAAAATTACTAATATTGTAGATGTTACACCCATTCCGCATAATGGCTGTCGTCCACCTAAAAAACGCCGCGTATAGAGATCTGGAGTATTATTCATGGCAAGATATATTGGACCGACCTGTAAATTAAGTAGAAGAGAAGGTGCTGATCTGCTTTTGAAAAGCAGAGGCAAATCCCTAGAAGGTAAGTGTAAACTTGATCAAAGACCTGGTCAGCACGGCACTAAGCGTACCAGAAATTCTGATTATGCTATGCAGTTAAGGGCTAAACAACGTTTACGTAGAATATATGGAATTCTAGAAAAACAGTTTAGAAATTATTATAAAACTGCAGATATGAAAAAAGGCGCGACAGGTGAAAATCTTTTAAACCTTCTTGAGTCGCGACTTGACAATGTTGTTTATCGTATGGGTTTTGCATCAACTCGTGCTGAGGCTCGTCAGTTGGTTTCTCACAAATCTGTACAAGTTAATGGTTCGTTGATCAATGTCCCTTCGTATCAAGTTTCTCCTGGTGATGCGATCTCTATTAGAGAAAAATCAAAAAATCAACAACGAATTATTGATGCTTTAACTGTAACAGAACAGTATGGCTTTCCTTCATGGGTAGAAGTTAACTCTAAATCTATGACAGGCACATTTAATTCTTTACCTGATCGCGTCGATTTAGGTACTGATATTAATGAGCAGTTAGTCGTAGAGCTTTACTCTAAATAATTGCAGTACTGAGGGATATAAATGCAGAGTTCTATTTCTGGCTTATTAAAGCCAAGATTAGTTGAGGTTGTAAATAAATCTTCTAATCATTCTCGGATTGTAATCGAGCCATTAGAGCGTGGTTTTGGTCACTCTCTAGGTAATGCTTTTCGTCGGGTTTTATTATCGACCATTCCTGGTTGTGCGGTTACAGATGTAGAAATTGATGGCGTCCTTCATGAATACACAACAATTGAAGGTGTTCAAGAAGATGTTATTGATATCCTTTTAAATTTAAAAAAGTTAGCTGTAATTCTGCATTCAAAAGACGAAGTTGAGTTAACTTTGACTAAGCAAGGTGCTGGTTGTGTAACTGCTGCTGATATTAATGTTCCTCATGATGTGGAAATCGTCAATTCGACTTTGGTTATTGCTAATTTAACCCAAGCTGGTGTGTTGAACATGAAAATTCGTGTTCGCAGAGGAAGAGGCTATGAGCCAGTAAGTGTAAGAAAATCTAATGCTGATCATAATTCAGCTATGGGTGTCCTACAATTAGATGCTTCATATAGTCCTGTTGTTAAAGTCGCCTATCAGGTTGAAAGTACGCGTGTTGAACAACGTACTAATTTCGATAAATTGATTATAGAGCTAGAAACGAATGGTACTGTCGATCCTGAGCAGACTATTAAGTTAGCGGCTACTATCCTTCATGATCAACTTTCTGTTTTTGTTGATTTTGAAAAAGTAAATGAGCAAATTGAAGAAGAGAAAGTTGAAGCTGGTCAAGAATTTGAACCAGTTTTGTTACGTCCTGTTGATGATTTGGAATTAACAGTACGCTCAGCAAATTGTTTGAAAGCTGAAAATATTTTCTATATTGGTGATTTGATTCAACGTACAGAAGTTGAATTATTGAAAACACCAAATCTTGGAAAGAAATCGTTAACAGAAATAAAAGATATACTTGCTTTGAAAGGCTTGTCTTTAGGTATGCGTCTTGAAAATTGGCCGCCTGAAGGCTTGTTAGATCAAACCAACGCAGTTAATTAATCAACATTAGGTCTTCTTGTAATGAGACATCGTAAATCCGGTAGAAAATTAAATATAACTAGTAGTCATCGTAAGGCTCTATTTAGTAACTTGGCTAATGCTCTTTTTAAACATGAATTAATAAAGACTACTTTGCCAAAAGCAAAGGAACTCAGAAGTTATGCAGAGCCATTAATAACCTTATCTAAAGAAGATAACGTTGCTAAACGACGTATGGCTTTTGCTAGACTACGTGATCGCGAAATGGTCACTAAGCTATTCAATGAGTTAGGTCCACGTTACAAAGATAGACAAGGTGGATATTTGCGTATTATGAAATGCGGGTTTCGACCTGGTGATGATGCGCCAATGGCTTATGTTGAATTGGTTGACAGACCTGAATAAATTAAAAAAACCGACGTTAAGTCGGTTTTTTTTTGCCTCTCTAATCGTTGTCATCGTCATGTTTTATCAATTCTTTAGAGAGCAATAAATTATTTCCGGTAGTGATGATTGTTTGGTTTGTCAGTGCTTTATTTTTTATAAAATAACCCTCTTTAATTGGTATCGGGTTATTTATTGATGTTTTTTTAAACCTATCTTCGCCTTTAACATATAAAAAGGCTTGTCCAGATTCCCATATAAGCGCTGTTCTTGGGATAATCACGCCCTCTTGTGCATTTTTTTCGGGTAGCCATCCGGTAACGTTCATATTAGGCTTTATGGCTTTATTGGTCGTGATGTAAAAATAACTTACGCCTTGAGATGTGTTCTCTGACCAAGGCGCCATCGATATTAGTTCTGCAGTGCTCGCGTTTTCCCTAATACCATTTGCGCTAACTAGTATATTCTGCACTGGCTCATTGCCATCCGGTAGCGTTATTCTCAATAAGATTTGTCGGTTATTAATCAGGCTGTTTAAGCGCGGCGTGTCTGATGAGATAATCCATTTGTAGATAAACTCTCCCCAATTTAGCTTCGCCTCGTTTTCTATTGCCTGGCTTTTTAGGTTGTTGGTATTTAGTGTTGCGCTATCGTAATCTCGTCTTGTTTGTTGCTCTTCAAGTTTGTGTTTTGACGTTATCCCAAATTGATATAGCTCTGTTTGTCTATGGCTATTAATTTCGCTTTGTTTATACAGAGAGTTGGCTTTATGGTGTTCGGTTGTTGCATCTTGATAACGAAAGTGAAGTTCGAATAATGATTGAGGGTTTATTGCTTTCCCGAATACGAGTTGCTCACTTTTATAGGTAGCGCTTTTTGCTTCTATAGTTTTGATGCCTGAAATTTTTTGTTTGTGTTCATCTAATTGTATGGATGATGTTTCATTAGAGGGTGCGTCCAAGGCATCAAGCAAGTTTTCTGGATAACAGATTTCAATGTAACAACTAATTAATAGGATGGTTGCTTTTTTTATGGTCATTACTTTTTGATTTTAACGATGCGGTATAAATAAAAAAGCCCCGATTGAATATCCAATCGGGGCTTTTTATATCAAGCGACTAACTTATTCTTAATATTAGTTAGGTAATGCAAACACAGTTAATGTGCCACCTAATTTTGTATAAGAATTTAAGCTTCTGTACGCGCCAACAGCGCCCAGACCTTCTGATCCAGATGCGTCTGTGCCGTCATCCAGACCAGCTGCGATACCAATACCTGCCCAGCCACCAATACCTGACAATACGCCAACATATTGTTTGCCGTTGTATTTCCAAGTATTTACGTTACCGATGATGCCTGATGGAGTTTTAAATTTATATAACTCTTTACCAGTTTTAGCATCAACAGCTTTCAGATAGCCTTCTAAAGTGCCGTAGAAAACTACGCCGCCAGCAGTAGCAACTGAACCAGACCAAACAGAGAACTGTTCTTTGTTAGACCAAGCGATTTTGCCAGTTTTAGCATCAAACGCAGTGAATTGGCCTAAGTTGGTTGAGTCATCTGGTTTGCCTGTTAATACGTCAGCTCCGGCTGGCATCATGCTTAAAGTTGCACCAACGTAAGGTTGGCCAGCTGTGTAAGAAACTTCGAATGGTTCGTAGTCCATACACAAATGGTTGCCTGATACGTAGAACAAGCCAGTTTGTGGAGAGTAAGAAACTGGTTGTTGGTTTTTAGAACCTAACGCAGCTGGGCAAGCGCCAGTAGTGTTAACGTCTTCACCGTTTTGTTCTGTACTGTATTTAGATACAACTTGTGGACGACCAGTTTTCATATCGACGTGTGAAGCCCAGTTAACTGATTTGTCGAATTTTTCAGCAACTAATAATTCACCAGTTTCACGATCTAAAGTGTAACCAAAGCCGTTACGGTCGAAATGCACGATAGTTTTGTGCATTTTGCCTTTTACTTCTTGGTCAACCAGAACTGTTTCGTTGATACCGTCAAAATCCCACTCATCGTGTGGAGTCATTTGGTAAACCCATTTTACTGCGCCTGTGTCAGCATCACGTGCCCACAAAGACATAGACCACTTGTTGTCACCAGGACGTTGTACTGGGTTCCAAGTAGATGGGTTGCCTGAGCCGTAGTAAACCAAATTCAATTTTGGATCATAGCTAGTCCAGCCCCAAGTTGTGCCACCGCCGATTTTCCATTGGTCGCCTTCCCAAGTGCTAGTGCTTGATTCTGGGCCAACAGGAGTGACTTTACCGTCTTTCCAAGTAGTGGTTTTCTTTGGGTCAATCAGCATTTCTTTATCTGGGCCGATTGAGTAGCCTTTCCATGCTAATTTGCCAGTGTTGATGTCGTAAGCAGCCAAGAAGCCACGAACACCAAATTCACCACCAGAAATACCAGTTAACACTTTATCTTTAACAACTAAAGGTGCGTTGGTGTTGGTCATACCCAATTTTGGGTCGCCGTTTTGAACGCTCCATACACGTTTCCCAGTTTTAGCGTCTAAAGCTGTCAATACAGTGTTGGATTGTTGCAAGAAAATTTTGCCGTCGCCGTAAGCTAAACCACGGTTTACAGTATCGCAGCACATAACTGGGATAGTGACGTCAGCATCTTGAGTTGGTGTGAATTCCCAAATAACAGATTGGGTTTTTTGGTCGATTGCGTAAACAGTGTTAGGAAACGGAGTATGGATATACAGGACATCGTCTACTACCAATGGGCCGCCTTCGTGACCACGCAATACGCCTGTAGAGAAAGACCATGCAGGTTGTAAAGTTTTTACGTTGCTAGTGTTGATTTCGTTCAATTCGCTATAACGGGTACCTGCGTAGTTGCCGCCCCAGGTTGCCCAGTTTGCTGGATTTTGAGTCAATTTCTCAACACCGCTGTTAGCAGTTGTAATTGCAGGTGCAGCAAGCAAAGCAGCTACACTTGAAGCAAGCAGCCAACTTTTTAAAGGCTTCTTCATAATATGTTTCTCCTGAATACTTTGTTTCACAACAAAATATTGATTGTGTTTTTTTGACTAATATTAGTTTTTGGCAGAATGGATTTGATCCCCTCGTGTACAGGAAATATTCACGCCAAGTGCCTAGATTTAATGATTTTGCCTAAAAAGTCAAATTTTAATAAGGGCATTCAAAGATAGTTGTTTGCCTTGCTTGTTAGATTGTTCATATCTGTTCGATTTTATACGCATTATCTTGCCAGCAGAGAAATTCCCCACGGTTTTTGAACCACTGATTTAATACAAAACGTTGGGCAGGTTGTCCGTCGATATAGAAATCGTGCACAGCAGGCCGATGCGTGTGTCCATGTATTAGCCGATAACAGCCATGCTCACGGAGCGTATCGACGACGGTCGCTTGATTAACATCCATAATTTCCATAGTTTTGCCACGTTTATGGAAATGACTGCGTAAACGATACCAGCGGGCAGCAAGTAAGCGCAGTAATAATGGCTTGGATAGCACATTATCGCGCCAAGCTGGGCTGCGTGATTTGTTGCGGAACGCTTGATAGGCAATATCATCGCTGCACAATAAATCGCCGTGAGTCAGCAAGGTGGGTGTTCCGAAGAGATCAATGACTTCATAATCACCTAACAACACCACGCCAGTTTCTTTAGCGAACCGCTCCGCCAACAAAAAATCGCGGTTACCTGGTTGTAAAAACACCTGTACGCCAGTGTCGGTCAATTTTCTTAACGCATTGCGGATTGGTTTATTGGGCGGGGTAGGGTCGTCGTCGCCTATCCACGCATCGAAGAGATCGCCAAGAATGTAAACAGCTTCAGCTTGCGTGGCCTGATGCTGCAAAAAACCCAGGAAGCGTTTGGTAATATCCGGTTTATCCAGCGCGATGTGAAGGTCAGAAATAAACAGGATAGGTTTGTCCAAAACAGCTTCCTATGGCTTAGGGTTAAGCAAGTTATTCGATGATTTCAGCTTTTTCAATAACGATGTCCGTTTTAGGCACGTCTTGATGGCCACCACGGTTGCCTGTGGGTTGTTTAGCCATCTCATCAACCACTTCCATGCCTTCAATCACTTCGGCAAATACCGCATAACCCCAGCCGCTTGTGGTAGGGCTGGAGTAATTAAGGAAATCATTATCTTTATAATTGATAAAAAACTGACCAGTAGCGGAATCCGGTACGTTAGTGCGTGCCATTGCCAGTGTGCCACGGGTGTTTTTCAGGCCGTTGTTGGCTTCGTTTTTGATCGCCGCGTGTGTGGTTTTTTGATTAAAACTGGTGTCGAAGCCGCCGCCTTGCGCCATAAAGCCAGGGATCACGCGATGGAAAATGGTGCCGTCATAAAAACCTTCTTTAACATACGTTAAAAAATTGGCAGCGCTGATAGGGGCTTTTTCAGCATTGACTTGAATCGTCACAATGCCTAAAGAAGTGGTCAGTTTTACTTTGGTTGCCGTATCGGACATGGGTATTACCTTTGAGAAAGAAAGTGTTGGGGTTAAAAACAACAGCGCAGCAAGAGCAGCTACACGCATGATAAATCCTTGGGTATAAATGCAAATGCCGAATTCTAGGTGTTTTTATCTTGAAAGAGAAGTATACGCTTGGTAAATTGTCACGATTTGCAGCTTTCCTGCCGCCCAACACCCCATTACCAACGCATGTTGAAAATTTATAACACCCTGACCAGAAAAAAAGCCTTATTTGAGCCACGCGTTGCCGGCAAAGTCGGTATGTATGTGTGCGGCATGACTGTTTATGACTACTGCCATATAGGCCATGCCAGGGTGATGGTGGTATTTGATACCGTTGCCCGATATTTGCGCTATCTCGGCTACGATTTAACCTACGTCCGCAATATCACCGATATAGATGACAAAATCATCCATCGCGCCCAAGAAAATGGCGAAAGCTTTATCGAACTGACTGAACGCTTTATCGATGCCATGCACGAAGATGAACGGGCATTAGCGGTATTGCCGCCAGATATTGAACCTAGAGCCACGCATTCCATCCCCGCCATCATCACCATGATTGAAACCTTGATTGCCAAGGAATTCGCCTATGTTGGCACCAATGGCGACGTATTTTATGCCGTCAATAGCTTTACTGATTACGGCAAACTGTCCGGCAAAAACTTGGATGACCTGCAAGCGGGCGAACGGGTAGATGTTGATACCGCCAAACGCAATCCCTTAGATTTCGTACTTTGGAAAATGGCGAAAGCGGGCGAGCCAGCTTGGGAGTCGCCTTGGGGTATGGGGCGTCCGGGTTGGCATATAGAATGTTCAGCGATGTCCACCTGCTGCTTGGGTAACCATTTTGACATCCACGGCGGCGGCATGGATTTGCAATTTCCGCATCACGAAAACGAAATCGCCCAATCCGAAGGCGCAACAGGCGAGACATTCGTCAACGTCTGGATGCACAATGGCTTCGTGCGGGTTAATGAAGAAAAAATGTCCAAATCCTTAGGCAATTTCTTCACCGTACGCGAAGTGCTAAAAGCTTACCGCCCAGAAATCATCCGTTTTTTCGTGTTATCCAGCCATTACCGCAGCCCGCTAAATTACTCCGATGAGCAATTGAATGAAGCAGGCGCGGCCTTAACCCGCTTGTATACCGCCTTGCGTGGCCTGCCAAACAGTGATGTGGCACTAGAAGCCAGCTATGTTGAACGCTTCCAACAAGCCATGAATGACGACTTCAATACCCCAGTGGCCTTATCAGTGCTGTTTGATTTGGCTAGGGAGCTGAATAAATCCAAAGACAATGCGGAACAAGCTGCAAGCTTATCCGCCACCTTGCGCCATATAGCGGGCTTGCTGGGCTTGTTGCAAGATGATGCCGACGCCTTTTTGCAAGGCGACAATGAAGATGACAGTGTCGAACAGCAAATCCAAGCGCGGATTGCCGCCAAAAAAGCCAAAGACTGGGCATTAGCTGATAAAATCCGTGATGACCTAAAAGCCCAAGGCATCATTTTAGAAGATTCGCCCAATGGCAGTACTAGCTGGCGACGCGAATAAGCCCGCGATCTACTTCTCGCCGCAACAACCTTTAGAATTAACATGACCGACATAATAGAAAAATCCGTCCAACAATTTCTTGATGAATTGGCGAGTAAAGCCGCTACCCCCGGTGGTGGCAGTGTAGCCGCAATTATGGGCGCACAATCCGCCGCCTTAACCAGCATGGTGTGTAACCTCACCATCGGCAAAGCTAACTACGCCGATGTTGAAGCCGATATGCAGGCCTTATTGGCGCAAGCCGAAGCCTTGCGCGCCGAATTGACTGCGATGGTGCAAGCCGATGTGGCAGTATTTGATAAATTGATGGCCTGTTACGGTTTGCCTAAAGACAGCGATGCCGAAAAGGCCGCCCGCAGCGAAGCTATCCAAGCAGTACTCAAAGAAGCCACAGACGTGCCGTTAGCCTGTGCGCTTGCCTGTAAACAAGCCATGTTGCTTAGTAAAATTGCCGCCGAAAAAGGCAGCCTCGGCGTTATTAGCGACGCGGGCGCGGCGGTATTGGCGGCGCATAGCGGCTTAAAAATGGCGGCTTTAAATGTCTATATCAATACTGGCAGCTTGAAAGATAAAGTCTTTGCTGAAGCCAAAACCGCCGAATTGGACGCTATTTTGGAAGACGCCGACCAACTCGCCGAATCGGTTTATCAGTTAGTGAAAGCCAAGTTATAAGTAACCGTTAAAAAACTAAGTGATAGCAGGCAAGAGGCGTCCAAAACATGTTTTGGACGCCAGCCATAAAATTAGCGTATTTTCGGATAACTAATTAAAGCCAACGCTTGCGTTGGTCACGTCTAAATTTAACTGTCAGGAAATAATTATGAGCGCCATTTATGGATGGTTATCTGATGGTAAAAACGCCATTAACGGAGCAATTGACCGCCAGCATTTGGCCTCACGCTGTTTAAGTGAAGATAACCCCGCCCATGCGGTCTATTATCAACAGCCGCTTGCCGAACTTGGCGGCTACAGCCTCAATAAATCGCCTGCACTTTATCAATCAGACAGCCTATTCGCCATCATGCTTGGCACACCGCAATGGCACGATAGCGGCTTGGCGGCGTTGGCAAAACAGCACGATGCCGCTTACGTTTTGGCAGAAGGCTTCCGGCAGCAAGGTAGGGCAGTATTGGCAAACATCGGCGGCGATTTTGCCTGCGCTATCCTAGAACCACAACGAAATTACGCTTTGCTGGCTGTCGATAAAGTTGGCATACAAGCCTTAGCCTATTATTTTCAAGATGGCCTATTGGTGTTCGGCAGCCAAATGGATCAGATCACCGCCCATCCTAGCGTAAGCGCCGCCATTGATCCGCAAGGCATTTTCAATTACCTGTACTTTCACGTCATCCCCAGCCCAGAAAGCATTTATCAAGGCATCAGCAAACTCCAGCCTGCGGAATTTATCGAAATCAACCAAGGCCAACTAAGCCGGGGTTTTTACTGGCAGCGCAGTTACAACGACAGCCCGTTATCAAAAAAGCAGTTGCTGGAACAGCTGCATAGCCAACTACAGCAAGCAGCTTTGCAATGCCCGCATGACCAAAAAACCGGGGCTTTTTTAAGCGGCGGTTTAGATAGCAGCACTGTAGTCGGCTTGTTCAAACAACTCGCCCAACGTCCGATAGACGCTTTTTCCATAGGCTTCGCTGCAGATGGCTACGATGAAATGCACTATGCGCGCATTACAGCCAAGCATTTTGACGTCAAGCTGCACGAATATTATGTTACCCCCAGCGATGTACTTGCAGCCATCCCGCTGATTGCCAAAAGTTATGACGAACCCTTCGGCAATGCCTCCGCCATTCCCGCCTATTACTGCGCCAAATTTGCCCGTGAATTGGGCATGACGCACTTGCTGGCTGGCGACGGCGGTGATGAGATTTTTGCGGGTAACGCCCGCTACGCCAAACAAAAAATGTTTAATTGCTACAACTATGTACCGGATATTGCCAAAGCGCTAGTAGAGCCGATGGCAGCCAATGTTCCGTTGCTAAGAAAGCTAAAAAGCTATATCGACCAAGCCAAAATCCCCATGCCAGAACGCTTGGAAACCTATAACTTTCTGCACCGCACGCCGTTATCGGAAATATTTCCGGCAAGCTTTTTAGGGCAGATTGACACAGATTTGCCATTGCAAAATCTCCAGCAAGTCTACCAACGCGGGCCAGCAAACGACCTCATCAAAAACATGCTGTTCCTCGATAACAAATTTACCCTCGCCGACAACGATCTGAGAAAAGTCAACCGCATGTGTGAATTGGCAGGCGTGCAAGTCAGTTATCCCATGTTACAAGACAATCTGCTGGATTTTGCCGCTTCCGTACCATCCAACTGGTTAATGCAAGGCTTTGATCTAAGAAGTTTTTATCGGCAAGCCATGCCTGGTTTTCTGGCTAAAGAAACCTTGGCAAAAAGCAAACAAGGTTTTGGCCTGCCATTCGGGGTATGGTTGGCGAGCGATAAAGACTTAAAAGCCTTTGCCGAAGCCAATTTGCAAAATTTTGCCAAACGCGGCTTTGTTAATCCCAGTTACATCGATAAACTGATCTTGTCGCACCAACAAGAGCACGCCCATTTTTACGGGGTTATGATCTGGATAATCATTATGTTAGAGCAATGGTTGTCGACCCATTCCTACTAAATCGAGGCCAATAAACCAATGGACGATAAAAAAATATTGCTGATTGTTGAAGACGACCTTGGTTTGCAAAAACAACTGAAATGGAGTTTTGCCGATTACCAAACCGTCGTTGCAGGTAATCGTACCGAAGCCATCACCGCTTTGCGCCGCTTTACCCCCGACGTGGTGACTTTAGATTTAGGCCTGCCGCCAGATGCTGCCAATGCCAGTGAAGGCTTGGCGACTTTAAAAGAAATCTTAGCCTTAGCGCCAAGCACCAAAATAATCGTGGTTACAGGCAATGACGACCGCGACCACGCCATCAATGCCGTGGCTTTAGGGGCGTATGATTTTTATCAAAAACCGATAGACACCGATGTCTTAGGGCTAATCGTCCGGCGGGCGTTCCAGTTGGCGGAATTGCAAAAAGACTACTCCAAATTGCAGCAATTAACGGCTGAACCCTTGGATGGCATTATTGCCTCCAGCAAAAAAATGCAAGATGTCATCCGCATGGTGGAAAAAGTCGCGCCCACTACCGCCACCACTTTGTTGTTAGGGGAAAGCGGTACAGGTAAAGAAGTGTTCGCCAAAGCCATCCACGGGCTAAGCAGCCGTGCCGAGCATCCGTTTGTTGCCGTCAACTGCGCGGCTATTCCTGAAAACTTGTTGGAAAGCGAGCTGTTTGGTTACGAAAAAGGCGCGTTTACAGGCGCATCGCAACAAACCAAAGGCAAAATTGAATATGCCCATAAAGGCACGTTTATGCTTGATGAAATCGGCGATTTGCCATTTCCTTTACAAGCCAAATTATTACGCTTCTTGCAGGAACGGGTAGTGGAGCGTATCGGCGGCAGACAAGCCATTCCTGTGGATGTACGGATCATTTGCGCCACCCACCAAAATCTGCAAAACCTCATCGAAGAAGGCAAATTCCGTAGCGATTTGTATTACCGCATCAGTGAAATCACCTTAAACATTCCGGCATTACGCGAGCGCGGCAGCGATTCCTTAACCATCGCCACCGCCTTATTGAAACGCTATAACGAGATGAATAACCGCCAAGTACGCGGCTTTACCGAAGAAGCCGCCAAAGCCATTCAGAGTTACCCGTGGCCTGGCAACATCCGCGAACTGGAAAACAAGATAAAACGCGCCGTGATTATGACCGACGGCGTTTATATTTCTTTTGATGATTTGGAATTGCCCGCCGCTGAAAATGAAGAAGAAGCCATGCCCTTCAACCTCAAAACTGTGCGAGAAATTGCCGAAACCGACGCGATTAGAAAAGCTTTGGCGTTGTCGAACAATAATGTGTCCAATGCCGCCAAATTGCTAGGCATCAGCCGCCCGACCTTGTACAGCTTCTTTGATAAATATAATATTCAAGTGAACGAATAGGTTTTTGGAGCGCGGGCATCTTGCCCGCCAGCGTGTAGGATGAACCTAAGGGCATAAAGGCAGGTGTAAGGAAGCCCATCATTGGATGCTTCCGCTGTTTTGGAGATGAATTTCTGAAGATATTCAGTTTTGGAATAAAAAACATGTTTTTTACTCCGCTTGCTGATTACAGGCAGTTAGGATCGGGTGACGTGAGTAAGCCCATCATTGGTGTGCTTAGTTTGATGGGCTTCCTTTCGTCAGCCCATCCTACAATGTTGGAAAGCCTCAGGCTTATTTTTTAATAATCGTCTTATCATCAATCAGCAATTCAGAAATACCGCCCAAATTGCTTTTCAGAGTGCAACTAGCATTTTTGAAGCCGCCTTTTTCAGCATTTTCGCCAACCCATTTCATTGTTATATAAGTTTCTTTGTCGCTGGCGCTTTCAGAAGGGAAGTACACTTGTTCGCCTGTGGCTTTTTTGATGGCTTCGGGGCATTTCTGATTCGCCATGCCTTGCAAGGCGGAATAATTCCTAATCATCGAAGCCGCTTCCATTTCTTGCGGTGATTGTCGTTTGCTCATGCCTACCATCACAAAGCCTGCAATAAACAGTGCGGCTACCCCCAACATAATCTTCATGGTTTCTGACATAGTTTGTTCCTCGGTTTGGCTTTATTATTAAAATTCAATGCCTTGTTCAGCTTTAATGCCCTGCTCAAAGGCGTGTTTTTCTTTGGTCATAATGGTGACTGTGTGCGCCACTTCTATCACTTCCGGCGCGGCATTGCGTCCGGTTAACAGCAAATGCTGCCAGGTGGGTTTTTGGTTTTTGATAAAGTCACTGATTTCTTCCCCGCTAATCCAGCCATAGCCGCAGCAGTAGTTGATTTCGTCCAGCAATACCACATCAAATTCTTCCGATAAAATTTTGCTTTTGCTGAATTCCCAAATTTCGCGGCTGGTTTTGATGTCTTGCTCCGGATTTTTGGTATCCCAAGTAAAGCCATCACCCAGCGCGTGCCATTCGATATTATCAAAACGCTCGGCGGCTTTTTGTTCGCCGGTTTGCCATTGGCCTTTGATAAATTGGATCACGCAAACCTTCATGCCCCAGCCTGCGGCGCGGAATACCATCCCCAATGCGCTGGAGGATTTGCCTTTGCCTTCCCCGGTATTTACTAAAACCAAGCCTTGTCGTCTTTCTCTGGATTTCATTGATTATCTCTTACGCTGGATACCGGAAAACCCGGCACGGTGAAAACCTTACCTTATAAAATATAGGGTAAGAGCGCCATTCTAACGCATAGAACCGCCACAATCATGATAAAGTTATCAGCTTCTATTGTTTCGATTACAGCCCAAAAATTACCATGAATGACGCAGCCCAATTATTTTCTGATGCCAAACAAGTAATCCCCGGTGGGGTCAATTCGCCTGTCCGCTCGTTTAGCGGCGTTGGCGGAACGCCTGTATTTATCGACCACGCCGCTGGTGCGTATATTTACGATAGCATGGGCAAAGCCTATATCGACTATGTCGGTTCTTGGGGGCCTATGGTATTAGGCCACGCGCATCCGGAAGTGATCGCCGCCGTTAAACTAGCCGCCGAAAAAGGCTTAAGCTTTGGCGCACCCACCGAAATTGAAACCCTGATGGCGAGAAAAGTTTGCCAGTTGCTGCCATCAATGGCGATGGTGCGGATGGTGAGTTCTGGCACAGAAGCGACGATGAGCGCGATCCGTTTGGCGCGTGGTTTTACCGGGCGTGACAAAATTGTTAAATTTGAAGGTTGCTATCATGGTCATGCCGATGCCTTGTTGGTAAAAGCAGGTTCTGGTGCGTTAACCTTTGGCGTACCCAGTTCGCCTGGTGTGCCTGCCAATGTCGCAGAAAACACCATCACCTTGCCGTATAACGATAGCGACGCAGTAAATCAGTTATTTGCCGAAATGGGCGAACAAATCGCCTGCATTATCGTCGAGCCTGTTGCTGGCAATATGAACTGCATTCCACCCGCACCAGGCTTTTTAGAAACCTTGCGCCAAGTGTGCGACGACTGCCAAAGCGTCTTGATTTTTGATGAAGTGATGACCGGATTTCGGGTTGGCCTACAAGGCGCACAAGGCTATTACGGCATTCGTCCCGATTTGACCACGCTGGGTAAAGTCATCGGCGGTGGTATGCCCGTGGGCGCATTTGGTGGTCGCCAAGATATTATGGAAAAACTTGCACCCTTAGGGCCGGTTTATCAAGCGGGGACTTTATCGGGCAATCCGGTAGCGATGGCGGCAGGATTGAAAACTTTAGAATTAATCGAACAACCTGATTTTTACACCGCGTTAACGGCAAAAACCCAATGGCTTACCGACGGCCTAAAACAAGCTGCCGCCGAAGCAGGCATCGCCCTGACCACCAATAGCGTCGGCGGTATGTTCGGGCTATTTTTTAGCGAGGAAGCAAACATCAGCAGCTTTGCCCAAGTGATGCAATGCAACCAAGCCTTATTTAAACAATTTTTCCACGGCATGTTAGCGCAAGGCGTGTATTTAGCACCGTCTGCATTTGAAGCGGGCTTTGTTTCCGCCGCACATAGCCAAGCGGATTTGGAAAAAACCCTAGCCGCTGCCCGCACGGTATTTGCCCAATTGTCATAACCTCGTCCATCCCATGAAACGGTTTTTCTTATTAGTGCTTTCCATTTGGAAGCAACAGTTGCAAGTCTACGTCGCCGCGGCGTTGATTGGCGCGTGTCTTGGCATTTTTATTCTCGCGCCCAGTTACGATTACATCAATTCCCGCGAAAACAACGCCGATCCGCTGTCATCGGTTGAATATGTGTGGATGCAGGTAAAAGGCGTACTGACGGGCAATATCAATTCCAACACGCTGATTTTTTTCTATGCCGAAATTGGCGCGATGTTGGGCGTATTGTCCTTAGGTATCTACAAATTGCTGCATCGGCGCTTGCTGAGTTTGGATGCGCTTAAGGCGGAACTGAACAAAGATTTGCCGTCCATCATCCGCCAAGGTGAAGGGCCGTTAGTGGAGTTTAAATCGACCTTACGCTGGGATATGCAAGAAGACCGCATTAACCGTGGCCTTGAACAAGTGGTGCTAAAAACCTTGGCGGGATTTTTTAATAGCTATATCGGCGGTACGTTATTGATAGGTGTTGCCGATAATGGTGAGCTGGTTGGTTTGGAGAAAGATTATCAAACCCTAAAAAAGCCTAACCAAGACGGTTTTGAACAAGCCTTGATGACGGTGGTTTCCACCAATTTAGGCGCGGATTTATGCCCCTTGGTGCATGTGTTGTTCCATGTTATCGATAACAAAGAGGTTTGCCGGGTGATTGTTTCCCCTGCCAAACGCCCGGTTTTTTTAACCCAAGGCAACGCCCAAAAGTTTTTTGTACGCACTGGCGCAGGCACACGGGATTTGAATATTCAAGAAGCTTTGGATTATGTCGGCGGACGTTGGAAACATGTTTCCGGTAATTTTTGAGTCGGGTTTTAGCCAGAGGGAGCGCGGGCATCCTGCCCGCCAGATGTAGGTTGGGTTGCGCTGTTTGCAAGCCAACCTACAAAAAGCTTGAAATTCTTAAGGAAGTGCTGAACAAAGCCTTCGAATCTCAGGCCGAACGGTAACTAATTGATTCCGTTCGTGCTGAGCTTGTCGAAGCATGATCGGGAGCAATTAGTTCAGCGCTTCCTTAAGGGCTAGGCGCTTGCAGGTTGCCAGCATGTAAGCCGCATTCTTTTTTAGTCTCCGCTTCCCACCACCAACGTCCGGCGCGTTCATGCTGGTTTGGCAATACTGGCATGGTGCAAGGTTCACAACCGATGCTGATATAGCCGCGTTTATGCAGTTCGTTATACGGCACTTGATAGGCTTCAATGTAATCCCAAACTTGCGCGGAACTCCAATTCAGCAAGGGGTTAAATTTCACCAAACGATGCTTTTCAGTAGAAAAAGTTTTATCCACTTGTACTTCAGGGATGTATTGGCGGGTATCGACGCTTTGGTCTTTGCGCTGTCCGGTAATCCACGCATCCACGGTCGCCAGTTTGCGGGTTAAAGGTTCTACCTTACGCAACGCGCAACATTCATGGTGACCATCTTCATAAAAACTGAACAAGCCTTTACTTTTGACGAACGCATCGAGCTTTTGGTGATCCGGTGTCAGTATTTCTAAATCCAGTTGGTAATGCTTACGGACTTTTTCTAGGTAACGGTAGGTTTCGGGATGCAGCCGTCCGGTGTCTAGGCAAAATACTTTGATGTCTTTGCGGATGGCTAAGGCCATATCAATCAGCACCACATCTTCCGCACCGCTAAAAGAAATGGCGATGTTATCGAATAGCCCCAAGGCTTTTTTCAGGATAATGCGTGGGCTTTTGTGGTTGAGTTCCGCTTGTAAGGCGTCTATGTCAATGTCGGTCATGATGTTATCGGCAGGTTTGGGTAAAGTATCGATGCAAAAATTCATCGAAAGGCAATTGTTCTTGGTTTTCCAATTCCCGCTGTTTGGCGTGTGAAGCAGCGGCGGCTTCGGAAAATGCGCGGTTGTTGTCAGCATCCAGCGGGTGTTGACGGAAATAAGCGGCGTGGCTGGCGGAGGTGTCTAGCGCGAAGCCTGCGAAGGCTTGCGATAACTTGCCCATATTGGCCAGCATTTGTGCCGATGGCGTTAAGCTAGGATCAGCAATGCGCTGCTGTTGGTTAATCAGGGCTTGTTGATAGGCATCATTGCCTTTTTGCTTATCCAGAATAACGCAGATTGGCTGCATGGCAGCAATAATTTCACTGGCCCAGTCGTGTAGGGAAATACCGCCATCAGGCCGCGCCAGCATAACATCCGGTCTGCGGCCTTCATTGGCGACCGCTAATTGATTGCCGTTGTTGATTTGCTGCTCCATTAAGGTCATTTCTGGGCTGTCGGTTAACAGGCAATGCAGTAGTAAGGCTTCAATAAAACGGGCGCTGTCGCCATTAACGCCGATGGGATTGCTTAAGTCCAAATCTAAGGCGCGCATTTCCACATAACGAACGCCTCGGCGTTTTAAGGCCAAGGTGGGTTTTTCGCAAGATTGGGCAATCTGCTTAGGGCGCATGATGCTGTAAAACTCGTTTTCAATTTGCAGGATGTTGCTGTTCAATTGCCGATACTCACCATCCACGCACACGCCAAGCCGTTCATATTCAGGGTAGGGAGTGTTGATAGCGCTTGATAGGCTATCGACATAACCGGACAAGGTGTTGTAATCAATTCGTAAACGCGCTTGGTTTTTGCTTTTGTAGCCGATGTCACTCATCCGCAACGAGGTTGCGTAGGGATGATATAAAGTATGTCCATCAAAGGCTTGGAATTGTTTGCGTAATTCTGGGCGGCTGTTAAAAAAGCTTTTGCAGATGGCAGGCGACGCGCCGAACAAATACAAAATCAACCAGCCGATGCGTTGGAAATTCCGAATCAGGCCAAAATAACTGGCGGCGATAAAGTCATCTAACGACAGCGGGCTGTTTGCCAATTGGTGCAGCACAGGCCACAAGGCTTCCGGCACAGAGTAATTAAAATGGATGCCAGCAATCGCCTGCATAGTGCGCCCGTAACGATGCCATAAACCGTGGCGGTACACATGCTTCATCCGCCCGACATTGGCGCTGCCGTATTCAGCGATGCGGATGTCCATATCGCTGCTGATGCCACACGGCATACTCGCACCCAAGAGCATTTCCCCGTCCAAATGCTGATACACAAAACGGTGGAGATTGTGCATATACGCCAAGGTATCGTCGATGTCGGCAAACGGCGGGGTAATCAGCTCAATCAACGCTTCCGAATAATCGGTGGTGATGTAAGGATGGGTAAGGGCGGAACCTAAGCCATAGGGATGGTCTGTTTGGGCGATCAATCCCGATTTGTTGATGCGTAAGCTTTCTTTTTCTATGCCTTTTAGGCCGCCGGAAAGTAAATCTTGATGCCCGCTTGCCAGCAGTCTGGTGAGGGCGTTAGTAACGTGAGTCATTATGGGTGGATACCCTATCGAAATGGTGATTTTTGCTATTATAAAAGGTATCACTAGCTTGCAGAAGCAATATAGTGTCTGCTATTGCCCGTGTTGCCTTGATAACTGATGTTACGCAGGTTTATGTTGTCCACGAAAGGCACGAAAAGCCACGAAAATATATCGAGAGCCTTGGGTAGAAATAGACTCAAATTATTAGTCAAGAGACCTTAGCATAAGGGCTTCGGAGCGTATGCGAGATCGTTAATTTAAACTTCGGCCTTTCAAGCCAATTTGTTTAGATAACCGCTGTTTTTCGTGCCTTTTCGTGTTGTTCGTGGACAACCATGAATTGATAATTCTGTCCTTGGAGTTTGACCATGTCCCAAAAACTCATCCTTTATCCGATTTTTGCCCTGCTGTTGCTCACCATGATAGTTGCTGTGCGGATGTTAATGTGCCGATTTCGGGCGGTTAGAGAAGGCGATGTCAATCCACGTTATTTTTTATTGAAAAAAGGTAGTAAGTTGCCGGAATATCTGGAAAAAAACACCAATAACTTCCACAACTTGTTAGAGTTTCCGCCGTTATTTTATATCACCTGCGTGGTGATCTTTGTTACCCAGCACACCGATGCTTTCAATTTACTGCTGGCTTGGGGATTTGTGTTATCGCGTTTTGGGCATAGTTACATCCACATAAACGACAACCAATTACAGCAACGCATGTGGGTGTTTTTGCTGGGTATCTTTTTGTTGGTGGTGTTGTGGCTTCGGGTGTTTGTGCAATTGTTGGGGGATTAGATGGGAAGTGTTATTTATTGATTACCATTGTCTGATTTCTTGGCGCGTCCAGTTAAAAATACCGCTGCCAAGCCAGTAATGGCAAGCCCGGCAATTGTGCCGCCTGCTTCAGGCTGCCCATTTACGGCGGTGTAAACGCCACCACCAATGCCAGATAAGCCAATCAGCAAGGCACAAATTTGCCCAATCAGCCTTTCGATAAATACAAAGGTATTTACCCGATGGGTTTCAGTGCGACGGTATTCTGCTTCAGCTTGAGTTTGTTCAAATATCCAATCGACGCGGTCAGGACGGAATTGGTGGAGCTGTTCGATTTGATGGACCGGAATAATTGGGCTATCCGTTTCGTGTTGCTGGACGGTTAAATCGCCATGTCGGCTTTTAACGGAGGCGTGGGTTGATTTTGGCATCTTTAGCTACATTTTTTCCCAATGCTTTAGTGATTTTAGCGGCATCGCCACGCAATACGGCGCTATCTTTGCGGAAATCGCCGCGTTGCGGACGCAGATAATCTTGCTCAGGATATAACACCAAGGCTTGGCTTAAACCATCCAACCAGTTTTGTAAGTGTTTGTTCATCGCTTTAATTTTAAAAAAGTTTTTTGCCAATATACCGAATTGGCATGACCTTATCAATATTAAGCATTATGCCGCAATTGGAACGGGGACTACCTCTTACTATGGTAGGCTTGCATAAATCGCCGCTCAAAAATGTCTGCGGCTATTGTGCCCAAATGCCTGTGCTAGAATCCCTGCTTTAGGCAATCAGTAACTGACGTTACGCAGTAACGCGTTTTCTCCCGTTTGCCGCGTCGAGCACCGGAGTATTTGTCGGGAACAGCCCGAAGCACCCAAGGGCATAAAGGGTGCGGCATGGATGCCGCACGGCGGCAGATGGGCAGGAAGCCCATTCTGCCGTCCCCCGACAAATACCCCACTGGGCACAAGTGCGAGGAGCGCAAGACATGAGCGGTAATCGGGCCGCCTTTTCTTTGGCTACTTGCTTTTGACCGAAAATTGCTCCTGCATTTTCGCCATTCGCCACATCCTTGTGGCTTGCGGCGCAAAAGAAAGTAGCTCGCCTTCGGGTGCGAGAACCCGATTAGAAAAACTGTCGCGATAGCGACTCATTATTATTTATTTTCGTCTCACAAAAAGTGAGTGCATAACATTAGTCAGTCACCCAAACGGCAATATGGCAACCAGCACCCCCAATACCCCGCGACAAATTCTAAAAACGGTATTCGGTTACGACAGTTTTAGAGGCCACCAGCAAACCGTTATTGACCATGTTTTAGCAGGCCAAGATGCCTTGGTATTGATGCCGACAGGTGGCGGCAAATCCCTGTGCTACCAAATTCCGGCTTTGCTCCGTGATGGTGTGGGCATTGTCATTTCGCCGTTGATCGCGCTGATGCAAGACCAAGTCAACGCCCTGCTGCAACTGGGCGTGAAAGCCGCGTTTTTAAACTCCACCTTAAGCTTAGAGCAAGCCCGGCAAGTAGAGCAGCAATTGCTCAACGGCGAGTTGGATTTGCTGTATATCGCCCCGGAACGCTTATCGGCGGCACGCACCGCAGGCTTATTCGCCAGAATCAAGATCGCCTTGTTCGCCATCGACGAAGCCCACTGCGTTTCCCAATGGGGGCATGATTTCCGCGCCGATTACCTGCAATTGTCGGTCTTGCATGAACAATATCCGACTATTCCCCGCATTGCCCTGACCGCCACCGCCGATGAAAAAACCCGCGAGGAAATCATCCTGCGGCTAGGTTTGGCACACGCACAATTATTTCAAAGCGGCTTTGATCGCCCCAACATCCGCTACCGCATCATCCAAAAACAAAACGCCCGCCAACAACTGCTGGCATTCATCCGCGCCGAACATGACGGTGATGCGGGCATCGTCTATTGCCTGTCGCGCAAAAAAGTTGAAGCCACCGCAGAATGGCTATGCAGCAACGGTGTTAACGCCTTGCCCTACCATGCAGGCATGAGCAACGACTTACGCCAACAACATCAACACCGATTTTTAATGGCGGACAGCTTGGTGATGGTTGCCACCATCGCTTTCGGCATGGGCATAGATAAACCCAACGTCCGCTTCGTCGCCCATTTGGATTTGCCAAAAAGCGTCGAAGCCTACTATCAAGAGACAGGCCGGGCAGGGCGCGACGGTTTACCCGCCAATGCCTGGATGGCTTACGGTTTGCAAGATGTCATCACCTTGCGGCAAATGCTGGGCGAATCCAACGCCGACGAAGCCCACAAACGCGTGGAATTCCACAAACTCGATGCCATGTTGGCGTTATGCGAACAAGTCCACTGCCGTCGGCAAGGTTTGCTCAATTACTTTGGCGATAGCTTGGAACAACCCTGCGGCAATTGCGACACCTGTTTAACTCCAGTAGCTACCTGGGATGGCACACTCGCCGCGCAACAAGCGTTATCGTGTATATACCGCACTGAACAACGCTTTGGCGTGGCTTATTTAATCGACGTGTTACTGGGCAAAGCCACCGAGCGCATCAAAGCCGCCGGACACGACCGCTTATCTACCTTCGCCATTGGCAAACAATTGGACGAAAAACAATGGTATTCGGTATTCCGGCAATTAGTCGCGCGCGGCTTGGTAGCGGTTGATTTTGAACGCTTTGGCGCGTTGCGGCTCACCGATGCCTGCCGCCCCATCTTACGCGGCGAACAAGCCTTAATGTTACGCAAAGACACCCAGCCGGAAAAACTCAAGCGCAGCAAAAGCGACTACAGCCGCAGCAGCCAACAAGCCGACAGCGAAACCTTATGGGATGCCTTACGCGCCAAACGCCGAGAAATTGCCGATCTACAAGACGTGCCGCCGTATGTGATTTTCCACGATGCCACCTTAATGGCAATGGTAGAAGCCAGACCCAAAAGCCGCCAGCAAATGGCACTGATTTCCGGTATCGGCGAACGTAAACTAGAACAATACGGCGAGCAATTCTTAAGCGTTATCCGCCAGTTTGCCGATGCCGCCGACACCGATAACGAAGTTTCCGAAACCATCACCGAAACCCTCAACTTGTTCGTTTTAGGCTATAGCGTCAGCAAAGTCGCCCAGCAACGCGGCTTAAAAGAAACCACCGTCTACGGGCATTTAGCGCACAGCATCGCCCAAGGCCAAGTAGCGGCAACGGCAGTGGTGGAATTACCTGAAAATGCTATCAAAGAAATTGAAGCCGTCATTTTGGCTTTGCCGACAGAGCAAAAAAACGCCCTGAAACCCGTCTACGAAAGTTTTGAAGGCAGTTACAGTTACGACATATTACGTTGCATACGCGCAGGTTTGCAGCGGGAAATTGGCTGATGGTTATTGTTGGGATGGTGGAAGGTAGGGTGGGTAACGCTGTTCTGCCCACCGATGGCGTCATAAATGGTGGGCAGAAAAGCTTGCCCACCCTAAGCTGGATTATTCAAGAAATACGCTTTTACTGGGGATGGCTGTGGATTTAAGTACCGAATCCAAACATTGGTGTCAGGTAACCACATTATTCCAATTCCAAGCGCTGTTCCGGTTCACTCTGTGATGCACGCTCGAGCGGCTCCCCTTGCCATGCCCCTGCCGTGCGTTCAAAAAGCCCCGGACGCCATCCTGCACTATGCCGACTACGGACGAACAACAAGAAATCCAATACCTCTTGAGCGAGTGGCTCTGAAAGCAATTCGGCTTCATGTTTTATTTGGTCGATGACTGTCATGGCATCCTCTGATAATTACGACGAAATTGAAAGGTCATAATGCCATAACCCATCTGTTTAATCACGAACCGCCAAACACTAAAGATTCAAAATGGTGGATTGTTGGCGCGAATTAGGTGACGGAGTGGTTTGAATGATTTGTTAAGCTGGATGTTTGATTGGCAAATTGAAGCATTGCCCGAAGTGCCTGATTGACAGCCGCTGAACTGTGGAAGGCGGCGGCAACATCGGGGTCGAGAACAATTACATTCGAGCTTTCAAGGTACTGGCGATAATATTTGCCACGCACCGCTTTGGAAAAATCGAAATCGTATTCAGGTTTCATTTCGTCTTGGGATTCTTCAGCGTTCATAAGCTTTTCTCTCATGGGTAGTGGCAGGTCTAGCACTGATGATGCGAAATTCACCAGAACTTTCTTCGGTGTGTATGACGACCAACAATCGTCCGTTACAAGATACACCAACAGTAATCAAACGTGTTTCTCCAACGGAATGGTCGAAATCTGGAAAAGTTCCCGCCAAAGGGTCACCAAACACTGTTGCTGCTTCGTTGAAGTCTACACCATGCTTCTGGCGGTTGGTATCGGCTTTAATGGAATTCCAAGTGAATTTCAAAAGATTGTCCTCTTTAAAAAATCAAGTTGCCAATGTTGGTGAGGTAAATGGTGGGCAGAAAAGCTTGCCCACCCTACGAGCTAAAGCCTGCCCAACCAGTATCGAGGTCGGCGGCGATGGTGTGCAACCGCAAGGATTTGAATGCAGCCATCAACTTCCCGAAAAATGACGTTGTAAGGAAAACCCTCAACTTTTGCCTTGCGGATCGCAGGTGAAAATTCAGTTCGGAAGCGTGAGGGTATTTCACAGACACTGGCAATTACCGCTTTAACTGCCTTATGGAAACGTCTTCCGAGTTCTGTTCGTAGGGATTTATAAAACGCAACATGTTCAGCATATTCTGTCGCAGCCTCAGGATGAAAGGCATATATCATTGCAAAATTGCCTGAATTCTTCGTTCCATTTCTTCGGAAGAAACCAGTTGGACAGTTCCATTATCAATTTCTGACGTTCGACGTTGCGCCTCTACAAGCCAGAGTTTTTCTATTTCTTGTTCCGATAAGGCATCCAAACTGGAAAGTAGCTTTTCGGCGAGCCGCGCCCTCTCTTCGATGGGTAAATGTAAAACTTCTTGTTCAATAGCTTGAATGTTCATAATTAAAAAACCAAAAAGTTGTTTGTTTTTGAGTTCGCCAGTGGTGCAACCAATAGAAGCATTGGTTTTTTATTGAATATCATAATTTTACTGGTTTGACCAATGCCATTTATTGAGTGGTTACTTTTTTGTCCAACGTTTAATTTTTTCGAATCAAGCAAGGTAGGGTAGGCAACGTTTTTCTGCCTACCGTTGTGAGATAAATGGTGGGCAGAAAAGCTTGCCCACCCTACTCGACTAAATTTACAGATATGCTGTGCCCGAAAGTAACACATCAACCTTATCGCCTGGCTTGACTATCAAACCTTTTTTCTCACAATTCCAAGAGCTAGTAGTTGAGTTAGTTCCGATAAATTTTATTCTCTTGCCTGACGTTTTATTAGTGCAAGTAACAGTAACATTTGCGTAACCGTTTGCATTGCCGCTGACGGGCCGGTTTACACGATAGAGCTGCTGGATTTCGCTACGGGACAAACTTCTGTTATAAAGCCGCAGTTCGTCGATATAACCAGTATAAGTTTTCCTTACGGTTGTGCCATCAAAATCCGTTAAGGCACCAACGCGGAATGGGGCTGCATTTGAAATGTTGTCTTTAGAATCGGCTGAGAACTGGAAATTACCATCGACATACAATAATAATTTTTGTTTTGCTCTATCGTAAACGCCAACAATTTGATGCCAGTCGCCATTATTGACTATGGTTCGTGAAGGCGCTATACAGGGGCGCGACGAGGCACAAAAAAAAGCTTTATTGGTGTATTCGTTGATAGTGTTTGGGTCATGAGAAGTATCGTTGACGCCGAACATATAGCCATTTTGAAATCCCGCCCAGTGCTTTGAAACGGGAGAAGAATAACTGGTGTCGTGAGCATTCAACTTTACCCAAATCTGGATCGAATAGCTTTGGTTGTCGAAGCGGAAGTTGTCGCCCATATCGATGTAATCGCCCGTTGCTTTGTCTAGCTTGACAGCACCCCCCCGTATGCCCTCATTTTGAACAAACAGAGTCCCACCTTGCAACATTCCATTGATTGAACCAACAGAATCATGAGCTATTACCCCGCTAGATTCGTCAAACTGATAATAAGAAACTAAGCCATTATTCAAATCCGCTAATGCCGTCCCACTAATAATCGTTATTGCACTTAACAATATTGCCGCTTTGCTCTTGAACATGATTTTCTCCGGTTGTGTCGTTTGCCCAACGTTAAGAAAACACCCCTCAGGTGTGATTAAAAATTCAAAAAAGGCGTATGCTTTTAACCCGCAATTTTTGAATCAAGAAGATAACAAATCAATCTTCTGTTAACAATCTTTTTCCCCCAAAATGTTGTGTCTCTAAAAGCCCTGTACTAACAATGCAACAGGGCAAAATAAGCAACGTATCCCGCCGCATAAAAGAAGCCACCAATATATCGCGTAACGCCTTCTAGTTATTAAGTCTTATGAACTTGGGAAGCATCCGGTTTTGGATTAAAAAAACATATTTTTTATTCCTTACCATCATTCGGTTGTTAGTTACAAGGAGCGCGGGCATCTTGCCCGCCTTTGCAATCAAGACGACGGCACACCAAAAATCTATTCAACGTATATAATGCCAACTAGGCAATATAGTGTTGCCCAAAGTTATATAATCGGTATGTTATTTGGTAATAGGCGTAAAAATGACTAAACGAAATTTGATAACAACAGCTGTGGCGTTGGCTGTGTTGCTGGGTGCGGGCGTGGTTGCCGCGCCGTATTTATTGGCTTTGTTGCCCGCCGAGATCATCAGCACTTTTAGTTATACCAGCGAACTGGGCGAGCATGTCGGCGGTGGCGATAGCCAAAATTACAGTAAAACTAATAGCCAGTTGTCGTTAACAGGCGATTTGGCGGCGGTGGAGTTTTCGGTAAAAACCGATAGCGGTTATTGGTCAATCCGCCTACAAGCGCCTAATGGTGAAAAATTGCATCTGGGTCGTTATGACAAAATAACCGCTACGGCGGCGGGCACTGGTAAGTTGCCGCTGCTGAAGGTGATAAGCAATGGCAATGAATGTAATGAAGTTTATGGCAATTTCAGCATCAGTCAGTTGCAGGTTGATGAAGCTGGCAAGGTGACGGCTTTGGCGGCGGAATTTGTGCAAAGTTGTGAGTCGTCGACCGCTCCGGTGTTGCGGGGTTATATTCAATATCAAATCCCTGTGGTTAAGCGTTAATTGGTTTACTTCCGTAAACAGGTAATGGTTTAAATCGGGCGGTTGGCGTACAAGCCTAGTAATCAGTCATTGTTGAATTATCGTATTATTTTCGTAGAGGCGAGCGGCTGCTCGCCTTATCGCGGCAGGATTTTGCCAGGGTTATTAAAAAGGCGGACAGCCGTCCGCCCCTACAGGTTTAGACTGATCCGGCAATAAGTCATTGATTGAGAAATAAGTTTGCACACCACGCCACCAAACAAAATCACAGCTTTACCCCAATCCCCCAAACAATAGGAATTCCCCATGAATGAAACAATTACTTTAAACGTCACTGGTATGAAATGTGGCGGTTGTGAAAATAACGTTATCAGCAAGTTGTCGGCTATGGCTGGCATTAGTCAGGTGACGGCTTCCAGCAAAAGCAATGAAGTCAGCGTTGAATTTGATAACAGCGTGGTGACATTAGCGGCTATCAGCGCTGCCATTACTGATGCGGGTTACACCGTGTCCGCTGCTTAATTCTTCCTGATGGCGGCTAATCAAGCAGGTTTGGAACCCTTACGCTTATCCATTTTAGGTATGCGCTGTGCTGGCTGTGTTAGTTCGGTGGAGACGGCTTTGGCGGCGGTGGCTGGGGTAACGGCGGTCAATGTCAGTTTTGCCGATCATTCGGCAATGGTGCAAGGCCGTGCTGATGCGGCGGCGTTGATACAGGCGACAAAATTGGCGGGTTACGATGCCGCTGTGATGGAAGCGCTGGAAGACCCGGCAGCGGAAGAAGCGTTGGAAGCGCAACGCTATCGGCAGTTAATGTCCAAAGCCATAGTGGCTGGTGGTTTCGGGCTGTTATTGATGCTGTTGGAACATTTTGGCTGGTTGCCAGCGATGGGTTCGGTGGCAGGCCGTTGGTTTTGGCCGCAAACGGCGGTTATCAGCTTAGCCATCATGATTTATTCTGGCTGGCATTTTTATAGTGGCGCGGTGCAGTCCTTACGCGTCGGGCAAGCCACTATGGATACTTTGATTGCCTTGGGTACAGGCTCGGCGTGGTTGTATTCCTGCATTGTTATTGATTACTACGGCAGTCTGCCCAGCTTGGCGACACATGCTTATTTTGAAGCCGCTGTGGTGATTTTGGCGTTCATCAATTTAGGCACAGCCTTGGAAACCCGCGCCAGAGGCAAAACCTCCAGCGCAATCCGCGAGCTATTGGGATTGCAACCGCGCACCGCCCGCGTGATCCGCAATGGCGAAGAACGCGATGTACCGATAGTGGAAGTCGGTTTGGGCGAAACTTTGCGGGTTAGGCCGGGTGAAAAAATCCCCGTGGATGGCGTGGTCGTCGAAGGCCATTCCACTGTCGATGAAGCCATGTTGACTGGCGAGCCGATGCCTGTAGAAAAATCCGCCAATAGCCAAGTGGCGGCAGGCACGATGAACCAAACAGGCAGTTTTTTGTTTACCGCAACCCGCATAGGCCGCGACACCGCGTTGGCGCAAATCATCAACAGCGTGCGCCAAGCGCAAAGCAGCAAACCGGATATTGCCAAATTAGCCGATAAAATCGCGGCGGTGTTTGTGCCCGTGGTGGTTGCCATTGCCGTGCTGACATTTTTTATCTGGTACATTTTTGGTCCAGAACCGTCTTTGGCGTACGCGTTCGTGACTTCCATGACCGTGCTGGTGATTGCTTGCCCTTGCGCCTTAGGTTTGGCAACGCCGATTTCGGTGATGGTGGCAGTCGGCAGGGCGGCGCAAGCGGGCATTCTGATACGCAACGGCGATGCCCTGCAATCGGCAGGAAAATTGACGTGTTTGGTTTTGGATAAAACTGGCACGATTACCGAAGGCAAACCCGTGGTGGTCAGCGTAGAAACCTTGGGCGAAATTGACAAAGATGCGGTGTTGCAATTGGCTGCCAGCATTGAATCCGGTTCTGAACATCCCTTGGCAGCAGCGATTTTGGCGGCAGCAGCGGAAAAACAATTAACGCTGGAAAAAATGACCGGATTTGCCGCCATTGCGGGCTTTGGCGTAAGTGCGGACTATAAAGGCCAGCGGGTATTGTTCGGCAACAAAGCCTTGATGGATAGAGAGCAGGTGAAATTCAGCCGCTTTAACAACAAACTGGAAAAGCTATCTGCCTTAGGGCAAACGCCGATGTTACTGGCGCTGGGCGATAGCATTGTCGGCATTATCGCGGTTGCCGACCCGATTAAAAAAGACTCCGCCGCCGCTGTCGCCAAGCTGCAAAGCTTAGGTTTACGCATCATCATGGTGACTGGCGATAACCAAATCACCGCCCATGCCATCGCCAAACAAAGCGGCATTGCCGAAGTGATTGCCCAAGTATTGCCGCAAGACAAAGCGGGCGTGGTGCAGTCTTTGCAGCAACAAGGCGAAGTGGTTGGTATGGTTGGTGACGGCATTAACGATGCGCCCGCCTTGGCGCAAGCGGATGTCGGCATGGCGATAGGCACTGGCACGGACGTGGCAATCGCCAGTGCCGATGTGGTGATTTTGCAAGGCTCGTTACTGAAAGTGCCGGAAGTGATTAGCTTGTCGAAAGCCACGGTAATTAACATCAAGCAAAACCTGATTGGCGCGTTTTTTTACAACACCCTCAGCATTCCCGTGGCGGCAGGTTTGTTATACCCAATTGCAGGTATCTTGCTGAATCCGATGATTGCTGGCGCGGCGATGGCGATGTCGTCATTAACAGTGGTGAGCAACGCCAATCGTTTGCGTTGGATGAAGTGGTAGGATGGGCTGACGATAGGAAGCCCATCGTTTGTGTCATAACTAAACTATACTGGTTGCGATATAAATAAAACGAAGTCGTAGGTTGGGTTGCATGTTTTTCGCAACCCAACATTTGCGCCAATGCTGTTGGGTTGCAAACAGCGCAACCCAACCTACGTCTGCGTAACATCAATAATTTAATTTCGCCGTAGGATGGGCTGACGCCAGGAAGCCCATCACCCGCAGATGACAAATGCTTTTAAATTGACGTAAAAAACCTATTTTTTACGCCACAACCAACCACAACGCTATGCAAATCATCCCTTATTTCGTTGCCATAAAACCGGGAAAAATCGTTTTATGGTGTTATTTAATCTGGTATTTGGTGACTATCTATCACCATTTTGATCCTTCCCTTAAAATCTGGATTAATTCCGCTGGCATTAGCGCGGTGATTGGTTGTGGTTTGTTGTTAAGCGTTAACGGCAGTACTGCGGATGCTTGGCAGACTTTCCGGTTGTTTTTGATGCCGTTTTGCGTATCCAGCTTTTCTTCATTAATTAAAGGCCAAGGTTTTATTTTTGTCTTTTCCAGCAATCTTTCTGAATTGTTTGCCGCCATTGGTTGCTGTAGCTTGTTTAGCCTTGCCGTGCTGTTTATCAAATCCCGGTACAAAAAGCCGATAAGAGGGCGCTACAGTTGATAAGCGTTGTATAATCAATCAACTCCCTAAATTTGTTGTTATCCTGCATGGTTTCAATAATCCGAACATCGTTACTGGTATTGCTGGTGTTGCTGCAAAGCATCGCACCGCTGGTACATGCCCATACTGGCGGTTTTCGCGGTGCCGATTCGGATGTTTCCGGCGGTTTACATGTTCCTGGTTTAGAAATTTATCTCAGCGCAGATACATCTGCACAATCGTCCTGTTTTGCGGCTGTCGCCCCTTCTGCAGAAGGCTTCGCGGTCGGTATCCATAGCGGCATCAAGCACAATCATGCTGATTGCCATCATGCCAATGCCGTTTATCTGGCAACTGCCTTCTTACTGCCGCAAGCCACTGCTTCGCCAGAATCAACTTACTTTATCCATGCAACCGCTGATATTCCGCACGGGCAAATGCTTAAATCGGCGCATATTCCCAGAGCGCCGCCTACGCTTTAATCCCCGCAGATTGATTTTTCGCTAGCAAATCATCATTCCGGCAAAGCTATGCTTTGCTGATTGCGTTGGCATAACCGATTTACCCTCCCTTTTATATAGTCGCGGCAGATACCGCATCGAGCTTTTATGTTGGCATTAAACTCCTATGCAAAACAGCGTACTTATTCCCGCTTACCTTTAATATGCGTGGTTGCCGGATTAACCGTCGCCACTAACGGATTGGCACAAACACCGCCGAAACCTCTCACCGTTGCCCCCGTGGACGTTCCAAGCCTACCAACGGTTACCCACCGTGATTTGATCGATTTTGATAGTAAGCTGTCGTTGGCAAAACTGGTTGATTTAACCTTAGAAAAATACCCCGATAGCCATTGGCTAGATTCTTTAGAAGAAGAAGCCAAGGCCATTTACCAACGTGGACAAAGCTGGGTAGCAGGTGCGCCGCAAGCGGGTTTGCGTTACCAAGAAGCCACCAGTGGCACGCTGCATTATATTGACGGCACGGTGCAAGTACCGTTGTGGAATTTAGGCCAACGCGAAGCCCAACAAAAATTGGCTAGCCAAGCGGGAGACAGCCAAGTAAACCAAGCAGCGGCGATTAAACTGCGGGTTGCTGGCTTAGTAAGGCAAGCTTTATGGGATATGGAGCTGCAAAAAATCCGTTTTGAACAAGCCACCTCAGAAACCGAAGTGTTTGGGCAATTGTTGAAAAACATCATGCGACGGGTGGAATTGGGTGATTTGCCCCGCGCTGATGCCTTATTGGCGGAAACTGAGCTGCTACAAAAACGCTCAACAATGACGTTGGCAGAAGCAGAATTGATGCACTCCCGTAAACGCTATCAAAGCATCACCCAAATCACCAAAGCCCCTGCGAAGTTTCAAGAACAAGTGGTTAGCCTGAAAGAAATCCAACAAAATCATCCGGCCTTAGCGTCTTTAAACAGCCAAATTAGCCGTAAGCAAGCGGAATTGGAAGCCTTGAAGTTAACAGGCGATGGACAAACCAATCTCACCGTCGGCGTAAACAGTGACCGTGGCGATAACGATCCGCGCAGTAACCAAACCGAAAGTTTTAATATTGGTGTCAACGTGCCGTTTGGCGGTAGCGCCCACCGCGCCCCGCAAATCGCCGCTGTGAATGTCGAGCTTAACCGCCTGATTTCTGAGCGCGAGCAATTATTCCGCAACTTGGAGCAAGCCCATCACGAAGCCGAACACAATTTGGAAGTTAACCGCGTCGAGCTGGATATATCCAACCAATTAAAACAAGTGGCGGAACAGCATTTATCAATGATGCAAGTGGCTTTTTCGGTTGGGGAAATTGATTTGATGGATTTGTTGAAAGTACAAGCGCGTACCCATCAAGCGATTTTGAACGCCAAAGAACGGGCGTTGATACTGGAGCGCGACCAAGCCTTTTACAATCAGGCGGTTGGGATATTGCCATGAGCTTAGCGCTGCGATTGGTTGCTTTCAGCATGATGTTAGCCCTATCGCCGCTTAGCAGTTGGGCGGCTGGCAACACCATAAAACTCGCTGCCGACCACATCAGCAATTTGGGTGTCACCCTCGGCAAAGCCATTGCTGTTACTCATGTGCCGATGTTGTATGCGCCTGCCAAAGTGGTGGTGCCGCCTGCCAAGGAATTCATCGTTAGTGCTTCGCAAGCGGGTTTGGTGGTTAACTTAAATGCCGCCATTGGCGATAAGGTTAAACAAGGCCAAGTGCTGGCAACGCTGAATAGCTCAGATTTACTGTCTACCCAACAATTGTATTTGCAAGCCAATAGCGATTTGGAATTGCAGCAATTTGCGTATAAGCGCGATAAAAAATTAGTTGATGAAGGTGTGATTGCCGAACGCCGTTGGTTAGAAACCCGCAGCGTTTACAATGCCGCCGCATCCGCTGCCAGTGAACATCGGCAATTGTTGGCGATTGCGGGCATGACCGACAGCGAAATTAACCAATTGATACAAAGCCGCCATTTATCCGGTTTGCTCAGCATCCGTTCGCCGATTAATGGCGTGGTTATGGAACGCTTGGCAGTGGCGGGCGCAAAAGTGGATAGCTTAGCGCCGCTATACCGCATCGCTAATCTGGATGAATTGTGGCTGGAGATTAATATCCCGCAAGAACGTTTAGGGCAAATTAAATTGGGCGACAAGGTGTTGTTGGAACAACCCGCTGCTGATGCCCAACAGTTGGAGCAGCGACAAACACCAGTGACTATGCCGATTCGTGCCGAAATCAGCTTGCTAGGGCAAAACGTCAATCCTGAAAACCAAACCATCTTGGCGCGTGCCGTCATTCATGGTGAACAAAGCGACGTGCGCCCAGGGCAGCGCATTAATATCCAAATCATCCAGCCCAACAGCGGCGTGGCGTTTACCGTACCGAATACCGCCATCGCCCAACAAGCAGGCAAATCGTATATTTTTGTCCGTAACGACGAGGGCTTTATCGCCCAAGAAGTCACTGTTATCGGCAAACAAGGCGAAGACGCCACCATTAGCAGCGCACTTTCCGGCAACGAGGACATCGCCTTAACGGGCGCAGTGGCGTTGAAAGCCAACTGGCTGGGCTTGGGTAGCGAATAATGGCGGCGTTAATCCGTTTTGCCTTAAGCCAACGGCTATTAATGTTGATTGTGGTGCTGTTGCTGGCGGGCGCAGGTTATCGGGCGTTTACGATTATTCCCATCGATGCCTTTCCCGAAGTCTCGCCCACGCAAGTAAAAATTATTGTTAAAGCGCCAGGGATGACGCCCGAAGAAGTCGAAACACGCATCACCGCGCCAATTGAAGTGGAATTGCTGGGCATACCGCACCAAACCATGTTGCGCTCGATTGCCAAATACGCCCTCACTGACATCACCGTCGATTTTTCTGAAGGCACTGATATTTATTGGGCGCGTCAGCAAATTGCTGAACGCTTGAACACCTTATGGGGCAATTTGCCTGCAGGCGTACAAGGCGGTATTGCGCCGATGACCACGCCGCTGGGCGAGATGTTTATGTTCAGTATTGAAGGCGGCGGCCTAAGTCTGATGGAACGTCGGGATTTGCTCGATTGGGTCATCCGTCCAGCCTTGCGTACCGTCTCTGGCGTTGCCGATGTCAATTCCTTGGGCGGCATGGTCAGGAGTTTTGAAGTTATTCCTGACAACACCCGTTTATCGGCGCGTGGCATCAGTATGGATAAAGTCGTACAAGCCTTGCAGCGCAATAACAGCAATGACGGCGCAGGGCGCTTAAGTGATGGCGAAGAAGCGTTAATCGTCCGCGCCGAAGGCCGTATTAAAACCTTGGCAGATGTGCGGAGTATTGTTGTCGATAACAAAAACGGCATTGCTGTAACCGTCGGCGATATTGCTGAAATCAAGATTGGCGCGTTAACCCGTTACGGCGCGGTCAGCAAAAACGGCGAAGGCGAATCGGTCACAGGTTTGGTATTGAGCTTACGCGGTGCGAATGCCCGGCAAACCATTGTCGGCATTGAAGCCAAACTGGCAGAGCTCAGCAAAAGCTTTCCCAAAGGCGTGGAAGCCAAGGTGTTTTATAACCGTGGCGATTTAGTCGATAAAGCCGTGGAAACCGTTATCCATGCCTTAGGCGAAGCCGTGGTTTTGGTGGTGGTTTTGTTGCTGCTGTTTTTGGGCAATATCCGCGCCGCCATTGTCGTGGCTTTGGCCTTGCCGTTGGCGGCGTTGTTTACCTTTATTTTGATGGAACAAATCGGCATGTCCGCCAATTTGATGAGCTTAGGTGGTTTGGCGATTGCTATCGGCATGTTGGTCGATGCTGCTGTGGTGGTCACCGAAAATCTCATCACCCATTTGGCGCATACCAAAACCGCACAACGCCTGCCACGGCTGCATGTGATTTACCGCGCCACCAAAGAAGTCGCCGCGCCTGTAACTTCCGGGATTTTGATTATCATCATCGTGTTTTTGCCATTGCTGACTTTGCAGGGTTTGGAAGGCAAATTGTTCACGCCCGTGGCTTTGACTATCGTGTTTGCGCTAAGCGGCTCGTTGATTTTATCGCTCACCGTTATTCCAGTAATTGCCTCGTACTTGCTCAAAGAAGTCTCCCACGAAGAACCGTGGTTACCGCGCAAATTGCAACAAGCCTATCAACCGACTTTGGCGTGGTGTCTTGATAACAGCAAATTCGTGTTTATTGGCGCGGGCGTATTAATGGTGTTGACGGTACTGGTGTTCACCCGTATCGGCAGCACTTTTATGCCGACCATGGATGAAGGCGACATCATCGTGCAGTTGGAAAAATTGCCGTCGATTACCTTGGCGCAATCGGTGGCTTTAGACGGGCAAGTGCAGAAAAACTTGCTGAAAAACGTGCCGGAAATTAACACCATTGTCTCCCGCGTGGGTTCGGATGAGTTGGGTTTAGACCCGATGGGTTTGAATGAAACCGATACCTTTCTGGTGCTAAAACCCAAAGACCAATGGCACACGCCAGATAAAGACCATCTGATTGAAGACATCCGCAAAGTGATGGAGCAAACCCCAGGCATTGCCTTTGGTTTTACCCAACCGATAGAAATGCGGGTTTCGGAAATGCTCACGGGTACGCGCGGCGATGTTGCCGTCAAGTTGTTTGGCCCCGATTTAGCGGTGCTTAACCAAAAAGGTAATGAAATTGCCGAGATATTGCGGCATATCAGCGGCTCTAGCGATGTGTTTGCCAAACAAAATAACGGTATGCAATTTCTGCAACTGACCATAGACCGCACCGCAGCAGGGCGTTTGGGATTGGATAGCGATGGCATAGAAACCTTATTGCGTACCCAAATTGAAGGCTTGAATTTGGGCATCGTCCAAGAAGGCATCAAACGCACGCCGTTGATTTTGCGTGGCAACAGCAATACCGCCAATTTCGATAACCTGCAAATCACCTTAGCCAACGGCGGGCATGTTCCGGTGACGGCGGTGGCGCGATGGGCAAAAGTGGAAGGCGTGGTATCGGTACAGCGCGAACACGGGCAACGGTTTGTGGTGGTGCGTAGCAATGTGCAGGGCCGCGATTTAGTCAGTTTTGTGGAAGAAGCGCGGAAAGCGGTCGCCGAAAAAATCCAATTGCCGACAGGTTACTTGGTGGAATTTGGCGGTCAGTTTGAAAACCAACAACGCGCGGCAGCAACCTTATCGGTGGTCGTGCCAGTGTCTTTAGGCTTGATTTTCTTGCTGCTGTTTTCCACCTTTGGTTCTATCCGGCAGGCCGCTTTGGTGTTGTCTAATATTCCTTTGGCGATGGTTGGCGGCGTGTTTGCGCTGTGGGCATCGGGGGAATATCTGTCAGTGCCAGCATCGGTGGGTTTTATCGCCTTATTGGGTATTGCCGTACTGAATGGCGTGGTGATGGTCAGTTATTTCAACCAACTGATTGCCTCTGGAATGGATATGGCGCGGGTGGTGTTGGTCGGCTCTTCACGGCGCTTACGTCCAGTGATGATGACAGCCAGCATCGCCGCCTTTGGCCTTATCCCGTTGTTGTTCGCCACCGGCCCTGGCTCGGAAATTCAACGGCCTTTGGCGATAGTGGTGATTGGCGGTTTGGTGTCATCGACATTTTTAACACTGTTTTTACTGCCGATTTTGTACAAGCTATTTGGGCAGGCAAAAGATATTGCAAGCAGTGCTGCGGGAGTATCGCTATGAGTACCCATCAAGAATACCTGCTGACCCTGAATGTGCCGCCCAGCTTGGAAGAGGCGGTGGTGGATTGCTTGTTGATGTTGGAATCGGAACACGGTTTCAGCAGCTTGCCAGTCAATGCCCATCACCATCAAAACCAAGGCTTATCACTGGCGGAACAAGTCAGCGGCAGCCAAAAAAAAATCCGCTTCCAGATGTATGTGGACGCCACAGGTTTAGCGAAATTGCTCAATCAATTAAAGCAAGAACTGGCAGGGGCGGGGATTCAATATTGGGTAACGCCTGTTGTTGAAAAAGGCGTTATTTGAGGGGGTTTTTTAGGTATTACATCGTTTCCATGCTCCGCGTCACTGCCATTAAGTTAAGAATTAACATTACCTATCAATTGGATAGACTGGATGTGTCAGGATTTTTCCGTTCGTCCCAAGCTTGTCGAAGAAGGTCTATTTGCCAGGAAGAAATCCTAAGCTGGCGTGCAAGCTCAGTAATCAATTTGTCCCGCCACCGTTGTTATTTACCCTTAATTTTGGGATGAGGGGATTCAAATGCTTTATTTATATACCCATTACTCCTGTACTGTCTTGAAGGAAGAGACTGTAATTGATAAATAACTTATTTGTTTTATCCTTATGTGGATGCTTATTCCTTATATTGATATTAAAGAGATTATTGCCATGCCCAGTTCTAACATCGCCAAAGCCCGCGAATTTCGCCAACGTTATCAGTTATTATCACAAAACGCTGGTTATAACTTGGTCTATGACACGATAGCGTTGCTAATGGAGTATATCCCCTGTAAAAACATCAACTTATTTAGCGCCCGCCCCAAAACGCTGGACACCAACAAAGTGTTGTTCAAAGCCATGCCCATGATGATTGGCACAAAATACATGGTGGACACACTGGAAAGCTTTCTGTTTATGTACGAACGGATTCCGTTTGCGACCCAGTTTGGCTCTTATATTTTAAGCCAAGCCATGGCTGACCAACCCATACAGGCTTACAGTTTTAGCGACCACATCCAGCACCGTAAAGGCCTTGTCCATTACTTTTACAAGCAACTCAACATCAGCGATATTTTGGTTATTGCGGGTTTGGTTGCGCGTAACCAATTTGTCCATTCGCCCCAAACGGACAGTTATTACGGCTTGGTTTTAAATTTGGCACATAGCGAAGGACAGGCATTTAGCCAAGATGAGAAAGAACTGCTCGCCCTGTGCTTTGACATTTTTCTGGATGATTTCAAAACTAAAATCCGCAGCTCCGAAAACAACTTAGGACTTTCGCTCCCCTGAAAAAAGTAGTGTATGTTATCTGGCATGATAACGAAGAAAAAATACATAGAATACCTGATCAGCACCCCGATCAATTACACCTGCCATAACTTGTCCGAACATC
>Ga0247844_1000450_pt1 | contig 88226 bp, 92 predicted proteins | sample LaCtaG_FD_192421 | JGI IMG/M metagenome (GOLD analysis project Ga0247844, IMG submission 192421) | Freshwater microbial communities from meromictic Lake La Cruz, Castile-La Mancha, Spain - LaCruzMarch201714.5m_1 | ecosystem: Environmental > Aquatic > Freshwater > Lake | place: Spain: Castile-La... | reverse complement strand
GGAAGGGATAGCACGCCTCGAAATAGCTCCGGGCATGTTCGGCGGGAATGGACAACTGCTGGGCGTAGTCGGAAACCCACCGGGCATATTCCTGGCAGGCATCCACGGCATTACGCGGCAGGAGCACTCGGCCATCCGCGCTCAGAGCACGGGTATCCCACTCGAAAAGCCTGCGCCGGATGATTTCGCTGGTTTCCGCCCCGGCGGTCATGGTGATTGCCTTGCCCACGCGATCCAGCATTTTGGTCACCCGGGAATAATCGGCCTGGTCCTCGACCGTCATTTCCAGATCGATGGAAGCGGGAACGGAAACGACGAGCACCGATTTCGGGTTGAGAGCACCCGAGAGATTCATGAGGAAATCGTAGAATTGGCTGTTCAGGCCTTCGCGCCGGAACCGGCTCATGTAGTTCATGAGCTCATCCATGAGGATCAGGCACGGTTCTTCTGCGGGAATGAACTTCCGGATTACATCGCCACCGGGAGCGATCCCCTTGACATCGTGCTCTTTGACGACATCGAAGGCTGCCTTCCCGCCGAGTTGCCATGCGATCTCACCCCACGGGGTTTTTCGCAGAGGCTCGCCTTCTCCGCCACGTCCGGCAAGGGAATCAAACTCGGTGCCAACGAAGACCGCAACCCGCCCGGTCGGCACGGATTTCACCTGGGCCTGCGAGCGAATTTGCTCGACCCCGACCCATGCGTGGGATGCGGGGCCGTTCTTCAGGAGATGGTATAGGAGCGTGAGCGCGTGCGTTTTGCCTCCGCCGAAATTAGTGGCGAGGTTGAAGACCGGGGACGTATGGCTCGTTTCACCCGACATCCGGCGAACCACCTGGGATGCCAGATCGAGCAAATTGGCCGCGAGAAATGTTTTTGCGAAGAACTGCTCGGGGTCTGTGTAATCCTTGCGTCCCCGGCCGTCGCGGACTTGGTCCAGATGAACGGCGAACTCTGAGGAATCCTGCGATTTCCCTTCCCGCAAGTCCTCGCGAGGTTTGACAACATCATACCAGGGTTTCAGTTTCATAAAATTATTCAGAAGGAATCAAATCCTCCGGTTTCCATATTTAGCTCCCACCATTTGAAAAATCCATACGGGAAGGTGGTGGCATCGCTTCTGGAGCCGACCACCACCAGGGTTCTGCCGCCCACGGCAAGGCGGCTGGAGAGTCCCATCGCTTCCACGACCTCCTTTTTCAAGTGTTGGATGAGTGGCGGCGCGTCACTGGCATCCTTCCGGTAACAAAATACGGCGCGCAGATCGGCTCGCACGGCCAATACTTTCCACAGCGAATAGGCAATTTGGTCTTCTCTGCGGCTGTTTTCCAGTTCCATGGCAGCCGAGGGATACAGCCACCGGTTTTCACCAGCGGGAAACGCCATCAAATCGAGCGCCAGATATTCACTGCGACGGATCGGCAACAACTGGCATTCATGCCCCTTGGCGGATGCACGCCATCCGATTCGGCCGCAGGCTTCCACAAGGCAACTCGTCAGCGAGGAGGTCCACGCCGCGAGTTCGCCGGCGATGGATGCCTCCCGGAGAGTGCTACAAAACGGCTCCTCTTTGACTGTGCCCATGAAGGCGGCGCGAAAATCGTCGATCAAAGCCCGAGTCCTTTCTTTCTCGCCAAAACTCCATCCACCCAGCGTTTCTCATCGCTCTTGGGCGGGTAGAGGGCGCTGAGAGCCTGGGCGAGGCCCCAGAATTTCTGGTCGCGGCCAGCGCCGTCGTCCACGAGGAAGCGTTTCATGGCGTCGCTGCGCCCGGCGGCGAAGAGGATCATGCTCTGGTGGATGCGGTCGAGTGTGGTTTGGCCGACTTTTGTGACGGTCTTTTCCGACCACACCTGCTCGCTGACGCCTTCTTGGGCGAGTTCGGCGAAGAGATCGGGCTGCACCGCTTGCTTCTTTTGGCGCTTTGCGACACCGGGATCGTCGGCTTGGTCTTTTCCGAAAAGGTAGGCGGTGCGTTCGGCCACTGGGATCAGGCGGGCCTTATCGGCAATGACCTGGACCAAGGATTTCAAATCCTCCAAAGGAGCACCCAGCCCTTTCGCCAGTTTGAACACCGCATCCGTCTCCAGAAAGAATCCCGGAAGCTTCGGCTTTTTGGACGGCTTGTCTTCGTCGGAATCGTCATCCTCGTTGAGCAAGGCGGTTGCTTTTGAAGAAAGATCATCACCCTGTCGTGAAGCCGAAATCGTCCAGAGCCACATGGCTGTCAGGCGTGCGTCGGGCTCGAACCCTGCTGTGCTGGCATCCTGAAAAATGACTTTCAGAGCCTCGTCCGAAACTGCCGCCCAGACGTGTTCGAGGTATTGGCCGAGGCTGATAATTTCTCCGCTGTCGCGCTCGACTCGTGAGTAGCGCGAGAAAATCTCCAGCGCGGGGCCAAGGCAGGCGAAGATGGCATCGGCACCAACGACGCCTTCATCGTTCAGGCGGGGCATCCATTCGGCAATGCGCCGGGGCAATTCCTCCACGACCTCCCTCCACGATCCGATGTCGCCCTCGCGCACCGAACCGTCGTGATTTTCTCTCGGCCGCACGACAAGGTGAACGGACGAGGCCAACCTCGCCTGACCCTGGGCCGAGACACGGGTGTCCATCTCCGTATCGATGGGCCACGAGGCCGTGATCGTCCAACCGGCATTGATGACGGCATTCAGGATCGCCTCCCAACTCGCGGTCGTTTTGCTGGCGAAGACGATCGAGCCAATGCCGTCGGGCGCGAGCACCCGCCTCGCCTCCGCAAAAGCCCGGCAAAGTTCGCGCTCGTAGAATGCGATATCTTTCTCGCTCTCGCTCAATGCGTGGGGCCGGTCCACGACGATTTCCTCGTCTTTTGGCACTGTCTCTCCTTTGAAATCATCTTCCGTGCCCGCGAGGCATCGCTTGAGCCAAACGTAGAAGAAGTCGGAGAGATAAGCGTAGGGGACCGCGTCGTAGTAGGGAGGGTCAGTGAAGAAGACATTCGCGGAATCGTCGGGCAGCCAATGCGCGGTGGCGGAACAGCGGACGGCATGGCCGGTGGATGGCGAGGTCATCCTGGCCACCTCCAATGCGTTGGCCGTGCGCTCGGACATGCTCGACCAAGAACCGCTTGAATCGGAAACGGCCACCGACTCTGCAAAGTCCCAAACCATGGGAACGGCCTGTCGAGCGAGCATATGAACAGGGCACTCCGCGTCTGGTTTCCAACCGCAAAGCGCATTGCTCAAATCAGCCTGCTTGCTCAATGCGATGGCGAGCGAAGCGCGGATGGCGCGGACGAATTCCGGTGGATGTTTTTCAGCCAGCGCGGCGCATTCTTCACCGATGAGACGCTGGAAGGTGGCAAGAACAACGAGCTGGCGGCTGGTGAAAAGGTCGCCCCAGCAGAACATGCCATAAATCGGAATGCTGATTCGGCGGAGTTCGTTGAACGAGATTTTTTCATCCGGAACGATGCTCACGCCATTGATTTTTTGAGTCCGAAGTTTCTCCGCCTGTGCGCGGGCATCCCGGATCGCAATCTGGTCGTTGGCTTCAGGCAAGCGGTATCCGCGTCCACCCCGGGCAGGGTGAAGGGTGGCGACGGCGATCAAGCGGGCATCATCGCCACCGCCGCGGCGGGCTTTCAATTGTTCGCGCACGCGGGCGACCGGCGTTGTGTGGCCGGTGACGGGACAGGTTGCGGAGCCGCGCTGGACAGTGACCTCAGGGAGTTCCGAAAGCGATTTTGGGGTGAAAATCTCGAGAATCGGACGCCGGACCTTGCGTTTGATCCCATCTGCGTAATCCACATCGACAATTTCCGTCTGCACGCGACCACCGGCATCCCGGACCCACCGTAACGCGAGTCCGCGGCCAGCTTTTTTGCGAAGCCAAAACCCTCGCATGAGCGGAATCTCCACCGGGAGATCTTCACCCGATTCCACCGGGGCATCGGAAAGCACCGTCCTTGCCCAGATATATGCGATAGGGGAAGCCCCGTCCGAATCCTTCGGATAAAGCGGTGCAAGCTCGGCGGCAGCTTTTTCCTTAATGCGGATGCCAGCCTCCCGCACGGCATCGGCAAGTCCCTCACCGTGCTGGGGAATCAATTCCAAAACCATGCGGTTGAGGAGCACTGCCACGGGGTTGAGATCCGAGGCGAAAGATTCTGTGCCGAGACGGAGGGCTTCGAGGGGAATCGAGCCGCCACCAGCAAACGGGTCAAATACCGCCGGTGGGGTGGAAGCCATCGCCTCCTTGATGACGCTCTCTATCGTCGTGTTCCATCGCTCGGCCCCCGGCCATTCCAGCGGTTCCACCGGAGCTTTGACGGAAAGCGAGTGGTGGGCCACCCGGACGAGTTCGCGTGCCGTGTTCAGAAAATCGCTGTTCGCGGAGCGTTCCCAATCGGAGAAGTCGGCCAGAAAATCCAGCAACGTCCTGCGAAGGGTGGTCGGATGATTCGCCAGCGCCCAGGCAGATGTGTGATTCCGGACGACAGAAAAATGCCTTGTGCTGGCCGGGGTATGCATCCCCTTCTGCTCGCGTGCCCAGCGGAACATCAATTCCGCAGCAAATACCCGGAATGCCGAAGGACAGCATTCATCCGCCGGATCAGGCCAAAGCATCGCGCAGAGCACCGCCCGGCAAGCCGCAAGCGGACGACGTGCCCACCACATGTGCAGCGTCTTGAAATGCCCGTGCCGGATATTGTTCTCCGCCCGCGCAAACTCCGAAATCCGCCGGATCGGCAGATCGACTTCGATGAGGCGTTTGGAATTCGGCTTGGGCGAAGCCTCAGGTTTTGCCACTTGCGGGAATTGTTCGATATCTGGGGTTAATTGAGTTCGAACATTGGTTTCATTTGGCACTTGGGGCGAGTTGATAACACTGCAGACGCGAAGTGCATTCAGCAATGGCTCCATGTTTGGTTCGCCCGTTTCCGGGGTGCGGCCGATCGGGCACGCATGGAGATCGATTAGTCTCTGCTTCAGGCCGAGGTCGATGGTTTGGTAGTTCGTGAAGAACAAACTCCTGTTCGATCCGTCACATGCGAGGGGTGATTTGAAAATCCACTGAGGCTGCGGATCAGTAATGAGGAGCGCGCGTGAATGTCTGTATGCTGCAAAAATCGTTTCCTTAGCGAGTGTTTGATTCCATCGTTGCGATGTGGGGGAGCACGACGCTACAAGAATGCGACCAAGTCGAACGTGAGCGAGCATCTCGCGACTTGGACGATACTGCTTTAGCCCCTCCGCGATCCATACAATTACATTGGTGCCTTCTTTGAATGCAGCCTCAGTGATCAGCCTGGCGAGTCGGGTGCCGCCGCAGATTGAAATAGTCACGCCTTCGCGGGCGACGGGCTGCAGGCAGGCTAGTGCCGCTCTTTGCTCTTGTTCCTCAGGCTTTTGGGAAACTGCTATGAATAAGGCATTATTTTGGAATAGTGAGACATTCCCAGCCAGGAATACTGACTTCGCCTCAAAGTCATCACGAATCTCGTGAATAGCGACATCACCCCACATATTGACTTTATCAACATGAGCGTCGTTCGGAGTGCGCACTGCATTCCCAGCTGCCCTTGAATCAGAGGGGCTGAATACAGTGATATCAGCATCTACACCTTCAAGATTCTGCCTTATCATTTGCGAAACTCGCCCCCAGTCGAGCCCGCCATTTCCGCAGCCAAGGGCCGGGAGCGCGACGCGATGACCTGGAGTTTTACCGAGATACTCCTTGAGAGCAAGAAGCCCCAATTCAATATCCTCATATCGGGACTTATCGCGCCAATGTCGTTTAGTTGGAAAGTTGATAACCCAATCGCCCATCAGATTTCGCCATACATGAAGTTTTCCAGGACGCACGGAACCGCGGTCACAGTCCTTCTTGTATTCCCTGAACATGTCTGGGTAGCGGGATTTAAACGCCAAGGCCACACCTGCACCCATAACACCAACACAGTTGACTGTGTTCACACGAATGTCTGCGGGAGTTGCAAAAATGTCGCCGACAGTGAAAGTTAACATCGTTTACTCCTCATCCTCGGCAGGGACCGCAGAAAGCTTCATCATTACCCGAGAGCGTAAAGCAGAAATACTTGCCGCGTGCCTGACCGGCCAACCCGGATTCAGTGAGTGCATATCGGCTTTGGCAATAGCAATCAACATGTCTAATTCACGCTCGCTTCCCGCAATTGCCTCAAGTTGCTCGGCATCCCGATTTCTACCAACAATGTCGCCTACAAGATCATGATAGCACACGAGTTTCGCAAGCACACGGACCGACCTAGGCTTTATTGTTCGTATCTCTTCAGTCAAAATTCTTCTCAACATTTCAACAGAGCGAATTGCGTGATCTGGATCTACCTTTTGCAGTCCTCCATTGTTGGCCCATCGCGACTTAGGTCCCTTTCCTATGTCGTGCAAGAATGCGGCAAGCTCAGTAAGCCGTTTATCAGAGTCGTTTAATGTCGCAAAATCTTGTGACTGACGTAGTGCTTGGACCACTGCCAGAGTATGAGTTCCAACATCCTCTCGGTGAATTCTATTGTCTGACTCCAAGCCGATCAGTTCGGCTGTCTCAGGCAACCCCCCAAAATTTCCTCGTAGTAATTCAAGAAGTTGGGAAATATTTGCGATCCCAGCAGAAGGGTTTTGGCCCTTTTCAAGTATAAAGTCTCTGGTTTTTTCGTAGGTACGCTTCGTGAAGTGGGGGCCGGTAACAATCGATTTTGTTGATCCTTCGTAGAAGGATGTAAAAACGTGATGCTTACCATTGTATCCATCGTAATGGATCTGCGGGCATTCCACTCCAGCTTTGGAAAACTCCTCTCTCACGATATTTGCAATTTCTTCATTCCAGACAACGATGTGATCAAGCTGCGACACAGGAACTAACTCATGAATAAGCAGTTCGGCCATCTTCGCTTGCTTCTCACCTTCTGTTGGAAGCGACCATTTGTTAGAGTCGATCGCGTCCCAATTCAACTGTCCAAGATGCGCTGGATCAGAGTGAAAAGTGGGCGGCACAAAGGTGTTTGCTGCTGCGCTGCTATAAATAGCGTCGTGTCTATCCAAAACATTGACTGGGACTGCCAAGTGTATGAGAAAGATTTGATCAACATTCTTTGCGTTGACTACAGACAATAGCATGGAGGAGCGAGCGCAGAAATAGAACGGAACGTAGTCATGAACAACACCTCCAGGTCCGCAACTCACTCTCATTCTTGCCCGGCGTTCCTGAATCTCTGAACTTGCAATCGATACGTGTTGGCAACCTTGTCGTATCTGTAAGTTTTTCGAGAGTAAACCGTTTTTGATTATTCCCTCAAGGTTATCGATGTGCGTGAAGTGATAGGCGAAGCGTGACTGGTATTCGATGGGAATCGGCATATTTTTTATGCACCGTATTTCGATGCATCCTCCTTCAAGGTGACTGGTTTCGTGACGGACCCGGCATTCAGCAGGTAGTGCTCGACCTTCACAATCGGCTGCCAGTCGAGTTTCGACGGATCCCGGAGGATGTTGAGCGAGGGTTCCGGTGTGGCGCAATGGAAAACGACGTAGAGGAAATAATCACGCCCCAAGCGCTGGGCGGTTTTGTATTCGTTTGAGGTGAGGGCAATTTCGCCGGTGTGAGCGCGGCCTTTGACCTCGATGAAGCGGACGTCAATCGCGGTCTTCGGGTCTTCCGGGTGGGGTTTGCGGGAGATGAGGTCGAAGCCCCGGTTCTCGGATTCTACGCTATCAACAACTCGTCCCTCGGATTCTTCGTGCCGGATGGCGGTCTGGATGGCGATGCGTTCGATTTCCGGGTCGGAGACCATCGCGGCGATCTTCGGCGATTCCCGTTCCGGGTGCGGGAGCACCCAGGCGCTGCCGATGTGCTGGATGTCGCCGACAGAGCACTGGCGCTCTTGTTCCAGCTCGTTGCGACGGTTCAGGAGCCGGTGATCGAGTTCGATGAGCTTGTCTTCGGAAATCTTGATGCGCCCGTCGAGGCCGGTCTCGGTGGATCCGGATTCTTTCTGGGAAATGAGGTCGGCGAGAATCAGGTTCTCGCGGTTGATGATCTCACCGAGGCTGATTTCTATGTGCCGGGAGATTGTGGAGACTTCGCGCTCACGCTCACGCCGGGTCTCGGCCAGCATGGGGTCAAGGGCATGCAGGATCAGGCAATCCTCCAAGGCGGCGCGGTTGGGAAGGCTTTCAAGCGCCGGTGGCATCGCCGGTGAATCCGGTGCCGCCAGATCGAGGAAAATGGTCGGCTGGCGGATGCTCAGGCCGCCATCCGCGCTGGTCTGGACAGCAAAGATGCGCTGGTTCAGGACGCGCCCGCGCCCGTCCCGGATCGAACCGCTGAAAACATCAAGCTTGTAGGGAAGTCTGGCGTGGAGATCGTAAAAGACGGCTCCTCGCGAGACGTCGCCCCGGACCTGCTCAGCCGCATCCTCTCTGACCGCTTCAAAAAGCGGGTGGCCGGGGGTGACCCATTCGAGTGTGCCATCCTGCTTGAGGATCTCCTTGTCGAAGATGATGGTGCCGTATTCCTTCCCGAGTTTGCCGACGCGTGGTTCGAGGCGCTCGCCGATGGACCACAGATTTCGAGGCACACGCCCGATCCTGTAACGGTGGTCGTCGGCCTTCAGTGCTTTCGGAGCCAGGCCGGCCAGCGGGGCGGCTTGGATAAAGAAATCCTCGATCACTTCCGGGACGAGACGGCGTTCCCGGGCCTCCGCCGATTTTCCGACGATCGCGGAGAGGTTCAGTTCCCGTTTTGCCAACCCTTCGAGCGTGGACTCGGTAATCGAACGAAAATGCGAGGTGTCCACCTGTTCGACGATGCGGGCCTTGATGACGTCCTCAGTCTGGTTGCGGGCATACATGTCGCGCAACATCCGTTCGAGCTGGTTGGACGGGAACACGTCGCCCAAGACGTTGAAAATCTTGCCGGTGCGCTTCGGGTCGAGATCATCCTGAATCGCCTCGATGCGCTCAAACAGCTTTTGGAGCACCCGGCCCTCGCGGGTATTGGTCGAAACAAAATTAAAAATGAGACAGTCCTTTTCCTGGCCGTAGCGGTGGATGCGGCCCATGCGCTGCTCCAGTCGCACGGGGTTCCACGGAATGTCGTAATTGATCATCAACCAGCAGAACTGAAGGTTGATGCCCTCACCCGCCGCCTCTGTGGCGACGAGAACCTGGGCGGACTCGCGAAACTCCCGTTCGGCATAAATGCGCGAGTGCGGCGTGTCCCGGTCGCCGATTTTCATGCCTCCATGGATCATTGTCAGCGAGAGTCCCCACTCGCGGAGTTTACCGAGAGGACGACCATCACGGCCGTCGCCAGCCAGGTAATCCAGCGTGTCCTTGTGTTCGGTAAAGATGAGCAGTTTCATCTTCGGGTCGCTGAAGATGCCCTGTTTTACCAAGAGGTCGCGGAGCGCGGTGAGCTTGGTTTCGATTTCGCGGGCTTCGAGTTCCTTCGCGTGGGAGATGAGTTTTCCCAAATCGGCAATTTCTTCCCGCAGCGCCTCCGGATCGACCGAGGCGACGACATCCTCCAGCTGGGAGATGATCTCCTGCTGCTCTTCATCCGTGAGGTCATCAAAATCCTCCGGCAGCCGCCGGTTCACTTGGTCTTTCCGGTAGCCCTCCGGATCCTTGAGAATGTGTTCGCGCTTGTCCCGCATCCGTTCCAGGCTTCGCCGGACGGCATACATGCTGGACGCGAACCGCCGCTGCAACATCGCCATTGTAAATGCCAGGGCCCGGCCTCGCGCGGAATCGTCGGCAGCGGCTTTGATCGACTGATCTTCCACATACCGGGTGAGGCGGTCGTAGAAATCAAGCTCCTCCTCGGAAATTTGAAACTCGGTGGTTTTGACATGGCGCTTCGTGAAAAGCATCTGCACCTTCCCTGTCTCAGGATCGGGAAACGTCACCAGAGCCTCTTTCACGCGGCGGAGATAAAACGGTGCCTCCCGGTCTTCCATGGCCAGTTCCAGGCTCTTGACGTCGCCATAGACATCGCGGTCTAGAAGCTGGAGGAAGAGGCTGAAGTTTTCCGGGTCGCCCTTGTGCGGCGTGGCGGTCATCAGCAGGTAATGGTCGGTCATCCAGGACAGGGCCTCCCCGAGTTGGTAGGCGAGAGTCTTTTTCTCCGTGCTGTAGGCGCTCATCTTGTGAGCCTCGTCCACGATGATCAAATCCCACCGGCTTCGCAAAAGACTCTCCTTGGCATCATCAACGCGGGAAACCCATGAAACCGAAGTGACGACCTGGTTCTTGTCCTGCCACGGGTTCGATCCGTAGTTGGCACGCAGCACGTCGCTCCGCACCACCTCGAAATTCTCGCGAAACTTGTCCTTCAATTCTCGCTGCCACTGGAACGTCAGGTTTGCGGGAGTGATAATCAGGACACGTTTGATGAGACCGCGGATCTTCAGCTCCTTGATGAGAAGGCCGGCCATGATCGTTTTTCCCGCTCCGGGGTCGTCAGCCAGAAGAAATCGGATGCGGGGTAGCCGCATGAAATAGTCGTAAACCGCCTCAAGCTGATGGGGGAGCGGGTCAACACGGGCAATTGAAAGCGAGAAGTAGGGATCGTATTCGTAGGCGAGCCCAAGGCGCTGGGCCTCAATACCGAGCCGGAAATTCCTCGCATCGCCGTCATACGGCTCTGATTCCGGAGAGCCTTCGAGAAGCGCGATCTGGTCGGGCGTCAAGATGCGATCGAATACCTGGTTCGAGCGAAGCCCACGCCCGACGATTTGAAGCGAGGACCCGCGTGCCGACGAGACAATGACCTGCACCGGCTCCGGAAAAATCGGCCCCTGCAGGATTATCGTCGGCTTGATTTGGTCAATCGTCACAGGTATTTGATACCGAATTGGGTAGGACATCTATGCGGCTACACCAGAATTTCTCTGGGAATTTTGCCACAAGCGCCCATTTCGCCCTATTTCTCCCGAGAATGCAATTTTGAATGGGCGCGCGCAACAAGATCGTCACCGCCCGCTCGTCTGCATCGATCTCATTGCGTTTTCGCTGAGCGTATTCCGGTGGGAACGCGGTCTGAAACAAGGGCTTCAATTCACCCTTTTCTTTGTCAAAGGGTGATGGGGTGAGGGCTTGGTCCTTTTCAGGTCGGTAAAACTCTTTGCGATCCCCGGGTGCCAATTCTAGCGGATGTGTTGCTGTGATCATTTCTCCGCACTCCTGGATTGTTCCTGGCAGGGAATGCCATGCGAGGAGATATGGTCTATCCTGAGCATTTATTCAGATGAAAATGTTGCGGAACTGCGAAAACCAAGGAAATATTGCGATAATATGCGCAGAAACATGAAATATAGTGAATTTTTAATTGCGAGATAAGATAAATCATTGACGCCGAGAATCCCGGTGGTAGTATCTGCGCAAAGAAATCTACACGCCATGTCAAAAAGCCAATTCAACTTTCAGCCATTCTTGGCCGTTGGAGGCTCTTACGCCGCCCGAGTCAGCATCAGGTCCAATGGGAGTCTGGGGCTCAGCCAGGGATTGATGAATCGCTACGGACTCACGCAGGGAGATTGGCATGCGTGCTTATTTTTCGATGCGGAGAGGCGCGCAATAGGGATAAAGTTCACACAGGACGCCAACACAAAGGGCGCGGTAAAAGTGCATGCGCGATCCACTCCAGGCAAACATGGACAGGCTAACTGGAGCGGTCATATCGCAGCTCGGGCGTTTCTAGATTTTTACGGCATCGAGTTCCTAAAGCCCGAACGTTCGAGCTTTTGCCCGGAATGGAACGAGGCGTTTGGCGGTATAGTCGTTCTCCTTGCCGGGACTGCTGCTGACAATGATTGCGGCGAAGATGCCGATGAAGATTTGGGAGACAATCCCCAAAGCGGCAGCGATGCCGAGCCAGAAAAAACGCCGTCCTGAATAGCGGTCACTATTCAAGACGGCGCAACAATAAGCGCAGGTTGCCCCGCGACCAATTGGTGTAGACGACCGAATTGGTATTCGCGAGTGCCTCCTGCGTCAACAAGAAACACGGGACCGTGACCGCGGTCTCTCAAAAGGAGAAAAGCGCATTATGAGCAAGAGGAATCACTACGTGGTCCGAAGCGGTGACGCATGGGGAGTTCGCGGCGAAGGCGGCGAGCGACTCGTGCGCCGCACGCAGACTCAGGCCGAAGCGATTCGGTTGGGGCGAGATTTTGCCTCCAAATCAGGTGGCGAACTGCGAATCCAAGGAATGGATGGCAAGTTCCGCGAGGCCTGGTCTTACGGCAAAGACCCCTTCCCGCCTGCCGGCTGAGTATTGGCGGCGCTGGTTCCGATATGGGCCAGCGCCGTCTTTTACCTCCGAATCCATCGACGTGCCTCTGACTCAGAAACGCGCACACCAACAATGAGCAAACATCGCAAATTCAATTCAGAGCAATTCTTCCGCGGTTTCCAAGGCCACGAGAACGAGTTGCACGACCTGTTCGCAGCCCGAGGGGTGGATGCCCCAGACGTCTTGGATGTGGATTCTTTCTACGCCACCCTGATCAGGAGGCCGAACGACGAAGTCGAATCCCTTCTCTCCAGCTTGCACGAGCTTAATGACATGTGCAGCAAGGAGGGCCGGGAAATCCTTGACCGAACCTGCGTGGCTATGGGAGTGACGCCACCCGCCGACGATGTTTGCAACCCGAGGGCGGCCTGCCAGATCTTCCTGCATCATCACGAGGTTTTTAATCACGCGATGGAACTACTCGCCGTCCACTCCATTCAATCCAACAACGTCGCGATCTTTCCGGGACGCGAGCCGGCTGCGATCACCGAGCCTGGCGTGGTGACAGCGACGATGGCGGGGCTGCTTCGCACCTCGCTGCAAAAGGACAAGAACACCGACCGTGTCGATGTGCGCCAATATTTCGATGGTGATGTTTTTGTGATGGTTGTCTTTTGCGAGCGCACCGCCGAGGTGCATCTCGAGTTCGGATCTCGGAGCAGGCGTGTCGCGGCACGGGTGCGCCGCCCCGCCGATCAATACGTTCTTCTCTTCTACCAGGCTACTGGGTGCATAGAGATCGAGGGAGCCAGGGCCAAGGAGCGTGCTATTCTTCGCAACGCGTTTGCCAAAGCCGCATTTGATGATGAGGAGTTTTTCCCGGCTAGCGAGGATTCCAAGCTGCTGAACCTTGACCACCTTCTGGAAACCAACTTCAGCGTGCCAACGCGGTCCGGCCACACGGCACGGATTACTGGCCTGAAGCTGTGGACATCGGTTGCTGGAAAAAAGCTTGTCTGCGATTTCACGCTTGGCAGAAGCGATTTGCTGGCAGCACTCGAGAACAGGCAAATGCTCGACGGCGCGTTGATGGGTGCAAGCGTCCACGGCTTGCGGATCGAATTGACGCTGGATAGCACGCGGGCGGGCCGGAAGAGCATCATGCTCAAGGGAAGCAACAGCATTCAGTTCAATCGGAGCTCCTATTCAGATCTGGTGTATGACTACCTCCACAACTGGGGACTGATGCAACATGGAGTGGCGACACCGAGTCTTATCTGACCTCGTCGCGGGAGCGGAGATCGGTTTTGTCGGTAACGATCTCACGCTCGCCGAACGGAAGGAATTGATCAAAAACGGCGTGCTGGCCAACTCGGTTGCGCCGGATGCGGGTTCCGAGTTGCGATTTCTCGTCGACGATAAACCGGAGTGGCGGGTATTCATCCCGCACGGTGATGGATTTATCGCCCATCGCGAAGATGCAGCGGGTAAGCCGGTTGTGCTGAAGGCGGGCGATGCCATGATATTTACGCTGAACCGTCGGCGGTTTTATGACGTTGTTGCGGCCGACCTGTCATGCAGGCCAGACATTCAAAAGTTGGCCTCGGGGATCTGGATGATTGGGGCGTTTGCTCTCGGAAATGGAACGCGCGCCAGGATCATCATCCTCGAACGCGGGGTTCGACCGCACGATTTGGCCGATGCTGTAAAAGCACTGACGTTCAAGTGCCTTTTTATTCTCAGCGTCGGAACCACGAACGGCATTTGCGACGGACTCACACCGCCCTCTGATAAGACGATTCACAGGGGCATTCTCGAAGCAACTGCAAACGCTTTTTTCAGCAATGCCATGAAAGAGTCGGGAGATTTTGTCACTCCCCTGCCGAAGGGTGCATATATCGATACGTCGGTCTTGCCGCCACTTCTGAGCATCCACGGAGAGCAGTTCCGATTGCCGATGAATGCCGGGAAGCCTTCAGACGGTGTTCTCTTGCTTGAATATCTTTTCGACCATCCCGGAGACGTTTTTCCCGCTTGGGAGCTGGAAGGCTTAGTTTTCCCAGACCGGCGCGAGAAACATGGAATCCAGTTGGGAGTGGACAATCGCCAGACCGAGGAAACTGAATCCAACCTCAAAAAGGAGGCGCTGAAATTGGGAGCAATACTCAAGGATCAATCCCTCCCGGCAATGGAAATCGCAGATGCCCGAGAAGAGCTTGAATCGATTCAGGAGGAACTGTCCAAGGCAAGAACGCCCTCGGGGCGATGGAAGCAGCTTGGAGAATCGGACGCGCAAAAAGCAACGGGCCGTGTCCGTAAGGCCCTCGACAAGGTTGTGGAACGAGTGCTAGCTCAAAATATTGAACTCGGGCAGGCGCTGGATCAAGCCCTCGACCGAGCGACAGAGGTTCAGTTCAGACCTCCCCAGGATTGGTTGATTTAGAGGGCGAGAAGACCTTTAGAGAATTGCGGTCGCGGAAAAGGGAAAACCAGTTCCTCGGGTGCCGCAAGATTGCCTGTTGTTCTTCATCAGTCATGGCGTCGATCTCGCGACGAATGATCGCCATTCGCTGTTCGAAAGTCCGCCTGATCACAGCCGGTGGCTTTTTCTCAAGATTTCCAAGCTTCAGACGCCATCCATGTGACTGACGCAGCGGAAATCCTCGCCCATCTGCGGCCTTTGACAGTTCGATGATAGACAGCAGGTATTCGACATCAACCTTCTGCCCCAAAGAGACTTCTGGGAATTTCTTGACATAACGCTGCACGGTACGTCGGTCGATTCCCAATAACCTAGCGGTCGCTGATTTTGTGGAAGGCAGCATGCGGCATATTCTGCGGCATATAAGCATCCGCCGCCACTTTTTTCTGGCATCTGGTAACGTGATTCCGATCTCCGGCATCGCCCGGGCGTAGTCGGGAACACTCCTGTTCCCATTCGGGAAGGGCCAATTCCCACCCTGTAGTTGACACCAGCAACACAGGTATGAAATCGACCGAACAACTCAGAAAACCCGAAGCAGAATCCCTCTGGACCACCTCGGACGTCGCCCGATTCTTCGGGTGCTCCGAGCGGCAGATCTACATCTTACGCAATCAAGGACTGCCGTCAATTCATGTCAGCAGCATGGTGCGTTTCGACCCCGCTCAAGTTCGGCTTTGGATCGCCAACCAGGACAACGCCGGGGGCAATTCTGATCCCCGCGCACGCCAACTCGCAGACATCGCCGTGACCGGTGGCCAGGATAGTGCCGAGTGCGCCGCCTCGGACGCCTTCAAGGAATTCCCCAACGAGGAGGCCCGCTGACATGGCCTTCCCGATTTTACCCGGAATGGACTTCCAGTGGATTGATCCCGAGGGCACTCCGAACCGCCGTTGGCGAGCACGGATGCCGAGGGAGGTTTTCCAACAGGTCGTCAACATCCGCCTCTACGGCAGCCATCCCCCACCTCCGGGCACGCCCCAGTTGTTTTTGAAAAAGGAGCGCAAGCCGCGGGTGACGGATCCCGCATCCCCTGAACGCAACAAAACACGCCGGGCTCGCCGCCGCCGGGCAATAGCACCAACTCCCTGACCACTTTCGCCTCCCCGGAGGTGGTCGCACCGGGGGCGGCATCCATGCAGAGCGACTTTTTGAAAAATCCAAAACCATGAAACTCAGCAAGAAATCTCAATCGTTCGAGCCCTGCCCGGAATACACCGGGAAGGCCGTGTGCGTGGACGTGACTCCACTCAAGAAAACCGAAACCGCCTACGGGGTGAAGGAGACGTTCAAGTGCGTCTTCGAAACCACCCTCCTCCGGCAGGACGGATCACCCTACTGCGTCTGGAGCCGGGGCTTCACCGCATCGCTCCACGAAAAGTCGGCGTTCGCCCAGTTCCTCAAGAAGTGGCTCGGACGGGCGCTCACGGCAACCGAGGAGGAGAACTTCGACACAGAGGACCTGGTCGGCAAATCCGCCGAGCTGGTCATCACCCACGAGGAAGGTCGCACCGGAGAGGTTTACGCATCGATCGCGCTGATCCGCCCGGACCGCAGCGGCAAGCCCCTCGCCCCGAGCGGGAAGTTCGTCCGGGCGAAAGACCGTGCGCCGAAAGACGCCGAGTTCCGCCGCACCGAGGAAACCGCCGCTCCGAAACAGGATGATGACGACCGCTTCGACTGGCAGCGGGTCAAGGTCCACGTCGGAAACCACAAGGGGCTCGACTTGGGCGACCTCGACCGGCCGGCAGTCTGTGCGCTCATCGAACGGTGGCTGCCGAAGGCGAAAGCCCAGGAACGCACCACCGTCGACGACCGCAAACTGATCGCCGCCCTCGAAGCCGCCGACGCCGAAATCCGCGGCGAGGACGACATCCCGGACTCCAACCGCGCGTTTTGATCGCCATGAAATCGATCCTATTCGACATCGAAACCGGTCCCCGTCCTCAGAACGAGTTGGATGCCATCCGGCCCGAGTTCGAGCCCCCTCGCACCCTCAAAGACCCGGTGAAGATCGCTGCAGCCATTGAGGAAAAACGCGAGGAATGGCTGGGCAAAGCCGCCCTGTGCGCAAGCACGGGGCGGGTGGTCGCCATCGGGGTTGCCACGTTCCCGGCGAACTCCACCACGATCATCGGAACCGAGAACCCGGGCGACGAAGCCAGAGTCATCAGCGACTTCTGGCACCTCGTCCGCAAACATCCCGAGGCCCGCCTGGTCGGGTTCAACTCCAACGGCTTCGACCTGCCGTTCCTCATCCGGCGCTCGATGCTGCTCGGCATCCAGTTTCCGCAGGACATCCGGGAAGGTCGGTATTGGAACCGACGCTGCATCGACCTCATGGATTCGTGGACGCTCGGGATCTACGGCGAGCGGATCAGCCTCGATCGTCTCTCTAAAGCCTTCGGGCTTGAGGGCAAGAATGGTCACGGCGGCGACTTCCACCGCCTTTGGGAAGGAACTCCGCAGGACCGCGTCCAGGCACGAGCCTACCTGCTCAACGACATGAACCTCACCGTCCGGCTGGCCGTGAAACTCGGCGTCATCGCCGCGCCAGAAACGGAACCAACCGACTACTGACATGACCAAGCCAACAAAAATCATCCGGCTCGAAGCCGAAAACATCAAACGCCTGCGGGCGGTGCAAGTCACCCCGCAGGGGAATCTGATCACTGTGGGCGGCAAAAACGCCAACGGGAAAACCTCGCTCTTGGACAGCATCGCGATGGCGCTGGGCGGAGCGGCATCTACTCCGGATCAGCCGATCCGCGCCGGGGCATCCACCGCGCATGTCGTGGTGGAGACCGACGACCTGATCATCGAGCGCCGGTATTCGGTCAAGAACAGCCCGACCCTGGTGGTGCGGACACGGGAGGGAAAAAAGCTCTCCTCTCCGCAGGCCGTCCTCGACAAACTCACCGCCCGGATCGCTTTCGACCCGCTCGCGTTTGTCCGAATGGATCCGCGCAAGCAGGCGGAGACCCTCCGGCTCGTGAGCGGCGTGGACGTGAGTGCCATCGAGGAAAAGCGGGCGAATCTCTACGCCGACCGGACCGAGTTCAACCGGGATGCCGACCGGATAAAGGCGCGACTGGCCGGTGAGGAGGTGGATTTGAACGCCCCCGATGACGAGATCGATTCGGCCCAACTCCTGGAAGAACTGTCTCTTGTCCAGGAATGCGATGCTCTCACTACCCGGATCACCGAAATCGAAGCGGATCTGGCGCGGACGAAAAAGAAGCTGACCACGCTCCACTCGGCGCGGAAATCCGACACCCCGGCCGAGGAACTTAAATCCCGCCTGGCCGGAGTCGAATCCACCAACCGGACGATCCGGGCAAAGCGGGCCTACCTCACCCAGAAACTCTCCATGGACGATCTGCTGGAGGAATCGCGGAAACTGACTGCCAGCATCACGGCACTCGACCGCGAAAAAGCCCAGGCACTCGCGTCCTCGAAGATGCCGGTCGAAGGGCTGGCGTTCGATCCCGACGGCGTGACCTACCAAGGCGTGCCATTCAGCCAATGCAGTGCGGCCGAGCAGATGCGCGTCTCGATGGCCGTAGCCCTCGCCATGAACCCATCGCTCCGGGTTTGCCTGATCCGTGACGGTTCGCTCCTGGATTCCGACTCGCTCGAAATCATCCGCGAGATGGCCGAGGCAGCAGACGCACAGGTCTGGCTGGAGCGCGTGTCCGAGGGCGCGGATTGCCAGGTCATCATCGAAGACGGGGCGATTGCCGTCCCGAAACCCACAACCAAGAAACCCGCAGCTCCCGCAGCCCAAGCAACACCAGCCAATGAAACCTACGACTATTGATCCCTACAAAATGAGCGTCCTCAGCTTTGGAAGCACCAGGTCGTTTCTCCTTCCCGGGCAGCGAAACCGCAAACGCCACACATGGATCTGGCGGGAGATATTCTTTGTCTTCGGTCTCATCATCGGCTGGCTGGCCCACGGATTCGTATGACGATCGAGGAACAATTCGATTCGCTCGTAGCCGCTGGTGAGAACGTATTTCTCACCGGCGCGGGCGGCACCGGGAAAACGACCCTAACTCGGCGGATGATCGCCCGTGATCCCGGCCGTTTCGCAGTGACCGCCTCGACCGGAATCGCGGCTCTCAATGCCGGCGGCTTCACCCTCCACCGCTGGAGCGGGATGATGCTCGGGCCACGGGACGGCGAGTCGGACGAGCATTATTTCACCGACCTCATGAACGATCCTCGACGGAGCGTACGGAAAGGCTTCGCGCGGATCCGTTCGTGCCAGTCACTCGTCATCGACGAGATCAGCATGCTCAACGGCCGCACGCTCGACTTCCTGGATTTCATGTGTCGGGAGCTCCGTGGCAGTGACTCCCCGTTTGGTGGAATCCAGGTGATCGCCACGGGCGATTTTTTACAGCTCCCGCCGGTCAACAAAACCGGCAACTACGACTGGGCGTTTCAGTCCAGGGCGTGGAAGGAGGCGAATTTTTGCACCGTCCATCTCACCGAGGTAAAGCGGCAAGACGACGTGGAGTTCGTTCGTTCCCTCTCGGAATTTCGCTTCGGTGTGATCGGGACTGCGAGCGCAAATCTCCTCCGCACACGCATCGCCCGGTTCCCTGACGCCGACTTGACCCGCCTCTTCACCCACAACCTCCAGGTCGACAAGTGGAACGCCTACCGCCTCGGCGAGATCGATGCCGAGCCCACGGTGTTTGATGCTGAACTGACCGGCCCGGAGAGCCAGCAGCAGTTTCTTATTAACAACTTACTCACGCCGCGCGAGTTGGTCCTCAAACCCGGCGCACATGTCATGTTCACGGTCAACTCGTCCGAGGTTGGATTCGTCAACGGCCAGACCGGTGTGATTGCCGACTTGGACTCCCGGCGGATCCTCGTCGAATCCAACGGTCGCATGATCCAGGTCGAGCCGTTCACCTGGCAGTTCGACTCCAAAGACCGCACCAGCGCCACCTTCACCCAGTTTCCACTACGGCTTTCTTGGGCGCTCACCATTCATAAAGCGCAGGGCCTCACGCTCGACTCCGCGCTCATCGACGTTCGGGCGGCACGAGAACCCGGCCAGGCATACGTGGCCGCCTCCCGCCTCCGCACACTTTCCGGCCTCCATCTCAAAGGCTGGTTCGCTGGCGTCTTCGTGAGCCGTGCTGCGGTTGACTTTTACCTCCACTCAAAATGACCGTCATCTTCGACACACGCGAACCGAGTCCGCACCCGTGGGAACAATTTCTCCCAGCTGGTTGGACGTTCGAGAGCGGCACCCTCGAAACCGGAGACGTGGCTCTTGCCTGCCTACCCGAGGGGGTTGTCATCGAGCGAAAGACTCCGGGCGACCTTGCCGGATGCATCGGCTCGTCCCGCGAGCGCTTCGAGCGCGAACTGAAGCGGTCCCGGTATTGCGGGCGGTTCATCGTTGTCTGCGAAGGCAGTATCACGGACGTGATGATCGCGGCCAGGGGGCTTCACCGGAACGCCATCGTCGGGACCGTCGCCTCGTGGACCATCCGCTACTGCCCGATCGTTTTTGCCGGCACCGTCGCCGCTGCAGCGGACTTCGCATTCCGGGCACTTAGCGCCCAAGTCCGGGACATCGAACGCGCAGCCAAGAGCCTTTTCAAATGAGCACCAAACCAACCAAACAAGCCGCCAACGGCACCATGACCAAAACTGAAGCTACGAAACGCGGGCTTCGTCCACTCGCCGGTCCATACGGCAAACGCGAATACTGGATGGTCGAAAACCTCTGCTCCGACCTCAAACGCGGAGGCATCGTGCATGCAGTGGTAAAGACCAGCAAAGCCTTCGAGGTCTGGAGAACTGCCAGCGGTTGGCTGGAGAAAATAGCCTGAGCTCTGCCCCCATTAGACATCTCAGACCATGACGACAACTACCGATCCACTCCCCCGCCTCGTCTTCCCTTTGCCGGATTACGAGATGGAACGTCTCCGGAGCCAGCTCCTGCACACAATCGAAAAGGGACTGTCCGCCGAGAATATCGAATCCCGCCGCCGTCGTCCCGGTCTGCGCGTTGCTCTCGATGGCAAAATCATCCACGTCTGGCTCGGACACTATCTCGATCAGCGCTGGTGGCGGCTCACCTGCGGATGGGGCAGCGACCACCCGGCGTTCACCCAATGCATCAACAAGTTTGCCGAGCTCACCTGCTGCATCGAGGAGGTTGATGATCAAACCGGCGTGCATCTGGCGCGACTACTTCGTGATCCGGAAGGCTACTTCTGGCCGATTTTCGAGCACGAACGGACCTATCCCGGCTACGCGTGGTCGGTTCGTGGGTGGGAAACCTATCAGGAAAACCGTCGGATCTGCGAGGCATACGCCGCCCGTCGCAAAGCTCGTGCACAAGCAAATCTGGAGGTCGCATGAGAAATCTGGACGAAATCAGGATGGCCTATGAAAGAGGGGACGGAAGCCTTCGCGTGTTGGCAGAGCGGTTTTTGGTGCCACTCGACACGATCAAGAAGCGCTGCGGTGCCGAAAAATGGCACCGCCCGGCAACTGTTGGTGCCAATTCCGGCACCAAGAACAGCACCATGGAAAGCGGCGGTGCCAGTTCAAACCAAAAACCGGCACCAGAAAATGGCACCACTTCCACTGAAAGCAGGCAGCCGGTGCCGAATTTTGGCACCGAATCCGCCAGAAATGGCACCAATCAAAATGGCACCGTTGCTCCCTCGATTCCGGCCAACATCAACTCCCTCTCCAAGCTCGAAGCTGCCAGGTTTTACCACAGCACCCTCAATTTTGCCGTTCATGCGCTGGTTCCACCCGACCGCGGCGACGAGAACGAGCGCGGCAAAAAGCCGATCTCCAAAGGCTGGCGGTCCCACGTCGCCGCCGAGGTGACGCCCGAATACCTCGACCGTCACTTCGGCCCCGGCAGCAACTACAACCTTGGCGCAGTCGTGCGGCCTCCCTACGTCCACATCGATCTGGATTCCAAACCGGACGCCGGGGCCTCCGTGCGCACATGGCTTGCCGCCCAACCCCACCTTTCTTCCGTGCCTCGCGAGCAAACTGGAGGCGGAGCCCATCTTCTCTTCATCTGCCGTGATCTGCCCGAGTCGGTGGCAGTGGCGAAAAAGGCAATCACAGTTTCGATCACCGATGGTGTGCAGGCCGAACTCTATACCGACGGCATGAACATCGTGCTCAGCCCATCGGTCCACAAGAGCGGGCACCGCTACTCCTGGGAAGTGACGGGGGCGATCCCCGAAGTGCGCTGGGCGGATCTCTCCAAATGGTTCGGGTTTGAAGAACCGGAAGAAACAAAACGCGGACGACCCAAGAAGGAAAAACCTTGGTGGACAGCATTCAAAGGCAACCTCCACACCCTCGATGCGGTGGCCCTCTTCAAGGAGGCGGGATTGCTGGGCGAATGCCTTGATCCCGACGATGGGAAATGGGTGCTGACATGCCCGTGGCAGAACGAGCATACCGGCGGCGGCAAAGACACGTCCTGCGTTATTTTTCAGAAGGCCGACTCCGTTCCGGGGTTCAGATGTATGCACTCGCACTGCTCGGGCCGCTCGATCCAAGACGTCCTGCTTGCCGTCGAGTCGGGCCATCAGGGGCTCGTGGATCGCCACTGCCGGGAGCGGCGGGTTTTTGAAAAGGGCGGCGTCAATAAGGAGGGGCTGCCGCAGGTCGTCCTCCCCGGTCTGGGCCGGCCGGATTCCAAGTTCGCCACCGAAATCGGCGAAATCATTGGTCCCCGCGAAGTCTGGTATAATAAGGGCGAAGTCCCGGTTGCCGTCGGCGAGAAGGAGTTCTCAGAGAAAGTCGTTCAGACGGCATTCTTGGAAATCGAACCACTGTCGGCCTGCACCGCCGTGGAAGAGTTCGTTGAAACCGGCGTGCTCCAGCGCGACAACGAATCCGGCGAGAGCGTGTTTATCCCGGTCAGCATGAACCGGGAGACGGCCAGCAAGCTCATCGCCTCCAGGCAGTTTATCGAACGGCTCCCGCGAATCGTGCGGATCCTCAAAGTGCCAATGCCGGTCCTGATCGGCAGCGACATCCGATTCCCAAAGCACGGCTACGACCCGCAAATGCGCTCCTACCTCGACCCGAAGGCCCCGGTCTTGAGGCCGATGCCGCTTGGCAAGGCCATCGAGCTGATCCTCGAAATCCACAGCGAGTTCTGTTTTGCCAACGACCGCAGCCTCCTCCACGCCATTGCCCGCCTGGTCAGCCCGTTCTGCCGGGGGATCATGGGCTGGGATGCCCGTCCTCCATTCTGGTTCTACAACGCAAACACATCCCGCGCCGGAAAGGATTACTGTGCCGGTGTGGCCGCCATTCTCTATGAGGGCCGCACCTGTGAGGACACCCCGATCGGCGACGACGGGGAGGAAACCCGCAAGCGGATCACCACCGCCCTCATGTCCGGCCGCCGGATCATGCACTTCGCCAACTGCCAAGGCTACCTCGACGATGCCGCCCTCATTGGCGCGATAACCAGCAAAACCTTCGCCGCCCGCAACCTTGGCAGCACGTCGGCCAAGGCGGATCTCGTCCTGCCCAACGAAATCGAGTTCTCCATCTCCGCCAACGAGGGGCTCACCTTCCGTGAGGACGTTGAACCGCGCACCCGCCGGATCGACCTCTTCCTCGATAAGGAGAACAAGAACAACCGCAGCTACAAGTATCCCGACCTCCACGGGTATATCTATTCCCACCGCAGCGAAATCCTCTCGGCGGTGGGCGCTCTCGTCCGTCACTGGATCAGCGCCGGATGTCCGGAGGGGCCGAACCCGTTCAACACCTATCCTGAGTGGGGCCGCGTTGTCGGCGGCCTCCTCGTTCATTGCGGATTCGGCGATCCCTGCCTGCCCCAGGATTCAGACGATTTGGAAACCGGTGGCGACCGTGCCAAGAAGGCCATGAAGGTGATCTACCACATCATCTTCGACAACCATCCCTCGATCTGGTTGGACAAGGAGGAGGTTTTTCAACTCATCGCCGCGAGCGACAACGAGGACCTTTCCTTCTTTGGCAGCTTTTGTGATGCCGACGTGCGCTCGACCAAGGTGAAGATCGCCGTGGCCATGCGCCGCTACCGGGGACGCGAGATCGACGGGATCGTCATGCAGATCGACGGGCAGCGTTCCTCCCGCCAGCAACTTCGCTTTGTCCCCTCTTCGGAATCCGTCCCTCCCATGCAGCTCATCTTCGAGTCGATGCGCACGCGCTTGGTCGCCCAAGGGACGCTTGAGGGTGAATCAGAAACACCCCCATCAACCCCAGAAACGGCTCCAGAAAGTGGTAAGGTTGGTAAGGTTGGTAAGGATGTATACCCGCCAATAGTTCGGGAGAAAAAATTCACAGAGAATTTTAAAAAATCAGATGAATTATTTCCTCTGGGGAAAAAGCAGGTGGATAACCTTGCCAACCTTACCAACCTTACCACGACCACAATGTTCGAGATGGTCACCTCCATCGGCCAATTTTCCGAAATCGCGACAGCCATCACCGCCGCCGGTTCGGCGGCTTTGGACATCGAAACCTTCGGCTCTGGCAAGAAGGACGGCCTCAACCCGTGGCGGGGCGACATCCGACTCCTCTCGCTCCGCGTGCCTGGCACCACCCCTTGGCTGATTGATCTCCAGTCAACCGGATACGATCTGGGCGAACTGGGCCGCGCCATCGAGTCGGTCGAGGTGATCGCCCACAACGCGAAATTTGACCTCCTCTGGCTCGCCGTGAAGACCGGCGTTCGTCCAAAGAAGGTATTCTGCACGCTCACCGCTGCCCGTCTGCTCTCGGCCGGCACGAAGCCAGGAAACAACCTGGACCAATGTCTCGAGCGGTTCCTCGGAATCGCCCCGGCTCCCGACCAATCCCGCTCCGACTGGGGTGGAATGTTCCTGACCGACGACCAGCTCGCCTATGCGGCCCGGGACGTGGCGCATCTCCACGATCTGGCTGGACGGTTGGATGCGGAACTCGGCGGCGCGGATCTCGAAACGGTCCGCACGCTCGAAATGGAACTCCTCCCGGCCATCGTCGCCATGGAGGAGGCGGGAATCGCGATGGACAAGCCGCGGCTGCAGGCGATCCGGGATTCCTCCAGGGAAACGACCAAGGCCAAGGCTGACGAACTTCGCGCCCTCCTCAATGCGCCATCGCTCAACCCCGGCAGCCCGGACCAACTCAAAGCGGCACTCTCCCGCGCCGGGATCGAGGTCGCGAACACGAACGAGGAAACCCTCAAGGCGGCGGACGACGGGACAATCATCCCGGCGATCCTCGCATTGCGCGGCGCGGAAAAGTCGGCTCAGCAGGCCGAGAGCCTCATTGATTGCATCGAGACCGATGGGCGGATCCACGGGCGTTTCGAGCCGACCGGCACGGACACCGGCAGGTTCTCGAGCAAATCTCCGAACCTCCAGAACATCGGACGGGGTGAACTCCGCGAATGCTTCCTCGCGCCAACCGGTTTCAGGCTGATCGTGGCCGACTACTCGCAGATCGAACTCCGGGCCGCGGCTGCGATTGCCGGTGAGGTGAAAATGATCGAAGCGTATCAGCGCGGGGACGACCTCCACAAACTCACCGCCGCCACCGTGCTCGGGAAGCCGATTGAGGACGTGACGAAGGAAGATCGGCAGATCGCGAAAAGTTCAAATTTCGGTTTGCTCTACGGCCAGTCCGCCAAGGGCCTCGTTCGCTACGCGGCATCTTCCTACGGCGTCACCCTTGAGGAGGACGAAGCCGACGAAATCCGCCGGGCGTTCTTCCGGACCTACGGCGCTCTGCGGCAATGGCACGGCGAGAGCCACAACATCGCCGAACGCGGAGTGGGGGAGGTGAGGACCGTGCTCGGTCGCCGTCGTCTGATCCCGAAGGACGCCGATGCCTGGCAACGGTTCACGGCATTGGTCAACACCCCGGTCCAAGGCGGCTGCGCGGACGGCATGAAACGCGCCATCGTGCTCATCGCATCCCAGCTGCCTGCCAACTCCCGCCTCATCAGCACCGTGCATGACGAAGTGATCGTGGAATCCCTGGAGGCGGATGCCGAGGCGGTCTGTGCGGTGGTCCGGGAATCGATGATCTCCGCCATGACTGCCCTCTTTCCCCAGGTGCCCATCGAGGTGGAGGCGGGCGTCTGCGAACGCTGGAGCGAAAAATGAACGCCTACGCCTCATCCCAATCCGCCAAGAACGCCCGATACAAACGGGAATACGAATCCTGGATCGCCGGGCTTTCGCCGAAAGAACGCGCCCGGTTCGAGGCCGAGGGGTTGGCGGCTCCGTGCATGGACGACCAACCGGCATCCCACTGTGGCCTCACCGTGGACATTGCCGAATCCCCGGTCGCCTCCGACGACTTCGATATTGCGCAGGCCATCGACCCGCCGCCCGCTCCCAAGCCAAACGACGGCCTCACTGACGAGGCGCTCTGGGACATCGTGCGCCGCCTCATCGGCGAAATCCTCGGGATGCAGAACCGGTCGCTGACCGTCGAGTGCCTGGCAATCGTGTCCGGCCTTTCTTACTTCGGCGATTCGATGTCCGAGATCGCCATGCGCCATGGCGTGACCCGGGCGGCGGTTTCAAAGCGGTGCGTCGAGCTGACCGAACGCCTCAGCCTCCCGCCATCGCGGGCCATGCGCTCGTTGACAGCCCGCAAGTCGTATCGGGCCGCCCAGCTCCGAGTCCGAGCCAACCAAGAATTTTCATGCTTACCCAAATCAACGAAAAAGTAGCCATCACCCCGAGCGGGCTCCGGTTCGATACCGACCTCACCTTCGAGGAATGGAGCGCGATGGCTCCCCAGATCGGCACGGCCCTCAAGTCGCTGGCCTTCGTCATCGGCGACTGGCTCGTCTATGGCGAGGAGAGGTTCGCCGCCCAGCCATGCATCCCGGGTTTGGAGGATGACCCTCGCCACGTCCGGATTTCCTCCGATCGCTACGTGGCGACCCAAGTGGCGACCGGCCTGGACATGACCACCCTCAAAAACTACGCCTACGTCAGCCGGCGGGTGCCAATGTCGTTACGCAACGACCTTCTCTCTTGGGAGCACCACAAAGTCGTGGCCAAACTCGCCACCGACAAACAGACCGAGTGGCTCACCACGGCGGCATCGGAAGCCGAACGGCTCAGCGTGCGGCGGCTCAGGGCGTCCATCACCTCCGGCCGCGTCCTCTCGCCCGAGGAACTTTCCATCCCGCCATCCGAGCAGGGCGTCACTAATCACATCCCATCCATCAACCGGCTCTGCGGCTGGTGGAAGCAAATCGGCGGCACCGACTGGATCAAGACCCGGTCTCGCGAGCAGATCGCCGCACTCCTCCGCGATTTTGAACCCGTCCTTTCCATCATCAACCAACTCAACACATCCACAAAATGAACTACATCACATTTCTCTTTGCCTACATCGGATTCGTAGCCGTCGGAATATGCCTATTCTACCTCGCCAACCAGGCGATTGAGACATGGTTCGGCATCCGAGCCTGCAAACGCGACATCGAGCGCCTCGAACTCCAGATCAAGAACCTCCAGTGCAACCGACTGCCTTGAATCCCATGAGCACACCTCCTGCCGACTCCGAACAAAAAGCCGCCCTCGACGCGATCACCGAACTCCTCACCGCCCATTACTCCGAAGCCGTGGATTCGGCGGACGAGGATGGAAAATTCGGCATCGGGTTCAAGGTCACATTCGATCGTTCCCACTCGCCCACGAAACTGAAGGTTACGTCCCGGATCTCCAAATCGCTCACCGACGAAATCGAGACGAGCGTTCCGGATCCGAGCCAGCCCGAGTTGCTGTGAGTTCAGACTTCAGGTTCGATATTGTAGGCTCGCAGGAGTTGACGCAGCAGAGCAGCCACCGTGTCTTGTGAGCGATCCCGCTCGAAGACAACAAAATGGGCTTCGCGAGAGAAAATTCCAAAGACCTTCTTCGTTTCGTTAACTGATTTTACGAAACGCCATCCCTGGCCGGCGTGCTGGTTTAGGAAGTCTTGGAGTTTCTTCTCGCTGAGTGCGCCCGAGAAGAAACCCGTGGTCACGGGTTTAACGATGTATTCTTTCATGCGGGCGGCATCTTTGCATGGCAGGGTGGACATTTACAGGGGCACCCCAGGAAAAGTTGACTTCTGTCATCAAGGGTGACTCGACTCCGATTCCGCGATCAACGATCCCCGTCCCGCCTGGAGGCACGGTTCGCGCTGCTCTGGCAAGCGGCAAACGGCCCAACCTTGGAAAAGGAACTCGTGTTCCACACCGGTCGCCGTTGGCGTGCTGACTTCGCCCACATCCCAAGCCGCTCCCTGATTGAAATCGAGGGCGGGATCTGGATTCAGGGTCGGCACAACCGGGCGGAGGGATTCCTGGCCGACATTGAAAAATACTTCGAGGCGGCACTCGCGGGTTGGGTGGTCTTCCGGCTCTCGGAGCGCCAGCTCACGCTCGAAGCCGTGGAGCGAATCGTGCGGTTTGTTGTGGCAGAAACGCTGCCCTTAGCCTGAGTATATCGGGTAAGCGGTCAGGCATTTGCTATTGCATTAGGCCGTTGATCTGATTCTTACTCGGAATTCCAACATGGACATCAAACACATCACCAGCGATTCACTTCGCCGTCTTCTCAATCTGACGACCAAAAAGGAACAACTCATCAAAGCTGTCTCCGACGTCGAAAACGAAATTGCCAGTGCGTTCAAGGGCGCAGCCACGACTGCCGTCGAGGTGGCGGAGGCCGTCACCCCGTTCAAACCCAAGAAGTCTAACAGAAACAAGCCCGGCAGCCTCAAGGATCGAATCCTTGCCCTACTCGAAGCGGCCGGAGATGAGGGGATTCGCGTGAAGGACATCGCCGAAAAGCTCGCCGCCAAGCCCGCCAATATCGCCGTCTGGTTCAGCACGACAGGGAAAACCATCACCAAGAAAGTCGCCCCCGGACGTTTCGCAAAATCCACTTCTTCGACAAAGCCCGCCAAAGCCAAGGCTGCCAAAAAGCCAGCCAAAGCGAAAAAGAAGAGCGGCCTAACCCCCGAGGGGCGCGCAAAGCTCGCCGCCAGCATGAAAGCCCGCTGGGCTGCCAAGAGGGCAGGAAAGCCCGCAAAGAAGGGGTTCAAACTTTCCAAGAAATCCTAATCATATGGCAACCAAAAAGAAACCCGCCCAGAAACCAGTCAAGAAACCCGCAAAGGCACCCGTCAAAAAGGTCGTCGCGAAACCCGCAAAGAAGGCTCCCGCCAAAAAGGTCAAACGGAAGCTGAACCCGGCGCTGATGAAGCCAATTCAGCCTGATGCCGTTCTCGGTGTGATCGTCGGCACAAAGCCGCTGCCCCGCAGCGCAATGACCAAGAAGCTCTGGGACTACATCAAGAAGAACAATCTTCAGGATCCCAAGAAGCGGACGATGATCAACGCCGACCCAGCCCTCAAGGCGGTCTTCGGCGGCAAGAAGCAGGTCAGTATGTTCGAGATGACCAAGCTCGTCTCCAAGCACGTCAAGTAATAGCAATCCCCAAAATCTCCCCGGCAGCTCCGGAAACGGTCTGCCGGGGATTTTTCTTGCCCTGACCCGGTGGTAAAATCAGGCGCAGATCGTGCAGCCCGTTGAATTGGCCTCATCGAATTGGAATTCCGCCCATTTCTGAACCACTTCGCGCAATGCCACCGAACTCACCGGCTTGGTAATGTAGTCGTTCATTCCGGCGAGTTTGCAGGCATTTGCATTCTCCTGAAAGGCATTGGCCGTTATCGCGATGATGGGGATTTCCGGGTTGCGGGCATTGGTTGCCCCGGAGCGGATCAACCTCGTTGTCTCCGCCCCGCCCATTACCGGCATCCAGCAATCCATGAGCACCAGCGCATAGTCTGTCTTCGACAGGGCTTCGATAGCCTCCTCTCCATTCCAGACAATATCCACCGCAAAGCCAGCCTGTTTCAACACGATGCGGACAAACTCCTGGCACGGCCTGCTGTCTTCCGCGAGGAGAACGCGGGGAACCGGGGAAGCTGATGGACCGACATGCATCCAAGACTCTTGCATTGGTTATGGGCCGATGCAACCATTTGGCACCTTTAGCGCGGATCTCATCGAAAGCGTGCGCGTTGACATGGGCATGAGGGCATGGCTATCAAATTTCCAAGCTCCCGCTATGAGCGGACACTCGTGAGCACAAGCGAACTGAGCCGTCTGCTGAACGTTCCTGAATCCCGAATGCTCCGCGCTATCCGCGAGGGTGTCATTTCTCCAATCGGAGTGGTCGGTCGGGCAACGCTCATCGCAATGACGGAGGATGAGCAGGAAGCGTGGCGCATCCACTTTCACGGTTCCCAATCGTAACATCCCCTTGCGCCGATACGGCACAGGCCCATATCGCGTCAGTGGCATTGTGGGCATCTCGGCATGAGGCCAGAAAAACAGGGGCCGACGGCATCAAAATCGCGGTATGTTTTCGCCTTCCTCATTACCATGTTGGTATATTGCCGTGTCGCCACCACGCCGATGTCGGCACAGTCACGACGCACGGATTTTCTTGTTCGCCTGGAGAACGCAAATTCTGGTTTTCGTCACGCCGCTTTCCGCCACTTCGACGTAAAGCAGATGTAAAGTTGAGGCCCAACTTTACATCGAAAAGGGAGTTTTTGAGGGCAAAAAATCAGGCGTTTATGCTGCGTAGGATGCTCATTATCAGGCACAAGCACAATCTGGATGGTTGAGGGAGTGTCCGGAAAAATAGTGTAAAGCTGAAAAAACAGGTTCTCATGGAATTAAGGGGGTGGTCGCTCCCACCATGGCCTAAGTTGTTCACAATAAGAGATTTCCTTGCACATCTCGCCATAATTTTTTACTCGGCCAGTTGATACGGGCGCGGACACTAATGCAAAACGCCGACGATGAGTCTTTGCTGCACAAAACCTCTGCCCCGTAGCCAGATGACCAAGAAGCTCTGGGACTACATCAAGAAGAACAAACTCCAAGATGCCAAGAAGCGGACCTTGATCAACGCCGACCCCGCCCTCAAAGCGGTCTTCGGTGGCAAGAAGCAGGTCAGCATGTTTGAGATGACCAAACTCGTCTCCAAGCACGTCAAGTAATAAGAAATCCCCAAAATCAACCCCGGCAGTTCCGGAAACGGTCTGCCGGGGTTTTTTGTGCATGCATGGACGGATTTCTGCGGTTCTCCCGAATCGAAACCTATGACGCGAGTGCGTGGTTCCTCGAATCAATCCCATCGAGTTGAGTTTCCACTCCAACCCATTTCTGAACCACCTTTCGCAACGCCGCCATACTCACCGGTTTGGTGATGTAGTCGTTCATTCCGGTGAGTTTGCAGGCATCTGCATTCTCCTGAAAGGCATTGGCCGTTATCGCGATGATGGGGATCTCCGGGTTTCGGGCATTCGTTGCCCCGGAGCGGATCAACCTTGTCGTCTCAGCCCCGCCCATTACCGGCATCAAACAATCCATGAGCACCAGAGCATAATCTGTCTTTGCCAGTGCTTCGATGGCCTCCGCTCCATTCCAGACAATATCCACCTTAAAGCCAGCTTGCTTCAACACGATGCGGACAAGTTCCTGGCATGGTCTGTTAACTTCGAGTTGGCGGTGACCAAGGCGGTCGTCGCGAGATAGGCGGCATCCTGAATGCGGGCTCCGCGCGGTGGGCGCGGCGCCAGGCGCCCGGGTTCGTGCCGTGGCGTTTTTTGAAGACTGTTCCTTTGTGGGGCAACTTCAGTTGGGTGCTGCGTGCGGGCTACCGCCTCACGACCTTGCGCGCGGCGTAGGTGCTGGGGGAGACGCCGCAACTTTTTTTGAAGGACATGGAGAAATGCGCCGGTGAGGAAAACCCGCATTCGTAGGCCACCCTCTTGATCGGGGTCGCGGAATTGTTTTCCATCATCACCTGTGCACGTTCGAGGCGCAGCCGCAGGATGGATTGGTGCGGGCTCTCGTTGCCATATTGGAGAAAGATGCGCGCGATCTGGCGGAAGCTGACGCCGGCTTGGATGGCCAGGTCCCTGGCCGTCAACGAGCGGTCGAGGTTGCTGGTGATGAAGGCGCAGGTGCGCTCGTAGAGGAGCCTCCCGCGTCCGGGCCCCTCAGGTTCCGGATTTTTGGAAAAGCGACACGCTTCGTCCAGCACCTCGGCGATCAGGATCATGAGGAGCGAGGAGGAGAGCACCGGCGTGAGGGGAGACCCGCGCCGGGAAGCGACCAGGTCAATCATCTGCCGGAGATGGGCGGTCAGCGCGGGAGTGGAAACCACCTGGCTGCACCGCTTCCCGACCAATGGCAGAGATGTCTCTTTCCCGAAAGCGTCTTTGACGCTGAACTGGATTCCCAGCATGAATCCGCCGGAAGTGTGCCAAGTGTGCGTCGACAGCCGGGGAATCAGCAACGCCTGGGCCGGCTTGAGCGGGACATTCGATTGTTCCACACTGAAGACGAATCGGCCCGCAAGAGGAATCTCGATCTGACTGTCGGCATGTTGATGCAAGCCGGGTTTATGTCTTTTGGAATAAAACCCGGGGCCGAGATGGCACTGGACGCAACTCAGTCGCAGCGTGCCGATCCCGATCTCCCGGCTGTTCAGCACCGCGTCCGCCAGGCGCTCGTTCACCGCGGCGACCGCAGAGGATTTCCAGAGTCCGGGATGGAGGGATTTTGAAACGATGTCCATAATTTGATAGCCTCTTCACCGCACGTAACACCTCATGGAGGGACTGTCAATTTTTCATCAGGCAACGCGCCCGCTCCGTGTCGTGTTTTTTTAACAAATGTCCGTTTTTCATATGGAAACAAACGGGCGGTCTCCTGCTGGCAACTTTATTATTCAGGAATGAAACCGTCCCTTCCATCCGATTCCCGCCTCGCCTCGTCTGGGGCTCGCCTTCCACTGACGGAGGGTTATGCCGACCAGCCGTATGTTGTGATTCTTCCCGATGGCTCCTGGCTTTGTTTGGTGACCAGCGCAAACGGCCATGAGGGCGATTCCTCGCAGGGAGTTTTTTCCCTTCGCTCGGAAGACCATGGAAAAACCTGGTATCCCCCGGTCAAGCTCGAACCCGAGGGCTGCCCGGAAAATTCCTACGCGGTCGGATTAGTCACGCTGGCGGGGCGCCTTTACGCATTCTACGACTTCAACACGGAGAACCTGCGCGAGGTGAAGACCGAGGATGGCGGCGCATTGCAGCGGGTTGATTCGCTGGGCGATTATGTCTTCCGGTATTCCGACGACGGCGGGCGGACATGGTCGGCCAGCCGCCACACGGTGCCCGTTCGCGAGTTCGCCTGCGACCGCAACAACATCTATGGCGGCAAAGTCCGCTTTTTCTGGAATGTCGGGCGTCCGTGCATCCGCTCCAACGGCCAGGTGATCATTCCTCTGCACAAAGTCGGCGCGATGGGGACGGGCTTCTTCGCGCAGTCGGAGGGCGCCTTCCTGCTTTCCCCCAATCTCCTCACCGAGAGCGACCCGGAGAAAATTGTCTTTGAAACACTGCCCGACGGGGAGCACGGCCTGAGCACGCCCCCCGGGGGAGGACGCGTGGCCGAGGAACACAGCCTGGTCGAACTCAGCGATGGGTCGCTCTACTGCGTCTATCGCAGCGTGGACGGCTGGCCGGTGTGCAGCCACAGCCGTGACGGGGGCCACACGTGGGAGCCCCCACACTACAAAACGTTCACCCCGGGCGGACGGCGCATGAAAAACCCTCGCGCCGCGAACTTTGTCTGGAAGTGCGGGAATGGCCGCTACCTCTACTGGTTTCACAACCACGGGGGCTCGTTCATCCGCACCCTGGGCGGCCATGCCTCCCTGCCCAACGGCCTCTCGCCTGTGAACGGACGCTCGCCCTACGACGACCGCAATCCGGTCTGGCTCTGCGCCGGTCGCGAGATCGATGGTCCAAACGGAAAACTTCTCGAGTGGTCGCAACCGGAGATTCTGCTTTACCTCGATGACCCCTACGTCCGCATGAGCTACCCCGACCTCGTTGAGCAGGATGGAAAATTCTACGTCACAGAAACCGACAAGCAATCGGCCCGTGTGCATGAGATCGACAACGGACTTTTGGAGGGTCTTTTTACCCAGTCCGAGCCGGGTCCGTGTGCCGCCGGGATCCTAACGCATGAGAAGAATGATGGAGATGGGGATTGGCAGTTCACGATGCCCGCCCTGCCGTTTTTTACGGACAGGGATTATACCAGTATGACCTACGGCCAAAAGGACCTTCGTTCCGGTTGCACTTTGGAGTTTCTCGTCAAGGGAATCCCCGCCCCGGGGACCCATCTCTTTGACAGCCGCAACGAGGAGGGAGTAGGGATTCTTGTGCGTGCACTCGCTGACGGTGCCATCGAGGCTGTGCTCTCGGATGCGCGGACCGTCTCCTCATGGGCGGGCGATGTCGCCATGCTCAACAAGCACGAGGAGAACCACGTCTGCATCATCATCGACGGCGGCCCGAAGCTGATCCTCTTCGTCATCAATGGCGTGCTCTGCGACGGAGGCAACGACCGGCAGTTCGGTTGGGGACGATACAATCCGAACCTTCAGTGGGTGAACGGTGCCGAGGATGCCATTGTGGATGGCTCCGTGAGGGAAGCGGCCATCTACGGGCGGGCGCTCCGTGTCAGCGAGGCCATAAAGAACAGCCGCCACTCCCGGATTCTGGAGTCCATGGAGGTCATGGAGTCCATGGAGGTCGCGTGAAAATCACCAAGCTCGAAACCTTCCACATCCGCCCGCGCTGGCTTTTTCTAAAAATCCACACCGATGCAGGGCTTGTCGGGTGGGGGGAGCCGGTGCTTGAGGGGCGCGCCCGCACGGTTGAGACTGCTGTGCACGAACTGGGGCGGGTTCTCATGGGAGAAGACCCCATGCGCATCGAGCATCTCTGGCAAAAGTGCTACCGTGGCGGGTTCTATCGCGGCGGCCCGATCCTGACTTCGGCGCTTTCGGGCATCGAGCAGGCCCTCTGGGACATTACCGGAAAGGCGCTGGGAGTTCCCGTGCATCAGCTTCTGGGCGGGCGGGTGCGCGACCGGATCCGCCTCTACGGCTGGCTAAATATCGCGGGCACCGGGGATTATGTTTCGGAGGTGGCCAAGGCGGTGGGGGACTGTGAATTCACTGCCTACAAGTTTGTGCCGGTGGCGGCTTGCGAGCCGGTCGAGACACCTCGCTTTATCGACGAGGTCGTCCAAACCGTCGCGAACCTGCGCGAGACGCTGGGCAACGACATCGACATGGCACTCGATTTTCACGGGCGTTGTTCGCCCGCCGTGGCCAAACAACTTTGCCGTGCGCTGGAGCCCTACCGCCCGATGTTCATTGAGGAGCCGGTGCTGCCAACGAATCCCAAGGCGCTTCGCGAGATCAAGGAGAGCACCACCGTCCCCATCGCGGCCGGGGAGCGCCTTTTCACACGCTGGGATTTCAGCGACCTGCTGCACAGTCAGTCGGTGTCGATCATTCAGCCCGACCTCTCGCACGTCGGAGGCATTTTCGAAGCGCGCAAGATCGCCGCGATGGCTGAGATTCACGACATCCCGGTTGCCCCGCACTGCCCGCTTGGACCCATCGCTCTGGCTTCCTGCCTCCAACTCGACGCCTGCACGCCAAATTTCCTCTGTCAGGAACACCTCACGCTCGGAGAGGGAATCCTCAAGGAGCCGATCCAAGTGGAGAAAGGCTATGCCATGATTCCGGACGCACCCGGCCTCGGCGTCGAAATAGACGAGGCAAAACTCGAAAAGCTGGTTTTCGACGGGCTCTGGGAGACCCCGCAATTCACCCGCAAAGACGGCTCGGTCACCGAGTGGTAGGAAACCCAATATCCATGAAAAGATCCGACATCGAAAACGCCATCCGCACGGCACTGGAAGTGTGCGGCCAATTCCAGTTTGCCCTGCCGCCCTTTGCGCAATGGTCACGCGGGGACTGGATGTCCGCCGGTGCCGAATGGGATGAAGTCCGTGATTGCATGCTCGGCTGGGATGTCACGGATTTCGGCAGCGGACGGTTTGAGGAAATCGGGCGTGTTCTCTTCACGCTGCGCAATGGCCGCTCCAACGACCCGCGCTACCCGAAGACCTACACGGAAAAACTCCTCATCGATCCCGAAAACCAGCGGGCGCCAGCCCACTTCCACCGCAGCAAGCGCGAGGATATCATCTGCCGCCATGGCGGCAACATCCTGGTGCAACTCAGCAAAGCCACCGCGGCGGGCGGATGGTCGGATGAGCGCTTCCCGATCGCCGTCAACGGTTGCCTGCGCGAACTCCCGCCCCAGGCGATCGTCCGCCTTTCCCCGGGTGAATCCCTGACGATCCCGCCCGGCACGATCCACCGGTTCTGGGGGGAGGAGGGCACGGGCTGGGCATTCGAAGGCCGGCGCTACAGCCTGAGCAGCGAAATCAGCAGCGTCTGCGACGATTGGAACGACAATGTCTTTTTCGAAGAATGGGCCGCCCGTTTTCCGGAAATCGAAGAAGACGTGCCCGCCACCCGCTTCCTTTGCTCCGAATACCCGCCGGCCGCGGCGCCTCTCTCAACATGAGCAATTCCACATTAGCAATTATCAATCCCACATTCTTCCCATGATCCTCGACACCCTGCAAAACAACAACCCCATGAAACCATCGGTTCGCTTCTCCGTTGTCGTGGCAGCCTGCCTGCTTGTGGCTTCATCCCTCGCCCACGCCGCCGAGGGCGTCTGGTCGGCCACAAGCGGCACATGGAACACTTCGGCCACCAACTGGTCCGGCGTCTCCGGCACCCCGTGGGATTCCTCCAACGGCACCACGAACACTGGCAACTTCACCTCGACCAGCGGCAGCGCCACGGTGAGCGGCACGGTTTATGCCAACCAGATCACCTACACCGCCGCTTCGGGCCAGTTCGCGATCAACAACGGCACGATCAACCTCGCCGGGACCACGCCGACGATTTCTGTGGCCTCCCGCCCCCTCACGATCAGCAGTTCGCTTGATGGCAGCGCCGGTCTCGTCAAAAGCTCGGCTGGCACCCTCATCCTGTCCGGCAACAACACCTACACCGGGAACACCACGATCAGCGGAGGCCTTCTGACGATCGCCAACAATAACGCGCTGGGCAGCGCTGCAAACGGAACGACGATTTCAACAGGTGGCTTTCTGCAATTGCAGGGAGACATCACGGTTGCCAGCGAGAACCTCGATCACAGTGGAGGCACCTCCGGCTATATCCGCAATCTCAGCGGCAACAACACATGGAACGGCAACATCACCGTCAGCGTGGATAAAAGCCGGATTAGTACCTTGGGGGGCCTGCTGACCATCGGCGGAAACATGACGCTGAACGCCTCTCTAATCTTCGAGGGGGGAAACACAACCGTCACCGGCACGATCAGCGGAGACAACGCTATGTCCTTGGGTAACAACATGGCCGACAGTGGGGTTGTCACCTTAAGTGGAAACAACACCTACTCCGGGCAAACAATAGTCAACAGAGGCACAATTTCCGTAAATTCCCTGAAGGATGCTGGCGTCAGCTCCAGCCTTGGAAACGCGACCGGCTCGTCGAGTGTCATTTACTTGGGAGCCGGCTCCGGCGCAGGCACCCTGCAATACACCGGCACCGGGGACACAACCAACCGCCAGATTCGAGTCGGCGGCAGTGGCGGCGCCGGCACTGAAGCCTTCGGGGCGGTCATTCGAAACGATGGCAACGGCGCATTGGTCTTCAGTAATACGGCTTTCAACTCGCCCGTTTCCGGAACAACCGTAAACCGCACCCTCACGCTCGGTGGCACAAACACAGGCAACAACACGATCTCGGGCGTGATCGCGGACAATACGGCCGTCACCGGCCGTATCGCCTTGATCAAGGCCGACGCCGGCACCTGGGTGCTCACCGGCAGCAACACCTATACCGGCGCGACGACGATCAACGCCGGGACTCTTCAAATCGGCAACGGCGGAGCCACAGGCAGCCTCTCCGCCTCCAGCGCAATAACCAACAACGCCAGCCTCGTCTTCAATCGCACGGGCACCGTTAACCAAGGCGGCGACATCGGCGGCTCCGGCACCCTCACACAAAACGGCTCCGGCACTTTGGCCCTGTCCGGCAACAACACTTACACGGGGAACACCACGATCAACGCCGGCACCTTGCAGATCAGCAACAACAACGCACTCGGCAGCACGGCGGGCGGCACGACGATTTCGACAAACGGCACCCTGAGCCTGTCGGGCAACATCACGGTGGCCGGGGAGGCCCTTGATCACAGCGGCGGCAGCGGGGGCTATATTCGCAACGTCAGCGGCAACAACGCATGGAACGGCAACATCACGATCAGCGCGTCCGCCAGCCGCATCAATTCCGCAGCGGGTCTGCTGACCCTCGGTGGAAACCTGACGCTGAACGCCGCCCCGATCTTCGAGGGGGCTGGCAACACCACTGTCACCGGCACGATTGGCGGTTCCAGCTCTTTACAACTGAGTAATAACATGGGAGACAATGCGGTGGTCACCTTGAGTGGCAACAATACCTATGCTGGCGTAACCTACATCAACAGAGGCATTCTCTCCATCAACACGATCAAGGATGTCGGCACCAGCTCCAGCATTGGCACCGGCAGCGGATCCAGCGCGAACATCATCCTTTTGGGAGCCTCTGTGGGCGATGGCACTTTGCAATACACCGGCACCGGGGACAGCACCGACCGCAGAATTCAAGTCGGTGGGACTGGTGGTGTTTCGAGTGAGGCCTTCGGGGCGGTCGTCCGAAACGATGGCAGCGGCGCGCTGGTCTTCAGCAATGCGGGTTTCAACAGCGCCCAATCCAGCGCGACCGCCAACCGCACCCTCACGCTCGGTGGCACAAACACCGATGCCAACACGATCTCGGGCGTGATCGCGGACAACAATGCCACCACCGGCCGTATCGCCTTGATCAAGGCCGACGCCGGCACCTGGATTCTCTCCGGCAACAACACCTATACCGGCGACACCACAGTGAGCGCCGGCACGCTCATCGTCTCGAACACGAGCGGTTCGGCAACTGGCACCGGCAACATCACCGTGCAAGGCGGAGCCACCCTCGGCGGCACCGGCATCATCTCCGGCAATGTCAGCTACACCAGCTCCAGCAACAGCACGTTTTCCGGCACGTTTAACGGAAGCGGTAAGACCCTCACGATGAACGCCACGGGGGCCACATTGACCCTCTCGGGAAACAACACCTACACCGGCGCAACCGTCATCAGTGCGGGTAAGTTGCAGGTCGGCGCGGGCACAGATGCGGGCTCGATTGCCAATACCAGCGCAATCACCAACAACGGCTCGCTGGTCTATAACGTGGGTTCGGGTGTGCGGACGCTCGCGGCGCCGATCAGCGGCACCGGTTCGCTGACGCAGAACAGCTCGGGCGGCTCCTTGGCCCTCACCGGCAATAACACCTACACCGGAGCGACGAACGTCACGGCCGGCACGCTGCTCGCCAATAACACAACCGGCAGCGCGACCGGCAGCGGAACCGTGACAGTGGCCTCGGGCGCGACTCTCGGCGGCAACGGCATCATCAGCGGAGCGACGACAGTGACCGGCATTGTCTCCCCGGGCAATGGCGGCATCGGAACCCTGCACACCAGCTCTCTCACATGGAACGGCGCAGCCGTCACTGCGGGCCCGGACACCAACTGGATCTTCGACCTCGGCGCGTCGAACACCTCGGACCTCCTCGCCATCAACGGGGATTTCATCATGGGCACCGGCTCGGTCTTTCACTTTGATTTTAATAATATGCAGCTAGGCACCTACACGCTGGTGACGTGGACGGGTAATATGACCGGATTTGCAGGTGATGGCAGCTCGTTTTCCACCACTATTGCTCCGGGATTTTCCGGATCCTCGTTCTCGATTGTCGGAAGCTCACTCGTGTTCACCGCCGTTCCCGAAGCTTCAACATGGGTTGCCATGGTGGCTCTGGCCATTTCCGCTGTTGCGATGTCACTATACCGTCAACGCAGAAAAACTTATGAGTTTGGTGCGGCCCCATACTTCATGGGGTGAAGTATCCGCAGGCATATCTATGGGGGATTTTGCCTGTTGGGGCCGCACCATTTCTTTCAGTTCAGCTTGATGCTGTTCCTTTCGTTGCGCTGAAATCATTGGTCAAGTTTTCGGGTCGCGGCTGAGAAGAGGATCCCGCACCAGCATCCGTGCGTCATCGAGCGCCGTGTTCACTCCCCCGCTGATCTTCCGCAGCCGGAACGCCCGGCGTGGATCTTTGGTGCAGAACGAGCGGCCAGCCTACTCGTCCTGACAAATATCATCTTCGCACCATTGCTTCCTTTTCGATTCTTTCGACATCTTCCACGAGATACCGGATTCCACGCCCAAGTTTCATGAATGGCAGAATCCCAGCCATCTCTCGGCGTTTCAGTGTCATGGTTGAGCATTGCCACCTTTCAGCCAGAGTCCGGCGGGTGTAGTGTCGTTGGGTTTTCATTTTACTCCTCTCCCGTCCCGCCTCGCCCGAGCTTCGTCTTCACGCTTGCCGCCACAGGCACGACCTTATCGATCTCCATATTTTCCTCTGCCGAATACAGCGTATGGCGGGCGGTGTGGAATTCCTTGGTCGGCTTGAACACGACTTTGGCGCTGAGTGCTGCCCCGGCATTGTAGCGAGTGAACAGGGCTTGGAGTTCGCTGATGATTTCCTCCGCGGCGGATTCGGGGATCAGGTCGCCTTTGATTTTCAACTCGAACGACTGCTTGAAGAACGCGGCTCCCTTCTCGCCGGTCACGCGCAGGATGGCGGCATCGTCGCTTGTGCCACGGTAGGAATTCGAGAACCCGACCCGCACGAGCTTGTCCCCGGCCTTGGCTTCCAGCGACGAGGCGACTGCCATCTGCCCGGAGTAGTGGGCGAAGTAGAACGGCTTCGCGATGGCGATCAACTCCCCTTTCAGGATTTCCAAATTCCCTGAGAGAGCTTCAACTTGGTCACTCGTTTCAAGGATGCCCTCAACGAGGGCGGCCACCTGTCCGTCAGGATCCGGAAGCTCGGGATAAGTCTTGGCTGCTTTGGCTGCTGGTGACGCGGTTGCGATTCCCGCGAGGTTGATCCGCTTGAGCCCGGCTGCGGGAGCGACCGGGGCGGCTGATGCTGGCGATGATTTGGTTTTCATACCGCTATGAGCCTCGTTCGCGCCGCTCGCGGGAATCCATCGCTGATGGGGGTGCTTGGAGGGTGCGAGCGGATTCCGGTTTTCAAATCCGAAATGGCGTGTCTATCCTGTTGCTCCACACAACATTCCTCCCCATGTCCAATTTCACCAAACGCGATCTTGTGCTCCAGATCAGCAAGGAAACCGGAATCATTCAGGCGGAAGTATTCACGATCATCCAGCAAACGCTCGACGCCATCACCACCGCCTTGGCCTCTGGGCGGGACGTGGAACTGCGGAACTTCGGCGTATTCGAGGTCCGTCTGACCAAATCCCGCGTCGGTCGCAATCCGAAGAAACCGGAGACGGATGTGCGCATTCCGGCACGGGCGACAGTGAAGTTCAAGTCCGGTAAGATCCTGCGCCAGCGGGTGCTTCTGCGGACCCAGGAACTCACCAAGAAGTAGGCTTCAATTTACGAAGCGATGCTTGATGATCGCCCGGCACTCCTCCGTGTCGCTGCGAAGCTGGATGGGATACGGCGCATTGCCGCGCTTCATCACCACTCCCTCGAAGAAGTCGCACCGCAAGCGGCGGTTGATCGCTTTCAGGCCAACATAGAAATCCAACACGCGGGTTTCCTCGTCACGGACTGATGGCGGAAGAAACAGGTCGTTCTCGGGGAACGATTGCCACTCGCCCGTGGACAGGCGCTCGGTTTCGACCAGCCCGACGAGGAACTCCCGCCGCTCCTCGTAAGTGGGCGAGCCAGATTCGGGGATCCAGTCCAGGACGACGAGACTTCCCCTCCCGATCTGGTGCCGGCGTTCGAGGGCTTCGCAATCCGCCCACACGAAGCCACTCCCGGCGAGATCGCGCAGCGCCGCCAATGCCTGAGCGAACTCCCGCTCGATCGTGAGCCGCTGGCCGTGCCGGTTCCACATGGCCCCGGTCGGCGTATGAACGAGTGCCCGCCAACCATTATACTTTGGCTCAGCGAACCAGACGCCGGATTTCTTCGGGGCGAGTTCGAGCTTCCCGCCCCGGATCGGCCGAGCCGGGAACGTTGGTGGATGCGCTGGGATGGGATCGGATTTTGCGTTTAACAGGCTTTGGTGGCTCATTTGGCGGGCGGCTGGTAGATGGGTGAGGCGTCTGCGAAAACGAGGCCCGTTCCAAACCCGAGGGCATGGTGAGCAGTGGCGAGCGTGGCCCCGGTGGTCGCCACGTTGTCCACGAGGAACACGGGGAGCGCGAACCACCCGCCGCCCCGCACGAACTCGTGGTCGGCTGCTGTGAGTCCTGGCAGACCCCGGCGACGACGGGCGCACGAGGATTCCACTGGCACGACCCGATTGAGCGCGGGAACGACTCGGGCCTGCGGGCCGTATTCGGCTGCGATGGCCCGTGCGAGAATCACGTTGGCTTCGATGCTGCCGGTGCTTGCTGGAACGGGAACGAGCGTGAGCGTCGGCAAATCGGACGGCAGGAGCGCCACCAGCTCGCGGGCCGCCAGTTCGGTTTCTTCACCCCTCTTGATCGCATAGGCAATCCGGCGGGTTTCGGCTTCGTCGGGCGTGATCGGGCGCGACCTGGGCGACACGTATCTTCTGGCGGCAAGGATGGGAGGAACGAGGACCGCGCAGGGAACCGTGTTTATCAGCCTGATTTCTCCCTTTTGCCGAGTGGCGGGTAGGGAGATAACCCCGGCGCTCATTCTCTTCGCATGAGGACCGAGAGGCAGCGTTCCTCGCAGATCAAGATCACGGGGATCCTGCCTTCGGGGATTTCCCCGATCTTTTTCGCGTTAGGCCAGCCGTGGGCGAGAAGCGCGTTCGCATCTTTGATTGTAAGCGCGAGCGTGAACGCCGGATACGCTCCGTCCGCTTTGATCGCATCACGTTTCTCGGCGCAGTTGGGCTGGTAATACGAGGCGATTTCAAACCCGACCGAATCCTCCAAATCGAGGATCACGAACACGGGTGCCTTCGGGCTCGTGCCGAACGAGGCAACGTCCCGGTGATAATTCAGGATGGCAGTTTGGCGCGGCGTCATGGCTTGTAGGGTATCGGCGGGTTGCACTTTCTGGCGATGTCTTTGACGAGCACCGGAATGATATGCGGGTTCAATCTGGCGTCATAGACGACGATGAACGGGCGGTCTTTCCCCCGTCGCCAAACGGCGCGGAAGTCTTTCATGTAGCCGACTTGGGCGGCTCCTTCGCAGGGTGATTTCATATTGTTCTCAGGTTGTCGCAGTTGCTCCAGTCCGAGTCGAAGTCGTCTGCCGCATCCCAGAAGGGCGAGGCGAATCCATCACGCTCGAACGATTCGTTCACGATCCGGGTGGCCTCTTCTGCGGATGTCGCTTCCACTTGGACCTTCCCGTAGCTGGGCACATCAGCGGCAACGATCACGGTGAATTGTTTCATGGTCAGTTCAAGTTGACGTCAGCCGTGCGGCTCTCGTGCGCTTTCTTGCCCGCCTTCACTTTTTGGATTTCGGCGAGCAGGGTTTCCTCGCTCAACCGCCAGTTCGCCGGATCAGGGTCAACCGATGCGGCGTGGATAGAGTTCAGGCACACGTTCAAGATGTCGCCGCCGGAAAGGCCGCGTGAACTCAAGGCCACGTTCCGCAGGTCGGCGCTCACCCGGCCGATGCTGGGAAGGTGGGAGCGGAATATCCTCTCCCGCATCGAAGCATTGGGCAGCGTGAACTCAACATGGCGGGCAATCCGGCGAAGGATCGCTTCATCGTAATTGCCGAACAGGTTCGTAGTCATCACGACCACTCCGCCGAACCGGTCGAGCTCCTGCATGAGCGAGTTGCGGTTCTGGTTGATCGAAGTGGCGCACGACTCGCCCATCGCTACCCGGCGGGAAAGCAGGCTGTCGGCCTCGTCGAAGAACAGCACAGCGTCGGCTTCCGCGGCTTCCTTGAACGCTTTGGCGATGTGCTTGGCCGTGTCGCCGAGATACTTGCTGATGATCTGGCTGTAATCGACTTGGTAGAGCGGCTTGCCGAGCCTCCACGCGATGCCCAGGGCGGCGCGGGTCTTCCCCGTTCCCGGCGGGCCGTAGAAGCTCAGGATGCAGCGCCCGGCCTGCGGCTGAATCTCACTCAATTTCCAAACCGCTTCCAACGCCTCGCGCATTTCAATCGAGCGGAGTGCGGCGGCGATGTCCTCGCGCACCGTGCTGTGGAGCACGAGGCGGGCGAGGTCGTGCCTGGGTTCAGGATCAACGAGGATTCCGACCGGTGCAGCCTGCTGCTCTCTGCGGCGCGGGCGCGGCGTGCGGCTGTCCTCTCTGTCCTCTATCATTTCTGGTTCGTTATTCTCTGGCATGGTATTCTTTCTGGTTGTTATGAGCTACGCGTTGTGCGTAGTTCTGAACCTTGGCCTCTCGCAGTTCCCACACTGAGTCCATCAGTATTTGCCACCATTTTTCGGGGTTCTTCCCACGGTCCGTAGTGTAGCGTATCGAGCATCAACCTGCGGGCTTCCGCAGGCGAATACCGCACCACGCTGCCGGTGATTTTTCCGATGGCGTAGTAGGCATCCTTGCGCCCGCACACGATTCGCCCGTTGCTCGGGTCAATGACGGCATCTCCGATTTCGACCCATGCGTGCCCGTAGCGGATTCCGGCAATCGGCCCCTGCCCGGTCACTTCGCCGTGGACGAGCACGATTCCCGGGCATCGGGAGTTCCCGATCACGAATCTCACTGCCGCTTTGTAGCAATCGCCCTTCATGCCGCCGCCCTCATGTCGATTGCGCTTTCCAGATCCGCGAGCGCGGCCCGCACGCACCCGCCGCTCCCGACGGCGATTTCCTGGGCGAGCCGCTTCGGGGCCTTCCACCGGCGGATGAGCCACTGCGCGATTTCATCCGACTCGGGACCGGTGATTTTGAACGCTTGGAACCGCGTTTGGAACCGTTCCGTGAGCAGGTCGAGTTGGAGGTTGCTCGTGCCGATGAGCGCCCTCCCCGGCCGCAGCCGGTCGAGGTAGGAAAGCATCAGGTCTTGGGCCTCGCGGGAGCAGCGGTCAAGTTCGTTCACGATCCGAACGCTCCAACCGCCACCGAACATGCTGGCGTAGGCGAGCCCGTCCATCCACCGGCGCACGGCCTCTACCGTGATCTCGCGCCCGTTGAAGTCTTCGATCGCGCAGGACTCGCCGCCGGTCAGTTCGCGGGCCACCATCTCGGCAATCGTCGTCTTGCCAACCCCCGGTGGCCCGTAGAGCAGGATCTTCATCGGACCATCTTTGCCGGTGCGAATCCTCCGAGCCTTGGCAACAAGCGCACGCGCAGCGGTCCTGGCGGAACCGATCATGTCATCTGGCACGACCGGGCGGAATGAGGCGGGTGATCTCATAGCACGCCAGCCTCCCGGAAACTGAAGCAGGAATTCGTGCCCACGATCAGGTGGTCCAGCAGGTTGATCTGGATGATGCGTCCGGCCTCGGCGAGCCGCTGGGTGATCCGCCGGTCGGCTTCGCTGGGGAGAGCCTCGCCACTTGGGTGGTTGTGGATCACCAGCACGGCATAGGCCCCAATCGCCACCGCCGCCCGGAACACATCGCGGGGATGGACCGTGCATTCATTCAACGTTCCGATCCCGACGAGCGTGTGCCCTACGGGCGAGAGGCGGGTGTTGAGCATGACTGCCACGCACATTTCGCGCTCTGGGTCATACCACGGCATCGCCGTGATCTTCTCCCGCCAGTAGGTTGCGGCGGAACTGGCGTCATCGACCTTCATCGAACCCGGCGCTTCGTTGAGCCGTTGGATCCGGACCTCGAACGTGGATTTCTCCGTCATGGCTGGCCCTCCAGTTTCCGGGCAATGGCGGCGACCGCTTCCGCGCCCTTCTTGTAAACCACGACCGCGATCAGTTCGTCCTCGCGCCACACCGCCCAGAACCGGCTCTTGCTATATCTGGCGACCCGGATCATGGCGCTTCCTCCTGCGTTGACGGTGCCCGGCGCTCCCAGTCCAGGGCGGCAGCCTCCGCTTGCTCGTGGGTTGGGAAGTTCTCCCCAACCCACCGCTCGAAAGCCCCGCCTTCATCCCGGCCCCCGCGCACGACTGTCCACCCCCGCCCGAGGGCAGCGGGGACGACTTCCGGCTGGTGAAGCACGTTCATTTCGCCCACCCCTCTCTGCGGATGCGGGCCTTGAGCGTGTTCACCGGCACATTGAACTCCGCAGCCGTCCGCTTCACGCACCGGTCCTTCCGGTAACGCCGCTTGATGGCTTTCCAATCCACTCCGAGGATCGCACGGATGGGTGCTGGAATTGGCCGTATTTCCGCACGCCGCTTCACCGCTGGGGTAGCGGTATTGCCCTCGGGGTCATTGAACGTGCGGTAGCGTGACGTGGAGAGTGGATTGAACCGCTCTGTCGGTTTCTCCTTCTCCAGCCGCGACATCCGCTGCTCGATCCCCTCAAGCGCGGTGCCCGTCATGGCTTTCACCGCCGAACCCACGAGTTTCGGGATGTCGAGCGACTTCCGCCCGGCCCGCACCGTGGCAATCTCGGCGATCTGGGATGTCACGATCTCGCGGATCAACTCCAACGGGATTTCCGTGACCACGTAGACGACGCCCGTCAGGCTTTCCAGCCCGAGAGCCTGCTTCATCTTTTCTCGGGCCTCGCGGGGCGTTTCCGCCTCGACCCGTTCATCGAACACGATCTCGCTCGACCGGCTGGCGACGATTTTGAAGAGTTTCATGCAACCTCCTTCTCCGCCGACCAGAGGGCGAGTTGGTCGCCCGGCTTCTTCATCCAACGAACATTCTCAGAGCGTTCGAGTTCGTAGAGGAACCCGAGGTTCGAGCACCGCATTCCCCGCCACTCTCTCCAGTTACCGAACAGGTTCGTTTTGGTCGCCCCCATGAGCACGAACCGCCCGTCCACGCTCTGGAGCAGGTCCGGATCGTGCAGGTGGTTCACCAGTAGGGCCATCACCCGGCTGTCGCTGATCGGCCCGCCGACTTTTCGTTTCTCCGCTTTCTCGATGTAGGCGAGCGCGTCTTTGAACCCGCCCCATGTCCCGTTGTGGAACAGGACGCGGCTGGCTTTGCCCACGAGGGCAGTTTGCGCCGACTTGTTCACCGGGAACGGATGGCAGAGCTCAGGGCTCACCCCTCCCACGCTCGCCCAACGGAAGTGGATCACGACCTCCCCCTTGAGCTTGCGCAGCAGTTGATGCACTTCGATGGGACCAAGGTTCTTGGTCCACCGCACTTCTCCCTTTGCCCGCCATGCCACTCCCGCCCCATGCGGGTTGGCGGCAGCGCAGGCCATCAGGGTGCTCAGGCCCGGCCGCACTTTCGGCGGGCACACGATGATTACACACATACTACGTTTTCCTTTCTGGTTGTTGGTTGCTTCTGCGCCGCCGACTACGCACATCGCGTAGCCATGGGCGCAAAAATTAGAGATTCGCGTCGGCATATCGTCCGTCGAATTGGCGGCAGAGGCGCAGGGCCTCGCGGCTGTGGTTGGAAAAGTCGTCGTGCAGGCGACCGAAGAGCCCGAGGGCAACCGGGCGGTTGCTCCCCGTCCACCCGAGGTAATCCCAGAGGAACTTCACCGACTCGACCGCGCTGCGGGTGCGGGCCTGCTGGAGCTTGTTCTTTTTGAACCCCCCGAGGCATTGCACTTCGTGGGCGCGGCGGCAGAGCCCGAGCGCGGTCCCCACGTGATGCTGCACTTTGGCGAGACTGACCGTGCCGGCGAAGGCACGGAACTCAACGAGTCCGTGCGACATCAATTTTCGGAAATTGACCATCCCGCGCCCACACGCCACCGCCGCTTGTTCCTTGCGCCGGATATCCGGCGCTTCCTGCATCTGCTTGACGAGCGTGGCCACGTCCTCCGCGAACGTGTGGCTGAAGTGGTTCAGGTGGCGGCCGGTCCCCGTCTGGCCGTAGATCGCGCGCGCGTGCCACTGGGCGATGTGGGCGAGCTTTCGGGCGAAGTCCGCACGGGCCTGGACATCTGTGGAACCGATCACGCTGTCCACGCTCACGGTCACATGGCACCCGCACGAGTCGTTCACCCGCGCCCCGATCCCGTTCATCCATCCAACGAAGTCGCAGAGTTTCGCCACCCCGTCCTCGCCGTGGAGGATGGGCGACACGAACTCGCAGGCCATCTCCCCGGATTGATACCGGATCGAGCCGTCGCGTTCGGCTTTCCAATAAGCGCGGTTGAAGTTTGGCGCGGCGAGGATCGTGGAATCGCCCGCTCGAACTCCACCGGTCACGGGGCTGCCCCCGTGGTAGGAACCGACCGTGATCCCGCTCGTGGCGGGAATGGCGGTTTCCAGTTCGATTCCGAAGCGGATCTGCGTGGCTTTGATGTCTTGAGGTCTCATGGTAGTGGTTGCTGATTGCGACCCTTGCCTCGCGCAGACGCCCGCGTTGTGTCCATCGGAAATGAACACCATATTTAACGCCCATTTATCTGATAATGAGCATGTTGGCATGAAAGTTGAATAGTCCGTGCGGAGACCCCAGACGGCGTTTATCAGGCGTAGGAAGCCTTTTGCTCTTCACCCCCAGAATGGCCGGAACTTGTGTGGATGCCTTCCGAAACGCGGGGGCCTCGCCGGGTGGTATAGGTGGATGCCGAAATCCCGAGTTTTTCGTTTGTCAGGGGGGTGAGGAAAACCCGTAGAGTTCCCCCATGACCTCCAATCAAATTCACGGACACGAAATCATGGAACTCGTCGGCAAATACCCGGAGGGCATTTCGGTAGCCACGCTCACCGACATCGTGGCCCACGAGTTCGGAACTGACACCCGCTTCTTCACCTGTTCGGCGGCAGGGATGACTCTCCAAGAGCTTCTGTCCATCCTCGTCGAACGGGACAAATTCCAACTCCGCGACAACCTGGTCTTCCCCGGCGGATCACCAGCCTGCAACCACGACTGATATGCGACATCTCCTGCTCACCACCCTCATGCTTGCTGCCCCTGTTGCAGGCTTCGCCGCTGACACGAAGACGGATTCTGACAAGGCAGGGGCAGGTGCCCTGACCTTCATCAACGGCTACGTCAAAGCGTCCAATGCCAGAAACTGGGATTCTGTGAAGTGGGTGGCTGCAAGCCCTCTCGTCACGGACAACTTCAAGCGCACGCTGAAACAGATGATCGCCGATGGATTCCGGAAAGATCCTGAGCTCGGCCTCGGTGCGGATCCCGTCATTGACGGTCAGGACTGTCCGGAACGCTTTACTCTCAAATCGGTGAAGGCCTCTGGCGACACGGCAGACATTGTAGTCGTCGGGCCGAAGGACTTCCCGATGCAAATCAAGTTGCGGGCAGTGAGAGCGGACGGCAAATGGCTTGTGGACGCCTCGGGCATGATGCTTCGCTGATTCACATATCCCAAGCCTCGCGGAACCCGACGAACTTCGGGAACCGGGGCGCATCTTTCGCGCCGCTGGGCTGGTGACGATACTTCACCGTTTTCCCGACGAGCGTTTCCTTCCGCAGCCACAGGCTCATGCGGTCGATGCCGCCGAGCACATGGTTGTAACCGAGCCGGAATTCCACACCCGTATCGAGCGTCCTCACGATGAACCCGCCGAGTTCGCCCCGACCCACCATGCCCGCCTGCGCCATGCTTCGTTTTGTGCGGCCAAACGCATCGCGCTCGGCTTCGTTCTGGTTCGTCATCCCTTCGTAGGGTTCAAGCACAACGGCCTCCGCATCCTCAAACCGCTTGATCTTAAGCAGCCAGCCCTCGCGCTCGGTTGAACGACCGCATTTATACGGCCCTGCCGGATCGCGCACCATCACGCCCTCGTATCCGGCGGCGAGGCATTCTTCCTCATAGGCGGCGAGTTGGGCGACGTCGGCAATTTCCACCGGCAACACCTTTTCCACATGCTCCCACTCGGGCAGTCGGGCGAGTTCCTGCATCCGGCAGGCATACGGCACGTCAATCCCGTCGCTCACATAATCAAAGACGTGGAACACGAAATCCGGCTCGCCGCTTTCCCGGCCGATCGCGCTCGTTGTGGCATTGAACGTGCCGCCACGGAGCATCAGTTCTCCGTCCGCGCCATCGGGCAGGTTCGCCTCGATCCAGTCGCGGGCAAACCGGTTGCTGATTGGCTTGTAAGACCGCGTCAGCGCCCGGCCTTCGATCTTCAGGCAGCGGATCCCATCCAACTTGGGCGTGGCCAGCACGGGGAACCGCAGGGCCTCGGGTTGCTCGCATTTACCGGCGAGCATCGGCTTGGTGATTTTGCACATGTTATCCTTTCAGGTGTTTGATGCACTCAGGTCCAAAGCCCGAATCCACAGACTCGGGCACCGTCAACGTCTTGCCGCACCGCCCGCATTTTCCGCAGTGGCACACCCTCACCTGGTCGGGAAGGTCGTTGCGTAACGACAATCTCCGCAGCAGCCACTCGAACGCCCTGGCGCTCGGGGCCGTGGGCGCGATCCTCGATTTCCGTCCGTGCCGGAAGCGGCTCCCGTCGAATACCGTGCCGAGGAACGAATAGTCGTGTTCGTTGTCGGCCCCGGTGAGGACGGAGACAAAGTGAGGCTTGTCGTCGTCGGGCTTGCGGACCTTGAACGTGAACCGGTTTCCCGTTTCCGCGTTCTCCACGGTGAAGAGCGCGTTCCCGGCCAGTATGAATTGAAGCGTGTCTTTCATTTGTGCGTGACTCGCGTAGTTCAGTGGCAAAAAGAAAGGCCGGTGGCGGGGGCAACCGCCGCGATCCTTCCAATGAGCGTGCTGAGGTTGAATTTGCGCAGTCCCCGGTTTTCCACGTCATAGACGGTGATAAGACCGCGTTTCTGCAGGTTGATCTCGGAAGTGGTAAAGCGCATCGTGCGGGCCTCGCCCGTGGCTTTGGTGAACGTTCCGACGTATTCTGTGCGTTGGTGGATGTTTGCTTTCATCCTCCTTGGCCTCTCGCAAAACCTTCGCGAGTGTCCATCGCTGAATATCACCATTTTTATCGCCCATTTTTCGCGTGTGGGGGAAGTTGGCGCGAAAGTTGAACGGGCCGTTTTGGGGGCTTCCGCGCCCGCTGATTTCTGCTACACAGCCCGTATGGATTACGAAGCCGTCAACGCCATGCTCGCCATGTTCGGGCAGCAGCCGATTCCTGAACCGCCGGAAGGATCAGAGAAGGAGAAACTGCAACATCTTCTGGACGTTTACACAGACCGCCTGATTGCGGCTAATCCTGGCAAATACGATTCGATCCCGCGTGACATCATTCCCGAAGCCATCATTCAAGGCCTGCGAACGAGGATCGCAGAACTCTGATGATCCGCTGATAAGGCGGCCTATGCTGCCGCGGCGGCTTCGAGAGCGGTCTTGGGCGGTCGCGACACGTATTCGCTCGCGTAGCGTTCCCCGACGGCGCGCAGGTAGGCGATGCGCTCGCTGGCGGTCATGGCATCAAGCTTGAGGCTGGTCGCTTCCCGCCATTTGCGGGACTCGTCGACGGCATCAAAGGTTTTGGTCTTGGTTTCCATAAATCAGCTCCAATGGGTTTATGATACGCACGGTTTGGTATCCCTGCAACAAGTTCACGGCATTAAAGCCTGCCTCGCGCTGGACGTTGACCAGGTGCCGGAAGTTCCAACTGACAAGGAAATCGATTTTCGCCACCGTGCAGGCGGCAACATGTCGGGCATCGTCGGTATATTTTGGGGTAAGGATCGCTTTTTCAATGTATTGAGCGGCGAGCTGTTCCATCTCGGGCGTGACAGCCACGAGTGCGCCCGGATCAAAAGTTTCGCGAAAAAGCTCGCGAACATTTCCGGGGGCATTTGTCAGCTCATCGAAGGCGATGGTCGAACTTTGAAAACGCCACTGTCCCGCCTCCATCTGCCGCCAAAGCTCGCGGGTGGGTTCCTTCCACTCGTCATCGAAGTAGCCGCCCAAAACTGAGGTATCGAGATACAGGGTGGGTGTCCGCATGTCGGCATTATTACCACAGCACCCAGCGCGAATGCGATCAGGTTTTCGGGCTACCCATTATCCACCAAATGGTCGAACAGCCCCGGTTGAAAAGGGGAAAGCGCGGCATGTTCGGCCCGGAAGAAATCCGCTTTCGTTGCCCCCGCCTTTTTACCCCGCAGCGTGTGGCAGTCGTAGGCGTAGTGCGGGATGGGCTCATACTCTGGAGCCGCCCGTAAATCGTCAGCCAAGGTTTCCGCATCCACTCCGGCCATCTGGTCATAGACAAAGTTTTGCAGGTGGTCCGCATCCCGGCTCTTCTTGGCCGCACAGAGCAAAATGACTGCTTTGGAAATGAAGATGCGGCCCTTGGCTTTCCGCGTCGGCAGGTTCTCATTCACGATCAGGTAGGAATCGTGGAGCGCCTTGACCTCCGCTGTGATCAGTCCCCAGCAATCTTCCGCGCTCAGCGTGAGGAGACGCTTCCACACGTAATTTCCAAACCCGCTGGCCCAGAGTTCCAGCGCCCAGTATCCGGCCCGTTGGGTATCTCCCCGGCGGATGGCCTTCTGCATGGCAGAGGAGACTTCCCCGAAGTCGTAGTTGCGGATAGTGCGCATTCTCATGGTTCGTGGGTCCGTTGGGAAGGCGGGTAAAGAGGGCTGTTCCATGCCTTCCTCCTCTCGCGGAGAACGCGTTCTCGAACGCCTGCAAGACCGGGCGGCTCCCAATATGGGCGACTATTTTACGTTCGCCATCGGTCTCCCCCAAATGGATTTGGAAGGTGCGCCCGAAGGAGGTTCACGCTACCCTGTCATCGCGTCGCTGGCTGGACGGGTCTTCACGAAATTCCATCGCGATGTCGGAATCGGTGATGCCATTGCTCGGCCAGCTGAAATTATCCGGGGTCGCGACTGGCTTGAATTAGCAGGTAACCCGCTCGTCCAGTGCATCGCTATTGGAGGGAACAACAGGTCGCCGAGAAAATTCACGTCCACACACGCCCGCGCGAGAGACCCCAAGCCGGGTCAAAGACTTGTTGGACATCGCGTTGCGGATGCGGCGAGAGAAGCGAAACAATCACATAACTTGCGGCTGCCGAGAGCGAGGCCAGAAACGCCATCTGAACCCCATTGAGCCAAAACCTACTCCGGCAGCCCCTGAATCCATGCGGCATCCGGATACCCCGCCTGCAACGCAGGCCGGGCCAAAAAGAGACGCAACCCACTGCGCGAGATCTGAAAACGCAGATTTGAGAAAGAGCAAAGTATGTCAAGCGTCCGTTGCTGCAGATAACAAAGCCGCAGGCACGCCTGGAAGTAATTTAAGCTTGTGCCGACGGCGCAAATTTGCACATTCATTTGCATGAAAAATCCAACCATCACCACCCTGGCCGAAGAATTGGGTGTTACCCCCTCCACCATCAGCCGCGCGCTGAACGATTCCCCAAAAATCAGCGAGGCCCGCCGCAAGGAAGTCAGGGAGCTGGCCCGTAAACGCGGTTTCAATCTGCGGAAGTTCGCCCCGCGCATCTCCAACCTTTGTGTCTTAATTTGCACCGCATCCCCTGGAGAGGACCTTTTTTCAACCTACACCGACCAGGTGATCAACGGGGTGAACCAATATTGCAACAACAACAACCTCGGACTCTCTGTCTTGAGCGTGCCGAACGACCGGCTGAACCGGGTTAATACGGTGAAATTGCTGTTTCACCGTGGCGTGAACGGTGTCGTGATTCTCAACGCCCGCGACAACAGCAGGTTCATTCAGACGCTGGAAAACGCGCATCTCCCCTACTGCTGCCTGATCAGCGGCTATCCGAAGTTTCCCAAGCGCATACTGACGATCGACAACCGCTCGCTGGCCGCACGCGGCACGGAACATCTGATTCAGCTCGGTCACCGGCACATTGCGTTTTTGTACGACGACCGGCACAGCCAGGCCTATTTTGACCGCCTGGCAGGCTATCAAGATGCCATGGCCGCTGCCGGCATTCCGCTCCATCCGTATGCCATGCCCGTGCCGACAACCGAGGCAAACGGCATGGAATTCGGCTTCAAAACCACGGAACACCTTCTGAACGAATATCCAAAAACCACCGCGATTTTCGCCGTGAGCAACGATTTAATCGAAGGGGCGCATGCCGCCATTGACCGGCGAAGGTTGAAGGTTCCAGCGAACATTTCCCTGCTGGGATGCGATGACTCGCCGCACGCGGAATACTGGAGGCCGCCCCTGACGGTGATCGACATTCCCAACCAGCGGCTCGGGCACACCGCTGCGGCATGGGTGCATGGGCAGATCAAAGGGGCCGCCTCATCCGCACCGCCGCAGGAACCCTGGATGCAGGGCCGCCTGGTCGTCCGGGCAACCACCGCCCCCGCCCCGCTTCCGAAGGCCTGAAGTTCCCCCGATTCGGTGGAAAGACAGGGAGCGCGGTTCGAGAAAGACAATCGATCACTCCCATGGCGTCCGCCTGACTGCAGACGACAACAGGCGGATGCCATGGCATGATTGAGACCCGTATGCTTATCGCGCATCGAAGGTCACGATGCTTTTCAATCCTTCCTGTCGGGCCGATGCGTCCTCCTCGTATAACACCTTGCAGGATTTCGGATGCCGGATGTGGACGCGCAAGGTCGCTCCGTCCTCCTTCCGCCAACGAACATGGACTTTGCCTCTGGCTCCGGCCACGGAACCGGACGCATCGTCGAGTCCGCTCACCTGAGGCCGGACAATGTAGGCTGCCCCTCCGGGCGCTGTTGCCCTGATGCCGAGGATGATCCTCGGCAGAAAATAGAGTGGCGCACAGGACCATCCGTGGCAGTGGCTGCGGGTCGGGAAGCCCTCCGGGGATGTGTGGGAACCGGGCAGGGCCTCCCAGAGGGTCGTTGCTCCAGCGGCGAGCATCCGCCCGTAGCAATCCCGGATCGAATCGATGATGGCCGCGCAGTCCCCGGTTTGTTCGAGCGCTTCGTAAAGAAAATGCAGCGCGAAAGGCGAGGCCACGCCCGCGAATCCCACAGGGGGCTTGAGGGAGAGAAGGCGCAAGCGTTTGCGGTGCGGATTCTCCGCGCCTCCGAAGAGCAGGGCCAGGAATTGGGTATGAACGCTGAAGTGGTTGGTGGACTCTCCTTTTTCATCCAAGCTGTCCGGGTAAGCCCCTCGCTGGTTGTCCCACTGATTCTCGACGGCCCGGCGCAGCTTGCGCGACACATGCTCCCACTTGACCGCAGTCGGGGCCTCATCGAGTTCACGCGCGATCCGGGCTCCACGGTCCAGCAGTCCGGCAAGGAAGAGTGTGTTGTAGAGGACGACCCGGTGTTTCCAGTCGATGTCCGCCCATTCGAACAAGTTCCAGGTCGGGGCATTGAAGAGTGCCCGGCGGTCGAGATGAAAAAGCAAACCGTGCAGGTTTTTGCGGAAGGCGGGCCACAATTCCGCCAGTGCTGCGCGGTCGCCGCTGTGGAAAAAGTAATCCCACACCGAGAACCCCCAAAGCATGCTCCAGACCGGAATGAACGAGGCCCAGCTCGAAGGAACCTGGTTGAGCACGATCGGATAGTCGTGCAACGAGTCGGCAGCCAGCTTGATGCAGCGCAGGGACAGGTCCTGTGCGTTCCAGGTGCTGAGGGCGTAGGCCTGTTCAACGCAGGCATCACCAACCCACAGTGCCTGCTCGTAAAGTGAATCGACAAAGGTGTCATCGCACGACAGTTCCATCGTCCTGCGCGCCACCTCCCAGACCTGGGTGAGCAACGGGTCGCTGCACGCGAAGGAGGCTGGCCGGTCGCAGGGATAGCCCGACTCGATCATCCCGATGCGGTGGATGCGGACCGGCCCCGCGGGATTTTTAACCCGGAGGAACCAGTGGCGTCCGGAGCGCCGCACGAGAGAGAAGAAGCGCTGTCGCCCGCCCTTGGTCACGTAGCGGAATCCGTTGCGGTTGCAGTTGGGTTTGTGGGTGTGCTGGCGGATGCCCCCGGCGGTGACATGTTCGAGACCGAAGCAGTCGATGCGGGTGCCGGTCGGCGCGGTCAACTCGATCTCCATGAAGCCGGCCCGCTGGTCTTTCAAGTCGAAGTGCAACTCCGAAAGGGCGCGGTCGTTCCGGGCGATGACGATTTCTCCCTCCGACGTGCCGGGGTTGGCGCATTGCGGGGAACCGGACGCGACAAACTCGGCATGGGGATCGCGGAAGAAAAGCCTGTCGTTCTCGACCGCCTGCAATCGCGCCCCCAAGGTTTCGCGAAGCTTTTCGGGTGACGCCGTGAGCCGTCCGAGGCGGAGCACTTCAGCGCGGTATTTTTTCTCCATGTCCCGCCGGAAATCCTCGCCCAGCTCCGTCCAATAGAAGTCATCCTCGCGATGGAGGAGATGCGGGAAAAAGATGGCGCTCCAGACACCATTTTTTCCGGTGCCCGAGGCACATCTCTGCCATTCCAATTCGTGCCCTGCCCAAGTTTCCCATGGGACTTCGGTCAAATGCGAATACAAATCCTTGGTGAAGGCGCCCACAAAGTGCTTCCCCGGCGGCAACCGCAGCGAGCGGTTGACCTTCTTTCCGTTCACAAACCAAATCCAAAATGATTCTGTCAGTCGCGGGACGAAAATCTCCCGTCCGGCTTCCAGAGTCGCCACAAGTCCGAAGGGTTGCGTGGTGTTGATGGAGATGTCCTCGCCGGCGTCATCGTGGACCAGGGAGCGAACCGGGACGGCAAAGCAAGCGGGCGGTTCAGCGAGGGATGCGAAACCATCGGGCGGCGGAAAGGCCAGCCAATCGCATCGTGGGCGGGCCACGTCACGGGGTGCCAACCGGGAGGAATCGCAAAGCGGGGAGGTCACCGGTGCGGCGGAGCCCCATTTCAAGAGTGCCCGCCGACCATCCACGTTCTCGAACTCCCCGGCCAAAGGAAAGATTCTCGGTGTGCCGGTTGTCTTTGTCTCGTCTGCTGCAACCTGCCAGTCGCAACCCGAACCGAACAAGACACGCCCGCCGTCCCGCACCTCCGCGCAGAGGCCGGTCTGGCGCGGGCGGTGGACGAAGCTGCCCAGGCGCCGGCCATGCACGAGGACCAGCAACTCGTGCTCTCCACTTTTCAAATCCAGATCGAATTCCTCGTAAAAATAGCGGTGAGGCCATCCCCGCGCCGGGCCGTCGCCGATCCAGACCCCGTTCATCCATGCGCGGAAAGCCGGGGTGGCGCTCAGGCGAAGCTTGAGGCGTCCCGACGAAGCGAGATGAAACCGCTTGCGCGCATAGAAGCACTCGCGCGGCACGCGGTGCGGCAGGGTGATCCATCCGGCCTTCATTGGGTATCGACAAGGCTGCGGCGGAAAGCGGGGTCTTGGAGACGGGGATCATTCCAATCGAATGACTCGACATGCCCGTCGAAAAAGACCGCGTTGAATTTGCCGCGCACCGGATTGTCGCGGAAGTAATGGCGTGGAGCCAGGCCACTCTCCGGCAGAGTGGGCTTCCCGAAATAGTCCGCGCTTTGCAGCCGGTCCATGGGCACTCCCCAACTACCGCTTTGACGGACGTCACCATTCTGAAAGGAATCGGCAAACATGATGATTTTGCCGGGGCGCGCAATGGCAGCAAGCCGAACCTGGGGCGGATACACGGGGGTCCACGCATGCGCCACAAAAGCACCCGTGGTCGTGGTGGACGATCCGGAATGCCGGGCGTTGCAAGTGTAGTCGGGGGATGAGTTCGCCCAATTACCGGGTCGGCGTGCACTGGGACAAAAATACGGGGACTCCCCGCTTTTGTTGCCAGGTTTTGGCACGGGCAGATAGGGATCGAGGCGGCCAGACCAGATCGATCCGCCTGAGCCATTGGGGTCTGCATTATAGACGGAGGGCGGCACCTGACCGTCGTTATCCTGGGCATACTGGAATGTTGCTTGCGCCAGTTGGCGGAGATTCGAAGAGCACTTCACCGACTTCGACGTCTCGCTCATGCTCCCGATCCCACCAAGGGTGAGAGAAGCCAGAATCGCGACAATGGCGATGACCGTGATCAGCTCGACCAAGGTGAAGGCCTTGTTGGAGTTTCCGACCAAAAAATCGACAGGCAGTGGCTTCATTCTTTTATCATGGGGGGGCGTTTCGTGATCAGAGAAAACGAGATCACCTGGAATTGTTGCCCGTGTTTGCACTCGCGTCAAAACATTTTCATCGAGGTTGTCTGATCCAGCCCCATCCCGTCTATTCGTCCCACGCCCAATTGAATTCTCTCTACGGGTTGCCTTCATGATTCTCAGCGAGTTCGGCCTGCAATTCATGCACGCGCTTTTCGGTCAGTGGATAAAACGCGATCAGCAATGCGGCGAGGCCGACAAAGCCCATTGGGACAAGCATGTAAAGGAGCCGCATGTTGGTGAGGACCTGTTCGGGCTGAACTTCCACAGCGGCATCAAAACCGGACCAGTTGAGCATGTAGCCGCTGAGAATCATGGTCAGCGCGATTCCAGCCTTGCAGGCCCAGCTATAGGAAGCCCCGAACATCCCTTCGCGGCGGCGTCCGGTCCGTAGTTCGTCGAGATCGCAGATATCCGCCAGCATGGAGGAGGCCAGCGTCCACATGCAGGAAAGCCCCGGCGCGGCCAGGGCCAGGGTGATGAGTTGCAGCCAGGGGTTTTTCGGGGTGTAGAACCACCAACTGGTGCCGTAGGCGATCACCACCAGCAGCAGCCCGCCGACGAGCGTTTTCTTTTTCCCGATGCGTGTGGCCACCGCCGAAATCACCGGAACCAGCGCAATACCGGCCCCCTGAAAGGCAAAGTTGGCGTACATGTTCAGCCGGGCCACCCCCGATTTGTCGCCGCCGAATACATAGTAAGTATTGATGTAAACCGCGAAACTGTTGACCATGAAGATGCCGAGCATCACGCAGACGGTCACCGCGATCAGGAGCAGAAACACCTTGTTGGAAAAGGTGGCCCTGATGGCCGGCCAGAAGGCGATCTTGTCCTGACCATGCCGCAGCGTCTCGCGGCACAGAACGGCGGGCACAATTCCGCAAACCAGAATCAGCGCTCCAAAGGCGAGACCGACGTAGCGGACACCGGCCACATCGTTGCCGCCGCCCCATTTCTGGGCCAGCACCCACATGGTGCCGAGCCCGAGCCCGCCGACGGCCTGAATCACGGTGCGATAGGCCTGCACCCGCGTGCGTTCGTTATAATCGGTCGTCAGCTCCAGGCCCAGTGCGCCCCACGGCACGGCAAAGACGGTATAGGCGGTGTAGTAGAGAAACGTCATTCCCATGAAATACCAGCCGATGGCCGTGGGGGACCAACCGGTCGGCGGACTCCAGATCAGCGCAAACATCACTGCACAGAGAACCGCGCCGATAAGCATAAAAGGACGTCTTCGCCCCCAGCGAGTGCGGGTGTTGTCGGAGATGTTGCCCATCAGCGGATCGGAAAGCGCATCCCAGATGCGCGGCAGTCCGAGCGCCCAGCCCAGCAGGCGCGGATCGACCCCCAAACCCATGTTGTAGATCGGGAATGCCAGATAGTTCAGCGCATTGGTCATGTAGACGTCTGCGATGGAGCCCAGCGCCCATGCTGATTTTTTACCGCGTGAGAGTTTCACCTGCGCTCGCGTTTCATTTATCATGTGATCCCCTATTTCCCCGGAAATGCATCACTGCCCAGACCCTTCGTTCCCGGCGCGAAGGGTTTGAATTCATCCGGAACAAGCGGACGGAAGCGGGCGATAACGTCGGCATACTCCGGATTCACAGCCAGATTCGCGCGTTCCTCCGGATCATTGCGATGGTCATACAATTCTTCCGATCCGTCGCCGTAGCGAATGTACCGCCACCGCTCATCTCGCAGGCTGAAATTCCCGGGACCGTGCGAGGTCAGCGCCGGGGGACGCTCTTCTGCGCCGGGACGGCCTCCGATCAGCCCCAGCAGCGACTCCCCGTCAAGCTTCTGCGGCGGGGTGAGCCCGCTCAGCTCAGCCAGGGTGGGATAAATGTCGATCAGGCCAGCCGGTGCTGTGATGCGCCGGGCTGGCTGGCCCGGAACCTTGATCAGCAGCGGCACCCGTGTTGTTTTCTCCCACAGGGTCCGCTTGAACCAAAGATTCTTCGCGCCGTTCTGCACGCCCTGATCCCCGCACAGAACAATCACGGTCTTCTCCTCCAGGCCCGACTCGCGCAGCGCATCAAGCACCATCCCGATACAATGGTCGGATAAACTGACACAGGCGCGGTAAGCCTGCAACATCCCGGACGACCGATTCGCTTCACGAAGCCACTCCGCGTGCTTTTGCTGCTTCGAGTAGGAAACCACTTTGAGTCCGAAGGGAGAAATATCCTTCAAATCCTCCGCCTGATCGGGCACAGGCGGAATCGGGTTGCCCGAATGCATATCAAACCATTTCTGCGGGGCATAAATCGGGCAGTGCGGACGGAAAAATCCGGCGGCGATAAAAAACGGCTGGCCGTCAGCGGCGGATTCACGGATCAGGCGAGATGCGGCCTCGGCCACCTTGTAGTCGGCGGTTTCCGGATCTTCCAGAAATGCTCCCCAGTCATAATAGGGAGTCACCGGCAACTCGGGATCCAGATTCAACAGTTTTTCGGGAAACGGTCCGAAGGCGCCGAACCATCCCAGGCTTTTTTCAAAAGACTCCGGGTCCGGTTTTGTATGATAGATTTTACCAATGCCGACGCTTTTGTATCCGTTGTTGCGGAAGAGCTGTGGCAGAGCGACCAACCCAGCGAGGTCGGGCACGTCGCGAAACATCGGATCGAGGCCGTAGAGCCCGGTGTTGTGCGGATGCTTGCCGGTCAGAAAACTGTTGCGCGACGGTCCGCAGATCGGCGCCTGGCAATGGGCGTTTTCAAATACGGCGGACTGCGCCGCCAACCGGTCCATGTTGGGTGTGATCGCATGAGGGTCGCCGAGGAAACCAACCTCGGCATTCAGGTCATCCACCACGATAAAGAGAATATTGGGACGCGCCGGAAGGGCGGGAGCTTCGCCGTGCACAGCTCCGCAGACGGCAAGCCCCGCCAAAGTGATCAGGGTATTTTTCATAATCAGCCTTTCTATCATCTTTTTGTGTTTATTTTCTTCAGCAGTTCCAGCATTCCGGCCCGTTCATTTGATGCGGTGATGTTGCAATGCCTCTGATCTTGGTGCTCGAAGTCGTAATTCCAGAGGGCGGAAAGCTGCACCCCGTTTTCCTGAATCAACCGCAACAGGGTTTCGACCTGCTGAAACTGGTCGGACACAGGCAGCGCAGGGTTCGGTGCCTGGCCGAATTCTCCGATGAAGAGCGGCTTGCCGGCCTCGCGGGAGGTTTCCATGAGAAATTTCATTTGCTCTTCCGGATCATATTCCCGAACCCCGGCATCCCGGGGTTGCTTGTCCTTGTCGTAATAATATAAGTGGGCCGAGGTCGTCTCGAACGGGTTGTCGAGAAGAAAGATTTCCCGCCACTGCTCCGGCGTGTCGGTATCCCAGATGCCGCGGTGATGGTTGTGCCAGCCGGTGGGGCGGGGCATGACATCGCCGGTCAGCAACGGGCGGGTCCGGTCGATGGCCCGGACCGCCTTTTCAAACTCGCGATAGGCAACATAAATGTTCCTACGGAACATTTTATCCTTTGCGGAACGAACCGTAGGCGTACCAAATTCGGGGGCGATCCATCCCCTCCCCGCTTCCGGCGGTGGCAGGTCGGCCTCGTGAATCCACTCGTTGCCGAATTCCCACGCCCAGATGGCGGGTGAATCTTTGTAGCGGCTGACCACCTCGGTGGTGTATTGCCGGATGAACGCCAGCGTCCTGCTCTCGGGATTACCGAGCTGATCGAGTGTTTCCCCGACCAGATCCGGCACGGTGGAGTAGGTCCAGAACAGGGAGGGGATCAGGCCGATGCCCTGTTTTTCGGCCTCCGCGACCAGTCCGTCAAACAGCCTGAAATAGGTCTCCTTGTCGGTCTGATAGAGTTTCCAGTCATCCGGAAAGAACCCTCCGGCTGGAAAGCGCACGAACGGGATATTAAACGATTTCAGCGTGCGGAACCCTTCCACATAATCCCGATTCTCCGGATTCGGGCCCGCCGGCACCATCCCGGTTATCCGGATCAAACAGGAAAAATAATTGATCCCGACGCCAGAAAACGGCTTGCCGTCCTTATGGAACAGCCCATTCTGCACGGTCAGTCCCGGCGGCGGTTCCGCCCGCCCGCAGGCGGCCAGCAGCAGCATCGCGGCACCGCAGGTTGAGATTTTGATAAGCCGGTTTTTTTTCATACCGTGAGTTTCTCCTTCTGCCTCTTTTCGCCCGCCTTGAATCGCGCCAATGACAGCAACTCTTCCTCCGCCTCCGTCGTTCGCGTCCATTCGCGCGATTCGCGATCCACCATCCCGGACCGATGTTGCGACCCTTCAGTATTCGGCGCTCCGCCTTGCTCGGCAGTCAAAAGTCCTTCCTGCTCATACCATTGACGGCACTGCGCCAGATCAAACGGGCGGGGCCCGGCCAAATAATGATTGCTGAACGATGCGCCGCCGCAGTCCCACACAATCGAATAGATCGTCTGCGCGGAGGCTTCGGGAACCCGCCCCAGCGAGATCCGCCCGTTGGCCGGCACCGTGAATTCGCCGGCCAGCAGCGGTCTGTCCCCGTCCAAAATCAGGACCGACAGCGGAGCGGCTTTCATCGTGTCGTTCACCGCAACCACTTCATGAAATGAATCCACGGGTTCATCCAGCATGACGCAGATATCCTGCTGAACGCGCCGGATCACCTGGTAGGCGGCCTTCGCGGAACCGTAATAGTCAACCACTCCATCCGAAATCTGCGGCCACCCGTCGCGCACATTCCACCAGAGGATTCCGGTCCGCCGTCCCTTGCCGATCCGGAACCGCTCGATGAAAAACTTCAACGCCTCGGCCTGAGAAAGCTGGGACCCGGCAATAAAGGCATCCAGATCTTCCGGCACCGCGCCGAACAGCACGGAAATCTGGTGCGCCATGAGCGCCAGGCGGTAGTTGAACTCCACACTGCGCGGCTGCGGGCGAATCGCATGGGTCAGCCATTCATCATTCTCCTGCCACGGCCAAAGATTTTCCGGCGTCATCATCTTCTCCAGCGAAGCGCGGGACGGACAGCCATGATAGCCGATCTCGCTCACGAAATGAGCCGACGACGAACGATAGTAGGGTCCTTTAAAATCGTCCCGCGGCCCCCACAGATGGTCTTCCGGACGCCGGTCGTCCGGGCAGCCCAGCTTCCACAGCTCGGAACTGAAGTAGGGCGAACTGGGCAGATAGTCCCGCCACGGATCCATCCGTCCGCAGGCCTCGGCGAGGATTTCCCGGGAAATCCGGTCGGCCCGGTTCGGGTCGAGTTTGGGCATGGCGACCAGATACGAATAATCGATCTCGTTATTGCCGGCCCAGAGCGCCAGCGAGGGATGGTTGCGCAAGAGCGGAATCAGCGCTTCGGCCTCCTCGCGGATTTTTTGATGAAACGCCGGCGTCTGCGGATACAGCGCGCAGGCAAATGCGAAATCCTGCCAGACCATGATCCCCTCTTCATCGCAGCGGTTGAAGAACGGCTGATCCTCATAGACGTTGCCGCCCCAGCAACGGATCATGTTGCAGTTCAAGTCGCAGACCATGTCGAGTGTTTCATCGAGCCGTCCGGCATCCCGGCTGTGGAACGCGTCCAGCGGCACCCAGTTGGTGCCTTTGATGAAGATTTTCTCGCCGTTCACCACAAAGGCGAATTCACCTTCGCCTTCCGCCGTCGTGGTGTCCGTATGTTCCAGCGCCACCGTGCGGAAGCCGTGCCGCCCCTTCCATTCGGCCAGCGCCGTTCCCTGCCCGTCCCGCAGTTCGAGATGCACGGAGTAGAGCGCGGCGCGGCCATATCCCCTGGGCCACCACAGGTCGATATTCTCCACCTTGAACCGCTGACGTGCGGCCGTGCACAGCACCGGACAATCCTGCTGATATACCGTTTCGCCGGATGCGGAAGCGATGGAGACGCGCACATTCCAGTCGTCCACCGACGGAACCGGCGTCTGGATATCCCAATGGAGAAACATCCAGGCGCTCCGCTCTGCAACATCCACCGACATTGTCGCGGTATAAACATGCCGGAACCGGGTCCGGGGGATCACCTCCAGAGAGACCTCACGCCACAGGCCGGCGGATACGGCGCGGGGCATGATATCCCAGCCGAACATATGCGGCGCTTTGCGAATCCAAAGCGACTCCCAGTTGTTTTCCATCGCCTGCTCGCCCGGATGAACGGGAATTTCGCGCGCCGCCAGCACCGTCGAATCGATTCCGACCGCAAGCCGGTTTTCGCCTGAACAGAGGAAATCGGTCACATCGATCCGGTGCGGGATCAGCATATTCTCGAGCCGCCCGATCTTTTTTTCGTTAAGCCAGACCGATGCCAGCGTGTCCACACCCTGGAAAACCAGTTCGCAGCGCGTGCCCGGCGGCAGAGCGGGAGCGGTGAAGGTCCGCGAATACCACCACTGGTGGGTTTCAAGATCGCGCAGTTTATAGATGTTATGTCCGCGCTCCAGATCAGCGGGCAGTTCTCCCGCGCGGACCAGGTCCAGCTCCACATTCCCCGGAACCCGCGCCGGAATCCGTTTCCAGTCCGGCGGAATCTCCGGGCAATCCATCTGTGCGGACGGCTTGCGCTGCGGCCCGTATTGCAACGTCCATTCTCCGTTGAGTAAAAATAAGTTCTTGTTCATACGTCTCCAAAAAACCGCGCTTCGAGCATCCGGCAGAGCGCGTGATACACCGGCAGATGCAGTTCCTGCACTTTGTAGGTTTCGGTCTCCGGAACCCGAATACAGACATCGCATCCGTTCAGCATTGCTCCTCCGCCCTGTCCGGTCAGACCAAGCGTTTTCATCCCTTTGGCACGCGCCACCTTGAAAGCTAAGAGCACATTTTTCGCGTTGCCTGATGTGCTGAGTCCCCAGCAAATATCGCCGGACCGCCCATAACCAAACAGCTGCTGGGCAAACACCAGCTCGGCTGCCACGTCGTTCGCGAAGGCGGTCGAGAGGCTGATCTGGCCGGTCAACGCCATCGCCCGCAAGGCACCCTCCAGTCGCCCGGCGACAGCGTCGTCCTGCAGTCGCTCCGTGAAATCGGGCGGCAGCGGACGGTGACCGGTAAACGACTTCATCAGCTCGCCAACAATATGTTCGGCATCTGCCGCACTGCCGCCGTTGCCGCAGAGATAGACGACTCCATCCTGCCCGTAGCATTCGGCCAGCAGCTCATAGGCAGCCTGAATATCTCCCGCGCAGCTCTTCAACTGCGGATACCGTCCCAAAAGTTCATTTAAAATATTCATTCCTATCTCCTATCTCCTATCTCCTATCTCCTGACTTCGGACCAGCGCCACGGTCAGTGCGGCGACATCCCCGATGCGCTCCCCGAGTTCCGCCGCAACAATTCGGCTCACAGAAAAGGCTCCAGGCAAGGCCTCTTCACGCAGAGCGGCCTCCATCGCAGGTCGGATCAGCGCCTCGTCGCGGGCGAAAATGCTGCCGAGGACGATGCAGTCTAGATTTAGAAGATCGATTGCCAGCGCTAGGGCCCGGCCCAATTTTTCGCCGACTTCTTCATAGATGGCCACGGCTGCCTGATCCCCAGCACGGGCTATTGTGGACAGCTCTTTCGCTGACATTCGGTGCCCCAGCCGGAGTTCCGCCAATTGCGCAATGCCGCCCCCGCTGCACCAGCCTTCCACCGACCCCGCCTTGCCGAAGCCGACCGGACCGTCTGGGGTTAAGCGCACATGTCCGAGCTCCCCGGCATTGCCGTTGAAGCCTTCATAGAGTTTTCCGTCCAGTATCAATCCGCAGCCGAACCCCGTGCCCATGGTGCAGAATATCATATTTCGGCTGCCTCGGCCGGACCCGTGCCTCCACTCGGCCAGAGCACAGGCATTGGCATCGTTTTGCAAGAAAGCCGGCACGTTGAACCGCTTTTGGAAATAATCAACAATCGGCACGGCCACCCAACCCGGCAAATTAGGTGGCGAGAGCACTACGCCGGTTTTCGAATCTAGCGGGCCGCCGCAACTGATGCCGGTTGCGAGAACTGGTCCGTGTGTTGTCAGCAACTCCTCTGCGCATTCTGCTATTCTTGTCAGCACCTCTTCCGGACATCCCACCGTCTCAAACTGCCGCCGCGCTACAACCACACCGCCAGCATCGCCGATGCAGACCGCGCACTTCGTGCCACCGATATCAATACCTAAAAATTTATTCATTTTGTCTCCTTTTTTTAGAATTACAGGTGAGTTTTGTAATTTCGTTCAATTTATTTCCCGGGGAACTGCTCGCTCCCCATTCCTTTGGAGCCCGGAGCAAACGGTTTCCATGTGTCCGGTATATAACTCTTAAACTTAACGATGACGGGGGTATACTCCGGATTCGACGCCAAATTATGTCGCTCTTCCCGATCCGTATTGTGGTCGTAAAGTTCTTCCGAACCGTCGGCATAGTGCATGTAACGCCAACGTTCTGAACGAAGGGAAACGTTGCCGGGACCGTGTTCGGTGAGGGCGGGCGGGCGGTTTTCTGCGCCGGGACTTCCTGCGATTAATCCCGCCAGCGACAGGCCGTCGAGACCGTCTGGCACCGGCAGGCCGGCCAGTTCACAGAGTGTCGGATAGAGATCAATCAGTCCGACCGGGGTTTTTACGGAGCGCTGACTGATCTGCGCAGGGGTCTTGATCAGCAGCGGCACATGGGCGGTTTTCTCCCAGAGCGTGCGTTTATACCATAGGTTCTTCTTCCCGTTCTGTACGCCTTGATCGCCCAGCACCACGACAATCGTATTGTTTTCCAGGCCCGACTTTTTCAGTTCGTCGAGAACCATTCCGATGCAATGATCGGAAAAGCTTACGCTGGCGCGATAAGCCTGCAGATATTGCGCAGTGAGGTTTTTTTGGTGCAGCCACTGGTTGAATTTCTGCTGCTCGTTGTAGTTCACCAGCTTGAGCGCGTACTGCGGAACATCCTTGAGATCATCCGACTGATCGGGCACCGGCTTAATGGCATCGAGCGGATGAAGGTCAAACCATTCCTTCGGTGCATAGAGCGGGCAGTGCGGACGGAAAAAACCGACCGCAAGGAACCACGGCGAATTTTTACGGGCGGCCTCTTGAATTTGGCGGCACGCGTATTGAGCGACCTGATAGTCGCAGGTTTCCTCTTCTTTCAGATACGGCCCCCAATCATAAAATTTTGTAGCCTTCAGGGCCGGATCCAGATTGAACGGTTTATCCGGAAACGGACCAAAACCGCCGAACCAGCCCGGGTTCTTGTTATCGAACGACAGCGGATCACGATTTGTGTGATAGATTTTTCCTACCCCCGCACTGTAATAGCCGTTCTGCCGGAAATATTGCGGAAGGGCCACCAAACCGGCTAGTTCGGGCACATCCCGGAACAGCGGATCCAGCCCGTAAAGACCGGTGTGGTGCGGATATTTCCCGGTCAGAAAGCTGTTGCGCGACGGCCCGCAGATGGGCGCCTGACACTGCGCGTTGGTAAACACAGTGGACTGTGCCGCCAGTCGGTCCAGATTCGGAGTCTTTGCATAGGCATCCCCCATAAAGCCAACTTCGGTATTCAGGTCGTCGGCAACGATGAAGACAATGTTCGGCCGGGGTTCGGCCTTGGCGTGCAGTGCCGCGAGCGGCGCTAGGAGTGCCAGTGCGAGGAATTTGAAGGTGTGTATCATGCGGGTTTCTCAATATGCGGTCAGAAGTTTTTTACTTTTAGTGACTCGGCATTGGTGAGCGGCAGGTATGGGGAGAGCATCTTCTTGATCTGCTTATTTTTTATTTTTGCTCTTTTCGCTCATGATGGCAGCTAGTCTGGCGGCCAGTTCTTTGACTTTTTCCGGATTCGATGCGGCCAGATTCGTGCTTTGGCGCGGGTCACTCTCGATGTTATAGAGCTGAACTTTCGGAGCCTCGGGCTTGCGCGAACCATCGGCGTTATAGTCGGAGTTTGAGAGCCCCAATTCCTCGAACTGCATGGCCCAGGCCATGGCAGGGTTGGTCGTGACGCCGAAGGATCCTTGCGCGGGAAGGTAAACCCAGGGGCCGCTGCGCAGTGCGCCGTGGGGCTTGGAAATGGCGGTGTAAGTCATTTCGGTGCGCACGCTGACGGCCTTGGGGTCCAGCAGCACCGGCAGGATGTTGAGGCTGTCGGGGGCGCCCCCCGGCGGAATCGCCACGCCGGCGGCGGCACAGGCTGAGGCGTAAAAATCGTTGAGCGAAATCAGATGCTTGCAGGTGCTGCCGGCCGGGATTTTTCCTGGCCACTGCGCAAGAAACGGAACATTGACTCCGCCTTCCCATGCATCGGTTTTTTGACCGAGCAGATCTTTGTTGGAGCGATGGCCTGTTTTATGAACCTCTTCGGCGAGAATGGCGCCGTTGTCGCTGGTGAATATCAACAGAGTATTCCCGGAAAGGCCCGCCTGGTCGAGGGCCGCCATCACGCGCCCGACGCAAGCGTCCATCTGCTCGACAAAGTCGCCATAGCGGCCAGCGGTGCTGCGACCTTGAAACTCTTTTGAGGGGGCGATGGGCACGTGCGGGGCCACCAGTGCCAGGTTCAAGTAAAAGGGTTTGTCTTTATGCTCCTCGATGTAACGGACGACTTTTGAGGTCACAATCGAGTCGATCTGATCGAGCGGGCGGGCCTCATGAGCAGCTTTGGCCCCCTTGCTGGTGCCAAAACCGAAGTATTTTTCGACCTTCGGATCGACGATCACCAGGGGATCCGCAGGATCGCGGGCGAAGACCCTGCGATTCTCAACAAATACCAGTGGCGGCTCGTTGGCGGAAAAGGGGGATCCGAAGAAAGTATCGTAGCCGGTTTCCAAGACGCCTGGCGCGAGCGTTTCGGCATTCCAATCCCAATCACTGCGGTGCGCCCGCGGCTTGGCCGGATCGGAAACTCCCCAGCCAAGGTGCCACTTGCCGAAATAGGCTGTCGCATAGCCGGCTTCACGCAGGGTTTTGGCCACGGTCGGTCGGTCCGCCTCGACAAGCATCTGGCCTTCCCATTTTTTTTCGATTCGCCAATAATTCCGCCCGGTCAGGATCGCGTATCGGGAGGGGGTGCAGACCGACGCCGAGGCGTGGGCGTCGGTGGCCCGCACGCCTTGGGCTGCGAGCCGGTCGAGGTTGGGAGTATTGATCCGGGTCGCACCGTAGCAGGAGAGATCACCGATCCCAAGGTCGTCAGCAATGATGAAGACAATGTTCGGCCGGGGTTCGGCCTTGGCGTGCAGCGCCGCGAGCGGCACCAAGAGTGCCAGTGCGAGGAGTGTGAGGATAGTTTTCATAGTTGTTCCTTTTCTGGTAAGTGTGTGTTTCATGGAGTGTTTCATGGTTATGGATAGATGTTTTTAATTTTCAGTTGGTTTGCTTGCTGGTGATTTCCGAGCGTTAAGGGTGAGGGTCAGTGTTTCTTGAGAGTTTCTTGGTTGAATTTCTGGATTGCCGAGAGCATCCAGGCGCGTTCGTTGGTCGGCGTGACGTCGGCGTCTTTTTGGAAGGTTTTTCCGGGAAGGTTGAAGTTCCACAGGGCGGACAGCTCGATGCCGGTTTCCTTGATGGTCTGGAACATCCGTTCGACCATTTGCCGCTCCTTCGGTCCGCTTGACGCCGCTCCGAACTCCCCGCACCACACCACCCGGCCATGGCGGTGCGCCTCTTGAGCGACCGCTTTCACCAGCTCCTCGAGGCTGACATTTTCATCCTTGAAGTATTTTCCGTCTTCCTCGGGATAGAGATGGATGGAAGCGACGGAGAAACTCTTTGGCGTATCGGCGGTGAACATCTCGAGCGATTGCTCGCGGGTGTCGAGTCCCCAGTCGTCCCGGTGGCGGTTGTTCCACGCCGCATTCCGCAGCATCGCGTCCCCGGTGACAATGATGCGGTGGGGGTCGATCTCGCGGATGGTGCTGTGCAGATCCTGATAAAGGTCGAGGATCATGGGACGGGTTAACTTGTCCGCCGCCGTGCGGGGCTCCTTGGAGCCGGCTTTCGGCCTTGGCAGATGGTTGAGCTTGGGCAGATCGGCGCCCAGCAGGTATTCGTTGCCAATTTCCCAACCCCAAATCGCGGGGGAATCCTTGTAGCGTTTGACAAATTCGGTGGCGTATTTGCGGTAAAAGGCCCGCGTTTTGCTCTGCGGATTACCCATCTCGCCCAGAGGCTCTTCACACCAGTCCCCGACGGACGGAAGCCACCAGAACAGCGACGGAATCAGACCCAGGTTTTGTTTCTCCGCCTCCCGCACAATAAGGTCCATCCGCCGGAAATATTCTTCCGGGTTCTCCGCATACAGCTTCCATTCTCCCGGATGATAGGGGGAGGCCGCGAACCGGATGAACGGAATATCGTAATCCTCCCGCAGCATCCGGAACCCTTCAACAAAATCCCGGTTTTCAGGATTCTGGAGCAACCGCCAGAAGCACTGGACATAATTCATCCCCATGCCCCGGTAGGGCTTGCCGCCCAGCATCAACGTCCCCTTCTCCACGGAAAATCCGGTGGGGGGCGGTTGTTTTTGGCAACCGAACCCTGCTCCCCCCAAGAGTACAAGAGCAAGAATCAAGCGCGCCATGTTCCGGTATTTATGCTGCATTTTCTGTTTCCCCATCATGATCTCCAGTCAGCCTATTTCTTCTGTTCCGACTGCGGCTTCACTCCAGAACGGCGAGGGTTGCTCTTCTCCGTCGAAATACAGGACACTGTCTTCTTTGCGGTAAATTCCGATGCCTTCGCAGTTGATTTTTCCGGTGTCCGGATATTCGCACACATCAGGTCTGTTTTGAGCCACCAGATCCAGGTATCTTACAGGATTTTGTGTATGGTTATAGAGCTGGTGCGCCCCTTTGGGGCCGGTTGTAAAAAACAGAAGATCGCCGGCTTTAACGATTTTCCGCCGGTTGTCCATCCGGAGCGTTGCTTCTCCTTCAAGAATCAGGAACAACTCCTCGTTATAATGATGGAAATGATAGGGAACCGCCATCTTGCCGGGAGCGATCACGCGAATGTCGTAGACAATTTGCGTTGCCCCCGCGGTTCTCGAATGAAGCGGCGAACTGCCCGACTGATAATGCGGAGCCCTTGGCTCCGGATCACCCACTGTGATGGGAACATCGTACACATTCAGTATATTGGCCCAGTCCATCTTACTCTCCATGTTTCAGAAGTTTTTTGCCTTCAGCGGCTCGGCATTTGTCGCCGGCATCTGTCGGCCCAGCTCTTTTTTCACGTCCGCCCATTCCGGATTGCCGGCCAGATTGTTCCATTCATACGGGTCCTTCTGCAGGTCATAGAGCTCTTCGCTGCCGTCCCGGTAGCGGATGTATGCCCAGCGGTCGCTGAACACACTGTGATTCCCCGGTCCCAGCGTCGCTAGGGCCGGCGGCAGTGTCTGCGTGCCGGGCTTCTTCAATGTCGGAGTGAGATCGTTGCCGGCAATTCCCTCTTTCGGCGGAAGACCGGCCAACTGGACCAGCGTCGGATAGATATCCATCAGGCTGACCGGCCCATCGTAACGACTCCCGGGCTGCGTGACACCCGGGGCAATCACCTGAAAAACGACGTGGTTGGATGGGCGCCACAAGGCCACCTTTTCCCAGTGGTTTTTTTCCCCGAACTGATACCCGTTATCCGACCAGAGAACGACAATCGTGTTGTCTTTGAAGGGACTGCGCTCAAGAGCATCCAGCACACGGCCAACACATTCATCGGCAAAGGTTACACTGGCCAGATAAGCCTGGATGGCTTCCTTAACCAGCCCTGCCTCAACGATCCGCCGGTGCACGTCCTGTGCCGCAAACCGCCGCCCCGCCGCAGGGATATCGTCCAGGTCCCCCTCCATTTCCGGCGGCACCTGAATCTGTTCAAGCGGATAGAGGTCAAAATACTTTTTGGGTGTGTACCACGGCAGATGAGGCCGCCAGATGCCGCAGGCAATGAAAAACGGCTTCCCCTGCGCCTCCGCGTTCTCCAGTTGTTTGATCACGTAATCGGCAACCTTCCAGTCCTCCATCTCCGTTTCCGGACGATCCAGCGCCGCCCAATCGAATGTCGCATCCCGAAGCTGTACTCCAATAGCCGGCAGATCTCCAGCCGGTGGCTTGTCCCAGATCATGCAGCTTTGCTGATTCGGATAATACTGATCCCAGGACCGGGGATCCTGAGCCACATCCGAATGGTGAAAGATTTTCCCCGCACCGACCGTCCAGTATCCATTTTCCCGGAAATACTGCGGAAGGGTCACCGCATCCTTTAGCACCGGACTTTCCCGCCAATGATCATCGTCATGATGGTAGGCACCGCTGACGGATGGCCGCACCCCGGTGAGCAAAGCGGTGCGCGACGGAGAGCACCATGGTGCCGCGGTGTACGCACGGGTGAACGTCAGCCCCTCCTTTGCCAGCCGGTCAATATTCGGCGTGATGATTCCCGGATAGCTGCCCGGGCCGCTTGCGGGAGAAATCCAGTCGCCGCGCAGGTCGTCCACGGCGATGAATAAAACATTTTTTTTCGACTGCGCGGATGCCGCATCCATTGCAACAAGAGTTGTTGCGGCAAGAATCATTGTTTTTCGGATCATAATTGTTGTCTCCTTTCGTTTGTTTCCATCTCAGCGGAATTCTCCAAAATGCCGCGGCAGTTTTGACAGCTCTTCACCCAGCCGCTGCTGCATCTCCTTGAGCTTCGGCGCATGTTCCGGGTTGCCGTGCAGGTTTTTCTGCTCATATGGATCGGTGGCAAGGTCAACGAGCTGGTCGCGGTCGGCATAGTGGGGGAAGGTCCGGTGCGGCCCTTGGTTGAGTATCGGCATCCCGGTAAAACGGTCGTAATAGATGCGACCATCGTAGGACATGCAGTCCATTTCCTCCGGCGACAGGGGTGCGTCCTCGGCCGGCGGAACTTCACCCTTGGATTTCCTCAACGCCCGCGCCTCATTCCATGAGGCTGGATCCCGCTCCGGTTTTTTGCCTTCCGGCAGCCGGATGGCCGTATATTTCCATGCGCTTTCACTTACAACCGCCCGCGCATATCCGACTTCGAGCAGCAGGTCACGCGGCACATGCCCATCCGTGTTGCCACGAAAAACCGGGCTCATATCCAATCCGTCCGTGATGATGCCCTCTGGAATTTTCCCGCCAGCTAGTCGTAGCAGGGTCGGCGCCATGTCAATGTTCGCCATCAGCTGGCGACTGCGGCTCCCCGCCGGGATCACGCCGGGCCAGCGGACCACAAACGGCACAAGACAGCCTTCCGTCACGGAGAACTTCCCGCGGCTTTGATGGTCGCTGGTGAAAATGACCAGCGTGTTTTCTTCCAACCCGTATTCTTTCAGCTTTTTGAGCACTTCCCCGATGCTGTCGTCCAGCCAAGTCGCCATGGCGTTGCGCGGATCAATCTTGTTTTCGCGGATGCGCCGCCGGACATCCTCCCGCGAAGGCTGGGCACCGATATGCTCATCGGTATAACCGGCAACGGTCGCCTCGATCGGCATGTCCAGCGGATCGCCTTTTTCTCCGGCTCCATACCACCCGTGCGGTGGCGTCGGCGCGTAATACAGGAAAAACGGTTTATCGTGATGCTGGTCGATAAATTTCTTGGCGTGAAACGTCTGCCATTCCACATGATGCTCTGACCGCACTAGTTCCTCCGGCAAACCGAGTCCGTTGGCATTGTGTTGATAGACCGCGCCCGCATAGTCAAAACCGTAGTTGCGTTTGATATAGTCGCATCCCTGCTGGTATACTTTTTTGATGCGGGCGGCGATCGCCGGGTCGCGCGCATCGGCATCGGGAATCGGCGGGACGAGAAACCCCCGTTCTTCCGAGCCCGATTCAGCCAGATGCCATTTTCCCACCAGTCCGGTTGCGTAACCGGCCTCCTGCAACGCCCTGGCTACCACCCATTGATTCGGCGCCAGATCGCCTTGTAACTGGAAGCCGGCCGGATCGGTCTTCCCGAAATGCTTTTCAAGCACAGGGCTGCGCGAGGCATACTGGCCGGTCATCAGGGAGTATCGGCTCGGCGTGCACAGCGACGACGTCATGTAAAACCGATCGAACACACAACCCTGCTCGGCCAGGGATCGGATGTTCGGCGTCAGCATCGGTTGCTTGTGCGACAATCCGTTTTTCCAGTCGTTGGTATAGCCCAGCTTTTCAGCGCCGGTATAGGACGGGAATTTGCGGTAATCGTAAAAATCCCACAGCTCGCTTTGGTCAAAGTCCAGGTCGTCGCAGTTGATCAGCACGATGTTTGGACGGGGCGCCTGTCCCGAGGCAGCCGCGCCGAGGAGCGCGCCCGATGTTGCCGCAAGCCAAATGGCTCGCTTAAAGGTGAATACGCTGTGTTTCATACATGCCCCGAGGAGGGAATGTGTAAAAAAAAACCTTCCGGTGGAGCTGGACCTCCAGCCGGAAGGTTTTTGCCGCACGACGGCTTAGCCGTCTCTATTCCAAGCCACGCGAGTTGGTTGCGCAGTAGATTCCTGGGCACGTCGAGGACTGGAGGAGGGCGCATATCGGGACGGAGATCTGTAATGAGCTCATGACGAAGAGATGCCCAGGAAGATCAAGCAAACAGCCGTGCCGGTTTTGCATAGAGATGGCTCCGATTCAGCGCCGCCGCCGCATAAGCAGCATGGCTCCTGCCGCCGCGCCGAGGAGCAGTCCAGTGGCCGGCTCCGGAATCACATCCAGCGTCAGGGCGGGGCGATTCCCAGTAGTGGTGGTATTAAAACCAAGGAGGTTATAGTTGTTCTGCGTTCCATAGGCAAGCGTGGTGTCGTTATCCATCTGGAACCGGAACGCAACAACCGTGGTTGACAAGTTCTCATCAAGGGCCGCCTTGACCAGCGAGGTAACGTTAAACGTGTAATTTGTGCCGGTGGCGGCGGTGGTGGCGAGTCCCAGCCCGGTATCGGTAAAATTACCGCTGCTGAACGTGGAGATGGCATAGGTTGAGTTTTGCGTGCCGAGCGTGTTCAGCGCGGCTGAATAGATAGCCAGCTCTTCCGTTGGATTATTCATCTCGTGCAACCGGAATCGCAATGTGGCACTGCTAATCTGCGCTGACGTGTAGCCGGTCGGCAGCTCAAAAAAGAAGGCCGGTCGGCGGAGTTGGGCTCCGCTAACAGTCACACCAACACCCGTCCCGTTGCTAAATGTGCTAGCACCACTATTTGCCACGCCATCAAAGGGATTAGTGGTGTCCCAGGCGGAATACTCCGCAATGTTGTTTCCGCTGTTGTAGTCTCTGTCGATGACGATGATGACCTGCGACGCAGCGGTGCTGATGCCCGCAACCAGGACTGCGAGGGCGAACATGGATGTTTGAATTTTCATGGGTTGGATTTTGTTTTTGATGCGGTTTGAAACAGCGATCCGGGCTTTATGCACGGGTCACTATCGCATAGTTTGCCCGTTTTTGTTCTATTGTCAAATATTTTTTTACTTTTTTTGGGGGGTGTGCGGGGCGGCGATGTCGGTCGATCGGGCCTGCGGCGTCGTCTCCGCTGCGGTGAATGCCGGTTAGGGGTTATTGGCGGCATTCTGCTTCATCCGTCCGGGATGCCGGTCCCGAAAGGCTTTCATCGCCTCGATGGTCCCGGCTGCCAGCTCGGGCTGGTGTTTGGACAGAAACTCATCGGCGCGGCGTGCGATAAAGAACTCTTTGTGATCAAGGAGCCGGGCGACGTCCTGCTCCGTCCGCTTGGAGAAAAACCGCCGTTTTTCAAGGCATTGGAGAGCGAGGTGGACCGGATAGTAGGGCATTTGATCGAGCGGACGGGTGAGGTGCTCCAGCGTTTCCTCCGGCAGGTCCGGTTGCGACGCGAGAAAATCGATCACCAGCGGCATCTGGTTGGGATGCATCCGGGGCATCGACTCGATCAGGTTGCGATGAAGCGCCTTTTTATCGCCTGCCATTCCGTCGAGAACGCGCACGGCCCGCTCGACCTGGTGGGCCGTGCCCGTTTGGATGACGTGGAGAACATCGTTGGCAAATTGGGGACTCTCGGCTTGGTCCGTTTCCACCAGATCGAGCGCGAAGTCGATCTCGTCCGGATTCTGGCTGGCAAAGAGGTGCTTGACATCCGCGGGTGAGGCGCTTTTGCGGGTGATATCGCGCAATTGGGGCACGATCTCTCCATTGACATAATGCCAGAGAACCCATGTGGTCCATGCGGCATCTTCGACCACCGCATCCCGGACGGAGCCCGGGGTTGCCCCGGATGCGCCATCGACCCCCCCGTCGTTTTCTCCTGCTTCCGCCTCCTTGGCGAGATAGGCGAGTGTGTGGTCCCGAAGAACCGATCCCCTGTCGGCCAGTATCTCATCGAGCCGGTCGTAGTCATCCCGTGTGAAAGGGTCGTGTTCCTTCTTTGTCAAAGGCATCGCCGGCGGAGTTTCGATTCGGTCGTAACCGCCTGCCGCATTCCAATAGAGGGTGGCCTTGACGACCTTGCACTTGGCGTCCAGGCACACCTCGGCCACGATATCCATGGCGTAGCCGGCGGGAAAACCGCGGTCGTCCCGGATGTGAAGCACCTTGCGCTGCGTCGCAGGCCGGTCGGGAAAGACCGGGTCGCGGGAACTGACTTCGCTCATCGTCGCACCGCCAACGGAGCCGAACACGCTTCCGACCGCCAGAAAACTGGCAACAACTCCGACGCGCACCTTCATCCCTTCAGCAGTCATTGGGCGTTCTCCGCGGGAAATCCCGGTGTCCATCCCGCAGTGCCGTCTTTGGCGATCCACAGCGCATCGGTTCCCGGGGTGGATTCGAGCAGCTTCCGCCCTTTGTCGAGACCGAGCACGAAGAGGGCGGTCGAGAGCGCGTCGGCCTCGCAGGCGGTCGGAGCCAGCACCGTGACGCTGGCGAAATGCAGGGGCGAACGCCCGGTGCGCGGGTCGAGAAGATGGTTGTCCCGGAAGTCCGGCGAGAAATATGTTTCGTAATCTCCCGAGGTCGCCAGGCAGAAATCCTTCAACGGCACTTGCGCCGCGAAAGGTTCCACCCGGCGCGGATGCTTGATGGCGACCTTCCACGCCTCCCGCCCGGCAGGCCGGCCATGCGCGGCGAATTCTCCGGCATCAACGAGCGCATGCCGGATTCCCTTGGCCTCGAGGAGGCGCAGGGCTGCGTCGGCGGCAAAGCCCTGGGCGATGCCATTCAGGGTGATCTGGCATCCGGCCTTCTCCATGAGGATTTCGTCATCGCTCAGCCGCATGTGTTGCCAACCGACCTTTGCCCGCGCGAGGCGCAGCTCGCTCTCGCCGGGCAGGCGTCCTTCCCGTCTGCATCGCGAATAGACTTCCCACAACGGCTGAACCGTCACATCGAACGCCCCTCCGGTTCGCTCGGACAAGCTCCTGGACTTTCGCAGGATGCCCAGCAAATCCGGGTGCGGATTGCGCAGATGACCGGTCCGGTTGAGCACGCTCAGTTGGCTCCCGGGCCGATACAGGCTCATGATCTGCTCCACACGCTCGATCTCCGCGAAGGCTGCTTCAATGGCCCGCCCGGCAACAGCCCGATCCTCGTGGAAGACCGTCATGAAAATATCCGTGCCCAGAGCGCGAGTCCCCCTCGAGAGTGCAGCGGGAGGCCGTTCCCCGCCGAAACCGGAAGCCCGGGACGCCAGAGTGCCGAGCGAAGCGCCGAGGGATAAGAGGAGGAATTTACGGCGTCGCATGGCAGGCACTAAGACCGGGTCATTGTTCTCGATAAGTCTGCCTGGGGCAGAAACTGGCCGTTGTCCCGCAATGTTTTTACCAGTTGCTCGGTATCCAGCTCATTCGCGGCCTGTCCGGTTATAATAGATTGACAGGCTGCGGTGCCCGCCGCCTGTCCCATAATATAACAACTCTGCTGTACGCGTATCGAACCTTGCGCCCTCACGTCGGCGGACGCGCAACGGCCCGGCGCCCATAAATTCTTCCATCCCTTGGGAACCAACATGCCATACGGCAATCCGAAATGATCCCCCCTCTCAAAGGAATCTTTCTTCGGGGTCCCTCTTGCGACTTCCTTGGCTGTCGGCACGTATGCTTTTCCTGTCGGCGAATATGGGTGAATATCAGAATAATAACAATGCAACCCGACCTGATCCGGAAACTCTGTCAGGTTCATCATATCGTGATACGTCAGCTCGTATTCTCCAATGATGTTTCTTGCTTCTCTGATTCCCATTAATTGAGCCGTCGCCAACATTTTCATGTTTTTGGCGCCCTCCATGTATTGCTGATAGAATCGAGTATATTCCCGGACCAATTTGCGGCCTTGGACATAACCTTGGGACAAACTGGTTACATCCAGCGCATCCATTGCAAAGACATGGCCGGCATTCATCATTCCGCAGTTGTCCCCGGTACGTATTACGCCAGGCAGGGTTTGATTGGGTGTTGTAAAAAATCCGTCCTTAATGGCCTGCTCCAATTTCTCCTGTTTGCCGCCCATTTTTGACCAGTCAATATCGGCAACCATCGCGCACAATGTCGGCGGCATAATGCCTTCGGTATCCCGCCCTGCCTGCCTGTATTCCACACCGCAATAATGGGCCAATGTTCCGTTGCCTGTCGCATCGACATAGCATTTTGCGGCAACGTAGCTGCATCCTTCCACGTGCTGAATAACGACCCCCTTCACCAGCTTGTCGCCCTCGTCCACCTCCGCGGCAATGACTTTTGAGTGAAAAAAGACGTCAACACCCGACTTGAGGCAGAAATCATCCAGGATAATTTTCAGTGCCTCGGGATTGACCGTGGTTGACATGTCAAATTTCGAATGCCATGTGGACGGATGGCTCATCTTTCCGCTCCATCCATACAACGCGTCATTTTCGTACAATGCATTCAGCACATCGAGAAAGACCCCTTGAGCCAGGAGATTTTTGCCATCGGATAATTTCATCCAATAACATACCATTCCGGATGTCGTTGTTCCCCCGAGACAACCGAGCGCTTCAACTAATAACACTTTAAGTCCCAGTCTGCCGGCAGCAATTGCCGCGGCAACGCCGGATGGACCCCCGCCGCAAACCACCAGGTCGTAGTGTTTGATGATTGGAATTTTGCGCTTGAAGGTGAAGAAATCGGATGGATTCTCTTTCGACCCCGCCCCGGGTAGACTCTGGTTGCCATTATCTTCAGCAGGAGCCGCTGCGAGATGTGGGGCCAGCGCGGAGCCGATGCCGGTGGCAACGACGGCTTGCAACGCGCGACGACGGGTTATTTTGTGTTTTGTCGTATTCATGGTTGTTTCCATTGACTCTGATCGGGGTGCCTGTTTCGAAAAGCATTCACCGCTTTGATGGTCACGGAGCGCCCGGCGCGGGGATGCGATCAAGACGCGGCGACTACCAGCATCATTCCAGCATCAAGGAGTCGGCGCTGCAGGGCGGGGATATCGACCGCCCCCAACGAAACAGCATTTTCGACAGCCATGGCGGCGGCGGTGCCCGCGGCTTGACCTGTTAACATGGACGTGCCCTGAATGCGTGTGCTCGAATGCGCAACATGATCGGCGGAAATACATCTGCCGGCCACGATCACGTTCGGCACTTTCTGTGTAATCAGGCTGCGGTAGGGAATATCATAAAAATCCCCCTTGATCTCCCTCGCTATGGCCATTCGTTTGCCGCTGGGGTCATGGATATCAATAATATATGAGCCGTGGCTGATGACATCAGGGAATGTGGCACACTGGATAACATCGCTCCCGCTGAGGATGTAGTCGCCGACCAGACGCCTTGTTTCCCGGACACCCAATGTGCTGGCGCTTTCCCGGAGATATGCATTTTGAAAACCGGGCACAAAACTTTGTAGAAAATCCACCAAAGCGAAGAGTTGTTGTTGGGCTTTCACACTGCCTTGCGATAACGAAAGGGCATCGGCTCCATTTATGCCTACAACACGGGACATATTAATAATCGCTTCATTTTCGTGGGGCGCGTCATAAAGCCAGATCCTCCCCTGCGGCATCGGAACGACATCATCGTCGCGTTCTTCAAAACCAACCGTCCCGTAGAACTTCCACTTTTTGAACTCGTCCTTTGTGATATTCAGGTCACTGTAAGTCAGTTTTCTATTCATATACTGACGACCCTGTGCGGTATCAACATTTCCCATGTTAAACATCCAGGAAACCGGCTGGAGCTTGCCCGAGTAGTCATCCACTTGGATATCGTAGGGACTGGTTGAGTCAACCATTCCATCCCCGCTGTCTGACATGGTTGCCAACACCTTTTTTTCGCTTCCGAGCACATAATCGGCACCCGCGCGGCACATGATATCTCCATCCCCGGATGCATCGATAAAGACCTTGCCTTTCACAAGGGCAAGACCGGATTTCGTGGCAACAACCAATGCATTTATATTCTCACCTGTTTTCACCACATCAACAATAAAGGCCTGAAACAACACTTCGGCGCCGCTGCTGACGACCTTGTCGAGCAGGATATATTTATAGAGACCGGTTGAGCATTCGTGATTTCGTATCGATTTGCGGTATTTTTTCGATGCTCTTTCAACATCATTGATAACTTCCCATAAAATCCCACCCAATCTCTTGTTTGTTCTAGCTGTGAACGTGGCCCCGATGGGTGCCACCAGCCCCAACGTGGCCATACCACCCAGACTTCCATTTTTTTCAATAAGCAAAGTGGATGCTCCATTTCTTGCTGCGGCAGTGGCGGCAGCGCAGCCGGCAACACCACCACCGGCCACCACCACATCTGTTTCCAATAACACGGGAAGATGTTTATATACTTCCGGATTTAGCGTATGTTTCTTCGGGTTTTCTCCATCAGCGGGAGCGGCTGCGAGATGTGGGGCGAGCGCGGAGCCGATGCCGGTGGCAACGATGGCTTGCAACGCTCGACGACGGGTTATTTTGTGGTTTGTCGTATTCATGGTTGTTTCCTTTGTATTCATGGTTGTTTCCATTGACTCTGATCGGGGTGCCGGTTTCGAAAAGCATTCACCGCTTTGATGGTCACGGAGCGCCCGGCGCGGGAATCACTTCCAGTGTCAGTGCCGGGCGACTCCAGGGTGTCTCGTTTTCAAACCCAAGGAGGCAATAGTTGTTTGGTATTCCCCCCTCAAGCGAGGTGTCGTCCATCATCTGGAACCGGAAGGCGACAACCGTGGTCGACAAGTTCTGATCAAGGGCCCTCTTGACCAGCGAGGTTACATCAAACTCATAGTTTGTTCTGGTGGCCGCATCCGTGGAGATGCGCAGACCGGAGTTGGCGAAAGATTCATCGCTGAACGTGGACCTCGCATAGCGGCCATCCTGCGTTCCAAGCGTATCCAGCGCGGCTGAATAGATAGCCAGCTCTTCCGTTGGATTATTCATCTCGTGCAACCGGAATCGCAATGTGGCACTGCTAATCTGCGCTGACGTATAGCCGGTCGGAATTTCAAAAAAGAAGGACGGACGCCGGAGTTCAGTTCCCTCAACAGTCACACCAACACCCGTCCCGTTGTTAAATTTACTATTAGCAAAATCGGCCAGACCATCAAAAGGACTGGTAGTGTCCCTTGCGCTATACTCCGCAATGTTCGCCCCGTCGTTATAATCTCTGTCGATGACAATGGTCTCCGCTGCAGCGTTGGCAAGACCCGCAACCAGGGCTGCGGCGGCGCACATGGATGTTGAGGTTTTCATGAAAGGATTCTTCATGGATGTCGGGCTTTTCATGGTTCTTTTCTTCATTTTCTGTGGGGTTGTTTTTTTTAATGCGGCGTGGAGGCATCGCCATGCGCTTTGGCGGAGGACGACTGTAGATATATTTGCCCGTGTTTGTTCTCCTGTCGAATATTTTTTATTATTTTTTGGGGGTGTGCGGGGCGGCGACACCGGGTGCTTTGCGGGGGCAAAGCGAAGCCCCTTTTACCTGGCAGCCTGGTCTGACGCGCCATCGATAAAGGTGCTTGGAAGCAGAGTCGTGGCAGAGTATCTTTGAGCCATGGTCCGGTCTACGCTTTCTGGGGCAAGATCGGATCGGGGGCGAGCGGTGCAGATTTCGCTTTGGCATCCTTTTCAATGAAACCACATTCGTTAAACAAGCGTCACTAACTTTAACGGAAGCTCTTGCTCTGTTAAGGTTGCTGCGGCACTCGAACATGGAATGAAGCGGCTACGGGATGGCTTTCCAATTTCTCTTCGACTGGTGCGCGAGTTGCACGAAATTCTGCTGGGCAAGGGACGGGGAAGCCGCAAACAACCGGGAGAATTCCGCACGAGTCAGAACTGGATCGGAGGCACCCGCCCCGGCAACGCCCGGTTCGTTCCACCACCCGCCGATGAAGTTCCGCCCTGCCTCGACGCACTGGAAAAATTCCTCCACAATCAACCGGCGAAAACCTCCCCGTTGCTCAAAGCAGGGCTCGCCCATGTACAGTTTGAAACGATCCATCCCTTTCTCGATGGCAACGGCAGGGTGGGCAGGCTCCTGATCACTCTTCTGCTCTGCGCCGAGGGGGTTTTGCGGGAGCCGTTGCTCTACCTCAGTCTGTTTTTCAAGCAACACCGTTCGCTGTATTACGACCTGCTCAACCAAACTCGTGAAACCGGGGAAGAATGCCCCGAGACCCGCATCGAGGTGCCGATCACCGTTGAGGAGGCGGATCTCGACGCCTGCTGCAAATTCACAATCGCCCTTCGTCTTGAGGGCACAAACTGCTGCAACACCTACACGCAATTTTCCATCAATGGCCCCGGCGGCGAAGTTTTCAGTCAAAGCTTCGGCCAGGAGGGGCTCACGCAGAGCTTCGACATCCGCGACCTCTGCAACCCGGCCCCATGATCCGCTTCACCCTCGACCAACTGCGGGAAAAGGCGCAGAGGCGCCCGGCCGGCTACATGGAGGACGTGCTTGCCATGGCATCGGTTGAAGATGAAACCATCACGCTCGATCAGGAATCCTACCAACTTCTCGCCGGTAAGTATCGTGGAACAAGCGGTCCACCCCGCCCGCAGGAGCCGACCGCTGCCGAGCTGGCCGCCAATTTCAGCACAGCCATCGCCCGGTGGTCGGCAGCCGGATTCCCGGTGGTATCCCGCGAAACCTACGATGCCCGTGCCGCCGTGTGTGCCCTCTGCGAATTCTGGGACGGGACGGCCCGCCTGGGCCTCGGCAAATGCAAGAAATGCGGCTGCGCGAGGATGAAGCGCTGGCTGGCCACCGAAAAGTGCCCGCTTGGCATGTGGCTCAATTGACACGGGGCTCCCGTGCATGAGGCTTTTCCTCGACCTCGACACCCGGTCATTCATCGAATCCGTTCAATTCCAGCGCGTGGTTTCCTCACTCGCGCTCAAGCGTCGCGACCGGCTGCCGGTGGATGTGAAATTTCTGCGTGGAGGTGCGGTTGTCGAACTCGCGGCGGGATCTACCGGAAAACTCGGGCTCAAGGCCGACAAGGATTTTAACGGCGTGTTCGCCGCTTCGGATCTCGATTGGGCAAAAACCGGCTCAGGGGATTCCACTTCCTACCGCTTCGATCTCAACCTCAACACGGTTCAAATTGACGCCCTCTTTGCTGGCGTGCCCACGCCCGCCTCGGTCGCGCTCATGCTGGAAATCGAGTGGGCCGAGGGCGACCTGCGCACGAGTTCCAACACGCTATCGGTCACACTCGAAAACGACATCGTGCGCGGGGACGAGGGCATTGCCGAGGAAGGGAACCCGGTTTACCCGCCACCGACAAACCTTCTCAGTATTGCCAACCTCGCCACCGCAACCGTCGTCGTGGGACAGGACACCGTGGATTTTGATGTCCTTGATCTCGCCGCCGCACCGGCCTTGTGCGTCCCACTTGGCATCCAGAAGCCCAATCACGCCGCCGACAACATCGGAATCCTCTGCGCCTTCCCGGTCAGCACCACGACGCTCCGCGCCTATCTCACCGCCGCCCCATCCGAGCCCGGCTACAAAGCCACCGTCCTTTTCCGATAATGAAAAATATCACATTCCGCGAATCCGTTGTTTTCGGCATCGCCCTCGGGGCCTCGATGCTTTTTCTCATCGCCGCCACGCCGATCAAAAACCTCGTCTTCCAGGGGAATGCCGACGCAGCCGGCTACCAGATCACCAATCTTGCCACCGGCACCAATGCCTCCAACGCCTCCACCAAGGGCTACGTGGACGCCGCCACCGAAACGGTTTCCACAAACCTCGCCGCTCACACCATCTCCACCAACAACCCTCATGCCGTCTCCGCCTCCCAGGTCGGACTCGGCAGCGTCGAGGATACCGCCATCTCCAGTTGGGCGGGCAGTGGCAATCTCACAAGAACGGGCACAATCACAAACGGGACATGGTCCGGGAACGTGATCTCCGTGAGCAAAGGCGGCACCGGATCTGCAAATGGCCTTTACTCCACAAACATTTTCGATTCCACCGCGGCGGGGCGCGAGTTGATCACGGTGGTGATCACGGGGCCGCTGAATTGCGACCAGGCGTTCATCTATAACTACCAGAGTCTTGACGTGCTTGCCGTGGACACTACGGGAACAGGCAAGGTGGTGAGGTCAACCAGTCCAGCTCTTGTCACGCCAAGCCTCGGCAATGCCACAGCCTCCTCGATCAATAAGCTGGCAATCACCGCCCCCTCCACAAATGCCACGCTCACCATTGCCAACGGAAAAACCCTCACGGCCAACAACTCGCTCTCACTCACGGGAACCGATGGCAGCACCCTGAATGTCGGCACGGGCGGCACCCTTGGCTCCGCAGCTTACACGGCGGCCACCGTTTACGAGCCCAAAGGAGCCTATGCGGTGATCCACATCCCGCTGCCTGCTGGCTCGCAGTGGACGGATTTTGAGCTGAAAGCCTCGACGAACAATTTCACGAACGACACGACGGGCATGGTCTTCTGGTATCACAGTCCGGACCCCACGAAGCTGATCATCACCGGCCAGCGCTGGACGGTCCGCCCGGATGTCTATTTCACGGACAGCGGCAAGACGGGCACCCCAAACCAGCGTGGGTGGATCAAGCAGAACGACACGCAGAGCATTTTTGCGATGCTCACGGATGCGAACTCGGAAGTCGGCGGGTTCCTCATCGTCATCAAGGACGACCTCTCGGCGCATCGCGACCACCTCGTCTTTTCCTACAGCCTTCTCGACGCTTCCACGGGGGATAAAGACCCGGCCAACCGTGGAGTTTGGCGGCCGGTATGGCCGCAGGAATGGGTCAACTCATTTGACATCACCAATAGTTCACCATGAAAAAAACCATGACAACGCTGCTCATCGCAGCTCTCGCACCGGTCCTGTGCCTCGCACAGGAAAAACCCACGCAACCCACAAAGGCTCAGGAGATGTCACAAAGGCTCTTGGACTCGAAAACCCTCGACGATGTCGTGGCCTTGGAAAAGGAACTGGCCGCGAACCTCGCGGATTTCTCCACCGCAGAACTGGACCCCATTCTCTATCGTCTCGTCCTCGCCTACTCGCGCTGTGCGCAGCGTGGGCAGGTGGTCTCCGGGAACTGGGTTTATGATGTGATCCCAAAATACATCCCCAACTGGAATGAATCGAAATCCCTCAGCCTGAGTTGGTATTACAACAGGTGGATTTCCGTGCCCTCATACCAAGAGATGCTTGTGAACATGGAAAAATCCAAAACACCCGCGGAGCTTGATGCGGTGCTCGCTGGATATTTCTCCAAAAACCTCCTTCCAGAAAGGATCCAAGCGGACAGCAGAAACTATGGGAGCAATAATGTTCATGGCATCGCCTCTGCGGCCGTTCGGGTAGGCCACCCGGAGGCGATCAACTGGGCGTTGCTCAATTACAAACTCACCTCCATGTGCACAGAGAAAAAACTGGATCCCGCCGTGGGCACAGTCGCGGCAGCTCTCAAGGCGAAGGATTTTAATCTCACCCGCGCCAACGCCTGGATCGAGGGACAGAACACCGGCTCCCCTGCAGTGTCTTTTACTGACGCAGAAAAGGCGACCCCTCCGGTGATCCCGGCCGAGCTTTCCGGCTACTTTCCTCTCACCATGCAGGCAGCGAAGGAGAAATACCGGACAGCGAGTGCCCAGACACAAATCGATGCCGCGATCTACGCCGTGGCCACCGCCCTCAAGGCTCAGGATCTCAACCTTGCCCGCGCCAATGCGTGGATCAAAAGCCAGAAGGATGGAACTCCCTTCGAACTACCGTGAAGAGAAGTTTTCAGTGTTCAGTTTTCAGTGTTCAGCTTTTGCTGTGCGGACCGCTGCTGGCGGAGGTGATGCCTCCGCTGGCGGCGGACGTGCGGAGCCGGATTGCAGTGCATCAGTGCACCACCGCGCCAAGCGTGGTGAACGCCCTGCCAGTGCGCAGCCGCATTGAACCATGGCAGATCCTGGCCGAACGGCTGAATTTGCAGTCATGGAAGTGGGCGTCCGATGCAAGTGTATTCGCTTTGCCTGCATTGTCTCTCGCCTCCCTGGCCGTGGAGGCAACCGCGCAATGGGAAGCATTCACCACCTCGGCGGAGGGTTCACTTGCCCAGACACTGCAATGGGCCATGGATGCAAACGTGTTCTCCCTGCCAGCGATGGCGCTCAACTCATCGGCGACGGGCTTTCTCGTGCAAACGCTGCAATGGGAAACAAATGTCACGGCTGCAAACTACGGCTCAGCTCGCATGGATTTGCTCCGTGTGCGATTCGACAACTTCTCGAATGCGAGCCCGCTTGGTGTCGCCATCATGAGATCCAACGAAAGCCCCTCTGCCCTCGCCAGTGCCGAATCCCTTATGGAAAAGGCAGAATCCCGCATCAAAGCCCGGAAACAAAAACCGCACACTCCACGGGAGCAGAAATGATCGACGACTCACTTCACGACCTCGCTGATCGCTGTGACTTGTGCCGCGAATCCGTGCGCGACCGCCTGGCCGCCTTCGACCGCCGCCTCCTCGCGCTGGAAATCGTCGTCCGGGGCGAGGACGGCCGCAACGGGATGAAGGCACAGCTCACCGGCCTCTGCGAGCGGTTCGACGCCTTTGAGAAGAAAGCCATCCGCTGGATCGCCGTTGGAACTTCGCTTCCGGGCGTCGTTGTCGGCGTGGTGGCCGTGCTGAAGTTCCTGGGGCGGGTGTAATCGCGCTGGGGATAGTTTATCAGCCGGTTTTGCCGCATTTGCGGCGACCGATGTAGGGGAAGTGGTTGACACCCGCGCCGGTGGTATGAACTTCATCAAAATCCTCTCCCTCGTCGGCAAAGTTGCCGGGGTCATCGCAGGTCTCAACGCCATCCCGTTCGTCCCGCCGCAATACGGGCTCTTCATCTTCGCCGGGGCTTCGATCCTCAAGGACGTGGTCAACCGGGTGGGGGACCTCGTGGACGACGGCCAACAGAACGACTCGTTCAAAGCCTGATCCCCATGTGGCCGGCCATCCTCGCCCTCCTTCAATCCGTCCCGGTCGTGGCGCGGATCGTGGAAAAACTCACGCCAACCCGGCGGGAGCGGCAGATCGACAAAATCCGCACAGACAAACAGCATGAACGCGAAAAAATTGACGATTGGATTGATCGGGGCGGCACTCCTCCTGTGTAGCCAAGGTTGTTGTGTAACAACTCCGAGCGTTCCTCCGCTCCCCGACGGCAATGTGCGCCGCCTCCTTCAATCCTACCCGCAGGAAGCCGAGAAAGCGCGTGTCGCAGCCCCGGCCTTCACCCGCGACGCCTTGAAGACAATCTCCGCGCTGGAGGAGCAGGTCTTGGTTCTGGGCGTGCTGCCCGAGCCGTGACGCGCCATTCAGTTGGTGGTCTTCTTGGAAGCTTTCGCCCGAGCAATGCGACGCATTCGGCGTTTTTTGATTTTCTCTTTTTGGTCCACCGGCTTTTCTGAGGCCGATTTCCCCCTTTTCCGCCCGAACATTGGGCGCTCACCCGGCGGAGGATTGCCCCCGAAAAGCTTCAAATTCACGACATGTTGGAAAAGCTCCTTCGACATTCGCACGCGCCAGCGGCGGTGCGGTGTGCCTTCGGGGTCAACCCAGGAGAACTCCATTCCGGGCAAGAGAGGAAAAGCAGCCATATACGAAAGGTATCACCGAGTTGGCTTGGAGGGTAGCTGCTGCACGGGTGCATTAAAGGCGCACTGAGCACATCAGTTGTTACGCAACAACCTTTTCCTCACTTTGGCAGGATCCCAGACGGTAAGCCGTGACGCTCACTTCTTGATAAACAACATCGTCTCCTGCTTCACGGCGGCGATCATCTTCTCTGCGCGCACGTCCGCCAGATGGCTGTTCACTACGAACAGGGCATGCACCACGCCGGGGATCCAG